>Ga0265798_10000490_pt1 | contig 65970 bp, 49 predicted proteins | sample P3T30metagenome_FD_192430 | JGI IMG/M metagenome (GOLD analysis project Ga0265798, IMG submission 192430) | Plant litter microbial communities from East Loma Ridge, Irvine, California - P3 T30 | ecosystem: Environmental > Terrestrial > Plant litter > Unclassified | place: USA: California... | reverse complement strand
GCAACTGTGCGGCATCGTCGAGGCCGATGAGATGTTCATGCTCGAGTCGCAAAAAGGGGCGCGCACGCTCGACCGGCCGGCACGCAAGCGCGGTGGCGCGGCGCGCAAACGCGGCATTTCAGGCGAGTTCGACTGCATCCTGGTCATGCGCGACCGCGCCGGCCAGACGGCCGATGCCGTCACCGGACGCGGCCCGCTGACCGTGCGCCAGGCCGAGCGCCACCTGCTGCCGCTGCTCGAGCGCCAGGCGCTGCTGGTGACCGACGCCAACGCCACTTACCGCAGTCTGGCGCGCAAGCACGGCATCGCGCACCAGGCGGTCAACCTGAGCGCCGGCGAGCGGGTTCGATCCGGCAAGGCAGGCGCGATACACGTGCAGAACGTCAATGCCTACCACCAACGCCTGCGCCAGTGGATCGCCCGCTTTCATGGGGTGGCCTCACGCTATCTGCCGAATTACCTGGGATGGCGTCGGGCGCTCGACGGTCAGCGCATTGCTACCGTTGAACAATTGTTTTGTGTCGCAATCAGACCCATCAATAGCTTACGGTGACAGCGCCTTTTTTTATGGCAGCAGCACCGTCGACCCGGTGGTGCGCCGCCCTTCCAGCGCCCGATGCGCCTCGGCCACCTGCGCCAGCGGATAGCGCTGGCGCACCTCGACTTTTACTTTACCGCTGACGACCACCTCGAACAGGTCGGCCGCCATCGCTTCCAGTTCTTCGCGCGTGGCCATGTAGTCGCCCAGCGTCGGCCGCGTCAGGTACAGCGAGCCGTGCTTCGACAGTTCACCCGGCGCCACCGGCGCGACCGGGCCGGACGAATTGCCGAAGCTGACCATCAGCCCGCGTCGGCGCAGACAGGCCAGCGAGGCGGCGAAGGTGTTCTTGCCGACCGAGTCGTACACCACCGGCACGCCGGCACCACCAGTGATTTCACGCACGCGCGCGGCGATGTCTTCCTCGTTGTAGTTGATCACGTGGGCGGCGCCGTGCGCCAGCGCCAGCTCGCCCTTCTCCTTCGAGCCCACGGTGCCGATCAGTTCGACGCCGAGGGCGCGCGCCCACTGGCAGGCGATCAGCCCGACGCCGCCGGCCGCGGCGTGGAACAGGATGGTTTCGCCGGTCTTCACCGGATAGGTGCTGCGCAGCAGGTACTGCACCGTCAGGCCCTGCAGCATCATGGCGGCCGCGGTCTCGAAACCGATCTCGTCCGGCAGGCGCACCAGCACGTCGGCCGGCATGCTGCGCAGCGCGGCGTAGGCGCCGTTCGGCCCGCCCGCGTAGGCGACCCGGTCGCCCGGCTGCAGATGCGTCACGCCGTCACCCACGGCCTCCACCACGCCCGCCCCTTCGCGGCCCAGACCGGAGGGCAGCGGCTGCGGGTACAGGCCGGTGCGGTAATACACGTCGATGAAGTTCAGGCCGATCGCGTGCTGGCGCACCAGCGCCTCGCCGGGACCGGGCGCGCCCACCTCGACATCGACGTATTCCAGGACTTCGGGGCCGCCGGTGGCGGCGAAGCGGATCGCTTTGGCGTGCATGGACTTCTCCTCGATCATGTGAAGGAATGTTAGCGGCGCGCGCCCTGCAGCTGCGACAGCACCAGGCGCGCAGTCGAGACGTTGGTGGCGCACGGCACGTTGTGCACGTCGCAGGCGCGCACCAGGGCGTTGATATCGGGTTCATGCGGCTGCGGCGTCATCGGATCGCGCAGGAAGATCACGCAATCGACCAGGCCGTCGACCAGCTGGGCGCCGATCTGCAGGTCGCCGCCGACCGGGCCCGAATGCTTGCGCTCGACGCTCAGGCCCAGCTCGTTGATCAGGCGCCCGCCGGTGGTACCGGTGGCCGACAGCGTGCAGCCCTTCAGAAAGTCGAGGTACTCGGCGGCGAGCGAGATCATGTCGTCCTTCTTCTTGTCGTGGGCGATCAGGGCGATGCGTGGAACCTGGGGCGATTGGGCAGCGGAAGCGGTGGTCGTGGTCATGTCAGGGCCGGTAAAGACGGGGAGCGTCAAGCATACCGCATCCGTTTCCAGGTCAAGAATAAACACTGGTCGCGTCCACGCATTCTGAACCGGATCAATCCCGCCGCACGGCTGTGGCGGCAACGCTGAAAAGCGGCCGCCAGCATGCGTCCAGCTCCACGAATGCACTGACAAGCACGCCTGGCGGCGTGGCGCAGGAGATGCAGCGCCGCCGCCACAACGCATGAGCAGACGACAACCGTCCTGGACCCCGGCGCCGGCCCGGCGATCCCGCGGCCGCGCTCGCCGAACGGACGCGTCGGCGGCGCAGTCGAACAGTCCAGTCCACCCCGACAGGAGAAACCCATGATCCGCTCCACCCCTGCCGCCGCACACGTCCACGGAGCGCCGCGATGACCGTCGGCGAACCCGATCTGCGCGCCGGCAGCGACCGTCCGGTCGCACTGGCCCTGCTGCTGCTGTCGCTGCTGGCCAGCGTGTTCTGGGCCGCGCTGGCCCTGGTCGCGCCGTCCGGCGGCGAAGTCATGCCCGAAGGCGGTGCCGCGGCGGCGTCCCTGCCCTGGCGTGCCGCCCGGATGGCGCTGCTGTTCCTGATGTGGGCCGGCCTGTGCACGGCCCTGATGCTGCCGCTGGCCAGCCGCGCCGCGGTGCTGTTCGCGCGCCTGGCCGGACGGCGCGCGCAGTCGGCGCGGCGGCGCGCGCGCCGGTGTACTTTCCTGTTCGTGCTGGCCTATCTGCTGGCATGGACCGGCTTTGCTCTGCTGGCCATGGTCGCGCAGTGGACGCTGGACGCCGCCGCGGTCGCCTCTGCCGACCTGGCGCGCCACCCTACCGTGCTCGGCCTGGCGCTGGCGGCGGCCGGCATCTACCAGTGGACACCAAGCAAGCACGCCTGCCTGGAGCATTGCCGCGCGCCGCTGCCCGGCATCCTGGCCGGCTGGCGCGACGGCCTGCCAGGCGCCTTCGGACGCGGCGCGGCGCATGCCTATCAAAGCCTGGGCTGCTGCTGGCTGCTGATGCTGGTGCTGCTGGCGGCGGGGCCGGACAACCCGGCCGCGATCGCCGCCATTGGCCTGTTGGTACTGGCCGAAATCCGCCTTGAAAGCGGACACTGGATCGCCTGCGCGGGTGGACTGGCGCTGCTGGCATTGGGCACCCGATTGTTGTTTCCATGACGACTCCGCGGCGATTTTGGCAAGGGGGCCTATGCTAGAATATCGGCCACTCTTGCATACCGTCTAAGGATTCTCGAACATGGCTGGACACAGCAAATGGGCCAATATCAAGCACAAGAAAGCCGCCACTGACGCCAAGCGCGGCAAGATCTGGACGCGCCTGATCAAGGAGATCACCGTGGCGGCGCGCATGGGCGGTAGCGACATCGCTGCCAACCCGCGCCTGCGCCTGGCGGTCGACAAAGCGGCCGACGCCAACATGCCGAAGGATAACGTCACGCGTGCGATCCAGCGCGGTTCGGGCGAACTCGAAGGCGTGAACTACGAAGAAGTCCGCTACGAAGGCTACGGCATCGGCGGCGCGGCGATCATCGTCGACTGCCTGACCGACAACCGCGTGCGTACGGTGGCCGAAGTGCGCCACGCCTTCAACAAATACGGCGGCAATATGGGTACCGAAGGTTCGGTGGCGTTCATGTTCACGCATACCGGCCAGTTCCTGTTCGCGCCCGGCGTCGACGAAGACAAGCTGATGGAAGCGGCGCTGGAAGCCGGCGCCGATGACGTGGTGGCCGACGAAGAAGGCGGCTTCGAAGTGCTGTGCGATCCGCACGCCTTCGCCGGCGTCAAGGAAGCTTTGGCGTCGGCCGGCTTCAAGGCCGAAGTGGCCGAAGTGATCATGAAGCCCGCCACCGAGACCGTATTCACGGGCGAAGACGCGATCAAGATGCAGAAGATCCTCGACGCACTGGAAAACCTGGACGACGTCCAGGAGGTGTACACCAACGCCGTCATCGAAGAATAACACTGGGTAGCATATGAAAATCCTCGTAGTCGGCTCGGGCGGCCGCGAACACGCGCTGGCGTGGAAACTGGCCCAATCGGAACGTGTGCAGACGGTCTTCGTCGCGCCCGGCAACGGCGGCACCGAGCGCGATGCGCGCCTGGTCACCGTACAGCTGAGCGAACCGGAAGCGCTGGCCGACTTCGTGGTGTCGGAAGGCATTGCTCTCACCCTGGTCGGCCCGGAAGCGCCGCTGGCGGCCGGCATCGTCAACCTGTTCCGCGCGCGCGGCCTCAAGATCTTCGGCCCGACCCGCGAAGCGGCCCAGCTGGAAAGCTCGAAGGACTTCGCCAAGGCCTTCATGCAGCGCCACGGCATCCCGACCGCCAGGTACCAGACCTTCTCCGAAGCGGCCGAAGCGCACGCCTACATCGACGCCAACGGCGCGCCGATCGTGATCAAGGCCGATGGTCTGGCCGCCGGCAAGGGCGTGGTGGTGGCCATGTCGCTCGAAGAAGCGCACGCTGCGGTCGACCACATGCTGTCCGATAATGCCTTCGGCGACGCCGGCGCGCGCATCGTGATCGAAGAATTCCTGGCCGGCGAAGAAGCCAGCTTCATCGTCATGTGCGACGGCAAGAACGTGCTGGCACTGGCCACCAGCCAGGACCACAAGCGCCTGCAGGACCACGACCAGGGCCCGAACACGGGCGGCATGGGCGCGTATTCCCCGGCGCCGATCGTGACGCCGTCGATGCATGCGCGCGTGATGCGCGAGATCATCGACCCGACCATCCAGGGCATGGCGCGCGACGGCATCCCGTTCACCGGCTTCCTGTACGCCGGCCTGATGATCGACGGCGAAGGCACCCCACGCACGCTGGAATTCAACTGCCGCATGGGCGACCCGGAAACCCAGCCGATCATGACGCGCCTGAAGAGCGACTTCGCCACGGTGCTCGAGCACGCCTGCAACGGCAGCCTCGACGTGGTCGAGCTGGAGTGGGACCGCCGCACCGCCGTAGGCGTGGTGCTGGCCGCCGCCGGCTATCCGGACGCGCCACGCAAGGGCGACGTGATCGACGGCATCCCGGCCGAAACCCCGGAATGCATCACCTTCCACGCCGGCACCCGCATCGTCGGCGGCACGCTGCAGACCAGCGGCGGGCGCGTGCTGTGCGTGGTGGGCCTGGGCGACAGCGTCAAGATGGCGCAGAAGCAGGCGTATGAGACGGTCGAGAAGATCCACTTCAATGGCGCGCAGTACCGGCGCGATATCGGCTGGCGCGGCGTCAAGTAATCGCTGCAGCTGCAGACATGTAGCGTGGACGGGTCTCCCGTCCACGCGTTCAATCAGCGCACGCGTTCGTTGAAAAACATGCTCTGCCGATGAACGCGTGGACGGGATGGCCGTCCACCCTACGTCGTTGCATCACCTGCTACAGCAACACCCAAAATAGAATCAACCCCACGCGCAGGTGTACAATCTGCGCTCTTTTTCATTTCCGCACCCGAACCGCATGTCCTCCCCCGACCCCGCCATCGTCAAAGCCTGGCTGCTCGACCTGCAAGCGCGCATCGTCGCCGCCCTCGAGCAGGTCGATGGCAAGCCGTTCCTGCGCGATACGTGGCAACGCCCGGAAGGCGGCGGCGGCATTTCGCGCCTGATCGAAGAAGGCAATGTGTTCGAGCGCGGCGGCGTCAATTTCTCGCACGTCACCGGCGCCGCCCTGCCGCCATCGGCCAGCGCCGTGCGCCCGGAACTGGCCGGCCGCGCCTGGGAAGCGATGGGCGTGTCGCTGGTGCTGCACCCGCGCAACCCGTACGCGCCGACGGTGCACATGAACGTGCGCTTTTTTGAGGCCACCGCGCCGGGCAAGGATCCGGTCTGGTGGTTCGGCGGCGGCATGGACCTGACGCCGTACTATGGCAATGAAGAAGACGTGCGCCACTTCCACCAGGTCTGCCACGACGCCCTGAACCCGTTCGGCGAATCGTTGCACAAGCGCTTCAAGACCTGGTGCGACGAGTACTTCTACCTGAAACACCGCAAGGAGCCGCGCGGCGTCGGCGGCATTTTCTTCGACGACTTCAACGAGCTCGGCTTCGACGGGTCGTTCGCGCTGATGCAAAGCGTCGGCAACGGCTTCGTCGAGGCTTACCTGCCGATCGTCAATGCGCGCAAGGACCAGCCGTACGGAGAGCGCGAGCGCGACTTCCAGGCCTACCGCCGCGGCCGCTACGTCGAGTTCAACCTGGTATGGGACCGCGGCACGCTGTTCGGCCTGCAGTCGGGCGGACGCACCGAAGCGATCCTGATGTCGATGCCGCCGATCGTCAAATGGCGCTACGACTGGCATCCGGAAGCCGGCAGCGCGGAAGCGCGCCTGTATTCCGATTTCCTGGTACACCGGGACTGGCTGGCGCCGTGATGGCAACCTCCGGCCCGCCGGAGCGCCCGACCTGCATCGCCGTGCTGGGCGGCAGTTTCGACCCGGTACACCACGGCCACGTCGCACTGGCGCGGCTGTTCGCCGAACTGCTGCAGCCGGATGCCTTGCGCATCCTGCCGGCAGGCCGCCCGTGGCAGAAGCACACCCTGCAGGCCAGCGACGACGACCGCGTCGCCATGCTCGAACTGGCCTTCAAGGAAGTAACTCCGAAGGCCACGATCGACCGTCAGGAAATCGACCGCAGCGCCAATGGCGCGCCGACCTACTCGGTCGACACGCTGCGTGCACTGCGCGCCGAGCTCGGCGATGAAGCGTCGATCGTGTTCCTGATGGGCGCCGATCAACTGCAGCGGCTCGACACCTGGCGCGACTGGCGCGCCCTGTTCGACCTAGCCAACCTGGGCGTGGCGACGCGCCCCGGTTACGACCTGGCGCAAGAATCATTGCCACCTTTGGTGGCGCAAGAATTGTCGGCGCGGCTTGCAACGCCCGACGCGGTGCGCACCAGCGCGCACGGCAAAGTCTGTCTCGCGCAGACGCTGGCGGTCGACGTGTCGGCCACCCGCATCCGCGCGGCCTTGCAGGCCGGCACGGACGCTACGAAGGACGCGGATTTGCGCACCGTATTGGGCGCGGACATGAACGCGCCTGCGATGGCGCAAGTGCTAGACTACATTCAACAACATAACCTGTATAAGAACTAATGGATATCAAGAAACTGCAAACGCTCGTGGTCGACGCCCTGGAAGACGTCAAGGGCCAGGACATCGTCCTGTTCGACACGACCCACCTGACCAGCCTGTTCGACCGCATCGCCGTGGTCTCGGGCACGTCGAACCGCCAGACCAAGGCCCTGGCCGCGTCGGTGCGCGACAAGGTCAAGGCCGCAGGCGGCGACGTCATCGGCCTGGAAGGCGAAGACACCGGCGAATGGGTGCTGGTCGACCTTGGCGACATGATCGTGCACATCATGCAGCCGGCGATCCGCCAGTACTACCGCCTGGAAGAGATCTGGGGCGAGAAGCCGGTCAAGCTGGGCGCCGCCAAGCGCAAGTCGACCGCCGAGGGCATCGAAGCCGAAGCGCCGAAGACCAAGTCGAAGCACCTGGCCGCCAACCAGGATCAGGTCGAAGCCAAACCGGTGAACGAACGCAAACCGGCCGCCAAGCGCGCCACCGCCGCCTCGAAGACCGCTGCCGCCGGCACGGTTGCCGCCAAGAAGCCGGCCGCCAAGAAAGCCGCCGTCCCGACCGGCAAGACCGTGAAGGTCGCACCGAGCAAGAGCGAAACCGCCGCCGTCGAAGCGCTGAAGGCGAAACCGCCGAAGCGCACGCCGAAGGCAGCAGCAGCGCCGGCAGCAGAGCCAGCAGCACCTGCGAAAAAGGTGATCCGCCGCATCAAGAAGACCGACGAGTAATCGTTCGGACGCTTCTTCATGCAGCTGATCATTGCCGCGGTCGGGCACAAGATGCCGGCCTGGATCGAGTCCGGCTTCACCGAGTACACCAAGCGCATGCCGCCCGAGCTGCGCATCGTGCTCAAGGAAATCAAGCCGGTCGAACGCTCGGGCAGCAAGACCGCGGCCACCGCGATGGCGCTCGAACGCGAGCGCATCGAGGCGGCGCTGCCGAAGGGCGTGCGCATCATCGCGCTCGACGAGCGCGGCAAGGACCTGACCAGCGTCGGCCTGTCGCAGCAGCTGGAAACCTGGCAACGCGACGGCCGCGACACTGCTTTCCTGATCGGCGGCGCCGACGGGCTCGACCCCGAGCTCAAGGCGCGTGCCGAAGGATTGATTAGAATTTCGAGTATGACATTGCCACACGGCATTGTCCGTGTCATGCTTGCGGAACAATTGTACCGGGCTTGGTCGATCACGCAGAATCATCCGTACCATCGCGTGTGAAACGCCGGGTCTGAATCACCGTGTCCGAACCTCGATGAAACACAAGCACAACCGAATCTACCTCGCTTCCAAAAGCCCGCGCCGGCGCGAACTGCTGCGTCAGATCAATGTTGATTTCGAGCTGATGCTGCTACGCAGCGATCCGGGCCGTGCGGTCGACGTCAGCGAGGACGTGCTGCCGGGCGAGAACGTGCACGACTACGTGGCGCGCGTGGCCAAGGAAAAAGGCGCGTTCGCCTTCAACCTGCTGCTGCAGCGCCGCCAGCCGCTGCGTCCGGTGCTGACGGCGGACACCACCGTCACCATCGACGGCGAAATTCTCGGCAAGCCGATTGATAACCGAGAAGCAGTCGCCATGCTCGAGCGACTATCCGGCCGCACCCACCAGGTGCTGACCTCGGTCGCAGTACACGCCGAGCGCTGCTCGGAGCAGATCACGCAAGTGTCCAACGTGCGCTTCGCCGCACTGACCCCGGCCCAGATCCGCGCCTACTGCGCCACCAGCGAGCCCTACGACAAGGCGGGCGGCTATGGCATCCAGGGCCCGGCGGCGCTATTCATCGAGCATATCGAGGGCAGCCATTCCGGGATCATGGGCTTGCCGCTGTTCGAGACGGCGAACCTGCTGCGCAAGGCCGGCCTCTCGATCTGAATCCGGGGCTGAATCCGGGGCCACGGCGCCCCCGCAGGCCCCACCCCAGCGTGTATCATTGTCACCCTGAACAATACGCGCGGCCGGGCCCATGAACGAAGACATCCTCATCAACATCACTCCGCAGGAAACGCGCGTGGCGCTGGTCCTGCAGGGCGCGGTGCAAGAGCTGCACATCGAGCGCACGCTCACGCGCGGGTTGGCGGGGAACGTTTATCTGGGCAAGGTGGTGCGGGTGCTGCCCGGCATGCAATCGGCCTTCATCGACATCGGCCTCGAGCGCGCCGCCTTTCTGCACGTGGCCGACATCTGGGAAGCCCGGCCGCACGATGGCAGCAACGCGCCGCCGACCCCGATCGAAAAGCTGCTGTTCGACGGCCAGGTGCTCACCGTGCAGGTGATCAAGGACCCGATCGGCACCAAGGGCGCGCGCCTGTCGACCCAGATCTCGATCGCCGGCCGCATGCTGGTGTATCTGCCGCAAGACCACCACATCGGCATCTCGCAAAAGATCGAGAAGGAAGCCGACCGCGAGCAACTGCGCACCAAGCTGCAAAGCCTGCTCCCGGCCGACGAAAAAGGCGGCTACATCGTGCGCACCCAGGCCGAGGAAGCCTCGACGGATGACCTCGCCGCCGACGTCGACTACCTGCGCAAGACCTGGGGCGCGATCGTGCAAGGCGCGCGCACCCTGCCCCCTACCACGTTGCTGTACCAGGACCTGAGCCTGGCCCAGCGCGTGCTGCGCGACTTCGTGCACGAAGAAACGGCCAGCATCCAGGTCGACTCGCGCGAGAACTTTTTAAAACTGGTCGAGTTCGCCCAGGTCTACACCCCGAGCGTGCTGTCGCGCATGGCGCACTACACCGGCGAGCGCCCGCTGTTCGACCTGTACGGCGTGGAAGAAGAAATCCTGCGCGCGCTGGGCCGGCGCGTTGACCTCAAGTCCGGCGGCTACCTGATCGTCGACCAGACCGAGGCGATGACCACCATCGACGTGAATACCGGCGGCTACGTCGGCGGACGCAACTTCGCCGACACCATCTTTAAAACCAACCTGGAAGCGGCGCACGCCATCGCGCGCCAGCTGCGCCTGCGCAACCTGGGCGGCATCATCATCCTCGACTTCATCGACATGGAGAACAACGAGCACCGCAACCAGGTGCTGGCCGAACTCAAGAAGACCCTGGCGCGCGACCGCACCAAGGTCTCGGTGAGCGGCTTCTCGGCCCTGGGCCTGGTCGAGATGACCAGGAAGCGCACGCGCGAATCGCTGGCCCACATCCTCTGTGAGCCGTGCCCGGCCTGCGCCGGCAAGGGACAAGTCAAAACCAGCCGCACCATCTGCTACGAAATCCTGCGCGAACTGCTGCGCGAAGCCAAGCAGTTCAACCCGCGCGAATTCCGCATCGTCGCTTCGCAGGAAGTGATCGACCTGTTCCTGGAAGAGGAATCGCAGCATCTGGCGATGCTGGGCGACTTCATCGGCAAGCGCATTTCGCTGCAGGTGGAGAAGGGGTATCCGCAGGAGCAGTACGACGTCATATTGATGTAGTAGCAAGCGCCGTCAGCGACTGATATTGATGTTTTTCGTGATCGGATGAGTCATGAAAATAGTATCCATGCTTGCCCCCCCTTCCCTTCGCCTGATACTGGGAAAGGGTGCATCTGCCGCTCAGGCTCTGTTTGAGTGCCCCCGTTCCCGAGATATCGGTAATGCTGACTGCGCCTGGCCCGGAATGGAAACCCTTCGTATCGTCGCCACTGTATCTGAGCAGTGCTGCCCCATCGGATGGCCCTTCCGAGCGCCTCGGCGTTCTGCGCGAAGACAAGTACACGCAAACGAAGACGAGCTGGACAAGAAGGTATTCGCTGAAAGGCGGTTATCCCGAAGGCAAGTGGTTGAGGTGTGATTACGGCGTACTCGGCGAGGCGTCGCTCGCCAAGCGGCTCCCTGATGAAATTCAGGAATGCCCGGTGACCGGAAAGAAGGGAAGCCATGCAGGCGAGACGCAGGTCGAACTCCGCTGCCTCTGAATTCACGCCGTGCTGACTTGAGGCCTGACAATGAACACAACACCGGTATCGCTAACGACAGCAGATCGGATGACGGCACGCTGGCATGCGCTCTGGAGCGCTCTGATGCTGACGTCGCCTGCGGGTCTGTTGGGGCAGTTACTGGACGCCTGGCGCGAACCGCAGCGCCACTATCACACCCTGCAGCATCTAACGGAATGTCTGGCTTTTTTTGACGAAGTACGCGACCAGACGCAACGCCCCGCCGACATCGAACTGGCGCTCTGGTTCCACGACGCCGTCTACGACGTACGCGCCCACGACAACGAAGCGCGCTCGGCACGCTGGGCCGACGAAGCCCTGCACGCCGCCGGGCTAGCGCCGGACAGCGTGCGCCGCATCCACGACCTGATCATGGCCACCCGCCATGGCGCCGCGCCAGCTTGCGCGAACCCGGACGCCGCCCTGCTCACCGACATCGACCTCGCCATCCTCGGTGCGCCCGAGGCGCGCTTCGCCGAATACGAACGCCAGATCCGCGCCGAATACGCCTGGGTCGCACCTGAAATCTACGCAATCAAGCGGCGCGCGGTCCTGCTCGGCTTTCTCGAACGCGAGGCGGTCTATGTCACGCCCATCCTGCGCCACCGCTTTGAACTGCAGGCACGACGCAATCTGGAGCACGCGACTGCCGATGCAAACAGCATGTCACCGCGTCATTAATAGCACATTACTATCGTTTCAATAGTAATAATTTAGTGTATTAATTGCACTATGTGTGTGATCCCACAGTGTCACCTCGTATTGCTGGGCTATGTTGTTCGGGCTACTTCTTTAACCCAACAACACGAGGACAAGGATGAACACTCCGAAGAACCCCAGCGCCGTCGAAGGTGCAGGCTCGATCCTGAGCACCGTGGCCGGCCCGTCCGACGCCAATCCGCCGAGCAGCCTGGGGATCAGCAATCCGGTCGCCGACCGTCTGCTGGACAAGATTCCGTCCGAACAGGAGCTCGCCGCCGAGCGTCCCTACAACGCGACCAAGGCCAGCGAATACGGCGAGGCCGCGCGTACCCCGACCGAAGGCGAACACTTCAAGCCCTCGACCCATGCCGCCACCGGCAGCACCGCCAGCGAGATCATCGCCAACGACAAGGTCGGCGACGGCAATCCGCCCAAGGGCGAAAACCCGACCACCGACCCGCTCGACCGCGTGCGGGTCGACCCGGCCAAGCGCCACCTGACCACCAACCAGGGTGTGCCGGTCGCCGACAACCAGAATTCGCTGAAGGCCGGCCTGCGCGGCCCGACCTTGCTGGAAGACTTTATTCTGCGCGAAAAGATCATGCATTTCGACCACGAGCGCATTCCCGAGCGCGTGGTGCATGCGCGCGGCTCGGCCGCGCACGGCTACTTCGAAGCGTATGACGATTTCAGCGGCCTGACGCGCGCCATCCCGTTCTCGAAAAAAGGCAAGCGCACCCCGGTGTTCGTGCGCTTCTCGACCGTCGCCGGCGAACGCGGCTCGACCGACACCGCGCGCGACGTGCGCGGCTTCGCCGTCAAGTTCTATACCGAGGAAGGCAACTGGGACCTGGTGGGCAACAACATCCCGGTGTTCTTCATCCAGGACCCGATGAAGTTCCCCGACCTGGTGCACGCCGCCAAGCCGGAACCGCATCACGCCATGCCACAGGCGGCCACCGCGCACGACACCTTCTGGGACTTCGCCTCGCTCTCGCCCGAAATCGCGCACATGCTGATGTGGGTGATGTCCGACCGCGCCATCCCGCGCAGCTACCGCACCATGCAGGGCTTCGGCGTGCACACTTTCCGCCTGGTCAATGCGCAGGGTGAATCGCGCTTCGTCAAGTTCCACTGGACGCCGAAGCAAGGCACCCACTCGCTGGTGTGGGACGAAGCGGTGCGCATCTCGGGCGCCGATCCGGACTTCCACCGGCGCGACCTGTGGGAGTCGATCGAGGCCGGCAATTTCCCTGAGTGGGAACTGGGCCTGCAGATCTTTACCGAAGAACAGGCCGCCAGCTTCGCCTTCGACATCCTGGATGCGACCAAGATCGTGCCGGAAGAACTGGTGCCGCTGACCCCGGTTGGCAAGCTGGTGCTGGACCGCAATCCGGACAACTTCTTCGCCGAGACCGAGCAGGTCGCGTTCTGCACCTCGCACGTGGTGCCGGGCATCGACTTCACCAACGACCCGCTGCTGCAGGGCCGCAACTTCTCCTACCAGGACACGCAACTGACGCGCCTGGGCGGCCCCAACTTCCACGAGATCCCGATCAACTCGCCGATCGTGCAGATCCAGAACAACCAGCGCGACGGCTTCCACCGCCAGGCGATCAACCGCGGCCGCGTGAACTACGAGCCGAATTCGCTGGGCGGCGGCTGCCCGTTCCAGGCAGGCAAGATGGGCTTTACCAGCTTCCCGGAGCGCCAGGCGAGCGAAGACAAGGTGCGCGGCAAGCCCGAGCTGTTCGCCGAGCACTATGGCCAGGCGCGCCTGTTCTGGCAGAGCCAGACGCCGGCCGAGCGCAACCACATCGTGAACGCCTTCCGCTTCGAGCTGACGCGGGTGCAGACCCCGGCCGTGCGCGAGCGCATGCTGGCGCTGCTGGCGAACATCGACGCCACCCTGGTGGCGCGCGTGGCCGAAGGCCTGGGCATGGACGTGCCGGCGCCGCTGCCGCTGGCGAGCGACGCACCGATTCCGGTCTATGAAGCGTCGCCGCCGCTGTCGCTGCTGAGCCGTCCGGGCGAAACCGGGGTCAAGGGCCGCCGGGTGGCGGTGCTGGTGGCGTCGGGCGTGGATGGCGCCTCAGCCGGCAAGCTGTACGCCAGCCTGCTCAAGGATGGCGCGGTGCCGCGCCTGGTCGGCAATCTGCTGGGCAAGGTCGCCAGCGTCGATGGCGACAAGCTCGACGTCGAGATCTCGGTCGAAGCCGGTCCATCGGTGATGTACGACGGCGTGATCGTGCCGGACGGCGCGGCGGCAGCCGAAGCGCTGGGGCGCAATGCGCTGGTGGTCGAGTTCCTGCGCGAGCAGTACCGCCACGGCAAACCGATCCTGGTCTACGGCGCCGCCTCGGCGCTGCTGTCGAAGGCGATGATCCCGCAAGCGCTGCCGGACGGCTCGGCCGATCCAGGGCTGGTGCTGGGCGACCCGGCCAACCTGGACGCGGCGCTGGACGGCTTCAAGACCGCGCTGGCCGCGCACCGGGTGTTTGCACGCGAGACCGATCCGCCGGCGGTGTAAGCCGGACGTCGGCGCCGGCGCGGCGGCGCGGGCTGGACATCAGTTACTGTCCAGTCCGTGTCCACTTGTCGGCACTGACACCGTGGGTTGGGCGCAGCCGTTAGCGCGTCGACGGGAAGAACAGCTGCTCGCCCGCCGGTTTGAACGACGCGATCTTCGCTTGTCCCTCGGCCGAAGTGATCCACTCGATCAGCTGCTTCGCGCCCTTGTAGTTCACCCCTGGATGCCTGGCCGGATTGACCGCGATGATGCCGTACGGGTTGACCATGCGCTTGTCGCCTTCGACCACGATCGCCAGCCCGGTCCTGGCTTTATAGGCGCCGTAGGTGGCGCGGTCGGTCAGCGTGTAGGCGCGCATTTCGGAGGCCATGTTCAGTACCTCGCCCATGCCCAGGCCGGCCGAGACGTAATTCGCGCCCTGCGGCTTGGCCGCGGTCTGGGTCCAGTAGCCCTTCTCCATCACGTCGGTGCCCGAATTATCGCCGCGCGAAATGAAGCGCACGTTGGCGCCGGCGATGCGCTTGAAGGCGTCGATCACGTCCTTCGAGCCCTTGATTTTCGCGGGATCGCTGCTTGGGCCGACCACGATGAAGTCGTTGTACATCACGTCGCGACGGTCGATGCCCCAACCTTCAAGCACGAACTTGTCTTCCAGCTCGCGCGCGTGCACCAGGGTCACGTCGACGTCGCCGTTCTTGCCCAGTTCGAGCGCCTTGCCGGTGCCGACCGAGATCACGTTGACCTTGCTGTTGGTCCTGGCTTCGAACGCCGGCAGCAGGAACTTGAGCAGGCCCGAGTTCTCGGTGCTGGTGGTGGTCGACAGGCGGATCGTCTGCGGTGCGGACTGGGCGTACGCCAGTGGCGCAATCAATACGCTGGACATGGCGGACAGCAGGATGGCTAGCAGTGGACGGCGTTGCATGGTTTTTCTCCTTGTGATGAATCGTGGTGTTGTCACTCTTATCGCGTCTCGAGCCGGCCGTCGCGCAGCTTGAAACGGCGCACGCCCGGCAGGCCGATCAGGTCGCGGTCGTGGCAGGCCATCACCACGCTGCGGCCCTGTTCCAGCAGCGTCGGGATCAGCTTGATGACCTGCTCGCGCGCGGCGCCATCGAGGTTGGCGGTCGGTTCGTCCAGCAGCAACAGGCGCGGTTGCAGCACGCGCGCACGCGCCAGCGCCACGCGCTGCTTCTCGCCGCCGGACAGGCGCGCCGGGTCGCTGTGGCGCAGGTGGGCCACGCCGGCCCACTCCATCGCTTCTTCCACCAGCGGCCGCGCGGCATGGCCATTCATGCCGCGCGCCAGCAGGCCGTAGGCGATGTTGTGGCCGACGCTGGTCGAGAACATGATCGGATGCTGGTGCACGTAGACCACCGCGCGCCGCAGCAGCGTCGGATACGGGTACAGCGGCATGCGCTTGCCTTCCAGTTCGACCTGGCAGCCGTCGCAGCGTTCCAGCCCGCCCAGCATGCGCAGCAGCGTGCTCTTTCCCGTGCCGTTGGCGCCGGTGAGCACGTAGGCGCCGCCGGCCTCGATGTCGAGGCGCTCGATGTCGAACAGGTGGCGCTCGCCGTACGCCTTGCGCAGCGTGCGCAGCGACAGCAAGGGGGCAGACGGCTTCAAGTTCACAGTCGCGTTCACAGTCGCGTTCACAGGCGCGCTCCCGCGCTGTGCGCCTCGCCCTGCAGCAGCACCAGCGCGCCGTTCATCAACAGCGCGATCGACACCAGCACGATGCCCAGCGCGATCCCCTGCGCGAATTCGCCCTTGCTGGTCTCGAGCGCGATGGCGGTGGTGATGGTGCGGGTCTGGCCTTCGATGTTCCCGCCCACCATCAGGGCGCAGCCGACTTCCGAGATCACCCGCCCGAAGCCGCTGATCACGGCCGCCATCACGCCGTAGCGCGCCTCGTGCAGCACGGTGGTCATCACGCGCCAGCGCGAGGCGCCGTGCGCCAGCGCGGTCTCGGCATAACGCGGATCGAGCGCCTGCACCGCCGCCAGCGTGAACGCCAGCAGCACCGGCAAGCCAATCACCATTTGCCCCAGCACGATGCCCGGCTGCGAGAACAGCCATTCCAGGCCACCCATCGGCCCGCGCCGCGACAGCAGCAGGTAGAGTAACAAGCCAATGAGCACCGTCGGCAAGGACAGCGCGGCCTGCGCCAGCCAGACCGCCACCCGGCGTCCGGGAAAGCGGTGCATCGCGATCAGGTAGCCGAGCAGCACGGCCGGCGGGGTGGCGAACAGCAGGCCCAGGATGCTGGTCTTGAGCGAGACCCAGACGATATGCCATAGGGCCGCGTCGCCGCTGAACAGCAGCGCGAAGGCGTGCGCGGTGGCGTCCAGCAATCCCATCAGGCCGGACGGGCGGCGGGTGCGACGGGTATGGGAGAAGCAGGCGTCGGCCGAAGCGGCGCCAGGTCTTGCAGCTGCGGCAGGTGCGGCTCGAACACCATGCGTTCGTGCCCGGCCAGCAGCAGGAAGTGGCGCCCGCTGCAGCGCGCCAGCAGCGACATGCCGACCTGCGACGCCACCTGCTGCCCCATCTGGGTGGTGCCCGAGCGCGACAGCAAAAAGGGAATCCCCATCTGCGCGCCCTTGATCACCATCTCCGAGGTCAGGCGCCCGGTCGTATAAAACACCTTGTCGGCGCCTTCGAGGCCGTCGAGCCACATCAGGCCCGCGATGGCGTCGACCGCGTTGTGGCGCCCGACATCCTCGACGAAATACAGCAGCCGCCCATCGTGCCCGAACAGCGCGCAGCCGTGTACCGAGCCGGCCTGCTTGTACACCGATTGCTGGCTGCGGATGGTGTCGACGATGGCGTACACGGTCGACTGCTTCAGACGCGCGTCAGGCGGCAGCACGATCTCGTCCACCTCGTCCATCAGGCCGCCGAACACCGAGCCCTGGCCGCAGCCGGTGGTCACCACCTTTTTCGCGGTGCGTTCCTCCACGTCCTGGATGCCGTGGCGCGTGGTCACCGCCACCGCGTCGACCGACCAGTCGACCTGGATCGAGACCACGTCGTGCAGCGCGCGCACCAGGCGCTGGTTGCGCAGGTAGCCCAGGGTCAGCGCTTCGGGTGCGCCGCCGAGCGTCATCAGGGTGACGATCTCGCGCTTGTCGACGTACACCGTGAGCGGACGTTCGGCCGGAATCGAGATCGTCGAATGGCGCCCGCGTTCGTCGACCGCCAGCACGTCATGGGTCAGCTTCGCGCGCGCGGCCGACATGCGCGGCCGGTAAGGGGCGGCGTGCGCTGCTGCGGGAGAGACGTCACACGGTTTCATATTGTTAATTGTGCCACGCTTGCGGGTTGGCGGTATGTTCCCCTGAAGCGCCCGCTCAGCGGCGCCGCTTCTTCCAGTTGTAGTCGGGCCCGGTGACGTCGACGCCGGGGTGGCCGACCACGTCCGGGTGCTCCGAGCACATGGTCACGAAGCGCACGCCCTCGCCGCCGCGCTGGCGCTTGCGCAGCGCTTCCATGAAGCCCATCGCCTCCACCATCGCGGCCGTGCCGAACCCCTGCGCATGCGGCGTCGCCGTTCCGTCCCCATCCAGTTCGCTCCAGTACACCATATACATTTGCTCGCTCCTGCGGCGTCCATGACCGACGCCATTGTGGCCGGTTTGGTCCGCCGGCGTCGCACATGCGCCAGTTCGGTGCATTTACATGCAATTAAACACGCTTAGGCACCAGAAGGAATGAAATTACTCGGAATAAGTAGGACTTGTCCGAAAAATCACTTTTATGTGGCCCACTTCACATTAGCGGCCGCAGCGGCCTATTAGGCTAACCCCGTGTTCATAACGCAGGTACCGTTTTCATGAATATCCATAACGATTCCCAGACGACCGCTACCTCTGAACTGGCCCTGTGGGGAGGGCTCGAATGCACCGTCAACCGGGTGCGCGACAATTACTTCAGCCAGATGGACCGCAACGGCCACGCCGAGCGCCTGCAGGACATCGAACGCTTCGCCTCGCTCGGCATCGGGGCGATCCGCTATCCGGTGCTCTGGGAGCGCACCGCCCCCGATGGCGTCGACAAGGCCGACTGGTCGTGGCCCGACGAGCGCCTGCCCGCCCTGCGCGCGCTGGGCGTCAACCCGATCGTCGGCCTGGTCCACCACGGCAGCGGCCCGCGCCACACCAGCCTGGTCGATCCGAACTTCCCCGAACTGCTGGCCGAGTATGCCGGCGCGGTGGCGGCGCGCTACCCGTGGGTCGAGTACTACACCCCGGTCAACGAGATCTGCACCACGGCGCGCTTCTCGGGCCTGAACGGGGTCTGGTACCCGCACGGCGACAGCGAAGCCACCTTCATCCGCGCCCTGCTCACGCAGTGCAAGGCCACCGTGCTGTCGATGCGCGCGATCCGCGCGGTCACGCCAAGCGCCAAGCTGGTCCAGACCGACGACCTGTCCAAGACCTACGGCACCCCGGAGATGGAAGAGATCACCGGCTTCTTCAACGAGCGCCGCTGGCTGGCATGGGACCTGCTGTGCGGGATGGTCGACGATGGCCACAAGCTGTGGGACTACCTGCTCGAATCGGGCGCCGGCGAAGATGAACTGCGCTGGTTCCGCGACAACCCCTGCCCGCCCGACGTGATGGGCGTGAACTACTACATCACCAGCGAGCGCTGGCTCGACCATCGTCCGGAGCGTTATCCGGAAACCCACCGCCACGTGTACCGCGGCGTGCAGCACGCCGACATCGAAGCGCCGCGCGCGCTGGCCACGCCGACCCCGGGCATCGCGCCGCTGCTGGTCGAGACCTGGGAACGCTACGGCCTGCCGATCGCGATCACCGAAGCCCACATCGACGCCAATCGCGAAGACCAGCTGCGCTGGCTGGTCGAGATCTGGAACTCGGCATTGAAGGCGCGCCAGCAGGGCGCCGACGTACGCGCCGTCACGGTGTGGGCGCTGCTTGGCTCGTTCGACTGGAACTGCCTGGTGACCGAGTGCCGTGGCTACTACGAGCCGGGCCCGTTCGACGTGCGCGGTGGCACGCCGCGCCCGACCGCGGTGGCGACGCTGATGCGCGAGCTGGCCAGCAAGCGCCCGCTCACCAACCCGGTGCTGCAGGGCGAAGGCTGGTGGCGCCGTCCGGGACGCTTCCTGTGCAAACCGGTGGCAACCCGCACCGCGGTGGCCGACATCGCCGTGCGCAGCCAGTTCAAGTCGAGCCACGTGCAGCCGATCCTGATCAGCGGTGCCAGCGGCACATTGGGCTCGGCCTTCAAGCGCATCTGCGAAAAGCGCAACCTGGCCTGCCACGTGCTGACGCGCCAGGAGATGGACATCACCGACCCGGCCTCGGTGGAAGCGGCGATCGTGCGCTTCAAGCCGTGGGCGATCATCAATGCCGGCGGCTACGTGCGGGTGGACGAAGCCGAGGGTGACGAAGAACGCTGCCTGCGCGAAAACACGCTGGGGCCGACGGTGCTGGCGCTGGCCTGCATCCGCCACGCGCTGCGCTTCATGACCTTCTCGACCGACCTGGTGTTCGACGGCGCCAAGGACGCGCCGTACGTCGAATCGGACCCGGTCAACCCGCTCGGCGCCTACGGCCGCAGCAAGCTGGAAGCCGAGCAGCGCGTGCTGGAAGCCGACCCGCAGGCGCTGGTGATCCGTACCAGCTCCTTCTTCGGGCCGTGGGACCAGCACAACTTCGTGACCCAGGCGCTGAACGCGCTCGACATCGGGCTGCCGTTCCAGGCCGCGGGCGACGTGACGGTGTCGCCGACCTACGTGCCGGACCTGGTCAACGTCTCGCTCGACCTGCTGATCGACCGCGAGTGCGGCATCTGGCACCTGGCCAATGCCGACGCGGTGAGCTGGGCCGAGCTGGCGCGCCGCGCCTGTGCTGCGGCCGGGGTATCGAGCGAGCGGCTGGAGGAAGTGTCTGCCGAATCGTTCGGCTACACCGCGCAGCGGCCGGCGTACAGCGCGCTCGGGAGCGAACGGGCGATGCTGCTGCCGCCGCTGGACGATGCGCTCAAGCGGTATGTAGCGGCGGTGCAGGAACGGGCCAACGAGGCAGGGGCCGAGCAACCGGGAGAGGCGGCGCATTACGCCAGCTGATTGTTGACGACAGAGTGTCTGTGATTGCCGCGCATGCCTTCGGGCTGCGCGGTTTTTTTGTGTTCTAACCGCCGTCACGCGTAGGGTTGGCCTCGGCGCGAGGAGGTGGGACAAATCCCGTTATTTGGTCTCGGCCGCGAACTGCAGGCGATACAGGTTCGCATACATCCCGCCACGCTCCAGCAGCTCATCATGCGTCCCCTGCTCCATCACCTGCCCCGCCTCCATCACCACGATGCGGTCGGCCCGCTCGATGGTCGACAGGCGGTGCGCGATCACGATCGTGGTCCGTCCCGCCATCAGCGTATCGAGCGCCGCCTGCACCGCGCGCTCGCTCTCGTTGTCCAGCGCCGAGGTGGCTTCGTCCAGGATCAACAGCGGCGCGTCCTTGTAGATCGCGCGCGCGATCGCCACGCGCTGGCGCTGGCCGCCCGACAGGCGCGAGCCGTTTTCGCCGATGCGGGTGTCGATGCCGTCGGGCAGACGCGCCACGACATCAAGCAGGTGCGCAGCCTTGATCGCGGCGCCCAGGCGCTCGTAGTCGATTCTCTCCATGCCGTAGGCGATATTCGCCGCCAGCGTGTCGTCGAACAGCACCACGTTCTGGCTCACCATCGCCAGCTGGCCGCGCAGGCTGGCAAGCGCGATGTCGTGGTACGGCACGCCGTCCAGCAGCAGGCGCCCGCCTTCGGGGTCGTAGAAGCGCGTCACCAGGTTGACGAACGTCGACTTGCCGCCGCCCGACACCCCCACCAGCGCCACCGTCTGCCCCGGCTGCACGTCGAGCGAGACGCCGTTCAGTGCCGGCGTCACCGCATTCGGGTAGCGGAAGGTCACGTTCTCGAGCACCAGGTGGCCGCGCGCACGGCCCAGGTCACGGGTGCCGGTGTCGCGTTCCGGCTCGGCGTCGGTCAGGCCGAACACGGTTTCGGCGGCGGCGATCCCGCGTTGCATCGGGCCGTTCACTTCGGCCAGCGATTTCAATGGCGTGAGCAGCATCAGCATCATGGTCACGAACTGGGTGAATTCGCCGACCGTCATGTCGGCCTGGATTGCCAGCACGATCACGAGAGAAAGCGCGAGCGAGGTGGCGATCTGGGTCACCGGCGTGGTGGCGGCAAACGCCACCGTCATGCGCTGCGAGAAGCCGCGCAGCGCTTCGCTGCGCTGGTGGAACCGGCGGCGTTCGTAGGCTTCGCCCGAGAACACCCGGATCACCTGGTGGCCGCGCGCGGCTTCCTCGACCACGCCGGTCATCTCGGCAGTGACGCGCTGGCTTTCGCGGTTCAGGTTGCGCAGGCGCTTGGTTGTCGTGCGCACGATGACGGCGGTGAGCGGCACCACGATGATCGCGACCAGGGTCAGCTTCCAGTTCAGGTACAGCAAGGTGCCGAGCAAGCCGATCACCACCAGCACGTCGCGCACGCAGGCCACGAACACCGACTGGATCATGTCCACCACCTGGCGCACGTCGTTGACCACGGTGTTGATGATCTTGCCCGTGGATTCGTCCTGGTAGCGCGCCACCGGCAGGCGCAGCACGCGCTCGAAGGCCATCGCGCGCAGGTCGTTCAATACGCGCGACAGCACCCAGTTGTTGAAGTAGGCGGTGGCGAAGGTGCCGATGCCGCGCAGAACAAAAATCGAGACCAGGATCACCGGTATCCACCACAGGCTGAAGTCGACCTGCTGCTCGAAGCCTTTGTCGAGCAGCAGCTGCAGCGCCTTGCCCAGCAGCGGCTGGGTGGCGGCGGTGAGCGCCATCGCCAGCAGCGCCATCCAGGCGCGCGACTGATACGGTTTGATGATCGCCAGCAGGCGTTTGACGATGACGTTGGTTTCCACGTTATACCTTCACGGTCTCGGTATGCACCCACGCGCGCAGGCGCGCGGCGACTTGTAGCGGCGTGATCGACGCCATGCAGGTGCAGGTCGCCGCATCCTTGCAGCCGGCGCATTCCCGGCTTGCGCACAGCACTTCGGCGCGCGTGCCGAGCGGGCCCCAGCGGCCCGGATCCAGCGGTTTGATCGGCGGGAACAGGCCGAGGGTGCGCGTGCCCACTGCGGCCGACAGGTGCAGCGGCCCGGTGCTGCTCGCCACCAAACCGTCGCAGGCGCCAATCAGCGCCAGCAAGCCGTCCAGATCGAGCTTGCCGCACACGTTTTCCACGTTCGGCAGGGCCAGCAACTCCGGAGCCTGCTCAGCGATCAAGGTACCCTCGGCCGCGCTGCCGGTGACGAACAGGCGAATCTCCGGATCCGCCTGCAGTTCGCGCGCCAGCGCGGTGAAATGCGCAAGTGGCCACTCACGCCCGCTGCCGTTCGACTTCGGATGCAGGATGATGTGGCGCCGCCCATCCTGCAGCAGCGCGTCGACCGCGGCGCGGCGTGGCGCTTCGAGGCCGTACAGGGCCGGCATGTCGTCCAGCGCCGGCACGTGCTCGATCCCGATCGGGCGCAGCAGCAAGAAATTCAGCTGCGCTTCGTGCAGATCGGACTTGACGCGGCTGAAGTGGGCCAGGCGGTTGCAGGTGAGCCAGTGGTACAGGCGGTGGCTGGTGCCGATCCGCTGCGGCACGCGCGCGCGCTTGGCCGCTTTGGCCAGCGCGCGGTTGGGGAAGGCGAAGATCACGGCGTCGTAGCCGCCCGCTTCGAAGAATGCCTGCGGCTCGCCCGCCTCTTCGATCGTGATCACGCGGTCGAGGAAGCGCGAATGGCGCATCGCCGGCGCCACGTAGGCGCGGCACAGCAGGTCGATGCGCGCCTGCGGGAAGCGGGTCTTCAGGTAGCCGGCCAGCGGCAGCGTCAGGACGACGTCGCCGATGTTGTCGGTGCGGCAGATCAGGATGCGGTCAAGTGGTGGACGCATGGCGTTGGTGCGGTGGGTGCGGTGGGTTCAGTGGCGCCGCCTTGGCGGCAAGGCAGAAGCCGGCCAGGATGCACACCATGGCGGCGTAGAACGCCTGGGTCAGCATCAGCCAGAACATCACGTCGGTCAGGCCGAAGGCGATGAAGCAGATCACCAGCAGCACCCCGGCCAGCGCCGGTGCGGCGGCCGACGGCGGACCATGGCGCAGGGTGCGCAGGAAGAAGGCGAACGGCGCGGCGTACAGCGCCAGCAAAAAGCCCAGGTCGAGCAGGCCGCCGGTGGCCAGGGTGTTGAGGACGTCGTTGTGCGGGGTGCTGTAGATCAGGGCGATCGACTTCTGCAGCCGCCCTTCGTGCGCCAGCGCCTGCAGTTCGTCGAAGAAGGCGTCGCGCCCGACGCCGACGAACGGATGCTCGGCGATCATCATCGCCGACGCCTTCCACAGTTCGAGGCGGGTGCCGACGTTGGTGTTGGCGTCGTTCTCGCTGCGATAGCGTTCGATGTCGGACACCGCGTCGGCCATGCGGCCGGCGACGCCGGTCTGCGGCACCAGGTAGGCGCCGGCGCAGGCCACCAGCACAAGAGCGACCGTGGTGCGGATGGTGGCGCGGTGCAGGTGGCTGCCGTACTTGAGCATCGGCCACAGCACCAGCAACAGGCCGAGCCAGGCCCCGCGCGAACCGGAAAACAGCGAGGCCAGCACGCCGCACAGCAGGCCCACCACCGGCAGCCAGGCCAGGCGCGTATTGCGGAAATCGTTGTGCGCGCAGAACGCCATCACGCCCATGGCCACTGCGATGTCGCCGTAGCTGATCGGATGGTGGGTGGCGCCCATGGCGCGGTCGACGCCGAGCACGAACCACTCGTAGCCGCCGATCAGCGCCGCGCCGACCGTGCCCAGGCACATGCCGATCCAGAACATGCGGATGCTCGGGCGCAGCATGCCGACGAAGCCGATGCAGGCCAGCGCGAACAGCAGCCGCGACGGCCCGTCGAGAATGCTGGCCGATTCGCCCTCGACGAACATGCGTACTACAGTCAGGAGGAAGTAGCCGCCGAAGGCCAGCGCGATCCAGCCGATGGCGCGTGCGTGCGCGGCGTAGAACGCGGCCAGGCCGCGCCGCACCAGGAACAGCGCCGACAGCAGCACGATCAGGAGGGTCAGGTGCACGCCGAAGCTGGTGGTCAGCACCGAGGCCGGGAACAGCAGCATCAGCCAGCCCGCCGCCTTGCCGGCGCGGCCGCCGGCCAGGGGCGGCATGAGCGCTTGCGCGGGCGTCGTTATTGTTTTTGTCATGATTGGGCGAGCATGCAGGCCGCGTAAGGCAAAGTCCGGATTATAGTCGAAGGCTTGCACTGCTTCGGCGTAGGGTTGACGGCTACGCCGCCGACCCTACGGTACGTGGAGGCAGCCGGGCCGCACGCGCACCGCGCCCCGTCAATACTCGACCGCCACGTCCTTCGCCCCCAGCGTCAGCTCGAGCGCCTGCTTGAGCGTGTCCGATGGCGCCACGCGCCAGTCGTCGCCCAGCTGCATGATGAACGGGATGCCGTTCTTTTCCAGGCGCAGGCTGACCGGCATGCCGTCGGGCAGGCGGTGCGGCTGCAGCACCTCGGCGATCTTCGCCGGGCTGACCGTGGTGGCCAGGTCCATCTCCAGCTTGTGGCCGTACTGGATGCGCGATGCGGCGATGTCGAACACCTTCTCGGCGGTGATGCGCAGGCCGCCGTTGAAGCGGTCTTCCGACACCTTGCCGACCACCAGCAGGAATTCGTCTTCCTTGAGCGCGTGCTTGTTGGCCTCGGCCACCTCGCTGTACACGGTCACCTCGACCACGCCGGTCTTGTCGTCCAGCGCCACGATCAGGATCTTGCCGCGCTGGGTCATCTGGGTGCGTACGCCGGTGATCACGCCGCACAGCATGCGCGGGTCGCGCGACGGTTCCAGGTCCTTGAGCTTGGTCTTGGCGAAGCGCCTCACCTCGCCCGCGTACGAGTCGAACATGTGGCCCGACAGGTAGTAGCCGAGCGCGATCTTCTCTTCGGACAGCTTCTGGCGGTCGGTCCAGGGCGTCGTCTTGACGTACTCGGGCGGCGCCACCAGATCCGAATCGTCGCCGCCGAACAGGCTGACCTGGTTCGCGGCCGCGGCGGCCTGACCGGCCGCTTCCATCGCGAATGCAACGGAGGCCAGCAGGATCGCGCGATCCACGCCGAAGCAGTCCATGGCGCCGGCGCGGATCAGCGACTCGATGGTGCGGCGGTTGATCTGCTTGCGGTCGACGCGCTTGCAGAAGTCGAACAGGTCCTTGAACCTGCCTTCGGCGCGCGCGGCGATGATGGCTTCGATCGCGCCCTGCCCCGCGCCCTTCACGCCACCCAGGCCGTAGCGGATCTGGCTCACCTGCTTGCCGGTCTTCGAGCGCGGCTCGCCTTCCGGGGTGAAGCGGAACTGCGATTCATTCACGTCCGGCGGCAGGATCGTGAGCTTGCAGACTTCCTTGGCATCCTCGACCAGGATCTTGATCTTCTCGGTGTCTTCCATCGCCAGCGACATGTTGGCTGCCATGAACGCGGCGGTATGGTGCACCTTCAGATACGCCGTGTGGTACGACAGCAGCGCGTAGGCCGCCGCGTGCGACTTGTTGAAGCCGTAGCCCGCGAACTTTTCCATCAGGTCGAAGATCTCATCGGCCTTCTCGGTCGACAGCCCGTCCTTGGCGGCGCCGGCGCGGAAGATCTCGCGGTGCTCGGCCATTTCTTCAGCCTTCTTCTTGCCCATCGCGCGGCGCAACATGTCGGCGCCGCCCAGCGAGTAGCCGCCCACGATCTGCGCCATCTGCATCACCTGCTCCTGGTAGACCATGATGCCGTAGGTCTCGGACAGGATCGACTCGGTGCGCGGATCGGGATAGTCGAATTTTTCGCCGTGCTTGCGCTTGCAGAAGTCGGGAATCAGGTCCATCGGACCCGGGCGATACAAGGCGACGAGCGCAATGATGTCCTCGAAGCGGTCGGGACGCGCATCCTTCAGCATGCCCTGCATGCCGCGCGACTCCAGCTGGAAGATGGCGACGGTCTTGGCGTCGGAGAGCAGCTTGTACGAAGCGCGGTCGTCCAGCGCCAGCGATTCGAGGTTGAAGCCGGCGTCCTGCGGGTCGAGCGCGCGGATGTAATTCACGGCGCGGTCCAGGATCGTCAGCGTGGTCAAACCCAAAAAGTCGAACTTGACCAGGCCCACGGCCTCGACGTCGTCCTTGTCGTACTGCGACACCACGCCGGCGTCGCCGCCCTGGGTGTACAGCGGGCAGAAGTCGGTCAGTTTGCCCGGCGCGATCAGCACGCCGCCGGCGTGCATGCCGATGCCGCGCGTGATGCCTTCGACCTGCTGCGCCAGGTCCAGCAGCTGCTTGACCTCTTCTTCATTCTCCAATCGCTCTTTCAACAGCGGTTCCTCTTCGATCGCCTCGGCGATCGACACCGGTTTGCCCGGCTTGAACGGGATCAGCTTGGAGATGCCGTCGCAGAAGTTGTAGCCGAAATCGAGCACGCGGCCGACGTCGCGGATCGCGCCCTTGGCCGCCATGGTGCCGAAGGTGGCGATCTGCGATACCGCGTCGCGGCCGTACAGGTCCTTCACGTGCTGGATCACCAGTTCGCGCTTTTCCTGGCAGAAGTCGATGTCGAAGTCGGGCATCGAGACGCGTTCGGGGTTCAGGAAGCGCTCGAACAGCAGGTTGTACTTCAGCGGATCGAGGTCGGTAATCTTCAGCGCGTACGCCACCAGCGAGCCCGCACCCGAGCCGCGGCCCGGGCCGATCGGCACGCCGTTGTTCTTGCCCCACTGGATGAACTCGGCCACGATCAGGAAGTAGCCCGGGAACTTCATGTTGATGATGGTGTTGTTCTCGAACTCCAGGCGCGCCTCGTAGCGCGGACGCTCCTTCTCGCGCTGCGCTTCGTTCGGGAACAGCTGCACCAGGCGCTCTTCCAGGCCTCTTTTGGTTTCGGCGACCAGGAACTCGTCGATGGTCATGCCCGGGGTCGGGAAGTTCGGCAGCTGCGGTTTGCCCAGCGTCAGGGTGACGTTGCAGCGCTTGGCGATTTCGACCGAGTTGGCCAGCGCCCCCGGCAAGTCCTTGAACAGCTCCGCCATCTCGGCCTGCGACTTGAAGCACATGTTCTCGTTGAAGCGGCGCACGCGCTTGGCGTTGGCCAGCATCTCGCCCTCGGCGATACAGACGCGCGCTTCGTGGGCGATGAATTCGCTCTTGTCCAGGAACTGCACCGGGTGCGTGGCCACCACCGGCAGCCCGAGGCGGCCGGCCAGCGCCACCGAGTGGCGCACCTGCTGCTCCTGGTTCGGCTGGCCGGCGCGCTGGATCTCGATATAGAAGTGGCCCGGGAAGATGCGCGCCCAGCGCTCGGCGTTGGCTTCGGCCTTCGGCAGGTCGCCGTTCTCGATCGCCTGGCCGACGTCGCCGAAATGGGCGCCCGACAGCACGATCAGGGCGTTGTGCTGCGGCGTGCCCGGCTCCAGCGTCGACACCGACGTAGCGAGGGCTTCGAGCCACTCGACGCGCAGCTCGGCGCGGCCCTTGTGCTGGTTGGTGAGCCAGGCGCGTGCCAGCAAGTCGCACAGCTGCAGGTAGCCGGTGTGGTTCTTGGCCAGGATCAGCAGGCGGTGCGGCTTGTCGCGGTTGTCGTCGTTGGTGATCCAGGCGTCGACCCCGACGATCGGCTTGACGCCCTTGCCGCGCGCCGCTTTATAGAAGCGCACCAGGCAGAAGGTATTGGCCAGGTCGGTCACGGCCAGCGCCGGCTGGTTGTCCTTGACCGCCGCCTTGACCAGGTCGTCGATGCGGACCAGGCCGTCGACGATGGAGTATTCGGAGTGGACGCGCAGGTGGGTGAAGGTCGGGGAAGTCATCCCGATATTTTACCTCGGCAGGCGCGCCGGCGGAGATTGGCACTGTCGTCATTACGCGACTTCGGTACGTCCCGGGAGGCGACGTACGCAGCGGTTTTCCTGCCCTTGAAACCGCCGGGTTGACGCCCGGTCTTATAATGCCGCTCACCGTATTCAATCGACCTGTTGCGCATGCCTACCCGCCCGCCCCACCAATCGCTGCTTGACTGTCTGAGCGCTCCGACCGCGCCGCACGCGCTCACCGTGGTGCCGCTGCCGCAGTCACTGCCGGATGGCGAAACAGCCCCCGCCCCAGCAGCGCCGCGCGCCGCGTCGCCGCTGCGCGCGCTGGCGCGGCCGCTGCTGCTGGCGGCGCGCCCCGTGCTGCGCAGTGCGCGCGTGCGCCAGCTGGCGCTGCGCATCCTGAAACGCTTTCCGGCACTGTACGAACGCGCCTACCGGATGGTGATGGCGTCCGGTAGCGCAGCGCCGGCCGGCGCCCAGAACATCGGCCACGTCGCCACGCTGTCGCCGCGCGCCAACGCCATCCTGCGCGCCTTGCGCACCCTGGACCATGCGCAGCCGCGCGCCGACGGCAAGCCGCGCCTGGCCTTCGTCGCGCCGCTGCCGCCGCAGCGCAGCGGCATCGCCACCTATTCGACCGAACTGCTGATGGAGCTGACGGCGCACGCCGACATCGAGCTGGTCGCGGCCCAGGACGAGGTGCGCATGCCCGCCAGCCTGGCGCACCTGCCGGTGCGCAGCGCGGCCTGGTTCGCCGAACACGGCGCCGGCTACGACCAGGTGCTCTACCAGCTCGGCAACAGCCCGCTGCACAGCCACATGTTCGCCTTGATGGCGCGCCATCCGGGCGTGGTGGTGCTGCACGACTTCTTCCTGGGCGGCGCGCTGGTGCACGCGCAGATGAGCGGCGCCGCGCCGCACGCCTGGCTCGACGCCCTGTTCGATGCGCACGGCTACCTGGCAGTGCGCGCCAGCGAGGCCGCCGCCGCGGGCGGCCGGGGACAGGTGCACAAGGACTGGCCGGGCAGCCTGCCGGTGCTCGAAGGCGCGACCCGCACCATCGTCCATTCGCAGCATGCGCGCCAGCTGGCGGCCGACTGGTACGGGCCGGGCGCCACCAGCCGCATCGACGTGATCCCGCATCCGCGCACGCCGCCCGAGACGCAGGACCGCGCCGCCGCGCGCGCCGCGCTCGGCATCGCGCCGGACTGCTTTTTGGTGTGCAGCTTCGGGTTCGTCGCGCCGCATAAACTGACCCACGAACTGCTGCAGGCCTGGACCGGGTCCAGCCTGCACCGCGAGCGCGATTGCGCGCTGGTGCTGGTCGGCGCCAACCACGACAGCCCGTACGGCGTGGAAGTCGAAGCGCTGATCCGCCGCGCCGGCCCGAACGCCAACATCCGCATCGCCGGCTGGACCGACGACGCGCGCTATCGCCAGTACCTGCAGGCGGCCGACGTCGGCGTCCAGCTGCGCACCAACGCCCAGGGCGAAAGCTCGGGCGCGGTGCTGGACTGCATGAACTACGGCCTGGCCACGATCGTCAACGCCAACGGCTCGATGGCCGAATTCCCCGACGATGCGGTGTGGCGCCTGCCGGACGCGTTCGCGGTGGCCGAGCTGACGGCGGCGCTGGAACAGCTGCGGCGCGATCCAGAACGGCGCCAAATGCTGGGCCAACGCGCGGTGGCGCTGCTCGACGCCTCGTTCCGGCCGGCCAGGTGCTCGCGCCAGTACCTCGACACCCTGGCCCGGGCGCGCCTCGAAATGGCCACGCAGCATGCGGCCTGGCGCGCCGCGCTGGCGCAATCGGCGCCGCAGGACGAAGCGGCCCTGCAGCGCCTGGCCGCCACGCTGGCCGACGCCGAAGCGGCCGGCCGGCCCGGCACCCGGCGCCAGCTGCTGGTCGACGTCAGCGACTGCGTGCGCCCGGGCGCCGCGTTCGATCCGCTGACGGCGGCCCAGCTGCGCGAACTGCTGGCGCAGGACAGCGCCGGCCTGCGGGTGGAGCCGGTGTATCTCGACGCCACCGAAGACGTGCCGCGCTACCGCCAGGCGCGCAACGCCCTCAAGCGCCTGCTGGGCCTGGACTGGCCAGTGCAGGACGAACCGGTGCTCGACGTGCATGCCGGCGACATCTATTACGCGCCGGATGCGGCCGCACCCGCGCTGGCCGCGGCGGCGCATGCCGGCCTGCTGGCCGCCTGGCGTGCACGCGGCGTGACGGTCAATGTACTGGTGCGCGCCGCAGGCGACGCCGATGCCGCGCGCAGCATCGGCGCCGATCGCCTGCTGACCGCTTCGGACGCGGTGGCGCGCACGCTGCAGCAAGAGGCATGAAGCAGGCTTTGCCGTTTTACGACAGCATCGCCTGTGAATTGTCGCGAACATGCCTGCAAATGCTGGTTAGCCCACCTGGCTGACTTATAATATCGGCCTGTCTTTTCTCCAGCCTTTGCAAGGCCACACGACCATGTCTTCCGAAATCCAATACGTCAACATCGCCGCCTATAAATTCATCACGCTCGACAACCTGGAACAATTGCGCCCGCAATACCAGGACCTGTGCAACGAGCTCGATCTGAAGGGCACCGTACTGCTGACGCCGGAAGGCATCAATATGTTCCTGTCGGGTACGCGCGAGCACATCGACCAGTACCTGGCCTGGGTGCGCAGCGACGCCCGCCTGGCCGACTTGCAGTGGAAAGAAAGCCTGTCAGGCGAACAGTCGCACAAGCGCATGCTGGTCAAGATCAAGAAAGAGATCATCACCATGCGCATGCCGCTGATCAAGCCGGAACTCGGCCGCGCACCGGCGGTCGACGCACAGACGCTCAAGCGCTGGCTCGACCAGGGCCATGACGACGACGGCGTCGAGGTGGTCATGATGGAAACCCGCAATGCCTTCGAAGTCGACGTCGGCACCTTCGACAACACGCTCGACTACCGCATCGACAAGTTCACCGAGTTCCCGGCGGTCGCGGCCCAGCACAAGGACGAACTGGCCGGCAAGACCGTGGTCACCTTCTGCACCGGCGGCATCCGCTGCGAGAAAGCCGCGATCCACATGAAGGAAATCGGCTACGACCGCGTGTTCCAGCTCGAAGGCGGCATCCTGAAGTATTTCGAGGAAGTCGGCGGCGACCATTATTCGGGCGACTGCTTCGTGTTCGACTACCGCACCGCGCTCAATCCCAAGCTGGAGCCGACCGAGACCGCGCAATGTTTCGCTTGCCGCGCCGTGGTGACGCCGCGCCAGCAGCTCTCGCCCGACTACGTGGTGGGGGTGTCGTGCCCGCATTGCGCGGGCAAGCAGCACAGCGCTGAACAGGCTGCAGGGCAAGCGGCCGCCTGATCCGACCACGACACAACAATGAAAAGCCCCGCCGGCTTGCGCCGGCGGGGCTTTCGTTTATCAGTCCCTCGGCAGGCGTCGAGCACGTGCTGATGTAAATACGAATACATACCCGCTCGCTCTCATGCAATCGTGATTCGCTTCGCTCTCCGGGTCTGTTGACCGCAAAACTTCCACCTCGCGAGTATGTCCTGGCAGGCGTGTCATAAAAAACCGCTGCTGGAAAGCAGCGGTTCGATGTTGCGAAACGCCGGAGAGGGTTCGACTTCCGCAACGATTCGCGTCGATCAGGCCGTGATCACGGTGGCGTCATGCTTGGACGGCCGACGATTTCGATATCGTCCATCGTCGGTGCGCCATTGAAGAACATCGCTACCATGCTCAGTTCGTCCGCATCGATCTGATTGTTGTCGCCATTCGGGGAGTAATGGAACAGCGCACCTGCATTGTTGCCATCGGTCGCCAGGATCAGCAGGTCCCGGTGCGATGCGCTGAAGTCGATATAGTCCCTCAGTGCGGCGGCGGTAACTTCCATGTCCGCTTTATTGCCAGCCATGATATTGGTGGTGACGACAATGCTGACCGCTTCATCGCCGTCTACCACGAATGCTTTCCCATCGACGATCTTGCTGACCGTGATCTTGCTATCGGCGGACCGGTCAATCTTCGATGCAGCCTCTCCCGTGAAAGAAATCGTGTCAGTGAACGACGCAAAGCCAAACACCAGATCGCCTGCATCCGGGCCGAAGGTGCTGTAGCCAATATTCATACCCTGACCGGAACCGATGACCGCGTCATGGCCAGCACCGGTCACGATCTCGGCGAAACTCGTCCCGCTGTAGATCGCTTCGCTGGTATCGCTGGCATTGTGCTGTATGCCGGTCGAGTCAACCGTCAGCGGGAGATCCAGCTCGAAACCGCTGTGCTTGAAATGCGACGCATTGCCGCCGGCAAAGAGTAAGCTGCCGCTGTTCACCGGACGAATATCGTTACCGCTGCCGGCGATGAAAGTATTGCCGTCCCATTTCAGTTCGTACACGCCCGGTTTGACGAAACCGCCGAGCTGCAAGTCGCCGTCGTTGAAGACATACGGCACGCCGCTGATGGGTTTGGCCACACCGCTGAGGTATGAACTCATCGACAGACCGCTCGTGTCCATCATACCGGTGACCGGTCCCTCGGCGGTGTTCAGGGCGATTGCGCTTGGCAGAGCGCTCAGCTTGAACTCGGCCGAGGTGAACTTGGCCGGCTCGAGCGCTCCGTGCTGGTCCGACGGCGTCGGATTCGGTTGGGAGCCCGCACCGGAGTCCGAATCTGACGGAGCTTGAGGCTGAGTTTCCGGTGCCTGCGGCAGTTGCGCAGCCGGATCGATCAGCGTCATGCTGCCCTTTTGGACGTCCACTGCCAATGCCGGCGCCACGACGCCAAAATTACGCAGCAGAATGCTGTTGACGGTGTCCCCGTCCGACCACTGGATCAGATAATCGCGGCTTTCGCTATCGGAACCTGGTTGAAAAGCGTTCAAGCCTGCCACACCGCGCACGACCGCAACCTGATTCGGATCGGCAGAGGTGAGCAATGCCGCACCGATGCTTGGCGTGGCGGTGAATACCTTATCGAGCTGGAGCACGTCGCCGATTCCGGCGCCAATGACTTCATCGAGCAGGATCTCACCTCCGGTGTAGATGCCGCTTGCGGTGTCACCTTTGGCGAATACCAGGGTGTTCATGCCAGACTGGCCGTCGCTCGACAGATGGATCACATCCGCGCCGCGGCCACCGACCAGATAATCGTGGCCGCTGGTACCGTAGATGGTATCGTCGCCACCAAAGCCCCAGACGTATTGGCCTTTGAGCTCGCCTGCATCCTTCTGGTTGGTGCCTAGCACATAGCGAGCACCATTTCCGATCACTTCCTCGTCTTTCGTACCGGTCGGTGCAATCCTCAGTTCGCCGGTCCGTGAGAGGTTCTGCGCGCCAATGGTGAAAGGTGTAGCGCCTTCGCCACCCACCCGGTTGCCCAACGGGGCATACCTGTTGTCGTCAACATAAAGCCGGATATCCACCCGCTCACTGCTCTCGATCTGCAGGCCCTGCGCCGTCGGAGTAACCTTGAATTTCAGCGGCTGTGCCGGGCCTTCGACATCCTGACTGGAGGTATAGCCGATATTGCCTGCGGCGTCGATCACGCGCATTTCAAGACGTTGTCCCGTTTTGCTCAGGTCGATACCGGTCAGCGTGAAGCCGCCGTCCTGATTGAAGCTGGTGACGTCGGTCCACTTGCTGTCTGTGTCGTTCAGTCGCCACTGGACGCGCCCCTCGGCGCCGCCGAACTGACCGAAGGTGAGCGCAGGTTCCGCATCGCTGCTCAGGCCGATGTAATACAGGGATTTGGCCGGTGCCGTGCCGTCGTATTCGATCTGGGCTTCTCCCTTGGCGAACACGCCCTTGTTCTTGTCGACTGCCTGCAGCCGGACCGTCGTCAGGATATTGTCGTTCGAAATCACTTCAGTCTGGATGGACGAGCCGTTACTTGCATGGTTAACCAGCTTTTTACCGGTCAGGTTGACGCCTTCGATGGTCACGGTATTGGTAGCTGCATCGGCGCTGACACCTTCGCTGGTCCAGGTCTCGCCGTCGAGGCTGTACTGCAGCGTTTGTCCGGATTTCAGATCGCCGCCGGTATAACTGAACTTGACAGTTGCGATTTTAATATTAGTAATGTTATCGCTTTTATCGCTGTCCAGCTCATGCTGGCTGACACTGTCGAATTTCAGGTTGGCCAGCGCCGCAGTCGCTGGCGCAGGCTTGACAGACGGCGCAGTCGGATACACCACCTCGACAGCAGCAGGCAGGCCGCCATCGGCCAGCGCCTTGACCACGTCCTTCAGGGTGGCCGCCGCGGGCATCACCTTGAGTACCTTGTCCATGCCGCCGCCGCGCAGCAGCGACTCGAGCGTGACAGGGTCGCCTGCCGCGGCCTTGGCGGTATCGGCCAATGCGCGGGCCAGCGCAACCGGATCGCCTTTGCCGCGAGTGGTGTCGAACAGCGACAGCAAAGTGGTGTTGACGGCAATTGCATCAACCACCATCGGCGTCTTGGTCGCGGTATCGGCGAACGACACGGCCGACTTGACCAGCGTATCCATGTCCTGCTGGGTGGCGTCCGGGGTCACGGCGCGCACCAGCACGCGCGCGGCCTCGATCGAGGCGTAGCCATCGTACTGGCTGCCCGACGCTTCGACTTCGGCGGTGAAAGCATCGGCCGCTTGCTGGCGCAGTTCCGACAGCGTGGCATCGCTCCCACGTGCACCACGCAGGATCGCGAACGCAACGTCGCCGAGCGAAGCGTTGCCCTTGTCGATTGCGTTCATCCAGTAGGCCATGCCGTCCGTATCCGGAACGCGGTTGAACAACTGCATGTAGATATCGGAAATACGTTCGGCAACGGTGTTGCTGCCGAAACGGGTCTGTGCTTCCTGGGAATCGGCGAAAGCATTGACGATCGCGCCGAAGTCGCCGTTATTGTTGGCGAGCTGCTGCGACCAGTATTTCATGCCGGCTGGGTCGGCAGGACGGCCATAGAAAGCCAGGTAGAAAGAGTTGACCGTGGAATCGAAAGTGCTGAAAGTGCTCATGCAGAAGTCTCGGATGATTAACGTGGATTGCTTTTATGCAATCCAAGTATCGCTTCCGTGAGTTGTTTTCGAACAGCAATTTTTTGGGTTTTTCGTGTTTTGTAGGGTTTTTCCTACATAAAAATAACATTTCTCTATCGAAATGTTTTTATATCATTAAAAAAGAAATACTAAATTCAATGAGCTCGATGCAGTAACGGCAAAATCGCTTAATTCTGCAATCCCATCATGCTGCGCACAGAGTCCTAGTGTATGTTGCGTTCAGGTGCTATGCACTGCCGTCTTTTCTTGTGACACACCATAACGGCGCCGCATGCGCAGGAACGGCTCTTCGACGATGTGATAGCTCAGCGTCGCCAGCGCCCAGGTCATCGCATACGTCGCGCCGGCCATGAACAGCGCGTCAAGCCAACCGACGCCGAACGGGCGCACCAGCCCCACGTGCGTGGACAGCGCATGCAGCAGCGCCATGTGCAGCAGATAGAACGAAAAGCTGATCTTGCCGCCATGGCCGAGCACGCGCTCGACCAGCGCCGGCAGGCGTGGCGTGAACGCCACCCAGCCCACGATCAGCAGCGACCAGCCGGCGCTTTCCAGCAGCGACCAGACGATCCAGAACGGTGCATGCGGCGCGCTGCCGAAACTGGCCAGCCGGTGCATCAGGGCCGTGCTCCACATCACCAGCACGATGCTGACGATCACCAGCAAGGGCGCGATCCGCTGCAGGCGCGCGCTATGGCGCACGTACACCATGGCCGCGATCATGCCAATGATGAACTGGTCGAAGCGGCCGATGAAGGTGCTGAAATACATCAGCGTGCTGTTGGGATTGACGCCGAAGGCGGCCAGCTTGAAGAACAGCAGCAGCACCAGCCAGCCGGCCAGGTAGCGGATTCCGCTTTCCATCGCGAAGCGCGCCAGGAACGGGAACACCAGGTAGAACAGGAATTCGATCGAGATGGTCCAGGCCGCGCCGGTGACGGGGGTGCCCGAGGTCGGCGCCATGCCGAGGTTGGTGGCGAACAGATACAGCAGATCGGCCGGCTGGAACTTGTCGCGCCCGATCGAGGTGGCGACCAGGAAGATCAGCAGGTACAGCGGCAGGATGCGCAGCACGCGGTTGCGCAAGAAGTCGGCGTAGACGATCTGGCGCTGGTGCAGCGCGATCAGCATGAACAAAAAGCCGGACAGCGAAAAGAACAGCCCCACCCCGGTATGCCCCTCGGTGATCAGGGCCGCCCAGCGCGAGCTCAAGCCAGTGCCGGCCAGGCCGCGGTACTCAAGATGGAAATGAAACAGGAAGACCAGCGTGGCGGCCAGCCAGCGCAGCTGGTCGATGCGCGGATTGTATTGGATGTTCAGCGATTGCATGCCTGTCCTTATCGTAAGCGCCACATTGTAGCGTTACCGGAGAGACACGGCCTGCCATTCGTGGTGGCCTGGGGCGCTTCCAGAGGGTGGCGCACGGCGATGCGGCGCCACCCCTTGCAACGTCAGCGGAAGAAGGCGGCGATCTCGCGGATCGCTTCCGGCGCCAGCGTGCCGGCCGCCGAACGCAGGCGCATCAGGCCGACCAGGTAGGCGTAGCGCGCCTGGGCCAGATCGCGCTGGGCGGTGAACAGCTGCTGCTGGGAATTGAGCAGGTCGAGGTTGATGCGCACCCCTCCCTTGATGCTCTGCTCGGTGGCCTTCATCAATTCCTTGCTCGAATCAACCGCCTTGACCAGCGCATCGATCTTGCGTCCGCTGCTGAGCACCAGGTCGTGCGCCTTGCGCAGCTCGACCAAAATCTCGTTGCTGCGCGCGTCGAGTTCGGCCTGGGCGCGGCCGTAGTTGGCCGCCGCCTGACGCGTGGTGGCGTTGACCGAGCCGCCGGCATAGATCGGGATGTTGACCTGGATACCGACGGTGCGGTTGGTCGCTTCCAGACCCAGCGTGTTGATGGTGTCGCTCTCGGTCTTGCTGTAGGCGGCGACGAAGTCGACGCGCGGCAGGTGGCCGGCGCGGTTGCGGTTGATGTCCAGGCGCGCATTCTCGACCGCCAGGCGCAGCGCGGCCAGGCTGTTGTTGCGCTGCAGGGCCAGGGTGCGCCATTCCTCGAAACTGGCCACGCCGAGCGTCACCGGACGGAAGTTTTCGCCCAGCTGCTGCAGCGTGCCCGGATCCATGCCGATCACGCCGGCCAGGGTGTTGCGCACCGCGACCACGTTGTCCTGGGCCTCGACCAGCTGGGCTTCGGACAGGTCGAGCCGGGCCTGGGTTTCCAGCGAATCGGTCTTGGTGCCCTCGCCCTTTTCGAACAGGAACTGGTTGACCTTCTGCTGCTCGACGTAGGTGTCGCGCTGCACCCGCGCCAGCGCCAGCTGGTCTTCCGCAAACAGGGTGTCGAGGTAGGCGGTGATCACGCGCACCGAGACTTCGTCGACGCCGGCCTCGTAAGCCTCTTCGGACTGGGCGCTCTGCACCTTGCCCTGGCGGTAGCGCTGCACCGCTTCCAGGTTGAACAACGGCTGGCGCAGCTGGACCACGCTCGATTTACTGATGTAGCGCGGATGGGTTTCGGGACGGCCGCTATATTGCTGGTCCGAGATGTTGCGGTTCACCGAATGGCTGGCCGAGATATTCGGCAGCAGCTGCGAGCGGCCCAGGATCGCGTTTTCCTTGCCGCTCTCGTTCTCGTAGAAGCGCACGCGGAAGGTCGGGTCGTTCTTGAGCGCAGCGCGGTAGGCTTCTTCGATGGTGACCGCGCCGGCGCCGCCGGCGCCGCCCAGGCCGGCGGCCAGCAGCGCGCCGGCCGCCAGCGCGCGCAGATTGAAGGTCGGATGACGCGTCATGGCTCAGTCCTCGCTCAGCGCCGAATGGGCGCGGTCGATGATCGGCTTGACCAGATAGCTCATCATGGTGCGTTCGCCGGTCTTGACGAACAGGTCCACCGGCATGCCGGGGAGGATGTTGAGCTTGTGCGCGCCGATCTTGCGTGCGCCCTCTTGCGTCACGCGCACCCGCACCTTGTAGTACGGATTGTTGGTCTTTTCATCCACCAGGCGGTCGGCCGACACGCCCACCACTTCGCCTTCGATGTGCGGCGTCTTGTTGGCGTTGAAGGCCGAGAAGATCAGCTCCACCGGCAGGCCGGGATGCACCTTGTCCACCAGGTTCACCGGCAGTTCGCCTTCGACGATCAGCGAGTCGCCGCTCGGCACGATGTCCATCATCTTGAAGCCGGCCGGCACCACGCCGCCGTTGGTGAACACGGCCAGGTCGACCACGGTGCCGTCGACCGGCGCCTTGACTTCGACGCTGCTCAGCTCGAATTGCTGGGCCTGCAATTTGGCATGCTGGCCCTCGGCTTCGCGCTGGATGTCGGTCAGCTGGCTGCGCACTTCCTTCTGGTAATCCTGCACGCGCTGGGCCCGGCGCAGGGTCAGTTCCAGCACCTGGCTACGCGAACGGCCGATATTGCCGATGTCTTCCGAGATCAGGCCCTGCAGCTGCGCATAGGTACGCTCGAGGTCGAGCAGGCGGTTGCGCGCCACGTAGCCTTCCTTGGCCAGGTCGCGCATGCCGCCCAGCTGTTCCTTCAGGAAGTCGACCTGCTCCTTCTTGCTGGCGCGCGATTCTTCCAGGCCCTGCACCTGCAGCTTGAGGCCGGCGATGTTCTGGTCGATGCCGGCCAGTTCGTTTTGCAGCGACATCTGGCGCGACATCAGCAAGCCTTCCTGCATCGACATCAGTTCGGCCACGCGCGGTTCGTTGCGGCGCTTGAGCAGCTCTTCCGGGAAGGTGATGCTCTTGCGGCCGTCACGCTCGGCAGTCAAGCGCGCCTCGGCGGCGCGCGCGCTCAGGTACAGGCCTTCGGTCAGGTCGAAGTTCGATTGCGCGAACACCGGGTTCATGCGCACCACCACCTGGCCGGCCTTGACCACGGCGCCGTCGCGCACCAGGATTTCCTTGACCGTGCCGCCGCCCTGGTGCTGCACCGACTTGCGGTTCGATTCCTTGGCCACCGTGCCCGACATCGGGACGCCCTTGTCGAGCGGCGCCAGCAACGCCCACAGCATGAAACCGCAGAAGCCGACCAGCACCACGATCCAGCCCAGGCGCGCGTAACGGCGCGAGTCGGTATTGACTTCGACCGGCGTCACCTCATGCGTGACGACGTCGCTTGCTTCGTTCTTGAGTAACTTCATTATTTGCTTTCTCCAGTCGTCGCTGCTGCCGGGGCCGCAGGGGCCGCAGGGGCCGCAGGGGCGGCCGGCACTGCCGGGGCAGCGGGAGCGGCCGGTGCTGCCGGGGCAGCCGGCGCGGCCGGGCCGGCGGCTGGCGCCTGGCGCTGGGCCGCGGCCTGCTGTTGCGTCAGCATGGCTTTCTTGTTCGCTTCCTGCAGCGCCGCCAGCACCTCGTTGGTCGGGCCGAACATCTGGGCCGAGCCGTCGCGCATCATGAGCAGCTTGTTGGTCGCGCCGAGAATGGTCGGACGGTGGGTGATCAGGACGATCGTCTTGCCGCGCTGGCGCAGGTCGGCGATGGCCCGCACCAGGGCCTGTTCGCCGACGTCGTCCAGGTTCGAGTTCGGCTCGTCGAGCACCAGCAGCGACGGGTCGCCGTACATGGCGCGCGCCAGGCCCAGGCGCTGCTTCTGGCCGCCCGACAGGCCGGCGCCGCCATCGCCGAGCGGGGTATCGTAGCCACCCGGCATGTGCAGGATCATGTCGTGCACGCCGGCGCGCTTGGCCGCCATCACCACTTTCTCCGGATCGACGTCGCCGAAACGAGCAATGTTTTCGCTGATGGTGCCGCTGAACAGCTCGATGTCTTGCGGCAGGTAGCCGATGTACGGGCCCAGCTCGGCCTTGTTCCACTGGAACATGTCGGCGCCGTCCAGGCGCACCTTGCCCATCATCGTCGGCCACACGCCAACCAGCAGACGCGCCAGCGTCGACTTGCCCGAACCGCTCGGTCCGATCACACCCAGCACGTCGCCGGCGGCGATGCCGAACGACAGGTTCTTGACCACCGGCGACTTGGCGCCCGGCGGACCGGCCGTGACGGCTTCCGCAGTCAGGGCGCCGGTCGGCGGCGGTAGCTGCATACCGGCTTCTCGCGCCGGATTGACTTCGAGCAGCTTGTTCAGGCGCTCCATCGCGCTACGGGTACCGCTCCACGATTTCCAGACGCCGATCACCTGCTGCACCGGGCCGAGCGCGCGGCCAACCAGGATCGACGCGGCGATCATCATGCCGCCCGTGATCTTGTTTTCCAGCACCAGCAATGCACCGAAGCCCAGCACCAGCGATTGCAGCGACACCTGCACGAACTTTGTCGCCGAGGCGATGCGCGCAGCTTTCTCGCTGGCGTCGGCCTGCAGCGTCAGGAATTTGCTGTGCGACTTGAACCAGCGCGTGATCAGGTTCGGCAGCATGCCCATCGATTCGATGACTTCGGCGTTGCGCAGGTTATTGGTCGCCATGTTGCTCGAAGCGATCGCCATGGTGTTGGCTTCGGCCAGCGGCGCCTTGGTGACACGCTCGTTGACATAGGCCAGGATCACCAAGACGACGGTACCAGCCAGTGCGAACCAGCCCAGCGAAGGTTCAAAGAAGAAGATCACCATCAGATACACCGGGAACCACGGCGCGTCGAAGAACGCGAACAAGGCGTTACCGGTAAGGAACTGGCGCAGCGTCGTGAGATCGTTGAGCGATTGGCCGGCATTGCCGCCGGCCTGCTTCAGGTTCTGCTCGAAGGCAGCGGTGTACACACGCTTGTTCATCAGCATGTCGAAGCGCGCGCCGACGCGCACCAGGACGAACGAGCGCACCAGCTCGAGCCCGCACATCAGCAGGTAGGCGCCCAGCATCAGCACGGTCAGCATGAGCAGTGTCATCTCGTTGCGGCTGGCCAGCACACGGTCGTACACCTGCAACATGTACAGCGACGGCACCAGCATCAGCAGGTTGGTGATGGCGCTAAAGGTGCCGATGGTCCAGAACGTGCTCTTAAAAGTAAGCAGCGCCTGTGCGATCTCAGACTTCTTGTCGAAAATTTTGTTGTTCATTGGCCTGGAATGACTCGGTTGGAAGTGCCGACCAGTCTTGAGCTATCTCAAGGCGTGACGGGCGACCGAGACATTATCGCTGATTCCAAGCAAAAAATGTGATGTACATCACATTTCCTGTGGCAAGTGTCGGATTTCAGTCAGGCTTAATTCACTGCCGACTACAACATTGCACTGTGCACCGGCTTTGAAAGGCACGTTGGCTACGTGGCCCGGGTGTGAAGAGGTGTACGAGAATGGTAGTGGATAAAAAAAACCCGCTGGCCGAAGCCAGCGGGTTTTACCACCCGTCTCAGAGGAGAGGATTAGGCACCAACGAAGTTGGTAGCGGTGATGTTCTCGACTTGGAAGCCGACGATCTTCACCAGGCCGTCACCGGCTTCCAGCGCTGCGGTACCAGCGTTGTTGAAGATGTAAGCGTCGCCGCCGTAGTTGAAGATCGAGTACTCACCAGCGGTGGTCACAGCAGCAGCGGCGACCAGAGCTGCACGGAAGCTGGTAGCAGCCGAGATGTCTGCCAGTTCGGTGTTGACCAGAACGTCGCGGACCAGGCCAGCAGGGGCAGCACCGCCGCCCAGCAGACCGCTCAGGTCCAGGACGTCTTGAGCGCCGTTGAAGTCAGCAACGGTGACCATGTCAGCGGTGATTGCTGCTGCGGTGGTGCCGGTCAGGTTCGCCAGTGCGGTCAGAGCCAGGGTGTCGTTGCCGGCGCCCAGGGTGATGGTGACTGCGGTCGAATCAGCTGCAGCGTTTGCTGCCAGGTTCAGGACGTCGTTGCCAGCGCCCAGGTTGATTGCCAGCGCGCCCGATTCCAGGGTGGCGGTGTCGATGGTGACGATGTCCTTGCCAGCACCGAAGGTTGCTGCGGTCAGATCAACAGCTGCACCCATATCGATGGTCAGGTTGCCGGTGGTGCCAGCAGCGTTGAAGGTCGAGATAGCTTCGAAGCCGGTCAGGGTGACTTCGGTGTTCGAGGTCAGCGACAGGTTCAGAACGTCCACTTCAGCAGCAGTGGTGCTCAGGGTCAGCTCATTGGTAGCAGTAGCGCCGGTGCCGACGTTGACGATCGAGCCCGAAACCGACACGGTGGTCAGCGACGAGCCGCCAGCAACAGCGATGTCCGAACCGCCAGCAACGCCGTTCAGAGCGATAGCAGCCGAGGTGACGCCAGCGGCAGCAGTCACGGTGTTGGTAGCAGCGATAGCCGAACCCACGACGCCGGTGCTACGGAAGCCAGCGGTCACGCCGGTACCGACGTTCACGTCTTGGAAGTCCGAGGTAGCTGCGTTAGCGATTTGCCACAGTTGCTGAACGCCCGAGAAGGTCGACGACATCAGAGTACCGGCAGCAGGTGCACCAGCATTGGTGATGTTGACGATTTCGATGTTCGACACGTTTGCACCGGCTGGCATGGTCGCGCCAGCGGCCACGAACAGGTTCAGGGTGTCCTGACCGCCCAGACCGTTGATGGTGTCGCCGATGTTGAAGGTGCCGTCAGTGCCAGCAACCACAGCCGAGAACACGTCGTTGCCGGCGGTGCCGTTGACTTGCTCACCGATGGTGCTGGTCAGGCTGAAGGTTTGGCCGGTCGAAGCCGAACCAGTCGAGATCACGGTTGCGATCGACGCGTTCAGTGCTGCAGGAGCAATTGCGGTGCTCAGCGAGGTTGCGGTGTCGGTGACGCCAGCCAGGAAGGTCTTGGCAGCCAGGTTAGCAGCGGTGCCGCTGTAGCCCAGGATTTCAGCCGAGGTGTCCAGAGCTGCGGTGAACGCGGTTGCAGCAGCAACTTTGTTTGCGTATGCAGTTGCGTCGGTGCCTTGAGCGGCGCCAGCGATGGTGGTGACGGCTTCAGCAACGGTGAAGGTACCGTTGATCAGGCCTTGACCCCAGTATGCCAGGCCAGCTGGTTCTGCAGGACGACCGAACAGGTTCATGTAGATCGTGTTGATGATCTGGTACTGGCTCTGGCCGACGAAGGTATCTTTGTACTCTTGCGAGTTAGCGAAGGCGGTCGAGACAGCAGCGGTGTTGCCGCCGTTGGCGGTAACAATGTTTTCCCAGTAGGTCAGGCCAGCTGCGTCAGCTGGACGGCTGAAGTATGCGACGTACAGTTTTTGTACTGCTTCGGTATAAACACCCATTTAATGCTCCTAAATTCAGTCAATGTTTAAATTTTGCAAGCCGCTTAGCGACCTCTGCAATCCAACGGGACGAATCATGACAGACCGAACAGGCAAGTTCGTGTGACGATCATCACAAGAAACTGCATTTTTTGTCCCAAGTCTGTAAATCTTTGTCCATTGTTGGGCCGTCATTATCAGAGAACAAGCTCGGCAACGCAAGAATGCCCTAGTAAATCGCTGTAAACTTGCAAGCGAATTAAGTTTCCCCTGATTCTCATCGAAGATAATATTGCTGAGATAATTGGAGAGATTCGTTCTTCGAATTACATCTTGAAACAAATTTACGGTAATAAAAAAGCCCCGACGGATCAGGGCTTTTTTGAAGGCAGGCAATTCAACTGCAGCTTTATTTATTCCAGAACGTCACACCGCTGATATCGCGTTCATCCAGACGGCGCTTGAATCCATACGCCGCACTGCCGCCATCCGCATTGCTGAGCACACCAGTCACACCCATATTATTGGTCTGGGTGCGAATGAACTGGCCGTCGTTGGCAAAACGGCCGTCGCCTGCGACATCGCCTTCGGCCATCATCTTGATGGTTTCGCCGCCACTCACCAGGTCGAACCTGGTATCGAACTTGGCTTTGCCGAAGTCGACGTTCAGCGTGCCGTTCTGCACGCTGGCCAGCTGCACCGGGATCGCGGCGTTGTCGTTGCGGATGGTCGCTTCGCCGCCCTTCAGCACGAAGCTGGCACTGCCGCGCTCCGGCTTGACGTAGTCCTGCCCGGCCAGACGATAGACGACATAGTCGCCGCTGATGATCTGGTCGGCGCCTTTGATGCTCTTGAGCTCAATGCTGTTCGGGGTGCCGGCCAGCGCGGTCCAGCGTCCCCACTGGATCTGGCGCTCAGGCACCGCCGGCACCGTCGGCACGCCCGGCGTACCCGGACCAGTACCGCTACCCGGCCCCGGCGTCACCGGATCGACCGGCTTGGCCGGCTGCTGCGACACCAGCTTGTCGAGCGAATCGCTCTTGCGCGCGTCGAGGATCGGGGTGGTGGCGCCTTCGCGCTTGGCAACCGGCTCATCCACGCGCGGCGGCGAGACCTGGTCCGGCGCGTTGCTGTTGACTTCCATCAACTGGGGCGCGGAAGAACCGGCCTTGACCTCGATCAGCTGGCCGCGCTGGGCGGCGAACAGCTCGCGGCTGGCGGCGCCTTCGCACGGGCCGCCGCCTTCCGGACGGCAACCACCGGCAAAGCCGCTGACCACCACGCCGCCGGTGAGCACCGCCACGCGCGAGGTTTGCTGGTCGGTGTAGACCGTGAAATCGGTGCCGCGCACGCCGATCGCCGCCACCGGCGTATTGAAGCGGAAGTTCTGGCGTGCCTGCTTGACCGCATCGCCCGACTTGCTGCGCGCGACGCCGCTGATCAGCTCGAGCTTGACGCGGGTGTTGGCCGGATTGACGCGGTCGATGTGGTAGGCCACGATGCGCGCCTTGGTATTCGGGCGCAGGATGAACAGGCCGTTGTCGGTGGTCTTGACGTACAGGAAGCCGTCGGCGCCGGTGCTCAGCAGCTCGCCTTCCTGCACCGCTGCGCCTTCGGCGCCGGCCTTGTCCGCAATCTGGACGCTGCCGGTCGCAAAAATGACTTTGCCGGCCTCGGCCGCATAGGCCTGGCCGGCGCTCGCTGCCAGCGCACCAATGACAAATAACTTACGGAACATGCTTTCTCCTTGTTTGACGCGATTATCCGCGCCAGCGCCCTCGATTCTGTGACGGCTATCACATTATAATGCAGAGAAAAATATTGATCAGGTGCTATAGCCCATGATCAGTTGCCCTCACAGCAACACTTTAGCGCTATACTACTCCTTTTTCTTAACCAACTTTCCTAGCTGGCGGCGTGACCGACTCCCCCATTATCCAGAGCAGGCGCCGCCCTCCCGGCGCGCGCGCCACGGCGCTCGTGCGCGTTGCGATCGGCGCCGTCGCCGTGCTGCTGACTGTGCTCGCGCAATGGGGACCGTGGCACGATTTGTCGTTTTTCGGCAACGAGCTATTGCGCGACCGCTTCGTGCGCATGCACGGCACGACCGCGCCCGAGCCGCGCATCCTGGTGGTCGACATCGACGAAGCCAGCATGGCGGCCTTTGGCCCGTGGCCGTGGCCGCGCAGCCACATCGCCGACATGGTCGACATCCTGCTCAGCCATTACGAAGCGCGCGGCGTCGGGCTCGACATCCTGCTGCCGGAAAAAGGCGACGCCGCCGGCGACGCCCGCCTGGCGGCGCTGGCCCGGCACGCGCCGCTGGTGCTGGCCCAGGCTTTCGACTTCGATCCCGAGCAGCGCCGCCCGCAGCCGATCCGCGAAGGCGTTCCCGCCGGCGCGCTGGCGCGGTATACCGGTGCGGCGACCGAGGCCGACGGCCACATCGCCAACCATGCCGGGCTGGCGCAGGCGCGCCACGTGGGCAATATCGGCTTCGTGCCGGACCCCGACGGCACCCTGCGCCACGTGCCGCTGGTGGCGCGCTATGGGGGCCGGCATTATCCGGCGCTCGGCCTGGCGCTGGCCGGCTGCTGCGGCGCCGGCGCGCCGCCGCCGATTCCCGCGTCGGGCCGCATGCGCATTCCGTTCAAGCGCGACTGGCAGGCCTTCACCGTGGTCGGCGCGGCCGACATTCTCGAACAGGCGATCGACCCGGCCGGCGTGCGCGACCGCCTGGTGCTGATCGGCTCGTCCTCGCTGGGCCTGGGCGACCGCGTCACCACGCCGTTCGCGCCGAGCCGCCCGGGGCTCGGGGTGCAGGCCGAGATCCTGTCGGCCCTGCTCGACCGCCAGGCCGGCGCCGCGCCCGCCCCATGGCCGGGCAAGCTGCTGGCGCTCGGCGTTGCCGTGCTGTCGGCGCTGCTGGCCGCGTTCGCCTTTCCGCGCCTGCCGGCGCTGGCCTGCGTGCTGCTGCTGGGCGTGGTGTCGCTGCTGTGGGTGGCGCTGGCCTATTTTGTCGCGCCGCACGATCCGGCGTTCTCGACCACCGCTCCGCTGGCCAGCAACCTGTTCCTGCTGGCGGTGGCCGTCCCCTACCAGTGGCAACTGGCGCAGCGCCGCTCGCGCCATCTGCTGGGCACCCTGCGCCAATATGTGGCGCCGGAAGTCGTGACCCAGCTGCTGCGCAGCGACCTGGACGACCCGCTGGCGCCGCGCGAATCGGACGTCACCACCCTGATCGCCGACATGGAAGGCTATACCACCCAGGTCGAAACCCTGTCGATGGAAGAATCGGCGCAACTGACCAGCCAGTTCCTCGACTGCCTGACCGGCCCGGTGATCGCCACCCACGGCACGCTCGACAAATACACCGGCGACGGCCTGGTGGCGTTCTGGGGCGCGCCGCTGCCGATCGCCGAGCACGCCGACCTGGCGCTGGACGCGGCGCGCGCCATCGTGGCGCGCGTGGCGGCCTTGTCCGAGTTGCGCGAAGCGGTGGGCCACCCGCCGCTGCGGGTGCGGATCGGGATCGAAAGCGGGCGCGCCATGGCCGGCGACTTCGGCACCTCGTTTCGCAGCATTTATACCGCGGTCGGCGACAGCGTGAACACCGCTTCGCGCCTGGAGCAGGCAGCGCGCGACTTCCCGCACGACGTCATCGTCGGCGCCGGCACGGTCGAGCGCGCCCGGCGCCACCGTTTTCTGGAACTGGGCGAACGCCACCTGCGCGGCAAGGGCAAGCCGACCATGCTGTTTACTCCAGCCGACACACCAGCCGACCTTCAGCCCGCAGCGCCAGCCGGCGTTGCGCCAAGCATCGAAAGCAGTACATGATTTCTGATTCGGCGCGCCTGCTGCGCGCATTCGCCTTGTTTCTTGTCTGTAGCGCCGCGCAAGCCCATGCCGCGCAGCCGGAGGCCCCGCTGGCGGCCGCCAACGACGAGGCCGCCGAGGCCGGCGAGACCGACAACGGCGACGCGCTGTACCTGAAAGCGCTGCAGTCGATCGCCGAGGGCCGCCGCTACGACGCGTCGCACGAGCTGAACCAGCTGATCGAGCGCCATCCGCAGCACGCCGGCGCCCTGCTCGACCTCGCGCTGACCCACTGCTCGCTCGGCAACCTGGACCAGGCCGAGCGCCTGTTCGCCGCCTTCGAGGCGCGCTTTTCGCCGTCGCGCCCGATCCTGGAACTGATCGCCGCCGCGCGCGAACACGGCTGCAACGCCTGGGAGCCGCAGTCGTCCACCGTGGTCACGCTCGGGCGCGGCATCGACCAGAACGTGAACCAGGGCGCGCGCACCGCGCGCTACGTGGTCGACGCCCCCGGCGGCCAGGTCGAGTACGAGCTCACCGGCGACTTCCGCCCGCGCCACGACCAGTACACCCAGCTGGGCGGCGACTACCTGCGCGAGATCACCCCGAACGGCAGCGTCGGCTTCGCGCAGTACCAGTTGCGCCGCAACGACAGCCTGCACCAGTACGACAGCGCCTCGCTGTTCGCCGGCGTCGAGTCGCCGTGGCGCTTCGACGGCTGGCGCGTGCGCGCCACCGCCACGCTGGGCCTGGTGACCCTGGGCAGCCACCTGTACCAGCGCCAGGTGCAGGCGCAGGCGCGCGTCACCCCGCCGCTGGCGCTGCCCGCCGGCCTCGGCCTGGACGTCGTGGCCGGCGTCACGTACAACACCTTCCCCAGCCTGTCGAACTTCGATTCCAGCACCCAGGACCTGCGCGCCCACCTGGCGTGGCGCGGTACCCGCACCTACGCCAGCGTCGCCGCCGGCTACCAGAACGACCATGCGCTGGACCGGCGCCCGGGCGGCGACCGCGACGGCGCCTACCTGAACCTGCTGCTGCGGCGCGAACTGCGCGCCGGCCTGGTCGGCGAACTCGGGTACACACACCAGACCTGGCACAGCAGCCAGGCCTATTCTCCCGGCCTGATCGAGGAGGTGCGCGACCAGGCCACCCAGGTGGTGCGCGGCTTGCTGAGCTGGTCGGTCGGCAAGCGCCAGACCCTGCTGCTCGAGGGGCGGATCGTGCGCAACCGCGAGAATATTTCGATCTTCCAGTACAACAACCGCCAGCTCCAGCTCAGCTACCAGTGGCAGCTGCCGTAAGCTGCCGGACCCCACGCGCAACGGCAGAGCGTATACAATCGCGGGCAATTAGTATTCAGAAAGTGTATTGATGGCCGCTGTCGCGGATGTGATGTTGCTGGTGGTTGCCGCGAGCGTGGTGTGTGTCGGGTGCCTGGTGCCGAATCGCTGGCTGCCGCCGTTACCGAACGATAAATTCCTGCACTTCGCCAGCTTTGCCGTGCTGAGCCTGCTGGCCCTGCGCCTGGCGGATGGCTATCACCAGGCCCTGTTCTGGCTGGTGGGGCTGCTGATCCTGGGCTGGCTGATCGAGTGCCTGCAGTCGCTGGTGCCGGACCGCCGTTTCTGCTGGCGCGACCTGGCCGCGAACGCCGCCGGCATCGCATTCGCCGGCCTGGGCGCCCATCTGTATACGGTATTCTTCTGAGTAAATTTCTTCAGAAAGCAGCATGACTTCAACCGGAAAATCCGACCCCACCCAGGCAGCGGCGCACGGCGCCGACACGCCGGGCCAGCAGGAAGAACAGCGCCAGGTACAGATTCACCTGCGCAAGATTCCGCTATTGGCCGGCCTGTCGGACGACGAGATCCTGCGCGTCAAGCAAGAGATCCGCATTCGCCAGCACCGCAAGCGCGAGATCGTGCTGCAAAAGGGCGGCCATGGCGACGGCCTGCTGTTCCTGCTGTCGGGCCAGCTGCAGGTGATCGACGTGACCGAAGACGGGCGCGCGATCGGCCTGCGCATGCTGGCGCCGGGCGACTTCTTCGGCGAAATCGCCCTGATCAACAATTCGACCCGCTCGGCGTCGGTGGTGGCGATGAGCGACGTGCTGGTGGCGTTCTTGCCGGCGGCCAGCGCGATGCACCTGTTCTCGCACTCGCCGACGGTGGCCAACCAGATGCTGCAGCACCTGGCGCAAAAGATCCAGCGCGACTCCGAATTCCGCTCGCTGCTGAGCATTAACAACACCGCCAAGCGCATCTACACCTATCTGGTCCTGATGCAAAAGAACAAGCAGGACGACCCCGACGCCCCGGCGGTGGTGGAAAACCTGCCGACCCACCAGGACATCGCCAACATGATCAATACCAGCCGCGAGACCGTGACCCGGGCCCTGACCGCGCTGGCGCAGCAAGGCATCGTGCAGAAGGATGCGCACCGCCTCATCATCGTCAAACCCGACGCGCTGCAGAAGCTGGTCCAGGGCTGAGGCGCGCGGTTCTCGCGGCGCCGGCGCCCATGCCGCGTTGCTGCTCCGGCATGACAAGTCGTTACAATTGAACAAATTGTCATCTGCACCGTAGAGTATAATTTCGCCCTCACCCGGTACTGCCACGATGATGACGACGACTCCCTTGATCTCCACCGAGGTGCCCCGGCACCTGCCCCCCGCCCCATGATTTCGCCCCTGATGCTGCGGGGCCTGTGGGCCTACCGGGGTTTCGTGCTGGGCAGCGTCAAGCGGGAATTCCAGTCGAAATACGCGAATGCCGCCCTGGGCGCATTGTGGTCGGTGCTCAGCCCGCTCGCCATGATCCTGGTGTACACCGTGATCTTTTCCGAGGTCATGCGCACCAGGCTGCCCGGCGCGGACTCCGGTTTCGCCTATTCGATCTACCTGTGCGCCGGCGTGCTGACCTGGGGCCTGTTCGCCGAGATCGTCGCGCGCGGCCAGGGCATGTTCATCGAACAGGCCAACGTCATCAAGAAGATCAGCTTCCCGCGCATCTGCCTGCCGGTGATCGTGGTGCTCAATGCGCTGGTCAACTTCGGCATCATCTTCGGCCTGTTCCTGGTGTTCCTGATTGCGACCGGCAATTTCCCGGGGCTGATGTTCGTCGCCCTGGTGCCGGTGCTGCTGGTGCAGGTGCTGCTGGCGATCGGCCTGGCCATGATCGCCGGCGTGCTCAACGTGTTCTTCCGCGACGTCGGCCAGTTCGTGACGATCGCGATGCAGTTCTGGTTCTGGCTGACGCCGATCGTGTACCCGGCCACCATCCTGCCGCCGGAAGTACGTGACATGCTGGGCTGGAACCCGATGTTCCCGCTGATCCAGGCCTACCAGGCGGTGCTGGTGCACGGCAGCGCGCCCGACTGGCGCGCGATCGGCTGGGTGGCGCTGCTGGCGCTGCTCCTGTGCGCCTTCGGCATGCGCCTGTTCCGCAAGCGCGCCGGCGAAATGGTGGATGAACTCTGATGGGCACGATCACCGTTTCCAACCTGGGCAAGGCCTACAAGACCTATCCGACCCGCCTGGCGCGCCTGGCCGAATGGATGCTGCCGTTCGGCGGCCCGCGCCACACCCTCAAGTGGGTGCTGCGCGACGTCAGTTTCGAGGTGTCGCCGGGCGAAGCCGTGGGCCTGATCGGCATCAACGGCGCCGGCAAGAGCACCCTGCTCAAACTCATCACCGGCACCACCCAGCCCAGCACCGGCCAGGTGGCGATGCAGGGCAGCGTGGCGGCGCTGCTCGAACTGGGCATGGGTTTCCACCCCGACTTCACCGGCCGCCAGAACGCCTACATGGCCGGCCAGCTGCTGGGCATGACGGTCGAGCAGATCAGCGAACTGATGCCGCAGATCGAAGCCTTCGCCGACATCGGCGACTACATGGACCAGCCGGTGCGGGTGTACTCGAGCGGGATGCAGATGCGGGTCGCGTTCTCGGTCGCCACCGCGCGCCGTCCCGACATCCTGATCGTCGACGAAGCGCTGTCGGTGGGCGACGCCTATTTCCAGCACAAGAGCTTCGACCGCATCCGCCAGTTCCGCCAGGAGGGCACCACCCTGCTGCTGGTGTCGCACGACAAGCAGGCGATCCAGTCGGTGTGCGACCGCGCCATCCTGCTCGACGGCGGGCGGCTGGCGCGCGAAGGCCGGCCCGAAGAGATCATGGACTACTACAACGCCATGATCGCCGAGCGCGAGAACGATACCGTGCGCCTCAAGGAACTGGCCGAGGGCAAGGTGCAGACCGTCTCCGGCACCGGCGAAGCCACGGTGGCCGCCATCGCCCTGCTCGACGAACAGGGCGAACCGGTCGAAGTGGTCGACGTCGGCAGCCCGGTCACGCTCGCAGTGACGGTCGAGGCGCATGCGCCGATCCCGCGCATGGTGCTCGGCTACATGATCAAGGACCGCCTGGGCCAGCCGATGTACGGCACCAACACCCACCTCAAGTCGCTGCCGCTGGACGACGTTGCCGCCGGCGAGCAGGTGACCTACCGCTTCGCGTTCCCGATGAACCTGGGGCCGGGCACCTATTCGGTCGCCACCGCGATCGTCAGCACCGACACCCACCTGGTCAACAACTATGAGTGGCGCGACCTGGCCCTGGTGTTCACGGTGATGAACATGCGCCGCCCCCATTTCGAGGGCTCGGCCTGGCTCGACCCCACCATCGACATAGAGCGCACATGACCTTCGTTTCCTACTCCCAGAATGCCGAAGACGTGCTGCTGTGGCGCGCGCTTGGCCACGTCCAGCGCGGCTTCTACATCGACGTCGGCGCCAACGACCCGGTCGAGCATTCGGTCACCAAGGCGTTCTACGACCGCGGCTGGCGCGGCGTCAGCCTCGAACCGCTGCCGTCGTTCCACCAGGCCTTCGAAGAGCAGCGCCCGGAAGACGTCAACCTGGCCATCGCGGCCGGCGCGGTCAACGGCGAACTGACGCTGTACGACGTGCCGGCGGTGCGCGGCTGGGCCTCGCCCGAACAGTCGGTGGCCGAGATGCACCGCGCCGAAGGCCACCAGGTGGCCGAGATCAAGGTGCCGGTGCGCACCCTGGCCGCGATCTGCGAAGAGCACGTGCACGGCGAGATCCACTTCCTGAAGATCGACGTCGAAGGCTTCGAGGGCGAAGTGCTGCGCGGGATGGACTTCGTGCGCTGGCGGCCGTGGGTGCTGGTGATCGAAGCGACGCTGCCGAACAGCCGCTCGACCAACCACCACACCTGGGAACACCTGGTGCTCGGCGAGCGCTACCGCTTCGCCTGGTTCGATGGGCTGAACCGCTACTACGTGGCCGACGAGCACGCCGAACTGCTGGCCCAGCTGGACGTGCAGCCCAACGTGTTCGACGAATTCATCTCCTGGCACCTGGACCATGCCTGGAACGCCGAACGCACCCTGCACGCCGAACTGCAGTCGGCCGCCCAGCGCCAGCAGGCGCAGGAGCAGCAGGTCGAGCGCTACCGCGCGCAATCGGCGGAACTGCTGGCGCAGCTGGCCGCGGCCAACCGCCGCGCCGACCACGCGCACAGCCGCGCGGTCGACCTGGGCCACGAACTGGACCAGGTGCATGCCGACGCCGCCGGCCTGACGGTCTGGGCCAAGGGCCTGGAAACGCGCATCGCCGACCTCGAAGCGAGCACCTCGTGGAAGATCACGCGGCCGCTGCGCCGCGCCAGCGACCTGGTGCGCAGCCTGCGCGAGCCGCTGCTGCTCAAGCGCATCGTCAAGCGCCTGACCCGGGTCGAGTGGTTGCGCCGCCTCCTGATCCCGATCCTGCTGCGCCACCCGGCGCTGAACAAGCGCGTCGCCGCCAGCCTGGTCGCCGTCAAGCAGGCGGTGCCGGATCCGCTGCCGCCCGACGTCGCCCACGTGCCGGACGAGCTGCGCGGCCTGCCGATCTCGGTGCGCGGCGTCCTGGCCGACCTCAAGCGCGCCCGCAATCCTCATACAGGCAGTTGAACCATGCGTATCGTTATCGACCTTCTCGCCTATTCCGGCCGCGTCGACCCGGCGGCCCTGGCGCTGTGCGCCGCGCTGGCGCGCCAGCATGGCGCCTCCGCTCACACTGAACTGTGGGTAGCGGCGCCGCTGCACGATCCGGATGCGCTGGAAATCCTGCGCCTCGAAGCGGCGCTGGCCGGACGCGTGCGCGCCATCGACCTGCCGCGCAATGCGCGCCTGCACGCGCCGCTGCGGCGCCATGCGCTGGCCGGCCTGGCGCCGGACGCGGTGCTGGCGCTCGGCCCGCAGGCCGGCGTCGACGCGGCGCCCTACGGTGCCGCGTCCTGTCCGGTGCTGACCCGCGCCCCCGGCGATCCGGTTGACCCGGCCGCGCTGCTGGACGCGCTCGCAAGCGCCGCCGCGAATGGTGCGCTCGTCGACGCCGCCCCTTCCGGCCGTCCGAAACTGGCCTACGTCTCGCCGCTGCCGCCGGTGCATTCCGGCATCGCCGACTACAGCGCCGAGCTGCTGCCCGAGCTGGCCAAGGTGTACGACATCGAGCTGATCGTCGACCAGGAAACGGTGCACGACGCGCGCCTGGCCGGCCTGCCGCTGCGCGACCCGGACTGGCTGCGCGCGCACGCCCACGAGTTCGAGCGCGTGGTCTACCACTTCGGCAATTCGCACGCCCACCGCCACATGTTCACGCTGCTGCGCGACGTGCCGGGCATCGTGGTGCTGCACGACTTCTTCCTGTCGGGCGTGCTCGACAATCTCGAAGGCGAAAAATACCTGCCCAAGGGCTTCCTGCACGGACTCTACGATTCGCACGGCTACAGCGGCCTGATGGCGCACCGCAAGGAAGGCCGCATTCCCTCGATCTGGGCCTATCCGGTCAACAAGGCGGTGCTCGACCAGGCCAACGGCGTGATCGTGCATTCGGATTTCTCGCGCACCCTGGCCGACCGGTGGTACGGCGCCGGCGCGTCCGCCGAGTGGCGCACCGTGCCGCTGCTGCGCGGGCGCGCCGACGGCTGCACCACCGACGCCGCGCGGGCAGAAGCACGGGCCGCCGCGCGCCGGCGCCTGGGCCTGGACGACGCCGATTTCGTGGTGTGCTCGTTCGGCATGCTGGGCAGCACCAAGCTCAACGCCGAACTGCTGGACGCCTTCCTGGCGTCGCCCTTGGGCGCCGATCCGCACTGCCGCCTGGTGTTCGTCGGCGCCAACGATCCCGGTCCCTACGGCGAGCAGCTGGCGGCGAAGATCGCCACCGGCGCCGCAGCCAGCGATAACGCCACTGGCGCGGCCGAACGCATCCGCGTCACCGGCTTCGTCGACGCCGCCGCCTACGCCGACTGGCTGGCCGCCTGCGACGCCGCGGTCCAGCTGCGCGCCGCGACCCGCGGCGAGACCTCGGCCTCGGTGCTCGACTGCCTGCTGTACGGCGTGCCGACCGTGGTCAATGCGCACGGCTCGACCGCGCTGCTGGACGACGCCATCCTGATCAAGCTCGATGACGGGGTAGAGCCGGCGGCGCTGGCCGACGCGCTGGCGCGCCTGCGCCAGGACGGCGCGCTGCGCGCACGCCTGGCGCGCGCGGCGCTCGACTACATGGCGCTGCACCACGCGCCGGAACGGGTCGGCGCGCCGTACGTCGCGGCGATCGAGCATTTCGCCCGCAGCGGCCGCGCCGCCGTCTACCGGCGCGCGGTGACCGCCGCCGCGCCGCTGGCCGCGCATGCCGAGCTGCCGGCGCTGGCCGGCGCGATCGCCTTCAACCGCGCGCCGACGCCGCAGCGCCAGCTGCTGGTCGACGTCTCGGCGCTGGTCCAGTCCGATCTCAAGACCGGCATCCAGCGCGTGGTGCGCAGCATCCTGCGCTCGCTGATCGCGGCGCCGCCCGAGGGCTTCCGGATCGAACCGGTGTATTCGCACGGCGGCAACCAGCCCTACTGCTATGCGCGCGGATTCGGCATGAAACAGGTCGGCGAATACGAGCTGGCGCTGGAAGACGCGCCGTGCGAAGTGCGCCCGGGCGACGTCTTCTTCGGCCTCGACCTGTTCACCAACGGCACCTCGCAGAACGAAGAGCGCCTGCTCGACCTGCGCATGCGCGGGGTGGAGGTGGTGTTCGTGGTGTACGACCTGCTGCCGATGCTGCGCCCCGACGTGTTCCCCTTCGGTACCGAGCAATACTTCGGCGACTTCCTGCGCACCGTGCACAAGGTGGCCGACGGCGTGCTGTGCATCTCGCGCGCGGTGGCCGACGAGCTGGCCGGCTGGATCGCGCGCGAACAGCTCACGCGCCGCAGCCCGCTCAAGCTGGGATATTTCCACCTCGGCGCCGACATCGACGCCAGCGCGCCCAGCTTCGGCCTGCCGCCGGAAGCCGGCCAGGTGCTGGCGGCGCTGGCCGAGCGCCCGAGCTTCCTGATGGTCGGCACGGTCGAACCGCGCAAGGGCCATGCCCAGGCGCTGGCCGCCTTCGAGCTGCTGTGGGAGCGCGGCGTCGACGTCAACCTGGTGGTGGTCGGCAAGCAGGGCTGGATGGTCGAGAAGGTGTGCGAGCGCATGGCCGCGCATCCTGAAAAAGCCAAGCGCCTGTTCTGGCTGGCCGGGATCTCGGACGAGATGCTGCTCAAGCTGTACGCCAACGCCTCGGCGCTGCTGGCGCCGTCGGAAGGCGAAGGCTTCGGCCTGCCGCTGATCGAGGCGGCCCAGCACGGCATCCCGATCCTGGCGCGCACCCTGCCGGTGTTCCGCGAAGTCGCCGGCGAGCATGCCGCGTATTTCGACGGCCTGGCGCCGCAGGACCTGGCCACCGCCATCGACGGCTGGCTGGCGCTGCACGCCGCCGGCCAGGCGCCGGCCTCGACCGGCATGCCGTGGCTGACCTGGGACGGCAGCGCGCAGCAGGTACTGGATGCGCTGGTGCGCCGGCGCTGGTACGCGACCCTGCCTGGCACAATACCGGCCGGCGTCAAACCCTGATTATTGGATTCCATGAACGCAAACGCTTCTTCCACCATCAACGTGTCCGCCCAGCCGCCGAAGCCGGCCGGGCTGCCGCCGGCCCGGATCGCGGTCGTGATCCCGAGCTACCGCGTCACCCGCCACATCGTCGGCGTCATCGCCGGCATCGGACCGGAAGTCTCGCGCGTGTACGTGGTCGACGACTGCTGCCCGGACGGCAGCGGGGCCTTCGTGCGCGCCAACTGCAGCGACCCGCGCGTGACCGTGCTCGAGCACGCCGAGAACCAGGGCGTGGGCGGCGCCGTCATGACCGGCTATCGCGCCGCCATCGCCGACGGCGCCACGGTGATCGTCAAGCTCGACGGCGACGGCCAGATGGACGCCTCGCTGATTCCCGTGTTCGTGGCCCCGATCCTGGCCGGCGAAGCCGACTACACCAAGGGCAACCGCTTCTTCAACCTCGAGCGCATCAGCGCCATGCCGCCGGTGCGCCTGTTCGGCAACGCCATGCTGTCGTTCATGACCAAGCTGTCGTCGGGCTACTGGCAGCTGTTCGATCCGACCAACGGATATACCGCGATCCATGCCGACGCCGCGCGCTACCTGCCGTTCGACAAGATCAGCAAGCGCTACTTCTTCGAGAGCGACATGCTGTTCCGCCTGAACACCCTGGGGGCGGTGGCGATGGACGTGCCGATGGACGCCGTGTATGGCGATGAAGTGAGCAACCTGAAGGTGTCGAAAGTCATCACCGAGTTCGCCGCCAAGAACGTGCGCAATTTCTTCAAGCGCCTGTTCTACAACTATTACCTGCGCAACCTGTCGGTCGCTTCGCTCGAACTGCCGATCGGGGTGCTGCTGACCACCTTCGGCGTGACCTACGGCATCGCCAGCTGGATCGCCTCGGCCCAGAGCGACGTCGCGACCCCGGCCGGCACCGTGATGCTGGCGGCGCTGCCGGTGATCATGGGGGTGCAGCTGATCCTGGCGTTTTTGAACTACGACATCGCCTCGGTGCCAAGCCGTCCGCTGCACAAGAAAACCCTGTTCCGCCGGCGCCACGATGATTGACGCCGCACGCCTGCGCCAGTTCGGCGTGTTCCTGGCCGGCGGCCTGCTGTGCGCCGGCATCGACGTCGGCCTGATGCAGTTGCTGGTCATGAAGGGCTTCCACCATACGGCCGCCACCAGCGCCGGCTTCGTGGCCGGCCTGCTGGTGAACTACGCCTTCCACAGCCGCATCACGTTCGACCAGGCCGCCAGCCGCGCCAGTTTCGTGCGCTACATGTGCGTGGTGGGCCTGAACTACATATTGACCATCGTCTGCGTCGCGCTGGCGGTGGCCGTTGCCGACAACCCGCTGGCCGGGAAGATCCTGTCGCTGCCGCTGGTGGCGGCGAACGGATACCTGCTCAGCCGCTACTGGATCTTCAAGTGATGCGCATCGCTCCCATTCAGAACGACCAGGCCACCCTGGCCCGATATGGCGCCCTGTTCGAAGCCTGCTTTCCCGGCACCGACAAGTTCACGCCGGCCTACCTGGCGTGGCTGTACGCCGCCAATCCGGACGGCGCGGCGGTCGGCATGGACGCGTGGGACGGCGAACGCCTGGCCGCGCACTACGTCTGCATCCCGGCGCGCGCCTGGGTCGAGGGACGCGAAGTGATGGTGCTGCTGTCGCTCAACACGGCCACCCATCCCGACTACCAGGGCAAGGGCCTGTTCACCAAACTGGCCGCCGCCACTTTCGAGGCCGGCGCGGCGGCCGGCTTCGACGGCGTGTACGGCGTGGCCAACGCCAACAGCACCCCCGGTTTCGTGCGCAAGCTGGGCTTCCAGCTGGTGCGTCCGCTGGAAGCACGGGTTGGCCTGGGCACGCTGTCGCACGGTCCGAAACCGGCGCCGGCGCAACTGTCGTTCGAGCGCAGCTGGAGCCCCGAGGCCCTGGCCTGGCGCTGCGCCAATCCGCACAATCCGGTGCACCGCCGCAGCAAGGGCCAGCGCCAGCAGTTCTACGCGGCCGCCTTCGGCCTGTCGCTGCCGGCCTATGCCGAGCTGGATGCGGGCGGTGCGGCTGTGCAGCCCGGCAACACTGCCGCGCTCTCGCCGCTGCGCCTCCTGATCGGGCTGGCCCCGGACGCCGGCGCCAGCTGGTGGAACTATTCCAGCATCCCGCAGCGCCTGCGGCCGTCGCCGCTGAACCTGATCTACCGTTCGTTCACGCCGCGCGTGAGCGCGCTCGACCCGTCCCGCATCCAGTTCAGCTTCCTCGACTTCGATGCCTACTGAACCGGTCGCCCTGTTCCTGTTCGCGCACCAGGACGACGAGTTCGGGGTGTTCGAACGCATCGCCGCCCTGCGCCGGCGCGGGGTGCGGGTGGCCTGCGCCTACCTGACCGACGGCCAGACCGCCAGGGTCGACGCCGCCACCCGCAACGCCGAATCGCTGGCGGTGCTGGCCAAGCTGGGCGTGGGCCCTGGCGACGTCCATTTCGCCGGCCAGCAACTGGGCATCGGCGACGCCCGCCTGCCGCTGCAGATGGCGGCGGCCGGGCGCTGGATCGGGGACTGGCTCGACGGCTTCGGCGCGATCGAAGCGCTGCACGTGACGGCCTGGGAAGGCGGCCACCACGACCATGACGCGCTGCACGTGCTGACGGTCGACCTGGCGGCCGCGCGCGGCCTGCTGGAGCGCACCTGGCAGTTCTCGCTGTACCAGGCCCAGGGCCTGCCCGGCCCGCTGTTCCGGGTGCTGGCGCCGCTGGCGCGCAACGGAGCGGTAGAGTCGACCCCGATCGCCTGGCGCGCGCGCCTGCGCTACCTGGGCCTGTGCCTGTCCTACCCGTCGCAACGCACGACCTGGATCGGCCTGTTCCCGTTCGTGCTGCTGCACTATCTGCTGCGCGGCGACCAGGCGCTGCAGAAGGTCATACCGGCGCGCACCGCCGAGCGCCCGCACGACGGCGCGCTGTATTACGAGAAACGCCAATTCTTTACCTGGTCACAGATGAACGCCGCCATCGTTGCATGGCGCGCTTCGACCGGCCGCCTTTAATCTTGGAGAACACGATGCTGTCCGCATCCACCCCGGTGTCCGACCGGCGCGCCTGGCCGATCCTGGCCATCGGCTGCGCCTGCATATTCGCCTGGCTCGTCTGGCGCAACTACGGCCTGTATCCGGCCATCTTTGCCGACGAATGGTATTACAGCAAGATGGCGCGCCTGACGCCGCTGGGCGAAGCCATCGTGCCGTCCTACCTCTACCTGTGGCTGTTCGGCGCCAGCAGCGCCTGCGGCACCGGCTTCCTCGATTGCGTGCGTCTGGGCAACAGCGCGCTGCTGGTCGGCGCCGCGCCGTTCATCTACCTGCTGGCGCGCCAGGTGACGCGCCCCGGGCCGGCAGTGCTGGTCACGTTGCTGTCGCTGATGGCGCCGCTCAACCTGGTGACCGCCTTCTTCATGCCCGAAGCGACCTATTACTTCGGCTTCCTGCTGCTGAGCTGGCTGCTGCTGACGCGCGCCAGCTGGGGCTGGGCGCGGCTGGCGCTGGCGGGCGGCGCCGTGCTTGGCATGATGAGTCTGGTAAAGGTGCACGCCCTGTTCCTGATGCCCGCGATCTGCCTGTTCGTGGCCTGCGCCGGCTGGCTGCGCCAACCGGCCGCGCCCTGGCTGCGCAACGGCGCCCTGAGCGCCGCGCTGCTGGCCGCGACCACGCTGGGCGTCAAGTTCGGTCTCGGCTACCTGCTGGCCGGCGAACCGGCGCTGAGCGTGTTCGGCAGTTTCTATGGCTCGGCGGCCGATTCCAACACCAGCCGCGCGCTGGCGCCGCTGTTCAGTGCCGCCTTCATCAACGGCCGCGGCCACCTGATGGTGCTGGCGCTGCTGATGCCGCTGCCGATGGCGCTGCTGTTGCTGTGGGTGCTCAGCCGCGCGCTGCGGCGCGCCAGCAGCACCGGCTTCAACCTGCTGTGCCTGTACACCCTGCTGACCCTGGGCGCCGCCGCCGGGATGACAATCGCTTATACGGCTTCCATCGCCGGCGTCGGCCCGCACGAGGTGCTGCGCCTGCATCTGCGCTACTACAGCTTCACCTTCCCGCTGCTGCTGATGATCGGTGCCGCAGCGTTAGCGCCACAGACTACCTTCGCCGCGGCCGGCGCACGCCTGCGCATCGCGGCCGCCGCGCTGGTCGGCATGGCCATCGTTGCCGCGCTGGTGCTGCTGCCGCGCTATGCGCTGTCGGCCATGGACGGCCCCGAGATCGCCGCCATTCCGCTGGCCAGCTGGGGCGGCTGGGTGGTCGCCGCACTCGGCCTGCTGGTGCTGGCCCTGTGGGCCGCCGGCGCGCGCAAGGCGGCGCCGCTGTTCCTGTTCGCGCTGGCGCCGCTGATCGTGGCGCTGGGCGTCAAGAACAGCACCCTCTACCTGGCGCAGGTGGTGCCGGGATGGGCGCCGGACCGCGCCGGCATCGCGGCGCGCGACCACATCCCGCGCGCCGAGCGCAAGCACGTCACGATCGCCGCCAGCGACATGGTGGAGATCATGCGCGCCCAGTTCCACGTCGACGACAAGGACACCGCGATGCTCGAACTGGCGCCCGGCGCGCCGATCCAGGCCTACCAGCTGCCGGCGCGCAGCAAGTGGCTGCTGGTGATCGGGCCGCATGCGCTGCCCGACGGCGTCGAACAGGTGCTCAAGACCGACGAGTACGCACTGGTGCGGCTGCCCGGCGAATTCAGGCCGCTCGCCTCCGCCAGGCTGTCCGAAGCGCCCGGCCCTACCGGGCTGCTCGGCGCCACCGAAGGCTTGTCGATGGTCGAGGGCTGGGGCCGCTGGTCCGAAGAAAAGCAGGTCGTGCTGCACTTCAACCAGGCGCTGCCCAAGCAGCTCGACGTCGTGCTCAAGGCCATGGCCTATGGCGACAACACCGCCTTGCCGTTCACGATGCGCGTGGGCGACGCCAGCGCCCAATTCGGCCTGCGCGGCAGCATGCAGGAAATCCGCTTGCGCTTCGTCACCGACGGCGCCCAGCGCAGCCTGACGATCGACGTGCCCAAGCCGATGTCTCCCTACCTCGCCAGCGGGCTGCCGGACGTGCGCAAGCTCGGCATCGGCATCGCCGAGATCGCGATCGGATCCACGCCGCCGGCGCTGCCGGCAAGCGCGGCTGCCGCGGCTGACGGCGGCGCGGTCAAGTAAGCAACAGTCCGCTTCGGGCGGCGTGTCGACAGAATCGTGGAAGGGCCTCATGACCTTGCTTTCTCCTGACCGCCAGCGCCTGTTGCGGCGCGCCGCTCCCGCCCTGCTGCTGCTCTTCATGGCCGCCTACCTGGCCTTGCGCAACGCTGGCGTGTACCCGGTCGTGTTTGCCGACGAGTGGAACTACAGCAAGATGGCGCGCCTGCAGCCGCTGGGCGACGCGATGGTGCCGTCCTACCTCTACCTGTGGCTGTTCGGCGCCAGCAGCGCCTGCGGCGACGGCTTCCTCGGCTGCGTACGGGCCGGCAACATCGCGCTCTATCTTGCCGCTGCGCCGTTGCTGTATTTCACCGCGCTGCGCTACACCGGAGCGCGCCCGGCCGCCGTCATCGCCCTGCTGTCGACGCTGGCGCCGATGAACGTGTACACCCTGTTCTTCATGCCCGAGGCCAGCTATTACCTCGGGTTCTGCGTGCTGAGCTGGATACTGTTGACGTGGCCCGCACGGTCAGCGTACAAGCCGGCCGCGGCCGGCGTCGTGCTGGGCGCGCTGAGCCTGGTGAAAGTGCACGCCCTGTTCCTGCTTCCCCCAACCTGCCTGTACCTGCTGTATGCCAGCTGGCAGGCGGGAGGCCGCTGGCTGCTGCGCGGCCTGGGCGGCGCCGTCCTGGTTGGCATGCTGACGGCCGGCGTCAAGTTCGCGCTGGGCTACCTGCTGGCCGGCCCTGCCGGCCTGAGCCTGCTCGGCCCGTTCTATGCATCCTCCGCCGGCAGCGGCGCCGACCCGGCGGCGCGCATGGCGGCGACCCTGGTCAACGCGCGCGGCCACCTGATGGCGCTCGTTGTCCTGCTCGGCCTGCCGCTCGCGCTCGTGCTGCACGGGCTGTGCAGCAATGGCCTGCGCAATGAGCTACGCAACACCGGCACGCCAGGCGCTCCCCTGCAGGTCTACGTGCTGCTGATGCTGGGGGCGAGCGTCGGCATGACGGCAGTCTATGCCGGCACCATCGCCCACCTGGCCGACAACGAAGCCCTGCGCCTGCACCTGCGCTACTACAACTTCACCTTCCCGTTGCTGTGGATGGTGGCGGCTGCGGCCATCGGCAGCGGCGACAGCGGCGGCCGCGCGCGGCTGCCATGGCTGCGCTGGGCCATCGCGCTGCCGCTGGCGCTGCTGCTGGCGGCGTCGCTGTTCCTGCTGCCGGGCTACGTGCTGAACATGGTCGATGGCCCCGACATCGCCGCCGTCATGCCGGGACGCGCGGTCGGTTACGTCATCGTGGCGCTGCAGCTGGCCCTGCTGCTGCTGTGGGCGGCAGGACGCGCGAATGCGCCGCGCCTGTTCCTGGCAGTGTTTCTGCCGCTGACCCTGATCCTCGGCCAGGGCGCCAGCGTGATGTTTGCCGCCCATTACCGGCTCGACCGGGTTGGCGACCGTGCCGGCCTGGCGACGCGCCAACTGGTCCCGCCCGGCGAGCGCGGCCAGATCACGCTGGCCGGCGCCGAAGAACGGCAGTTGCTGCGCGCCCAGTTTCATATCGACCATCCCGGCTCGCGCCTGATGGTGCTCGACACCGGCGCACCATTCAGGCCATCCCAGCCGGACGAGCAGAAATGGACGCTGGTGATCGGTGAGCACGCACTGCCGCCGGATGCCAGGGTGGCGCATAGGGGGGACGGCTTCACATTGCTGCGCCGGCGCGATCCGGCGCCGCTGCTGGTCCATGTGTTGCTGTCGGCGCCGGACGATCCGCAGGTGGTGGCCGGAATCGATGGCCTGGCCGGGATCGAGCATTGGGGCCGTTGGTCATCCGGAGAACGGGTGACGATCCGCCTGGCCCGACCGCTGCCGCGTCGGTTCACGGTACGGCTGCGTGGCCACGCATTCGGCGTGAATGCGGATTTGCCATTCCTGCTGCAAGTCGGCGCGCCGGACCAGGTCAGCGGCAAGGAATTCAGGCTCGGCAGCGCCAGCCAGTGGGTCAGCCTGGATTTCGACACCGACGTCAACGCGCGCGACATTGCCATCCTGGTGCCACGGCCGCTGTCGCCGGCCGAGCTGGGCCAGGGATCCGACCTGCGCCGGCTCGGCATCGCGCTCGAAGAAGTGATCGTGACGGCGCCGCAGCCGGCGCCCTGAACGGTGCCAGAGCGGTAAGGACGGCGCTGTCTGACGCCTTTGCCTCATGTGCCTGCGTGTGCCTGCGCGCGCCTGTGTGCGCTCACGAACGGAGGCGGCCGCGCCGGTTCGCTAGAGTGGTGTCACAGGCGCGGCACCCGCAGGTTCCGGCGACCGACGATTTATCTCCAAGGAAACCCATGGTACTCGGACCGGACAAGGACGACAGGCTCAAGAAAGCGCTCGACGTGCAGGGCGGCGGCCAGAGCATGGGCGTACCGGCGCAGGCCGAGATCGAAGGCAATGCCTACAACCCGATGGGCGGCGCCGGCATCCAGCACTGGCAATCCAGTTACGTCGAACGCGACGGCCTGGACCAGCGCGGCAACATCTTCTTCGCCGCGGTCGAGATGACGCGCATGCCGATGCTGATCACCGACCCGCGCCAGCACGACAACCCGATCGTGTTCGTCAACGGCGCCTTCCTCGACCTCACCGGCTACAAGGAAGAAGACATCCTGGGCCGCAACTGCCGCTTCCTGCAAGGCCCCGACACCGACCGCGCTACCGTGGCCGAACTGCGCAAGGCGGTCGAGGAGCAGCGCGCGGTGGCGGTCGACCTGCTCAACTACAAGGCCGACGGCAGCCCGTTCTGGAACGCCCTGTTCTTCGGCCCGATCTTCGACCAGGATGGCAACATCCTGTATTTCTTCGCCTCGCAGATGGACATCTCCGAGCGCCGCTCGAGCCAGGAATCCTACCTGCAGGCGCAGAAGATGGAAGCGATCGGCCAGCTCTCGGCCGGCATGGCGCACGACTTCAACAACCTGCTGCAAGTCATCAACGGCAACCTCGAAGTGGCGCTGCTGGGGATGAAGGACAATCCCAGGTCGGGCGAACCGATCCGGCGCGCCCAGCGCGCCACCATGCAGGCCGGCAAGCTCACCCAGCAACTGCTGACCTTCGCGCGCAAGCAGCGCCTGGAAGCCCAGCGTCTCAGCCTGAACAGCCTGGTGGTCGAGTTCTCCGACATGCTGGTGCGCACCCTGGGCGAGAAGATCGACCTGCGGCTCGACCTGAAACCCGGCTTGCCGACCTGCACGGTGGACCCGACCTACCTCGAGATGGCGCTGCTCAACGTGGTGCTCAACGCGCGCGACGCCATGCCCGAGGGCGGCGCGGTGACGGTCGGCACCGCCACCCTGACGCCCGAGCGGCGGCGCCTGCTCAAGCTGCGCGACGGCGACTACGTCTGCATCTGCGTGCACGACGAAGGCCAGGGCATGGCGCCCGAGATCCTGCGCCGCGCCACCGAACCGTTCTTCACCACCAAGGGCCCGGGCACCGGGCTCGGCCTGGCGATGGTGCACGGCTTCGTGCAGCAGTCGCACGGCCGGCTCGACATCGAAAGCGAGCCGGGCAAGGGCACGCTGGTGCGCATGATCTTCCCGGTGGCCGGCCTGGCCGCCACCGACGGCATCGCCCGCGGCGCCGATCCGGTGGCGCAGGACGGCAGCGCGGCGGCGGTGCGCCGCACCCGCATCCTGGTGGTCGAGGACAACGACGACGTGCGCGAACTGGCCGAGAGCATGCTCGAGATGGCCGACTACGAAGTCGTGGCCGCACCCAGCGGCGAGCGCGCGCTGGGGATCCTGGAAAACGGCGAGCAGGTCGACCTGCTGTTCACCGACGTGATCATGCCGGGCGGCATGAACGGCCTGGAACTGATCGAGCGCGTGCACGCCAAGCGCCCCGGCCTGCCGGTGCTGGTGACCACCGGCTACATGGACGAACTGCCCGGGCGCGGCAAGCGCAGCGAAGCACTCGACGTGCTGGGCAAGCCTTACCAGCACCAGGACTTGCTGGAGCGGGTCAGCGCGGCGCTCAAGCGGGCGGCGTAAGCATCGGCCCGGAACCGCGCCGGAATGCGCCGGCCGTCAGGCGCGATGCATTGGGCAACCTTGTGTTGAGGCTGGCCTTGCCTGGGCACCTGCCCTTCGTGCTGGTGCGGTTCGAGAACGGCAGCATCGGCGAACTCACGGCCCGGCTCGACACGCTGCTGCTCGCGCCCGACCAGCAGCGGGTGACGTGCGTGTGGCGCGCCACCGCCGCGACGCAACCGCAGGTGCGGGTGCTGGAAGTGCGCATGCTGACGCGGGCCGAGGTCGACGCGTTCGCGCAGTCGGCTCACCCGTCCCAGGCACAGGAGGCACAGGAGGCGCCACATGGCTAGGCGGCTCGGTGCGCGCAAGGACGGCAAGTTCAGGGCGGTGTCCACCGCGCCGTCCATCAACAAGACCCCGGTGGGCCGACACATGGGACGTCGACGGCTACCGCCTGAGCGTGACCTACACTGAAGCTGGCGCATCCATTGACCGCATGGCTTGCCGCGTGCTCGCTACAAATATCCCGCGCACACAGCACGTCGTCTTTCCCGATCTGAAGGCAATCACGAAGGCGCTGTCATCGTTAGCTGTGGATGAGCACTGAACTGCCGAGCTGCCTTGCTGTCCAATCCGTATCGGCATCGAGACGGAGCCATCATGAAAGGCCCAGGTTTCAAGAAGTGGTTTGCGCGCGTG
>Ga0265798_10000489_pt1 | contig 66043 bp, 62 predicted proteins | sample P3T30metagenome_FD_192430 | JGI IMG/M metagenome (GOLD analysis project Ga0265798, IMG submission 192430) | Plant litter microbial communities from East Loma Ridge, Irvine, California - P3 T30 | ecosystem: Environmental > Terrestrial > Plant litter > Unclassified | place: USA: California... | reverse complement strand
GACCCTCTGATTAATCCCGAAGCTTCGGGACTCTCACCAACTGAGCTAAAATGCCCGAGAGTTGTGAGTTTTCTTCACAAAGCATTTGTATAAATTTCCTGGATTTTTGCTTTTTAATAATCTTTCAATCTGTATTGCGAGATTTTTATCTGTTGAAACCTCAAAAAGTGCCACCATTTTCCAAGGGCGAAATTTTCTGGTAAATGTGTTGAAATCTTCCTGCTGGTTATGTTTCAAAAGCCTTTCCTTCGGAGATTGCGTGTATCCGATATAAAATTTATCAGCAGTTTCTGAGAACAAAATATAAATATAATACATAACAAAAAAGACTTACACTAATGTAAGTCTTTTTGCTCCTCCTCTTGGGCTCGAACCAAGGACCCTCTGATTAATCCCGAAGCTTCGGGACTCTCACCAACTGAGCTAAAATGCCCGAGAGTTGTGAGTTTTCTTCACAAAGCATTTGTATAAATTTCCTGGATTTTTGCTTTTTAATAATCTTTCAATCTGTATTGCGAGATTTTTATCTGTTGAAACCTCAAAAAGTGCCACCATTTTCCAAGGGCGAAATTTTCTGGTAAATGTGTTGAAATCTTCCTGCTGGTTATGTTTCAAAAGCCTTTCCTTCGGAGATTGCGTGTATCCGATATAAAATTTATCAGCAGTTTCTGAGAACAAAATATAAATATAATACATAACAAAAAAGACTTACACTAATGTAAGTCTTTTTGCTCCTCCTCTTGGGCTCGAACCAAGGACCCTCTGATTAACAGTCAGATGCTCTAACCAACTGAGCTAAGGAGGAATGTCCCTCTTTTAAGGTGGTGCAAATATAATATGAAAAATAATATCAAGCAAATATTTTTTGATTAAAATTACCCGAAAAGTGCTATCAGATTATTTTTCAGGAATTTAAATTTTAAAATAAATGGAAAAAGGAAAGGTGATAAATCAAAAAAGACCTACATTGCTGTAAGTCTTTTTTGCTCCTCCTCTTGGGCTCGAACCAAGGACCCTCTGATTAACAGTCAGATGCTCTAACCAACTGAGCTAAGGAGGAATGTCCCTATTTTTAGGTGGTGCAAATATAGGACTGATATTTAAACCACGCAAGTTTTTTAATTAATTTTTTAAATAAAATTAAAATTTATTGGTAATGATTTTAATGATATCAGCTCCGAAAATAAGTAACATTAAGCCTAACAGGAAGATAACTCCGACCATCTGTGCGTTTTCCAATATCTTTTGTGGAACAGGTTTTCCGACAATCATCTCATATAATGTGAAAATAACGTGTCCGCCATCCAGTCCCGGGATTGGAATTAAGTTTAGAAATGCCAACCAAACCGAAAACATTGCTGTAAAACTCCAGAAAGCCGTCCAGTCGATAGATACGCTTCCGTCTTGAGCTTTGTCAACGGGCATATTTTTAATGATTGCCAATGGACCACCAACTTTTTTATAGCCCTGAACTTTTTTGTTGAAAATTAATTTAAATTGTTTTACCTGATAGGTTAAGCTTTCGATACTTCTTGTAAATCCTCTTCCGATTGATTCTCCAAAAGTAAAGTGTTTAGTCTCATAGAATTTTTGTACTTGTTTGTAAGAAGCCAATCCTAGAGTTCCTTCTTTTGATACAGATAAAACAAGCGGCTGAATTACTCCTGCTCTTAGTACATCTACTTTTAGATTTTTTCCTGCACTATTTTGTACAGTTTCTTTAAATTCATCATAATAAGAAATCTTCTTTCCGTCTGCAGAAACTACTTGGTCACCAACTTTCAACCCTGCTTGTAAAGTTTTAGGATTATAAATAGAGTCAATTACTGCAGGAAATCGTGGAGTAAGAAATGCTTTAGGATTTTCGTCTCTGAAAGCCATTGCTTTCCCATCATCATTGGTGGGGAAGGTAACTTCTTTTCCGTTTCTTAAAACAGTAATCTCGTCACTCAAAAGAACGTCTAATGCTAGTTTATCTAGATTATTCTGAGTTTTTCCGTCTACTTTTAAGATTTTATCTCCATCCTGAAAACCCATTCCTTTTGCTACGCTTGTATAGTTCATTGGAGCATCAACTTTCGCCGTGTCAAATGAAGTTTCACCATTGAAAAAAGAAAGACAACCGTAGATGATCCACGCCAAAAAGAAGTTTACCGTAACTCCTCCAAGCATGATGATTAATCTCTGCCAAGCCGGTTTTGCTCTGAATTCCCAAGGCTGTGCAGGTTGCTTCAATTGTTCGGTGTCCATGCTTTCATCCACCATTCCGGCAATTTTCACATAACCTCCGAAAGGAAGCCATCCGATACCGTATTCGGTTTCACCGATTTTTTTCTTTGCTAAAGAAAACCACGGATCGAAGAACAGGTAAAATTTTTCTACTTTGGTTTTGAAATATTTGGCGGGTAAGAAATGCCCAAGTTCGTGAAGAATTACTAAGATAGATATGCTTAATATAAATTGAAAGATCTTAATTGCTAATTCCATTAATTGTTTTTAGATTTTAATTTGCAAAGGTAACAATTATCAAAAGGATGCCAAACAAAAAAGCTCCTCGAAGTGAGAAGCTTTGTCATATATTCTGCCACTGTTTTAGAAATTGAAAGAAACACCCAGGCTTCCGTTATTTCCTACTTCTGCGAAAACTCCGAATTTATCTGTAAAGAAATATCTTGCCCCGATATGAGCTCCGATTCCGAAGTCTCTGCCAAGAACTCCCAAATCAACTCCTGGATAAATATCCAATTGTTCAGGTAATTGTAATGCTTCTTTTAAATGAAAATTGACTCTCCCGAAAATAAAAACTCTGTTATCTTCATTATTGTCTTTATAACCGTCAAAATAAGCATTGGCTCCGGCTCCAACGGATATCAATTGATTCAAACCATAATCATAAGTAGCGGCAATCCCCGTTCCGTATCCCCAAGCGTTTAATCCTAAATTTACTTTTTGATCACCTTTCCCCGTGTAGGCTTGTGCGCTCACTGTTGCTCCCGTAAGAACCAGCATCAGCATAAAAACCAATTTCTTCATAGATTTTATTTTTAAATTATTACTAATGACAATTTGCAGCAAATATAAAACCGAAACCAATTAAAAGCTGTAATTTTATATAAGTTTTGAAATAGAAATATGAAATCGCCATGTTTATTTTTAAATCATAGATGTAATTCTAATAAGGCGATTCCATGTGGTAATTAAAAAAGATAGAAATCTGCATTATGAAAATTATAGGGTTAAATCAGGATATAGTCTGGAAAAATAAATTAGAAAACTTTAAATTAATTGAAGATCAGCTTCAAAACCAAGATGCTGATTTATTTCTTCTGCCCGAAATGTTTTCTACAGGTTTTTGTATGGATGCTGCCGAAGTTTCAGATAAAAATGAACAATCTCTGGAGTTTTTAAAAAGGGTTTCGAAGGAAAAAAATGCTGCTTTTTCTGGAAGTGCTTCTGTGGAAGTTGAAGGAAAATTTTATAATAGAATGTATTTCGTAAAGCCAGAAGGAGAAGTTACTTTTTATGATAAAAGACATTTGTTTTCGTTCTCGGGAGAAGATAAAATTTATACACCCGGAAAAGAAAGAGTCATTGTAGAATATCTTGGAATTCGTTTTCTGCTGCAGGTTTGCTATGACTTGAGGTTTCCTGTTTTTGCAAGAAATAATGATGATTACGATGCGATTTTATATGTTGCCAACTGGCCTGAAAAAAGAGTTGGAGCTTGGGAGCATTTATTAAAAGCGAGAGCAATTGAGAATTTATCGTATGTTTTTGGCTTAAACAGAATCGGGACAGATGGTAATGATCTTTTCTATCAGGAAAGTTCGCACTGCTTTTTTGCCGACGGAAAGGAAATTGCTGAGAAAAAAGGAAATTTAGTTTCAGCAGAATTAAATTTGGAAGAATTAAAGGATTTTAGAAATCATTTTCAATTTTTGAATGACCGAGATGATTTTGAAATCAAATTGTAGACTAGGGATGTCCCACGGATTTCACAGATTTTCACAGATTTTTTTTGCCATTATTAATTCACGAATGTTTAATCAATTTTATTAAAACTATCTTTAATCAAATTCGTGCATTCGTGGCAACTTCTATCTAAAGATATTATCAGCATTTATCTGTGAAAATCCGTGTGATCTGTGGGAATACTCACGTCCAAACTTAGCCTTAACCTATTAAATATACTGCTCCAAAAGCTGCGTCAAACGATTCACATCATGCACACCGCTTTCTTTATACAGCAATTCTCCTTTTTTGAAAACTGCCAAAGTTGGAACACCACGTACGCCATACTGAGAAGCAATTGCAGGATATTGGTCAACATCTATCTTTACGATTCTTGCCCCTTCACCTACTTTTTCTTTCACAGTCGTTAATACCGATGACTGCACTTTGCAAGGCTGACACCAAGTTGCGAAAAAGTCGATCAATACGGGTCTGTCCGATTCTATTAGTTCCTGAAATTTTTGTGACATAATGATTAATTTAATCTTTTACTTGTAAATTCTGAATGGCTTTAATATTATCTAAAGTCTTGCCATCATACACTTCAATGCCGTTCTTTTCTAATATTTCTACAGCATCATCTGCCTGAATTCCTTTGTTACAAAAAACCACGACCTTTTTCCCTTTCAGAGATTCTGCTTTGTTCTGAATTTCAGCTAAAGGAATATTAATGGCGTCTTTTGCGGTCCCTTCTGCGTACTGCTCCGGAATTCTTACGTCAACCAAGACAGTCTCAGAATTTTTCACTAATTCTATAATATCAGTTTTGGGAACGTTTTGTTGTACAGATATAGTTTTGCAGGCATTCAGTGAAAAAAATGCTGCAAAAATAATTCCAAATAAAAAGGTTTTCATTTAAAGCGTTTTAGACTGACAAACAAAATCCGAAGTCGGCAATTTTTCTGTTTTCTTAATTCCGTTGAAACCACCTTCTATTTCGGTAAAGTTTCTGATTCCGTGAGAGTTAAGGATGCTTGCGGCAATCATGCTGCGGTAACCACCGGCACAATGCAAGAAGAAATGTTCAGAATCATCGATTGTAGAAACCCAGTCGCTGATGTTGTCTAATGGCTTGCTGTACGCATTATCAATATGTTCGGCAGAATACTCACTTACCTTTCTTACATCAATGATTTTTGAATTTTCATTAAACTGCTCTACAAATTCAGTCGGAGAAATTCTTTTCACTTCATCAATCTCTTTTGTGGAATTTTTCCAAGAGTCAAATCCTCCTTTTAAATATCCTAAAACATTATCAAAACCAACTCTGCTTAATCTTGTAATCACTTCTTCTTCGGTTCCTTCGTCTGCAACCAACAGCAAAGGATGTTTTACATCTACAATGAGACTTCCGACCCATGGTGCGAAATCTCCTTTCAAACCGATATTAATAGAGTTTGGGATAAATCCTTTGTGGAATTCACCGGCACCTCTTGTATCTAAAATTAAAGCTCCGGTTTCTTCGGCAAAACTTTCAAAGTCTTCTACAGAAATTGGGTTTAAGCCTTTTGTCATTACATCGTCAAGGCTGTCGTAACCACCTTTGTTCATCGCTACATTCATCCCGAAATATTTAGGTGGAGCCGTCAATCCGTCAAGAACTTCTTTGATGAAAGATTCTTTATCTGGTTGATTCAGAGCGTAATTGGTTTTTCTTTGATTTCCAAGAATATCCACAGTTTCTTTCTGCATGTTTTTTCCACAAGCCGAGCCTGCACCATGAGCGGGATACACGGTAATACTGTCATCCAAAGGCAAAATTTTACTGTGAAGACTTTCGTATAAAATTCCTGCAAGATCTTCCTGTGTCATAGTTCCTGCTTTTTGGGCAAGATCGGGACGGCCAACATCTCCCAAAAATAAAGTGTCTCCTGTGAAAATAGCAGTTTCAACACCATTTTCGTCAATCAAAAGGTAAGTTGTACTTTCCATAGTGTGACCGGGAGTGTGAAGTGCTTTTATCTTGATGTTTCCGATTTCGAAAATCTGATTGTCTTCAGCAATAATTGCGTCAAAATCTGGTTCTGCAGTCGGTCCGTAAACAATCGGTGCATCTGTTTTTTTACTTAAATCTAAATGTCCGGAAACAAAATCTGCGTGAAAATGAGTTTCAAATATATATTTTAAGGTAACATTGTCTTTTTCAAGGCGGTCAAGATAAGGTTTTACTTCTCTCAGCGGGTCTATAATTGCGGCTTCATTTTCTGATACGATATAGTATGCGCCTTGTGCTAAACAGCCTGTATATATTTGTTCAATTTTCATTGAGTCTTATTTAATATTATGAATATACAAAGTAATGAATTAATTATAAAGAAATGATAATTCTGATTGATAGTTTCTTTCAATATTACAATTTTCATATTTTCAATCTATGTGAAAGTAATTAAATATCAGTCAGAAACAACAATTGAGAAGTGGATAAAATAGGTAGACTGTTTTATATCATATTCAACAATATTCAATTTTAATTTAGTTTACTAGGAAATTCACAAAATTGAAACTCCAGATTTTATAAAAATAATTACCTTTAAGAGTTAAAAATATCAAATGGCAGACAAAACAAAATTTATTGACGAGCTTTCAAAAAGATATACCCCAAAGGGTGAGCATATTATTTTAGGAAAAGGGATGTTAGATGGTGATGTAGTCACGGAGGTCAACGTTACGATTCCTTTAAAAACCATCAACCGTCACGGTCTCATTGCCGGAGCCACAGGTACAGGGAAAACAAAAACGCTTCAAGTTTTCGCAGAGCAGCTTTCTCACGCCGGAATTCCGTCTCTGGTTTTAGACATCAAAGGTGATTTTTCAGGAATTGCTGAAGCCGGACAAATGAATTCTATCATTGAAGAACGTTATGCAAAAACACAGCTTCCATACAATCCGCAGGCTTTTCCGGTGGAATTAATGAGTATTTCCGGAGGAAAAGGTGTGAAATTGCGTGCAACCGTTACAGAATTTGGTCCGGTTTTATTAAGTAAAATTTTAGAACTGAATGATACGCAGCAAAGCATCATGTCAATCGTTTTCAAATATTGCGACGACAAAGGTCTGCCTTTAATTGATTTAAATGATTTAAAGAAAGTCCTGCAATATGTGACCGATAATCCTCAAGGTAAAGCTGAATTGTCAGCCAATTACGGATCGATTGCGTCCGCTTCTTTGGGTACTATTTTAAGATCTATTGTTGCATTAGAACAGCAAGGTGCTGCAGATTTCTTTGGAGAACTGAGTTTTGATGTTCACGATTTGCTGGAAACAAGAGACGGAAAAGGAGTTGTCAATATTTTAAGAGTTGCAGATATTCAGAATAAACCGCAACTTTTCTCAACGTTTATGCTTTCGCTTTTTGCTGAAATTTACATGGCGTTTCCTGAAGAAGGTGACAGCGGAAAACCAAAATTAGTTTTGTTTATTGATGAAGCACACTTAATCTTTGACGAAGCTTCAAAAGCTTTGGCTTCTCAGATCGAAACGATGGTAAAACTGATTCGTTCAAAAGGAGTCGGGATTTATTTTATCACTCAAATTCCTGGCGATGTTCCTGAAAATGTGCTTTCACAGTTAGGTTTAAAAATCCAGCATGCGCTAAGAGGATTTACCGCAAAAGATAAAAAAGAAATTTCCAAAGCCGTAGAAAATTACCCAACAACAGAATTCTATAATGCTTCAGAATTAATTCAGAATTTAGGAATTGGTGAAGCCTTTATCACCGCTTTGGATGAAAAAGGAATTCCAACCCCATTGGTTCATACTTACCTAATTTCTCCGGAATCCAGAATGGATGTGTTAAATGATGCTGAAGTTTCAGAATTAACATCCAGCTCTGCATTGGTTTCAAAATACGAAAAACCAGTTGACAGTGAGTCGGCATACGAGATTTTAGTTAATAGAATGGAGCACGCAATTGAAAATTCAGCGCCTACACAAAAAACAAAACCGGTAAAAGAAGAACCGGGAATGTTTGAGCAGGTTCTAAAAAGCAGAGCCGGTAGAACTTTTGCCAATACTTTGATGCGGGAAGGTGCAAAAGCAATTTTGGGAATGTTCGGTTTAGGCGGAAGAAAAAGATAGATGTCTATCTTTTGCAGTTTTTAACGTATTTTGATTATTTTAGCAGAATTCCATAGGTGCTGAGATTTTTAAGGTTCAGTTTTTAATAGAAATTCTAAGTTAGATAAAAAAATAAATGTATTCGATTATAGATATAGAAAGCAATGGTGCAGGGTTCAGGAAAGAATGCATTATCGATATCGCCATTTTTAAATATGATGGTCATAAAATTGTCGACCAGTTTATTTCGCTTGTGAATCCAGAAAGTGATATTACTCCTTTTGTTCAAAAATTGACCAATATAAGCCCGAAAATGGTAAAAACCGCTCCAAAATTCCATGAATTGGCAAAAAGAGTGGTGGAAATTACAGAAGGTACAACTTTGGTCGGGCATAACATCGATTTTGATTACAGAATGCTTCGCCAATCATTTCAACGACTCGGGTATGAATTTAAAATCAATACATTAGATACCATTCCTTTAGCGAAAAAACTGATTCCTGATGAGGTAAGCTATTCATTGGGAAAATTAGTGAGGTCGCTGGGAATTCCTTTAGTCAATGCGCATCGTGCAGAAGGTGACGCAAGAGCAACTTTGGAATTGTTTAAACTTTTGGTATCAAAAGATACCGAAAACGAGATTATTCAGGAGCAGCACGAAGAGACAAATGCCAAGACGTATATCAATAAAATCAAATTGTTAACTCAGGATTTGCCAAGTGAGAAAGGGTTTGTTTATTTCCAGAATGAATCTGGGAAGATTATTCTTTCCGAGTATGTTCAGGATATCAATAAGTTTTCAAAAAAACTTTTTAATTCTAAATCAAAGAAATTTGAAGAAATTCAGCGAGATGTAGAGCAGATTAATTTTGAATTGACGGGAACTGATATTATTGCTAAGTTGATTTTAAACTCAAAAGGGATTAAAAAAAGAGAATCTCTGCCTTTCGGTCTGTATTTCAGAAACAATAAATATGTTGCTGAGAAGAATACATTGAATAAAACTGAAAAGCCGATTCTGAAGTTTAAAGCTTTTACCCAGGGATCTAAAGCAGTTCAGTTTATCAGTAAAATTGATGAATATAAAGATGTTGAAGCTTTTAAAAAGAAGATCGATTTTAGAAAAAGAAATGAACTCTGGCTGGGAAGCGGTAGAAAATTAGGTGAAAAATTATTTTTGATCATAGAAAACGGGAAAGCAGTTTCTTATGGTTTTTATGAATTGTTTACTCAGATCCAAACCTTAAGTAAAATTTCAAAATTAAAAATCGATTTGTCTTTACCAACATCAGATCTCACTAACGACCTGCAATTGGCTTTGCTGAAAGGCGATTTTGAGACTTTGCCGTTACCGAAATAAGAGAATGTTTTACAATCAGATACATTTTATTAAGAAGAAAATCCATTTCAAATTCGATTTCTCAAAATAAATAGTATTTTTGCAAAAGAATAAAAATAAGCAATGCAAAATTTTAAACAAAAACAAACCGGAAAAAAGGGAGCTGTAAAGTTTTCAAAGGTTTGGAATACCTAAAAGAGTTGTGTTGCATAAAAATAACTATTGTGGCAGACTCTTCTCGAAGAATCTGCCTTTTTTTTATGTTAAATTAAAATTATGAATCCAAAAGAATTATTAAAGATTGCCCAGGAATTTGGCACACCGGTGTACGTTTACGATGCTGAATCGATTAAAACTCAATACGAAAAACTTACATCTTCTTTTTTAAAACACACCAAGTTCTTTTATGCTGCAAAGGCTTTAACGAACATCAATATTTTAAAATACATAAAGAATCTCGGTGCTTCTTTGGATTGCGTTTCTATCAGTGAAGTGAAATTAGGCTTAAAAGCAGGATTTACCAAAGAGAGAATTTTATTTACACCGAATTGTGTTGACTTAGCTGAAATAGAAGAAGCAATGATGCACGGTGTTCATATCAATATCGACAATATCTCGATTCTTGAGCAATTCGGGAACAAATACGGAAATACATATCCTATTTTTGTAAGAATCAATCCGCATATTTATGCTGGCGGAAACCACAAAATATCAACTGGTCATATCGATTCAAAATTCGGAATTTCTATTCACCAAATGCGTCACATTGAACGTGTGATGAAAAGCACCAACCTGAATGTTGAAGGTCTTCACATGCATACAGGAAGCGAAATCAAAGATCCTGAAGTGTTTTTGCAGGCTCTGGAAATTATGCTTGAATTGTCTGAACATTTCCCGAATCTGAAATACTTGGACATGGGAAGCGGTTTCAAAATTCCTTATCAGGAAAGCGATATGGAAACTGATGTGAAAGCTCTAGGTAAAAAAGTTGAAAAAGCGATTGCAGATTTTTCTAAAGAAACAGGAAAGAAATTCGAACTTTGGTTTGAACCGGGAAAATTCCTTGTTGGAAAATGCGGATATTTATTGGTGAAGGCGAATGTTATTAAGCAAACAACAGCAACAGTTTTTGTAGGAGTAAACTCAGGATTTAATCATTTGATCCGCCCGATGTTCTATGATTCTTACCATACCATTGAGAATTTATCAAACCCAAAAGGCGCTGAAAGAATTTATACCGTCGTTGGAAATATCTGTGAAACTGATACTTTTGCGTGGGACAGAAAACTTAATGAAGTGAGAGAAGGTGATGTTTTGGCTTTCCACACTGCAGGTGCTTATGGTTTCGAAATGAGTACCAATTTCAATTCAAGATTAAAGCCTGCTGAAGTTCTTTTCTTAGACGGAAAAGCACATTTGATCAGAAAAAGAGACGAGTTTGAAGATCTTTTGAGAAATCAGATTGAAGTTTTGTAAATTTTTGTTCAAAAATTAATATAAATCGTACTCCGCATGAAATTGCGGAGTATTTTTTGCTTTATACGGAACGGACTGAATAAAAATCCGAAACAGTGCTTCTTTTTGAATCTTTTATTGACTAAATTTGATTATCATTAATCTTTCCAAATGTTATGAATGGTCAGATGATTTCAGATTTTGTTTTTCTAAGTAGAAATTAATCTAAAAAATAGTAAGTATGGCTAAAAATATTGCAGAGCAAATTGTTGAAATGCTCGAAAATGCTAATGTCAAAAGAATATATGCTGTAACCGGCGACAGTCTCAACCATTTAAATATCGCTGTAAAAAAAAGCAGCATCGAATGGATTCATGTACGACATGAAGAGGTAGGAGCTTATGCTGCAGCGGCTGAAGCGGAACTCGATGGTTTTGCTGTTTGCGCAGGAAGTTGCGGTCCTGGTCATGTTCATTTGATCAATGGAGTTTACGAAGCACACAGATCACACGTTCCGATGTTGGTGATTGCATCAACGATTCCCAGCAACGAGATGGGAATGGATTATTTTCAGGAAACCAATACCATAAAATTATTTGACGACTGTAGTTATTATAATCAAATGATTACAAGACCGGAACAGGTTCAGAGAACTTTGCAGACGGCAATTCAGCATGCGATTTCTAAAAAAGGGGTTGCCGTAATCGGGCTTCCCGGTGATGTTTCCGAGCTTGATGCTGAAGAAGCGACAACTTCCAATCAGATTTTTAAAACAAATCCAGTGATTCGTCCTTCAGATGAAGAACTAAATCATTTGGCGAATTTAATTAATGAAAGCAAAAAAGTTACCATTTACTGTGGCATCGGTGCTGAAAAATCTAACCCTGAGGTTGTAGAATTGGCTAAGTTTCTGAAAGCTCCGGTCGGATATTCTTTCAGAGGTAAAATGGCCATTCAGCCAAACAATCCAAATGAAGTAGGATTGACGGGACTTTTAGGTTTACCTTCTGCGTATCACGCCATGCACGAAGCCGATCTTGTTTTACTTTTGGGAACAGATTTTCCTTACGAGAAATTTATGCCTGTAAAAAATAAAATCGTTCAGGTTGATGAAAGTCCGGAAAGATTAGGCAGAAGGGCTAGACTGGAATTGGGTCTTACTGGCGATGTGAAAGAAACAATCAAAGCCTTACTTCCGTTATTAAAAGAAAAGACAGATGTGAATTTCCTCAATCAGCAATTGGAATTTTACGAAAAAGTAAAAGAACATCAATTGACTTATGTGAAAGAATTTGGAACAGAAAATAATATTCAGCCTGAATATGTTGCCCATACTTTAGATCAGATTGCGAAAAATGATGCAATTTTTACGGTAGATACCGGTATGTGTTGTGTTTGGGGCGCAAGATTTATTACGGGAACCGGCGCAAGAAAAATGCTGGGTTCTTTCAATCACGGATCAATGGCGAATGCAATGCCGATGGCAATAGGTGCTTCATTAGCTTATCCCGGAAGACAAGTGATTGCGATGTGTGGTGATGGCGGTCTGTCGATGCTTTTGGGTGACATGGCAACTATTTTTCAATATAAACTTCCAATCAAACTGATTGTTTTCAATAACCGGAGTCTCGGTATGGTCAAATTGGAAATGGAAGTCGGCGGAATGCCCGACAACGAAACCGATATGATCAACCCGGATTTTGCAATGATTGCACAGGCAATGGGTTATCCCGGAAAAAATGTTCACAAACCGGAAGAAGTTGCCGGTGCTATTACAGAATGTCTAAATCACGACGGACCGTATCTGCTCAATATTTTTACCAACCCAAATGCTCTGGCCTTGCCTCCAAAAATTGAATTTGAGCAAGTGATCGGAATGACGAAATCTATGGCGCAACTGATGTTGGGCGGAAAAATGGAAGAAGCCTTAGATACTGTAAAAAGTAATTATAAACATATCAAGGAAATATTGTAATGAGTAGTCCTTTGAAGAAATTTTATGTGATTGCCTGGTTTTTTGGTCTTATATTTTATTTTTTAGATTATGTGATCAGATCTGCGCCTGCTGTAATGATTCCGGAATTGGTCAGTAATTTTCAAACGACCGAACTGAAACTGATCAGCATGGTCGGAACGTATTATTACACCTATTCTACGTGTAGTTTAATTGCCGGAATTGCTTTAGATAAATTTGGCGGTAAAAGATCATTATTCGCTGGATGTTTGATTTTAGGAATAGGATGTTTGTTATTTTTAATTTCAAGTCAGACCGCAGGAACTGTCGGAAGACTATTACAAGGTGCCGGATGTGCTTTTGCTTTTCCGGGCTGCGTTTATCTTGCGAGTAAAGGTTTTTCATCTAAATCTTTGGCAACAGCTATCGGAGCGACACAGTGTATCGGAATGTTAGGGGGAACTGCCGGGCAATTTTTAGTAGGCCCGTGGGTGGAAGAAGGAATTAATATCAACAGTTTTTGGCTTTGGTCTGGAATTATCACCATTATTACAGCAGTTTTGCTCTACTTTTTTACACCTAAAAATGATCAATCTGAAGAACCTGAAGAAAAACAACATCAATCTGTTGGCTACTTAGAAACCTATAAAGTAGTTTTCAAAAATCCTCAATCTTGGTTATGTGGAATTATCTCAGGATTACTTTTCGCACCAACAACGATATTTGCCATGACGTGGGCAGTTGCTTTTTTCGAGAAAGATAAGCAGTTTCTTTTTCGGGAAGCAACGATCACCAGTGCGATGGTGGCTTTTGGTTGGGCTTTCGGCTGTCCACTTTTAGGATTTATTACTGATAAAATAGGTCGTAGAAAACCTGTTTTGGTTGGTGGTGCATTATTGATGATTTTAAGTTTTCTTCAAATGATTTATCTTCCGGATTTGTATGCTGCAAAAATCAGTATGTTTATTTTTGGAGTTGGCTCCGGAGCGGCAATGATTCCGTATTCTGTCATAAAAGAAACCAATCCTGACTATGTAAAAGGAAGTGCAACCGGAGCAATCAACTTTATCACTTTCGGAGTGACAACTTTGCTCAGTCCGGTTTTCAGCAGATGGTTTGGAAAAAGTTTAGATACTTCTGCGGGAAATTTACATTTTGAGCATTCTGTTTTATTTTGGATCGCAGGAATTGTTTTGGCAATTTTAATTTCGCTTATGCTGAAAGAAACAGGCAGTAAAGCTAATGCCCAAATGGCTAAAGCGTAAAAGAGTTTCTAATAAATCAACATCAAATAATTATTAAACTTTACACTTTTGTGTGAAGTTTCTTTTTTATAAATCAACTTAAATTTATCTTTGTCGACATGTTTAAAAAAAAACAAATATGATATTCAGCAAAATCACGTTCTCCTTTATTTTTACAGCATTTTGTCATTTGGTGGTTGCACAAAACGCTCAGCCATTGCTTCATTATTATCCTCATGGTCAGGAATCTTATGAAGGAGGAGAATTGGCCTTTTATAAAGATTTTCACACAATTTTAATGGATAAGCAATTGAAACCTTGCGAAAACAAAAATGAGATGTATCTTCTGAAAGTAATTGTAAACGAAGATGCCACGATAAAGTATGTGAAAGATGATACCAACTCCGAAATGGCGATTACAAATAAATGCACTTATGATCTCGGACTAAAAGTTGTAAGTCAGATGAAAAAGTGGCAGCCTGCAACAATCGACGGAGTAAAACAGCCGGCGATTGCTAGTTATTATATTTATCCTGAAGCTCTTTTTGAAAATTATAAAGAAGGATATGTTTTGGATTCGGAGCCAGCTACTTTTGAAGGGCTTTCAGACGGAATGAACAGATTTCGCTCACAAGTGGTTAAAAAAATAGATTTATATGGTTATAACTGGAATCAAAGTTTTAAACTGGTCGTCTTATTTACTGTAAATGCAGAAGGTAGCATTGAAGATGTAAAGCTCGAAAATTCTTCGGGATTACCGGAATTTGACAAAAGAGTAATCAATGGAATCAAAAATGTAAAGAAAAAATGGAAACCAGCAAATATTCAAGGGTTCCCTGTGAAATATAGATTCAAACTTCCTTTGATTTTTGGGAATCCGGGATAAATTTTAAAAAATGGTGATAGAAAAAATTACTATTTTAATATATTTTATTCTCGGCAAGACGTATTGGAAAAATATCCTTTTGGTCAGGAATTTTATGTTGGAGGTAATATAGACTTCCGCTAAGGCAAGAATTTAGCATAGAATTTGAAAGAGATAGGTCTGAAAATGAGTTTAAATTGATGGATTCTAAGTTTAGATAACTCCTGCCATTCTGTCACAATATTTTGTATCTTTGCAAATTCAATGAGTTTAAAAATTTAATTATTCAAATGCATTTAGTGATTAAATTTTAAACCTAAAACAGACTTATCGTGCAGGAAAAATATATAGACGAAACAAAACAAGGAGAGGCATTTGCCATAGCAGAGAAGACCGGAAATTCTAAAAAACTGTTTTTAGAAAGTTATGGCTGCCAGATGAATTTCTCTGATTCTGAGATTGTTGCTTCTATCCTTAACGATCAGGGCTACAACACGACTCTGAAGGTTGAGGAAGCAGATTTGATTTTATTAAATACATGTTCCATTCGTGAGAAAGCTGAGCAGACCGTAAGAATGCGTCTTGCACAGTTCAAAAATCTTAAAAAAGAGCGCCCAAATATGACTGTTGGTGTTCTGGGTTGCATGGCTGAAAGGCTTAAGACTAAATTTTTAGAGGAAGAGCAGTTAGTAGATCTTGTTGTGGGTCCAGATGCGTACAGAGATTTGCCCAATCTTTTAAAAGAAACTGAAGACGGGCGAGATGCCATTAATGTTATCCTTTCTAAGGAAGAAACCTACGCCGATATCAATCCTGTTCGTTTAGGAGGAAATGGTGTGACCGCTTTTGTTACAATTACCCGTGGTTGTGATAATATGTGTACGTTTTGCGTCGTTCCATTCACAAGAGGTAGGGAAAGAAGCCGCGACCCGCATTCTATTTTAGAAGAATGTAAAAGTCTTTGGGAAAGTGGTTATAAAGAAATTACTCTTCTCGGGCAAAACGTAGATTCTTACCTTTGGTATGGAGGCGGTCCGAAAAAAGATTTCGTCAAAGCTTCAGAAATGCAGAAAGCAACTGCTGTTGATTTCTCTAAACTTTTAGATTCAGTTGCTAGAGCTGTTCCTCAGATGAGAATCAGATTTTCTACTTCCAATCCTCAGGATATGAGTCTGGATGTTTTCAGAACGATGGCAAAACACGATAATATCTGTAATTACTGTCACTTACCTGTTCAGAGTGGAAGCAATAAAATGTTGGAAGCGATGAACAGACAGCATACCCGTGAAGAATATTTAGAATTAATAAGAAAAGCGAAAGAAATCGTTCCGGATATTTCGTTTTCTCAGGATATGATCATCGGTTTCTGCAATGAGACTGAAGAAGATCACCAGGATACTTTAAGTCTGATGAGAGAGGTAGAGTACGATTACGGTTATATGTTCTCTTATTCTGAAAGACCGGGAACTCCGGCTCACAAAAAAATGGAAGACAATATTCCTGCTGATGTTAAACAGAGACGTTTGGCAGAAGTAATTGCTTTGCAAGGCGAATTGTCCAGAAAGAGAATGGAGGGTTATGTAGGAAGAGTTCACAGCGTTTTGATCGAAGGAATTTCAAAGAAAAATAAAAACCAGTGGAAAGGCAGAAACTCTCAAAATGCAGTTTGCGTTTTTGATATGCTGGAAGGTCAAAAATTGGGTGACATTGTGGATGTTTTTGTATTTGGTAACACGCAGGGCACACTTTTAGGAGAAACTGTGAAATAATTTAAACGGTTTAAATCTTAATTTTAAAGTTATTTTAAATAGTTAATGAGCAATCTGCAATCAAAAGAGCTTCTTCAGAGTATTTCTGCATTATTAGAAAATGCAAGAAAGAAAGTGGCTGTTGCTGTAAATCAGACAATGGTTCTCACTTATTTTGAGATTGGCAGAATGATTGTGGAAGACGAACAAAACGGTGAAAACCGGGCTGAATATGGGAAAACTGTACTTAAAGAATTGTCAGTTCATTTAACCGAGAGATTTGGAAAAGGCTTTTCCTCTACTAATCTCAAGCAGATGAGACAATTTTATATATCTTATTCAATTCGTCAGACACTGTCTGACGAATTACAAAATGCTGATTATCAGGATTTTGATATTTCCAAAATAACTTCCGGGAAATCTTTTCCCCAATTCAATCTTTCATGGTCTCATTATCTAAAATTGATGCGAATCAACGATGTCAATGAAAGAAAATTCTACGAAATAGAAAGCTTTAAAAATAACTGGAGCTTAAGAGAATTACAACGACAATACGATTCAGCATTATATACAAGATTATCTTTAAGTAAAAATAAAGAAGAAATCATTCAGCTTTCAGAAAAAGGCCAAATCTTTGAGAAGCCGAAAGATCTTATCAAAGATCCTTATATTCTGGAATTTCTGGGTTTACAAGAACAATCAAACTATTCTGAAAATGATCTGGAAAGTGGCTTGATTGATAAATTAGAACATTTTCTCTTGGAATTAGGAAATGGTTTTACGTTTGTTGCACGACAAAACAGAATTACTTTTAATGAAAAACACTTTAAAATTGATTTAGTTTTTTATAACAGAATTTTGAAATGTTTCGTTTTAATTGATTTGAAAATTGGCGAACTGAGACATCAGGATATTGGGCAAATGCAGATGTATGTAAACTTTTACGATAGAGAGGTAAAACTAAATGACGAAAACAAAACCATAGGAATTATTCTTTGTCAGGATAAAAGTGAAGCTTTGGTACGCTATACGTTGCCGGAAGATAATGAGCAGATTTTTGCAAGCAAATATTTTACTGTTTTGCCAAGCAAAGAAGATTTTATTAATATTTTAAATTCAGACAATGGAAAAATTACATAAATATTGCCTGAGTGTATTGTTGGTAATAGTCTGCAGTAATATTTCGGCACATAACAACAATGAATCTATAAAAAATATTGACTGTAAGCAGTTCTACAAAATCTACAGTCAGTTTTTAAATAATGAATCTGAGGCTTCAAAAGAATTTTGTTTAAAAGAAAAGTCAACTCGCGATTTTACAATAAACCATAAGCAAAGCGCAGTCGATCTTTTCGGAAATTCTATTTCACAAAAACAACAACAAAATTCTCATCATAATAATTCAGGGGACGATTTTTCTGTAAAAGAAAAGCATTACAAGATCCTGAAAAACTTCGAAAAACAAAGTAAGCAGAATGACTTTGCTGAAAATATTTATTTTAAAAGTAAAGTTGCTAAGATTAGAAACAAAGATTATTTAGATTTAAAAAAAATGGCTTTGGCACGCTACGATGAGGGCAAAACGATGAAAAACGTTTACACACATCATTTCAACAAAGTTTACAGAACACAAATTGAAGAACTGTAAATTTTAAAAATCTTTAATTTTTTATCTTTAAATCAAGAAAATGGCAGACTTACAATCTATAAAAGCACGCTTTGGAATTATCGGAAATTTTCCGGCGCTCAACCGTGCTCTCGAAAAATCTATACAAGTGGCACCTACCGATATTTCCGTTTTGGTTATCGGGGAAAGTGGTGTTGGGAAAGAATTTATTCCAAAAATTATTCATTCAGAATCAAAAAGAAAACATCAGCCATATATTGTTGTCAACTGTGGAGCAATTCCTGAAGGCACAATTGATTCCGAACTTTTCGGGCACGAAAAAGGTGCGTTTACAGGAGCTACAGCAACAAGAAAAGGATATTTTGAAGTCGCAGATGGCGGAACGATCTTTCTTGATGAGGTTGGCGAATTACCTTTACAGACGCAGGTTCGCTTGCTGAGAGTTTTAGAAAGTGGCGAATTTATGAAAGTGGGTTCTTCGCAGGTTCAGAAAACCAATGTGAGAATCGTTGCGGCAACCAATGTCAATATGATGAAGGCAATTCGTGACAACAGATTTCGTGAAGATTTGTTTTATCGTTTGAACACGGTGCAAATCGATATGCCGGCTTTGAGAGAAAGGAAAGGTGACATTCATTTGCTTTTCAGAAAATTTGCGATCGACTTTGCCGAAAAATACAGAATGCCCGAGTTACAACTCGAGGCAAGCGCAGTTCATTATATCGAAAATTACACTTTTCCAGGAAACGTGCGACAGCTGAGAAATTTGGTTGAGCAAATGACGGTTGTAGAAACCGATAGAAGCGTTACGGTAGCAAAATTAGCAGAATACATCCCGATGGATTCTCATTTGCCAATGGTGGTTAATCATCCTAATACGCAAAAACAGTCCGATTTTGGAAACGAAAGGGAAATCATGTATAAAATTCTCTTCGATATGAGAAATGATATTAATGATTTAAAATCCTTAACTTCGGAATTGATAAAAAATAGAGGAACTTCAGATCTAAGCAATCAGGAAAAGAATTTGATCAACAGAATTTATACTCCTGAGCCACAGCAAAACGCAAGTCCGAATTCTTTATTGTTTTTTGAAAATAATAATACCCAAAATGTTCAAAATCCAACCATAATTTCAAATTCTGATGACCATTACGAAGATTTTGAAGACATTGAAGTGGAAGAAAACAGACCGGAATCTTTATCACTTCAGAATAACGAAAAAGATTTAATTATCAAAGCATTAGAAAAGCATAACGGAAGAAGAAACAGAGCAGCAGATGAGCTTGGTATTTCGCAAAGAACTTTATATAGAAAAATAAAACAGTACAACTTAGAAGACTAAATCAATAAACATTAAATCAAAAAATTATGAACGTAAACTTTACTGCAAAACCAATCAATTTTAAGTTAGGAGAATACCTGAGCAAAGGTTTTGAACTTTTAAAGAAAGATTTCGGAAACATTTTCGTAGCATTTTTATGCTGTCTTGTAATGGGAATCATTCCTTTCTGTGGAATGTTGGGCGCCGGAAATTTTTATCAGTATCTAAGAAAAGTGAACAGAGGTCAGCAGGCAAGTCCTGGTGATATCTTTAATTTCGACAAATTTATGCCTTACTTCGTTGTACAGCTAATACTGATCGGAGGAATTTTATTGTTATACATTCCGTTTATTTTCCTGATGCCGGCTATAGCTTATACTCAGGGTGATGATCCATCTCCGGTGCTTTCACTTATTATGATTCCATATATGCTGATTATTTATGCGGCAATTTTATATTTTGTATTGAAAGGATTTTACATTCCTGCCTTGATTTCTTTCAAAGATGTGACAGATATCAAATCAGCTTGGAATACTTCAAAAATTATGACCAAAGGTAATTTACTATCTATATTTTTATTCTCATTGGTAGTAGGAATACTTTCTCAGATAGGGATTATTGCTTGTGGTATTGGTTTGTTGGCTACATTGCCTTTCATGTATGTTGCCAACTATTTTGCTTATGAAGATGCAATGAGTCAGATTGAGCGTGATGAGATTTCAGAAATTGGAATCCAGGAAAAATATTAAGATATAAAAAAGTTATCATGAGTCAGTTTAGAAACCTCTTTCTTTTAATAATTTGTTTCGGATTTTTAAATTCATGCTACACCTTTACCGGATCATCATTGAAAGATGAAAAGACGGTACAGATCAATGAATTTCCAAACAATTCACCTTTGGTAAATCCTACTTTATCACAGCAGTTTTCAACAGATATTCAGAACAGGTTTTTGCAGAGAACGACTCTTAAAGGAACAAAAGAAAATCCGGATATTTTAATTGAAGGTGAAATCACAGATTATACGATTACACCTACCACAATCAGTTCTACTACCCAAAATACTGCGGCGGGAGTTATTCAGGAGTCGCAGAATAAGCTGACGATTACGGTGAAAGTTCATTACGAAAACAAACTGCATCCGGATTTGAGTTTTGACAGAACTTATTCTGATGAAGCAGTGTTCAACAGCAGTTTGTCTTTGAATGCTATAGAGACTTCTCAGGTGAAAATTGCAACAGACAGAATTATCAATAAAATATTTAACGACATCGTAGCGAATTGGTAAGATGATAAATACTAGAGTTTTAGAATTATTAAAAAATCCGAAAAATATTCAGTCAGAAGATCTCCATCTTTTGAAAGAGGAAATTAATTCTTTCCCCTATATTCAAAACATCAGAGCACTTCATCTCTACGGTGTTCATCTGTATGACAAAGAAAATTATCAGAAAGCACTTTCTGCAACAGCTGCATACACCACAGATAAAAAAATACTGTATCAGCTGATCAATGGTAAAATTCAAAAGATTAAGCAGGAAATCATTGCCGAAAAGCAGGAAGTTCCCGAAAAAGCAATTGAAGCTCCAATTGTAGAAAACGAAATTGTTGTAAAAAATGCAATTGCGGAAGAAGAAGCATTGGTAAGAAAAACTCCTAAAAGTTTTGCTGATCATGATTACGAAGCAGCTTCTGAAGGATTAATTGTAGATCAACCGGAAATAAAACATTTGATTGTAAACGGCGAGCGCAACAGAATTTTATTCGATGGTGAAGAAAACTTTTTGGATGAAGATAATAATGAAACAATTGACCTTGAATCTACTCTAGAATCAGGTGTTATTGTCACTCATAAAACGGTTTCTAACCAAAGTCATTTAGGTGAATCAACCAAAGATGCAATTGTTGCTGAAGAATTAGCAGGAACTTCTTCGGAAACTGTGATTGATGAAACTCCGATTCCGGAAACCCAGGTTGAAGAAATCACCGATAATGCTGAATTAAATTTAGAAGAAATTGTACCTGAATCCGATTTAAATAAGACTGAAGATACTGTAGAAGCTCCAAAGTCGGAAGTTATCATTAATGAAGATAAAATTAATTCTGAAAAAGTTGCTGAAAAAGTCAACGACGAAAGCGAAATAAGTTTCCAGAAAGTTGAATCTTTCCCAACAGAAACAGAAGTTTCAAATGATGAAACTGTTGAATCTGATTTAAATAAAACTGAAGAAATTACAGAAGTTCTAAATCCAGAGCTCATTATTGAAGAAGAAAAAATAGAATCTGTACAGGTTGCAGAGAAAATAAATGATGATGCTGAGTTAAGCTTCCACGGAACAGACTCTTTTCTTCCCAATGTTAAAATCGAGTCAAATAAAACTACAGAAACTTTACCATCTGAAACTCCAAAATCGAATATCAATAAGCATGAGGATGAAATGCGCCGTTTGATAGAAGAAGTGGAGAAAAGGATGAAAGTAAATAAAGAAAATGCTCCCGAAAAAGAAATCGCTCAGGATGAGGAAATCAGCCACGACATCAGTTTTGCAGAAACTCAGGAGTTTCATGTAGGCGAAGAGCAAAAAGTGGCAGAAGAAGTGGTAGTGAAAGCTGCTGAGTCAATCGTTGAAGAGAAATTGGAAGAAAAAAAATCTAAGGATAATACTGAAACTACAGAAGAGGCTTTAGAATCGCAAGCCATTTCCGCATGGAAACCGATGACCTTTGAAACGAGCCGTCCAGATTCTTTATTGAATAGGCCTGTAGAAGTTTCTCAGCCAATAGAAGAAGTTCAAAAAATTGAAGAAACTCCTAAATCAGAGTCGATAGTAGAAATTCCGAAAGAAATTTCGGATGAAGCTCAATCTGGACCTGTTGAATTAGATGAAGCCTCAAATGATTTGGAAGAAAATGAAAATGAAGAGATTCAGGAAGAACAAAATAATGATGCTCCGGTGATGAACGTCTCATTCTTCGGGTCAGGGATTGCAAGTTTAGGGCAGACTTATAAATCTGATCAAAAAGAAAAGGCAGACGCCAAAGAATTGGAAGATAAGATCGCTCAGCAGAAAATTGACGACAGTAATGTTCCCGGATTTATCAATACATGGCAAAGCTGGTTGAAAATAGATCGTGTTGAAGAAACACCAGTTGATAAAACCGAGATCAAAAATAAAGTCATTGAGTCATTCATCGAGAATAATCCGAAAATCAGTCAGTTAAAAGATGAGGTCAATTTCGTTGTCAAAGAAAAAACCGACGATATTTCTCACCTGATGACCGAAACTTTAGCGAATTTGTATATCGAACAAAAACTCTACTCAAAGGCAGTCAATGCTTTCTTAATTTTGGCCAATAAGTTTCCGGACAGAAAAGAATATTTCGAAGAAAAAATTCAGGAAATAAAGGATAGCAGAAGTAAAAATTAAATTAAATAAAAAACGGCAGAAGTGAATTTCTGCCGTTTTTGCTTTTATGTATGTGTAGAACTCAAGTCTTTTTTACCTTTCAATTTTCGCCAGGCTTTTCTGCCAAAAAATATAACAAGAATCAAAGTAATGACAGCGAAAACTGCGGCTATAAAAGGTGCTGCCATTGCTAATATTGCCATAATTCCTGCTCCGGCTGTTTCCGTAGTTCCAACAACGGAATTCCCAAGTCCGCCAGTTGTTGCGGTAGATGCAGCCCGAATTCCCGCAAAACCTGTACTGATTGTTGCAGCCGTTCCTCCACCCGCAATTAATGCCAATGCCCACTGCGGAAATGTGCCCAACTCGGTAAACTGGCTTGCAAATAATACGGAACCGGCGACCGTTGCCATCGGTACAGAAATCGTATCGAGTAAATGATCCACAAAAGGAATGTAATACGCTAAGATTTCTGCGATCATGGCAATTCCAGTCGTGATTAAAGCAGGCAGGCTCGAAAGCCATTCAAAGCTCTCACTGATAGGAATCCAATGAAAATAAGAGGCTAAACTTACCGCAAACATCGGTAAAAACACTCTGAAACCTGAAGCTGCCGCTAAGCCGATACCAATGAAGGCACTCAAGACATAAGGTAAATAAGGAACTTGATCTAACATTTTATTCGTCAATTGTTTGCTTAAAGCTACAAAAAATTATAAAATGTCAATCGGAATTTATTTTTGTAAAGATTTCAATGTGACAGAAATAAAAATCTGCTTAATCAGCTCAATTGCGAGATAAAAATAATATAGTTTCAGTTTTTAGCGCAAAAAAAATCTGTGAAAATCTGTGCGATCCGTGCGAAATCAAGCTTAAGCTTTCTTCTGCGACTGGCACAATTTTATAAACTGCGCCTCAACATCCTGAAACTTTTCAGGCAGTTCCGGAGAAACCCAAAACAGCATTGCCGTGGTTTTCTCGCCGAAATATTCTTTAAATAAATCTTTATTCAGTCGGTAGCATTCTCGCAAAAGTCTTTTGATACGGTTTCTGTGAACTGCTTTTTTAAAATATCTCTTAGAAACGGAAACACCCAATTTGACATTCTCAGTCAACAAATCCGGATGATTTTTAAGAATGATAATTCTCAGATTTCCACTGTTTTTCCATTTGCCTTTCTCGAAAAGCAAAGTGATCTCATCCTTTTTTTTAAGTTTTTCCGCTTTTGGATATTTAAAGTTCTGCATCAGCCTTTTTCACTAAATGATTGATGACTTCTGCAGCCGCATACAATCCAAAAATTGCAGGGATAAAACTGATCGTTCCGTAGAAAGACCTCTTATAATTGCTTCCGTCGGTCATTTTTAAGCTGTCTTCATCCTGAATTTCGCTTGAGAAAACACATCGGATGCCTTTGTCTATCTTTTCTTTCTTCAGTCTTTTTCTTACCTGTTTTGCAAGATGGCATTCGGCAGTTTTGTGAATGTCTCTCACCAGTACTTTCGAAGGATCAGATTTGCCGCCGGCTCCCATTGAGCTTACGATTTTTATTTTTCTTCGCTTGGCAGCAATGATTAAGCTCACTTTTGGCGTAATACTGTCAATACAATCTAAAATATAATCAAATTTTCCTCCATCTAAAACTTCAGCCATCCTTTCCGGATTTAGAAACTCGTTGATTTTCGTCAATTCAAGTTGCGGATTAATGTCCATCAATCTTTCTGCAACGACTTCCACTTTATGTTTTCCTACGGTTGAATGAAGGGCAGGAAGTTGTCGGTTAATATTGGTAATATCTACGGTATCACCGTCTACGATGGTCATTTTTCCAATTCCGGCTCTTGCCAGAAACTCGGCAGCAAATGATCCTACACCACCTAAACCTACTACGAGAACAGTTGCATTATTCAATATATTAATGCCTTCTTCTTTGATCAGAAGCTCTGTTCTTTCCAGCCAAAACTTATCCATTTTTTATCGTATCTAAATTTTCTACAATCTGTTGTTGAAGTTGTTCTATTGAAATTTTCTTTATTTCTGAAACCTTTTGATATAGTTCTTTGATGTCAAAATCGTCATTATCAGTTTCTAAAAAGAGTTTATCTAAAGGAACAGTTTTCAAAGTATCCTGCAAAGATAGATGATACAAAACAGCTTTCCCAAAACTCAGATAAAAATTATTCTTCAGAAGATCATCTGCAACGCTCTGTTTTTTATTAAAACCATGAATGATCATTGCCTGTTCAGATTTTTTTCTGAATGAAATAACTTCATAAAACTTCCGGACACAATGAATGATCAAAGGTTTTTTAACCTCATTGGCTAATTGAATTTGTCTTAAAAAAACTTCTTCCTGAATTTTCATGTCTACGGAAATCAAGCCATCCAGACCACATTCTCCAATCGCAAAACAATTTTCTGTAATCACAGATTGTAACCAAGTAAATTGTTTATCAATATTTTTAACTTGAATATCCTGAGGGTGAACTCCTGCTGAATAATAAAAATCCGGCGGAGTTTTTTCAAGATCTAAATTGTAAATTCCGTGGTTGATATTTTTCTTGTGATGATGAAAATCAAAAAAATCCATATTCAAAAATACAATAAATAAAAGTTGGAAAAAAAATTAAACGTTCGTTTATTAATATGTTAAAAATTTCTTAACTTTACTAAAAACGACATATGGGAAAAAAATTCACAGACAAGCAGATCCATATTTTAGATATTGCCGAGGAGTTGATTGCAAAAAAAGGTTACGAAGGAACTTCGGTGCGGGATATTTCTTCTAAAGCCAATATCAATGTAGCGATGATCTCCTATTATTTTGGTTCAAAAGAAAAGATGATGTCTTATCTTTATCAGTACCGTGTGTTGAAAACGAGAGAAAATTTTTCTGAATTTGCCGACACCATCAAAGACGGAAAACCGGAAATGCAGCTGAAAGAAATGATCAAATACATTGTCGCGCAGCTTTTTAAATACAATTATTTCCACGGTTTTGTAACTCAGGAGTTACGCCATACTGAAAATCTGAAAGATGAACTTCTCGATTTTTATCAGTTATTTGTCAAAAAATTAGATGATGTTATCAAAAAAGGAGTGACTTCCGGTGTTTTTACCTTCACTCCAAAACCTGAAGATATCTTGACAACCATTATTGGATCTACACTTTTTGTGATTCGGAATAAAAACTTCTACGAACTCTACGTTCCTCATAAAGATGATGAAACTTATACCAAAGAAGCTGAAAAAAAGGTGAGAATGAATCTTCTGATGAATGTTTTTGCAGTTTTGGGATACGCAGCCGACTAATTTTGCGTTAAATAATCATAAAAAAAAATCTTTTAGCAAAAAAGTTATATTTTTGCAAATTAATAGGTCGGTAAAACCGAAAACTGTTGAATTTTATATGAAGAAATATATTTTAGGTATTTTTGCCATAGCTGTCATTTCGGCGTGCACAAGTCAGCAAGATAAAGCGATGAAAAGTGCTGATAAAACTTTTATCCTAAAAGCTGCAAATGAAAATTTCGCTAAAAAGAAGTGGAAAAATGCTTTAGCACTTTACGACAGACTTCCTAATCTTGTTGCAGGTACAGATGATGCTCCGAATGTGGTTTTTAATTCTGCTTATGCAAATTATTATGATAAAAACTACAAATTGGCAGGTCACCAGTTTAAAAATTTTGCAGTAAGTTTTCCTCAGGATAACAGAAAAGAAGAGGCGTCTTATATGTCAGCTTTATGTTACTACAACGGGTCTATGGATTATAACTTAGACCAAACAAGTACAGAATTGGCTATTAATGAGCTTCAGGATTTCCTGACTAATTATCCAAACTCGGAAAGATCAAAAAACATCAATACTTTAATTGATGAGCTGTCTTACAAACTAGAGTTTAAAGCCTACGAAAATGCTAAACAGTATTTCAAAATGGCTGATTATAAATCTACTACTGCCGCTTTCGAAAATGTATTAGAAGATTTTCCAAGTACAAAACTTCGTCCGAAAATCTATGATTACATGATGAAATCCCGTTATTTCTTAGCGGTTGGGTCAACTTATGATTTGAAAGATGAGCGTATAGAAAGTGCTTTGGCGTTCACAAAACAAGTGGAAAAAGAACTTCCGGATACAGAATATTCTAAAGCAGCAGTTGATTACAGACAAAAACTGGAAAAAGAGAAAGAAGACTTTGTAGTGGTGAAGAAACTGAATGATGAGAGAATCGCAGAATTCACAGCAAAGCAAAAAAAGATAGCTGATAAATTGGCTCAAGACACAAAAACTGAACAACAAATCAAGGATCAGGTAGCAAACGAGAAGAAAGCAATGCAGATTCAGAGAGACAGCGCAGCATTACAGACACCTCCGCCGGCAGCTACTTTCAGAATCCAAAGATAATTCGTAAATTTGCCATCTTATAATTAAATAATTTTCTGAAAATGAGCGTAAAAGATACAAAAGCAGAAGTAAATACTATTACTTACGATAAAGATAAGATTGAAGAAAAAGTAGGTTCAATCTATGAAGCTATTGTTATCATGGGGAAGAGAGCTGAGCAGATCAATGCAGAAATCCGTACTGAATTACACAATAAATTAGACGAGTTTGCAGTTCACAATTCTACATTGGAAGAAGTTTTCGAAAACAGAGAGCAGATTGAGATCTCTAAGCATTACGAAAAGCTTCCAAAACCAACTTCTATCGCTATCCAAGAATGGTTAGACGGAGAAGTGTACTTTAGAAAGACTGAAGAGAGAAACTAATCACTCTGGTGATTTTTTATAAATGAAGGTCATAAAGAAATTATTTTCTTTATGACCTTTGCTGTTGCTACAAGTTTTCATTCTTAGAAAAAAGAAGTATTTTAGTGCTTTAAAATAATCTACATGAATATTTCCGGGAAAAAGATTCTCATTGCCGTTTCTGGCGGAATTGCTGCTTACAAAATTCATTTTCTCATCAGAGATTTTGTAAAAAAAGGAGCAGAAGTTCAGGTGATCATGTCTCCTGACGCAGAAAATTTTGTAACGAAACTGAGTCTTTCCACGTTATCTAAAAATCCGGTTTATACAGATTTCTATGGCGATAACGGAACGTGGAACAGTCATGTAGAGATGGCGCTTTGGGCAGACGTTATTATCATGGCTCCTTGCACGGCTAATTCTTTAGCCAAAATGGTTCACGGTATTTGCGATAATTTAATGATTGCAACGTATATGTCAGCAAAATGTCCTGTTTTCATTGCTCCTGCAATGGATTTGGATATGTACCAACATCCTTCTACTAAACAAAATTTAGAATTGGCAGAAGATTACGGTCATATTATAATTCCTGCAGAAAGTGGAGAATTGGCAAGTGGATTAATCGGACAGGGAAGAATGGCAGAGCCGGAAACCATTGCAAAAGCTGTGGAAGATTTTTTTACTTTAAATGAAAAGAAATCTTTACAAAATAAAACAGTTTTAATTACAGCAGGGCCGACGTATGAAGCAATTGATCCTGTAAGATTTATTGGAAACCATTCTTCAGGAAAAATGGGTTTTTCTCTTGCTGAAGAAGCTGCAAAGCGTGGGGCAAAAGTGATTTTGATTTCCGGACCGAGTTCTTTAAACTCAAAACATGAAAATATTAAGCTTCACCGAGTGACTTCTGCAAAACAAATGCTCGATAAAGTATTTGAATTTTATGATGGAATTGATATCGGAATTGCCAGCGCAGCCGTTGCAGATTATGCTCCGAAGGAAGTTGCTTCAGAAAAAATTAAAAAAAACGAAGATACTTTCACGATTGAACTCATTAAGAATCCTGACATTCTGAAAACGATGGGTGAGAAAAAATCTCATCAGTTTTTGGTAGGATTTGCCCTCGAAACGCAAAATGAAGAAGAAAACGCAAAAGGAAAACTCGAGAAAAAAAATCTTGATATGATTGTTCTCAATTCTCTTCGTGATGAAGGTGCAGGTTTTAAAAATGACACCAACAAAATAAAAATATTTACGAAAACAGAGAAAATAGAATTTGACCTCAAATCAAAAGAAAATGTGGCAAAAGATATTCTCAATGCCATTGAAGCTCAGATTCTAAAATAATTTTTATAAATTTCCGTTCTCAACATTTACAGACTAATGAAAAAATATATAGCACTTCTATTTTTACTTCTATCTTTTAATTTAAGTTTCTCTCAGGAGCTTTTGGCAACAGTTCAAGTGAATGCCCAGCAATTGGGAGGGAGTAACCAGCAGGCTTTTAAAGCTTTAGAAAAAAGTCTTAGAGATTTTGTCAACAATACAAGCTGGACAGGTAAAAAGCTTCAGAATTTCGAAAAGATCAAGTCAAATTTTGCTATCGTTCTCAGTGAAAGGGATGGTAATAAATATAAAGGAAGTATTGTTATTCAGGCGGTTCGTCCGGTTTTCAGTTCGTCTTACGAATCTCCACTGTTGAATCTTCAGGATACAAAATTTGCTTTTGATTATGTTGAAAACGAAAATTTAGTTTTTAATGAAAGACAGTTTTCTGGAAAAAACTTAATTGATGTCATCAGTTTTTATGTGTATTTGATTTTAGGTTATGATGCTGACAGCTTTCAGGCTTCAGGCGGAACACAGTGGTTCACAAAAGCACAGCAGATTGCCCAAAATTCTCAAAACCGTGGTTATGACGGTTGGGGACAAATCAATGATCCGAGAAGCCGTTCTATTCTGATCGGAGAGATTTTAAATCCGAACATGAGCCAGCTTCGTCAGTCGATGTATACGTATCACAGAGCGGGTTTAGACGGGATGTTTAATCAGGATCAGACACAGTCTAAAAAGATTATTTTTGATGCCTTGATGCAGTTGAAAACGTACGAAAACTCTTTCCAGCAGAATTATTTCTTCAATACATTTATCAATACCAAAAATGACGAGATTTTCAATATTTTCAACTCAGGAAACAACGGCGGAATTGTATTGAATGACTTAAAACAGTTGATGATCATTTTTGCTCCAAAATTTGCCGACACCAAATGGAATAAGTGGAGATAGTTCAAAATGCAAAATCAAACCTCTCTTGTTTTATGTAAATTATATTTGTTTCACGAAAAAGACTTAGAAAACGGAGACGTAAGAACTTTTAAATAATTTTCGTTAAGAAATTTCCACTGTTTGAGCACGAGTCAAATTTTTCAGCGAAGAACAAATTATCTTATCGTACGAGTTTTGGAAATTTTAGAAAATTGTTTAAAAGTTTAGTTGAGTTTTCAGTCTTGTTTTTTGGTACTTTTCCATCAAGGCAAAAAGTACAACCTAAGAAAAAGCATAACCCTGAACTTTTGTCGAAGAATTCTAAAATTTTATATTTGCAGTATAAAGAAATCTGCCACTCATCATGCTTTCGAGAATATATATTAAAAATTTTGCCCTTATTGATGCATTAGATGTGTCTTTAAAAAATGGTTTACAGGTGATTACCGGTGAAACCGGAGCCGGAAAATCTATTATTTTGGGTGCGCTTCGATTGATTTTAGGGGAAAGAGCTGATGTGAAGTCTATCTCAAAAACTGACGAAAAAAGTATCGTCGAAACTGAATTTGATCTGAATAATCAGTTCAAAAAATTCTTTATAGAAAACGATCTTGATTATGAACATCAAACCATTATCAGACGTGAAATTTTACCTTCAGGGAAGTCAAGAGCATTTATCAATGATGTTCCGGTGACTTTAGATGTGCTGAAAGAGTTGACTTCACAGTTGATCGATATTCACTCACAGTTTGAAACGTCTAATCTTTTTACGGCGGATTATCAGTTTAAAATTATCGACGGACTTTCAGATAATAAAAAGATTATAGAAGAGTATCAGCAGGATTTTTTAGAATTTCAAAGTTTAAAAACTCAGCTTAAAAAATTCCAGACACAACTTTCAGAAAACACCAAAGAAAGTGACTACAAACAGTTTCTTTTGAATGAACTGGAAGATTTGAAATTGGATGACATAGATTATAATGAGTTACAAAATCAGCTTTCTGTACAGGAAAATGCAGGAATGATTTCTGAAAACATCGCTCAGATTCTCTCAAGATTTCATCAGGAAGAAATCGGAATTCTTTCTTTCTTTAATGAAGCTAAAAATAAACTGTCGAAAATTGCCGATGTTTCTCATTCTTTTTCTGAACTGGATGAAAGGTTGGAAGGTTCTTTTGTTGAATTAAAAGATATTCTTCAGGAATTGGAAGACGAATCGGAAAAAATAGAAATTAATCCGGAAAATTTAATCATACTTTCTGAACTCAATAATAAAATCAATGCTTTATTTCTAAAACATAATGTTTCTGATCTTGATGAATTAAAAGAAATCAGAGATCAGTTATCCGGCGAACAAAAAGGAACGGTGGAAATTGAAGCATACATTGCAGAAATTGAGATTAATATTGCTAAAAAAGAAAAATCACTTCAGTCTTCAGCCGAAAAACTTTCTAAGAACAGAAAGAAAAGTGTTCCTGTTTTCATTAAAAAAGCCGAAGATTTATTAAAAAAATTAGGTCTTGAAAAAGCAAAAGTGGACATCGAATTAACCGACGTTCCTGAGTTTAATCAATTCGGAAAAGAAAATATTCAGCTTTTATTTCAGGCAAATTCTGGTTTTCCTTTAAAACCGATTCAGACTGCTATCTCAGGTGGTGAAAGATCGCGTGTCATGTTGGCGGTAAAAAAAATTATTGCCGAAAGCGATATGCTTCCCACACTTATTTTAGACGAAATCGACACCGGAGTTTCCGGAAAAGTGGCCGAAGAAATCGGAAACCTGATGCGTGAAATGTCTCAGGATATGCAGCTGATCGTTATTTCCCATTTAGCGCAGGTTGCTGCAAAAGGAAATGATAACTATAAAGTAGTCAAAGAAGATATTAACGGGAAAACGCAGTCGACTATCATTACTTTGAATGAAGAAGAAAAGTTGAACGAAATTGCGCAACTGCTTTCCGGAAGTAAAATTACGGAGGCGGCGATGGCACAGGCCAGAGAGTTGATTGGTTAATTTCTTATTAATTCCAAAACACTATTTGAACAAAACAGTTTTTATTTAAAAACAATTCACATCAATTTTCTACATTTAAAATCCCAATTTTAGGATAAAACTGTAACAAATACTGCATTATATTTACTAATGTAAAAAAGTAAACTATGTTTGTAAAGTTCCTGAGGTTAGAAATCAAAAGTTTTTTTCGTGGCACTTCTGTCGGAATCAATCTGGCAATGAAGATATTCCGTTTTCTCGGAATTCTTTCTATTATAGGCTATTGCATCGGAGCAGGTTTTTTGGCTTTTTTCTATGTAGAAAAAGAAATGGAACAAGATCCGTTAAAAGTGGTTTCAAAATTTATGATCATTGTGTGGGTGGTTGATCTTATTTTTAAATATATGATGCAGCAGATGTCTACACAAAACATCAAGCCGTTTCTCACCCTCAATATTTCCAAGAAAACGCTCGTCAATTATATGCTGATCAAGACTTTTCTTTCACCGTTCAGCTGGATGAATTCCTTTTTCTTTGTGACGTTTGCGGCAATCTGCATGTTCAATGGTTTTGGGATTCTGGGCAGTTTAAGCTGGCTGATTGCACTTTCATTACTGTTTTATCTGAATAATTTTATCAATATTCTTTTTAATAATAAAGAAAATATTGCCATTGCTGTAGGGATTTTGTTTGCGGTAATCGGTGGTTTAGCGTATTACAACATTGTGCCGGTTTTAGACTATTCTGAAAAACTGTTCTACTCATTTTATGATCAACCTTATTTCACCGTTTTTGCTATCGGATTATTTGCCGGATTGTGGTATATCTGCTTCAATCACGTAAAAAAAGAATTCTATCTCGATCAGGGATTGGAAGATAAAAAAACAATTGGTAAGACAGAAAACATTGCCTTCCTTAATAAATACGGAGCTATCGGGAGTTTCATCAACAACGACATCAAAATGATGAGACGGAATAAAGTGACCAAAGGAATCATCATCGGAAGTTTCATGTTTATATTTTACGGGTTGCTGATGTTTTCGTCAGACATCTACAAAACACCATACATGATGATGTTTATGGGATTGTTTGTGACGGGCGGTTTTCAGTTTTTATTCGGGCAGAGAGTGCCTTCTTTCGACAGTTCATACTATCCTTTGATGATGACTTTGAATGTTCCGTACAAAGAATATTTAAAGGCGAAATGGTGGCTGATGAATATTGTGACGGCAGTGTCCATCGTTGTAGCCTTGTTCTATGCGATTATCAGTTGGGAAACTTATTTTACCTTTTTTGCGGCAGGTTTGTATAATATTGGTGTCAATTCTCAGTTCACTTTGTGGTCGGGGGCATTTAATAAAACGCAGATTGATCTTAATTCTAAAGAAAAAGTGATGGGGCAGAAGAATAGTTTCAATCTTAAAAGTTTATTACTGTTAATACCCAAGATGTTATTGCCAATGGCAGTTTTTGGGATATCTAAATATTTCTTCGGCATGACAGGCGGTATGATTTCTATTGCAATTCTGGGACTGATAGGATTTTTATTCAGAGAAAAAATATTTGATACGATTGTAAAACAGTACAAAAGTGAAAAATACAGCACATTAGAAGCATTTAAATCTAAAAATTAATACAATGATTACTATAAATAATTTATCTAAAACGTACGGAAAAGCAACCGTTCTTAATATTGAAAATCTTGAAATTCCTAAAGGTGAAACGTTCGGTTTGGTAGGAAACAACGGGGCCGGAAAAACCACACTTTTCAGTTTAATGTTGGATTTAATTCAGCCGACAACCGGTTCTGTAAGCATCGATGGAATCAAAGTCAACGAATCCGAAGCCTGGAAATCTAAAGTTGCCGCTTTCGTGGATGATACTTTTCTGATCGGATATCTGACGCCGGAGGAATATTTTTATTTCATCGGAGAATTAAGAGGTCAGAATAAAGCTTCAGTAGATGAGTTTCTAAAGCAGTTTCATGATCTTTTTAATGGTGAAATTATCAATTCGGGAAAATATGTGAGAGATTTATCTAAAGGAAATCAGAAGAAAGTAGGAATTGTAGGTGCCATCATAGGAAATCCTGAAATCGTCATTTTGGATGAACCGTTTGCCAATCTTGATCCTTCTACACAAATCAAGCTTAAAAATTTAATTAAAGAATTATCTAAGCAAAGTGGTGTTACGTTCTTAATTTCAAGCCATGATCTTGCCCATACGACCGAAGTCTGTAACCGAATTGTCGTTGTTAATAAGGGTCTTCAAGTAAAAGATATCCAAACCAATCCGGAAACATTGAAAGATCTGGAGCAGTATTTTGCAGATCAGGTGAATATTCCGGTTTAGATTAAAATAAAAAATCCATTTTCTTTATCAGAATTTGGATTTTTTTATTGTTCATTTTCAGTTAGTTATCAGTTTAACAACAAAAAATATCTTTTTTGTGTAACCTTTCCGACTTTTTACGGTCTTTATAGTAGAAACAGAATAAACCATGAAGCTTTTGTTTAATAATAAAAAAGAAGATTTGCTGAGCCGTTTAAAAAAACAGGATCCGGCTGCGCAGAAAATCTTTTATGATCAGAGTGTAAAGAAATTTCTGAGCGTAGCGAAAAGTTACATCAGCGATATTTATCAGGCGGAAGATTGCGTGATCAAAGCGTTCTGTAAAATTTTTAAACATATCGAAAGCTTTCGTGGTGAAGGAAACTTCGACGGTTGGGCGAGGAAAATTGTAGTCAACGAATGCCTTAATTTTATTAAAAGCCATAAAACGGTTTTTTATCTCGACGACGTCAATGCTTCGGTACTCGAAGAAATTCATGAAGAGCAAATCGTTTTTGATTTTAATGCGCAGGAACTTCTTGATCAACTTCCGGATGCTTACAGAATGGTTTTTAACCTTTATGTGATTGAAGAATATTCGCATCAGGAAATCGCAGACACTTTGAATATTTCTACAGCCGTAAGCAAAACGCAGCTCTTCAGAGCCAAAGAAAAATTGAGAAAGATCTACTTTCAACAACAAAAAAAACTGAAAAATGAACACATTTAAAAATAATTTGGAATATCAGATCAAAAAGCAGATTGACGAAAGAGAAATTACTCCTTCAAGAGATTTGTGGTCTGAAATTGAAAAGCAGACTCAAGTAGTTGGCGACACTCAGACAAAGAAAATCAATTGGTTTTTGGTAGCGGCTTGTTTGGTTTTAATGATCAGTTTGGGAGCTGTTTTGATTTTTAATGAAAACAAATCTTCAGACATTCAGGTCGCACAAAAAGAAACTGTGATAAAAGACCCGGTTGCAAAACCTGAACTTAAAAATACTCCTGAAATTATTCAGCAAACTCAGGAAAGACGTAAGGAAGTAGAAAATGTAGCTTCTACAAAATCTGAAATGGTGAGTTCTGAAATTAATGAAGAAAAGCAGATGCTTCCTATCATTAAAGAAAATTCTAAAGAGATTGCAGCTCAGATTTCTCAGATTCCGGCAGAGAAAATTATTGCACAAGCAGATTCGGCAAAAGTTCAGGTCAAAAAGAAAAGATATGTTGATCCTTCAACTTTACTTTTCTCTGTAGAACACAAAAGCGTCATCGAAAAATCGAAAGATGGAAGCAACGTTGCAAAGGTTGATCTCAATTCAAATTAAATCAATTTAAACTTAAAAAAAATAATACTATGATTAAGAAATTTATCATCACAGGAATGTTGTGCCTTGTTGCTACATCAATGAATGCGCAAAAATCACTTAAAATAGACCTTTCTTCTAAAAGCGAAACAAAGGTAAGCCCTATTGTAAAAGAAAAAATTGAAGAATATTCTGTCAAGATCAATGAGATTATTCAGGAAGAGAAAAATCTGATGGAAGCTGAATTGGTTGCACTTCAAACTAAAAATTTAGATAAAGCAGAATTTGACAGGCAAAAATCACAAATTGCAGATAATTATTCTGAGAAAATTGACAAGAGAATTGAAGCTTTAGGTTTTGACCTGGATAGTGTAATCCAAAAGCAGGTAAGATTTTCTTTGCTGAATTCTGACGTAACTTCTAACGAAGAGTTAAAAGCTAAATTGCTAAAAAAGTTCCGACCGACCAAAAATTTTTCAGGATATATCACGTATGGAATTATGAATTTGACGAATGACCTACCGGATAATGAATTAGATAAAAATATGGGATATGCGAGTAATCTTGAATTTGGTTTGAAATTTAATTATCAGTTCAGCAGAACAAGCCCTTTGGGGTTGACTTCCGGAATTGGATTTTCTTGGAGAACGCTTCGTCCGGACAATAATATGATTTTTGCTAAAGATGCCAATGCAGGAGTTTATTTAGCAAACTATGGCGGCGATGTTGATAAAACGAAATTGAGAACGGGGTACATTATGGTTCCGCTGGGTATTCAGTATAATTTCTCAAAGCTGAAAAATGCCGGAATGGATGTTCAGTACAGACCTTACTCTGATGGATTTAGAGTTGCTGCGAATATGTATGGAGGCGTAAAAATGTCAACTAACAACATTGTAAGAGGTGACGGTCCGGATTTCAGAGACAGAGGGAATTATCAGGTCAATCCTTTTGTGTATGGTGCGCAGTTTACGGTTTCTTACGACAACATCAGTCTTTTCGTGAAAAAAGATTTTAGTAACTTTTTTAAAGGGAATCACTTCGAAAATGATAAAACCATCATTTTTGGCATAGGATTTGGATTATAGTTTTCACACATTCATATTAACAAACAAAACACTCCACAGATTTTTCTACGGAGTGTTTTGTTTTTATGAAGTGGTATATTATTTTAAACTTCCCACCATATCTTCAGGTTTCACCCATTCGTCAAACTGTTCGGAAGTTACAAAACCAAGATTGATGGCTTCTTCTTTTAAAGTCGTTCCGTTTTTGTGAGCGGTTTTTGCAATTTTTGCGGCATTTTCATAACCGATATGCGTGTTCAGAGCGGTTACCAACATCAAAGATTTGTCTACTAATTCTTTAATTCTTTCATGATTCGGCTCAATTCCAACTGCACAATGATCATTAAATGAAATACATGCGTCAGCAATCAACTGAGCCGATTGTAAGAAATTGTAGGCCATTACCGGCTTGAAAACATTCAGTTCGTAATTTCCCTGAGTTCCTGCAAAAGAAATTGTAGTATCATTTCCCAAAACCTGAGCACAAACCATCGTCAGGGCTTCGTTCTGTGTAGGATTTACTTTCCCTGGCATGATTGATGAACCTGGCTCGTTTTCAGGAATGTGAATTTCACCAATTCCAGAACGCGGTCCTGAAGCCAGCAATCTTATATCCTGGGCAATTTTATATAAAGAAACTGCCAATTGTTTTAATGCTCCGTGAGATTCTACGATTGCGTCGTGAGCCGCCAAAGCTTCAAACTTATTTTCTGCCGTTACAAAAGGAAGATTCGTAAATTTTGCAATGTATTCAGCAACTTTTACATCGTAGCCTTGAGGGGTATTTAATCCAGTTCCCACTGCAGTTCCTCCCAAAGCCAATTCGGAAAGGTGTGGCAATGTGTTTTTTAAAGCTTTAATGCCATAATTCAACTGGGCAACATATCCCGAAAATTCTTGTCCTAAAGTTAAAGGTGTTGCATCCATCAAATGCGTTCTTCCGATTTTTACAATGTCTTTAAATTCAATTGCTTTTTCGTTCAACGTGTTTTTTAGTTTCTCAACAGCCGGTATCGTTATTTCAACTACTTTCTTGTAAGCTGCAATGTGCATTGCTGTCGGATACGTGTCGTTGGAAGACTGAGATTTATTCACATCATCATTCGGATGAACTTCAGATTTATCGCCTAAAGTCCCACCGTTATTGACGTGTGCTCTGTTTGAAACTACTTCATTCACATTCATGTTCGATTGCGTTCCTGAGCCTGTTTGCCAGATTACCAAAGGAAACTGGTCATTCAATTTCCCCTCCAAAATTTCATCGCATACTTTGCCGATCATATCTCTTTTTTCAGCAGGAAGAACTCCTAAATCTGTATTGGTAAATGCTGCGGCTTTTTTTAAATAAGCAAAAGCTTCGATAATTTCGTGTGGCATAGAACCTTCCGGACCAATTTTGAAATTGTTTCTTGAACGTTCAGTCTGTGCGCCCCAAAATTTATCAGCAGGAACCTGCACTTCACCCATGGTGTCTTTTTCTATTCTGTAATTCATTGTGATTGAAAATTTTTAGCTATTTAAATTAAACCACAAAAGGCAAAAAAAAATTAACACTTAGTTATTTATAAGCTTCAATTGTTTGAAAATAGAAGTTCACTTAAGATGAGAATCAATGATTTTGCATAATTTTTTAAGCATCAGAAACCTCGAAGAGGTTTCAAAAACTAATGTGTTCTTCTAAAGCATCATTTATTAAACTTAAAGTAACTAATGTGTTTAAAACTTTTGTGGTTAAAAGTTTCTCTAAAGGTAAGCAATGCGTAAAAATCTCACAATTTATAATCATTATAAATATCAATCTAAGTGACTGATTTTGCTCATGCTTTTTCACGATGTTTTATTTTTGCACCGAAAATAGAAAGTAAATGGATTTTAAATATCAGGATCCGTATCCAATTTTGAAAGATGATACGGTATATAAAAAGTTGACTTCAGAGTACGTAAAAGTTGAACAACACGGTGAAAGAGAAATTTTAACCATTGACCCAAAAGGTTTGGAGCTATTGGCTGAAGAAGCAATGGCGGATGTTTCTTTTATGCTTCGTTCTTCGCATTTAGAAAGCTTAAGGAGAATTATTGATGATCCTGAAGCGACCGATAATGATAGATTCGTTGCTTATAATTTGTTGCAAAATGCTGTAGTAGCCGTGGAAGGTGCTTTGCCTTCTTGCCAGGATACCGGAACGGCAATTGTAATGGGTAAGAAGGGTGAAAATGTTTACACAGGTGTTGAAGACGGTGAATATTTAAGCAAAGGAATTTACAATACCTATCAAAAAAGAAATCTAAGATATTCTCAGGTTGTGCCTTTGACGATGTTTGATGAGAAAAATTCAGGTTCAAATCTTCCGGCGCAAATTGATATTTATGCTAAAAAAGGCGATTACTACGAGTTTTTGTTCTTAACAAAAGGAGGTGGCTCTGCTAACAAGACTTTCTTATATCAAAAAACAAAATCTTTATTAAACGAAAAATCTCTTGAAGCTTTTGTGAAAGAGAGAATTTCAGACTTAGGAACGGCTGCTTGTCCGCCTTATCATTTAGCTTTGGTAATCGGTGGAACTTCTGCTGAAGCAAATTTGGCTGCGGTAAAGAAAGCATCAGCAAAATATTATGACAATCTTCCGACCGAAGGAAATGAAGCTGGGCAGGCTTTCAGAGACTTGGAATGGGAAGCGAAAGTTCAGAAAATTTGCCAGGAAAGTGCTATTGGAGCTCAGTTTGGTGGAAAATATTTGACGCATGATGTAAGAGTAATCAGGTTGCCACGTCATGCAGCATCTTGTCCTGTTGGGATGGGTGTTTCTTGTTCGGCGGACAGAAATATAAAAGGGAAAATTACCAAAGAAGGTATTTTCTTAGAGCAATTGGAGCAGGATCCGAAAAGATTCTTGCCTGCAACACCGCCACATTTGGAAGCGGCGGTTGATATTGATCTGAATAAACCAATGCCTGAAATTCTTGCTGATCTTTCTAAATATCCAATCAAAACAAGGTTGAAATTAAACGGAACCTTGATTGTTGCAAGAGATATCGCTCATGCAAAAATCAAAGAACTGTTGGATTCGGGGCAGCCAATGCCTGAATATTTCAAGAATCATCCGATTTATTATGCAGGCCCTGCAAAAACTCCGGAAGGAATGGCTTCAGGAAGTTTTGGACCAACGACTGCGGGTAGAATGGATGTTTATGTTGATGAATTCCAAAGTCATGGCGGAAGTATGGTAATGTTGGCGAAAGGAAACAGAACTGCGGATGTTACCAACGCCTGTCATAAATATGGAGGTTTCTATATTGGTTCGATCGGTGGACCGGCTGCAATTTTAGCAAAAGATAATATTTTGTCAGTCGAAGTGGTAGATTTCCCCGAATTAGGAATGGAAGCGGTTAGAAAAATTGAGGTAAAAGATTTCCCTGCATTCATCATTACCGACGATAAAGGAAATGATTTCTTTGCAAATCTTGCTCATTAAAATTTTTAGGTTTGAAAATTATATGTCAGAATTTTACAGTAGCAACTGTAGCCTAATATCTAACATCTAGCTTCTAATATCTGTATAAATTAGTTTAAAATAAAAACAAATTGCAAAATTTAGGTTCTATATCTTTTGATGAAAAAGAAAAAAATCCTATTTTTGCCTAAAATCTATAAGAAAGATGATGTTATCAGCATTTTGGCCGTTTTATCAGTTCCTTTGGACAATCTACTTTGTTACAATGTTCCTAGTGGGATTCTGGTGTATTTTTATGTTTTTCGGTTTTGTTATCCCATTGTGGTTAACAGAAGGATTGAAGGAGTATTTCGGTAAGGTAAAGCCTTTCGATCCTGAAGATATCAGAAGAAAACTAATTACTGAGCAGGAAGGTGTTGAAGTAATTTTCAACCAGCCTAAAGGTCACGGTCCTTTCTTACATGATAGCCACGGGCACGACCACGGACATCATTAATGAATGTCATCGCTTTTTCACCTTAATTCTGAAAAAGTGATATCATAGCAAAACAACATATATAAAACCACTGATTGATCGGTGGTTTTTCTATTTTAAAACGAACTAGTTCTCAGCTTTTCAGGCGACACTCCAAATTTTTTCTTAAAAGCACGGGTGAAATTTTGAACATATTCATAACCGCAATCTATTGCAATTTCTTTGATCATCAGATCTTTATTGACAATCAGTTTTTTAGCCTTTAACATTCTCAATTCCGAAATGTAATCGATAATGGTCGTGTTATAGTGAATTTTAAATTCTTTACGGATTTTGGTCTCATTGATGCCTAAAATTTTACTGATTTCCTCGACCTTTAAATTCCTGTGATAGTTCTCATCAATAAATTTTTTAATGATTAACGGTATTTCAGACAAATCTTCTGCTGTATCTTTTTCATTAAACTGTTCGAAAATCAAAATCAGCAGCTTGATTATTTTAGCCTCTATAAAAAGTTTCTGCATTATCCCTTTCCGGTAATAACTGATGATTTCCTTAAGAATTAGGTGCATCTCCACAGTCATATTCGGGGGAGTTTCTTTATGCAGAAAAATGAAATTATTGTGAATCATCTGCTCGAGAATTTCCGCACTTTCACGATTAGATTCAGGGTCGATTAAATTAAAAATATATTGATATTTAATTTGAATCTGCAGATATTTTAAAGTTTCATAGTCTGTCCAGAGTTCAGCTCGACTTTCTTCTGAGGTATAATGTAAGATATATTGATTTTTTTTAAATGTAAACTGAGTTTCGCAATCGTTTGCATTGAGATGAATGTTTGGACTCAAAAGAAACAATAAGTTAAAACTTGATTTTCCTTCAACAAAATTTGCCTTGGTATAATTCCCTGAGTTTGAATCTTCATGCACAACAATCTGGATGTTATCAGATTTAAATATCAACCCTTTTTTAGCTTGCTTCTGCATACGATACGTTTTGTTTCATTACATTAAAAAAAGACCATTGTCTGGATAACACATTATTTGGAAATGATAAGTGCCTCACAATTATGAAATCTAATTTTGCACAAAATTAAATTAAATTTAGAATAAATAAAAATAATATTAATTATGTTTAAAAATTTATATTGTAAGATTACTAAAATGGGGTTGGGACTTCTTTTTATTACGGGAAGTCTGACGTATGCCCAGCAATGGCAGGATGTAGGTGTCGCAACAGTTTCTGCAGATGACAGTAGTTATAATAATTTAGCAATCGATGCGCAGGGAAATTATTATGTTTCTTATTATGATGTTTCTGTTGCTAAAGGATCTGTCCAGAAGTTTGATGGATCTTCTTGGTCGTATTTAGGAGGTTCAGCAGGGATCACAACAGGAACGGCAACATTTAACTCTTTATCACTGGATTATTTAGGAAACGTTTATTATACAAATCAGGACGGATATCCCAATTCAGGAATGGAAGTCAGAAAATTTGACGGAAATGCATGGACTTCTTATGCAAAACCATTTACCGCTACCATTAATTATCAGGCTTCTGCCGTATCTCCAGATAACACTCTTTTTGTATACTCTAATTCAGAGTCGGGATCTGTAAAACGTTATGTCAATAATATGTGGGAGCAGGTGGGTGCAACTGGTTTTGGAACACCGTCGTTCTCAGAAATGCTTGTAGGAACTAATGGTAAAGTATATGTCTGCGGAATTTCTTCAGGTGTAAAAGTATTTGAAAATCTTACCACCGCAAATTCATCTGATCAATGGTCGTTAGTTGGAGGAGCAAATGTAGGTAGTACGTTTACCGAAGGGGTTAATTCAACTGCAGATTTTACATTGGGAACAGATAACACGATGTATGTTATTTATTCGTCAGCACCATCCAATAACAGACGACTTAACGTTAAAAAGTTTGACGGAACCAATTGGGTGCAGGTGGGAAATGCTGATTTTGGAATTTCTGATGATCTTTACAATGTGTCAATTGCTGTAACTCCTGCCGGAAAACTGTATGCCGTTGCAAGCGGATGGGCTGTGAACAGCGGGAAAAATACAGTTTATACTTTTGACACAGCAACGAATACTTGGGTAACTTTTGGCGGAGACTTTGTATCAGATGGAGCTGCTATATATAATGATTTGCAATTTGATGCTGTCAGTAATTCTTTAGTTCTTACGTATTCTCAAAACGGTGTGAAAGTGAAGAGAATTGCATTGCCTTCCACTTCTATAACATGTAATAATGCAGATCCGGGAAATAACCCTGGTGATATTGGATGTGTAACTTTCAACTATAAAGGGCAGCCGGTTGTTTACACCACTGTACGTGGTACAGACGGTAAGATCTGGTTACAGCAAAACTTGGGAAGTGCTCAGGTGGCAACATCACAGTCAGACGCAGATTCTTATGGAGATCTCTTCCAGTGGGGGAGATGGGATGACGGTCATCAGGCTCGAACTTCAGCTACAGGTAATGCACCTTCACAAAATAATCCAAACGGATTGACCGGAATCAATTATTATATTTTGGGGTCAAGTGGAAGTTCTTGGTGGGGAACGAATGCGGCAAGTGATCAGTGGACCGCAACTGCTGCAGCGATTGTAACCTCTGCAAATGGTGCAGACCCATGTAAAGCAATCGGACAAGACTGGAAAATGCCTTCTCAAGCAGACTGGACATCTCTGGTAAACGCAGAATCAATTGGAAATCCTGCAACGGCATACAGCAGCAAATTAAAACTACCGGCAGGTGGTTATAGAGGCAGCTCAGATGGCGGATTTACATACGTAGGGCAAAGAGGTTATTTCTGGAGTTCAGATATTGCAAGTACCGGAGGGAAATATTTATACATAGGAACTACAATTGCTAACCCTTCATCAGGTGCACCTCGAGGACAGGGAGCTTCCGTAAGATGTATTAAAGATGTAACAGGATTAAGCACAGTTGATATCAGAAAAGCAACGATTGGAGTTTATCCAAATCCCACCAACGGAATTTTAAATATTAAAACGGATTCAAATGTTGAAAACGTAAACGTTACAAGTATTGTGGGACAAAAAATTAATGTACAGTATAAAAATAATCAAATCAATATGAACGGTATCGCAAGCGGAGTTTACATTGTAGAATTAGTTTTGAAAAACGGACAGAAAATTTCAAAAAAAATTATTAAAAACTAAAAGACACACCAAATCACAGATATTTTATTTTTTAAATTAAGAGCTCATGCATTTTGTATGGGCTTTTTGTGATTTGTACACACGCATTAATAAGTTTTAAAAGTTTTCTCGTTCATTACAGATTTTATTCTACTTTTATTAAAATTTTACTTAAAATGAAAAAACTGTATTTTCTATTTTATCTGCTGACTACAGGTCTTGCATTTGGGCAGATAACGTATACCATAAATCCAAGCCCGTTTAACGAAACTGATGCGATTACTTTATCGGTTCCCGGAAATCAGATCGATGAAACTGCCTGGGGAGTTACCAACAATGCCATTTATATGTGGACATGGTCTTTAGATCAGAATTATCTCAACAGTCAGGATTGCCCAACCAATGGGAGCTGGACGGATTCTAACGAATTAAACAAACTGTCTTACAATTCCGGAACGGATACTTATTCGTTAACTTTTACTCCAACAATATTTTACGGTCGTACAGGCATAGGGAGATTTGGTTTTCTGCTAAAAACAAAAACAGGAAATCACCAGACGTCACCTGATATTTTTGTGAATGTTGGAACTTTAAATCTAAATTTAACAAATCCTGCAGCAAATAGTTTGACTTCAGTTCCAACAGGAAATGCAATCAACATTATGGCTACAACCAGTATTAATGCGACTTTTCAATTAAAAGCAAATGGAACAGTGGTGAATTCTACAACTACGCCATCTACTTCTTACAACTATAATTATACCGTTGCTGCAGACGCGGATATGGAATTGATCGCTACAGCAAATTCCGTTGTAAAAAGTGCTGCCTTTACTCTGCAAGTTCCAAGAAATGTAGTTTCTCAGGCAATTCCAAGTTGGATCAGACAGGGAATTAATTATAATCTGACGGACAACACAAAAGTGGGTTTGGCTATATACGCTCCTTTCAAAAACTTTGTACATGTCATTGGAAGTTTCAATAACTGGGCAGTTAATGATATGTATCTAATGAAAAGAGACACCACGAATCCTGATTTATACTGGATTGAATTAAGTGGATTGACGCCTCAACAATTGTATACTTTTCAGTACAGAACCGATGATTTGAAAAAAGTTGCGGATCCTTATTCACCCCAGATTTTGTCATCATACGATGATTCTACAATCTCAGCAACCACTTATCCGGGATTACCTGCTTTCCCTGCAGGGCAAGGTTTTGAAGTTTCTATGTTTAAAACAGGTCAGGCGCCTTACAACTGGCAGGTAACCAATTTTACCCGACCTAGTAAAGAAAATTTAATTATCTATGAATTGCTTTTAAGAGATTTCACACAGGAAAAAAACTGGCAGTCTTTGATCAATAAAATCAATTATTTAAAAGATTTAAAAATTAACGCGATTGAACTGATGCCTATTATGGAGTTTGAAGGCAATAATTCCTGGGGTTACAATACTTCATTTCATTATGCTTTAGACAAAGCATACGGAACTCCGGAAAAATTCAAAGAGTTTGTTGATCTCTGTCACCAGAACGGAATTGCCGTAATTTTAGATGTTGCTTTTAATCATGCGACAGGTCGCTCTCCTTTAGTAAGACTTTGGAATGTTGATCCGGATGGCGACGGTTACGGCGACGTTGCTGCAAATAACCCTTATTTTAATACGGTTCCGAAGCATTCTTATAATGTTTTTAATGATTTTAACCATACAAGTTTAGCTACAAAATATTATGTTGAAAGAACCTTACAGCAATGGTTGACCGAATATAAAGTAGACGGTTTCCGTTGGGATTTGACGAAAGGATTTACGCAAAACTGTACGGCAAATGATGAAACCTGTACCAATGCCTATCAGCAGGACAGAGTAGATATTCTAAAAGGATATGCAGATAAACAATGGGCTTTTGATCCTACATCTTATATGATTTTTGAGCATCTGGGAACCGATGCCGAAGAACAGCAGTGGGCAAACTACAGAGTGGCGGAAGGAAAAGGGGTCGTGCTTTGGAATAACCAAACCGGATCTTACAACCAAAATACAATGGGGTATAGTCAAAACAGCAATTTTGACAGAATGGATCATGAGCTTCACGGATTCAACAATATGCACGGCGTGGGTTATGGAGAAAGTCATGATGAGGAACGATTAATGTTCAAAAATTTGGCGTACGGAGCATTGAACGGAACATATGATGTTAAAAATTTAAATACATCATTAGAAAGAATGAAAACTTTTGGAGCGACATTCTTTACAATTCCGGGTCCGAAAATGATTTGGCAGTTTGGGGAATTGGGTTACGAATTCAGCATCAACAGATGTGCAGATGGAAGCATCAATAACAATTGCCGTACAGACGAAAAACCTGTTGCTTTCGCCTTAGGTTATGACACTAATATCAACAGAAAATCAATTTACAACACTTGGGCACAGATTATCAATGTTAGAAATTCTCATCCGGTTTTCAAATCAAAAACATATACTGTTGAGTCTAATAATTTGACTAACGACCCAAATGGTTTGATTACCAGAATTTATATCAACGATCCTTTGCTGACAGCTGGAGTTAAAAACGTGGTTGTTTTGGCAAATTATGATACGTCAGCAAAAAACGTTGTTCCTTATTTTCCTTTTACAGGACAATGGCAGAATTTAATGGATAATACAAGTCTCAATGTAACTTCTACTACAATTCCGATTACGCTTCAGCCGGGAGAATTCAGGATTTTTGGGAACCCGTTCACCACTTTGTCTACGGCTGAAGAAAATTTAGACAAAAGATTGTCGCTTCAGATTGCAGATAATCCTGTAAAAAATGGTTTGGCTAAATTAATTTATCACAAAGCTAAAAACGGAGAAATCGCAATTTATGATATAAGCGGTAAGAAAACGGATTCATTTAAATTAAAAGATGAAGACGGGACTTATGAATTAAAAACAAATTATTCTGCAGGAACTTATCTCGTTCACCTGAAAACAGATAACGGAGTTGCCATTCAGAAAATGATTGTTCAGTAAAATAAAAACAATGTAAAGCTCATGAAAATGAGTTTTTTTTATTAATCATCAAATCCGTATCTTTGCATACTAAATTTTTAATATGTCTAAGTCATTAATTCCAAAATTAGAAGCGATAAAACAAAGATATAATGAGGTAGCAGACCTTATTATACAGCCAGACGTAATTTCGGATCAGAAAAAATATTCTTCGTTAAATAAAGAATACAGCGATTTAGGAAAAATTGTACATGTTTACAACCAATATAAAGGGGCTTTAGACAATATCGCAGAATCTGAGGAGATCATTGCTGATGGTTCAGACAGAGACTTGGTCGATATGGCTAAAGAGGAAAAAGTAGAAGCTCAGCAAAAACTTCCGGGTTTGGAAGAAGAATTGAAAGTTCTTTTGATCCCTAAAGATCCTACAGATGATAAAAACGTCATCGTAGAACTTCGTGCCGGAACAGGTGGAGACGAAGCTGCTATTTTTGTGGAAGATGTCTATAGAGCTTATGCAATGTTCTTTAAAACAAAAGGCTGGAAACATGAAATCACAGATTCCAGCGAAGCCGCGAAAGGTTATAAAGAATTGATTTTAAAGATCGAAGGTGACGGTGTTTACGGAATCATGAAATTTGAATCCGGAGTTCACCGTGTACAGCGTGTTCCTGAAACTGAGTCTCAAGGTAGAGTACACACTTCAGCAATTACGGTTGCTGTTTTACCTGAAGCAGAAGAAATTGATTTTGAATTAAACCCTGCAGATATCGAAATGCAGACTTCACGTTCAGGTGGAGCGGGTGGACAAAACGTAAACAAGGTGGAAACCAAAGTACAGTTGACACACAAACCTTCAGGAATGGTGGTGGTTTGTCAGCAGGCTCGTTCTCAGTTGGCGAACAGAGAATTGGCAATGGAAATGCTTCGTACTAAATTATATGATATTGAAGTTCAGAAATCTGTAGGAGATATTGCGGCACAGCGTAAATCGATGGTTTCTACAGGTGACCGTTCTGCAAAGATTAAAACCTATAACTATCCACAGGGAAGAGTTACCGATCACAGAATCAACAAATCAATGTATAATCTTGATGCCTACATGAATGGTGACATCGGAGAAATGATTGATGCTGTAATCATGGCTGAAAATGCTGAGAAAATGAAAGGTGAGGAAGAAAATTACTAATTTTTTTCTTTTTAAAATATTGAAAGCTTTTGAGAAATCGGAAGCTTTTTTAATTTTTATTTCGGTAATTTTTTGATATGAAAATACTTTAAACAGCATTGTTTATACTAAAAGCAAATGAAAAATCTTATTTTAAATTGCTCAAAATATCATATATTGGTGGTAAACATTTTTAAACGATAAAAATTTTATGAGCGAAAATTTATATTGGCCAGTTTATAAAAATTTGGAACGAGAATTAGTTAATTTATCAGAACTAATACATATAGATGATTCTCAACTTATGGTTTATTCTGTGAAAATTTCCGAACTATTAATAAGAACTGTTGTTGAGGTTGAGTCAATTGTAAAAGAATTGTATTTTTTAAATGGTGGATCAAAATTAGATGATAAAGATCTTTTTTTTGATACTGATTGTATTGAATTGTTGGAAAGCAATTGGGAATTAGGAAAAAAAACAGTTTTGGTTTCGGCAGCAAACTTTTATTTTATTGATGAGAATAATAAAGTTTTAAAACCATTATACAAATCTAACAAACGTGGTAGCAGCTCTTCTGATTGGCAAAAGGCATATCAAGCAATCAAACATAATCGTGCAAAAAATTTATCTAAGGGAAATTTGAAAAATTTAATAAGAGCATTAGCAGGTTTATTTATATTAAATATTTATTATAAAAATAATGTTTTTAACTTGGAAAAAAACAACACAGGAACAAACTTTGATGAGAGTCTAGGCTCTTCAATTTTTTCAATTAAAGTACATTTAAATAAAGGGGTAAGTATAGAAAAAGAGTATGAAAAAAAAGATGGCTTTGAAGAATGCATTTATTTGATTAAGCCTACAAATGAAACCAGAATTGTTGTGAGACAAGAGATGAAAGTTTTTAATGATAAAGTTCAAGAGAAAATTTCATTGAATTTACTTGCAGAAATTCAGAAAGTATCTTCCGAGAACATAAGTTTGAATAACGAAGAAACTATTTCTAATTTTAAAGATACTATTGATAAATTAAGGGGAGATTATACAATTCAAGTAGCAAATGAAAGTGGTTTTAAAATAAAACAAGCTATGGATGGATTGAAATATGAAGCTATATTAAACACAAACCAATATTAATTAACTAAAATATTATTCTAGCACAAAGTAATAAAAGCTATTATTTTATTATCATTTTTATTCCCACAACTTTACGTATTTTTGGTCAAACCCTTCATCATGAATTTTAAACCTATCTTATTAACCGCTGGAGTATTGTTTTCAGCAACTTTTTATTCTCAAAAAATGAATTATCCTAAAGCATTAAAAGGAAGTCAGACCGATACTTATTTTGGAACTGCCGTGGCAGATCCGTACAGAGATTTAGAAAATGATTCTGAACCTACTAAAAAATGGGTAGATGAAGAGGTCGCTTACAGTCAGAATTATCTTTCAAAAATTCCTTTCAGAGAGCAAATCAAAAACCAGCTGACTGATATGTGGAATTATGAGAAAATTGGCGCACCTTTCAAAGAAGGAGATTTTACGTATTATTATAAAAATAACGGACTTCAGGCGCAATCTGTTTTGTATAGAACCGATAACAAAACAAAAACGACGGAAGTATTTCTAGATCCAAATAAATTTTCAGAAAAAGGAACAACTTCACTTTCCAGTTTGTCTTTTAATAAAAAAGGAAATTTAGCCGCATACGCCATTTCGGAAGGCGGCAGCGACTGGAATAAAATCATCATCATCGATGCTATTACCAAAAAGCAAATCGACGAAACGATTGTTGATGTAAAGTTCAGCGGAATTTCCTGGTTAGGAGATGAAGGTTTCTACTATTCAAGCTACGACAAGCCAAAAGAAGGAACGGTTTTGTCTGGAATGACAGATAAACACAAAGTTTTCTTCCACAAATTAGGCACAAAACAGTCTGCAGATCAGTTGATTTTTGGAGGAGATAAAACTCCGAGAAGATATTTGGGAGCGGGCGTTTCTGAAGATCAGAGATATTTAATCATTTCTGCAGCGAATGCTACTAATGGAAATGAATTATACATTAAAGATTTAAAAAAAGGGGGTGATTTTGTTCAAATCAATAAAGGCTTTGATATCAACGTAAATCTAATTGATACAGAAGGCGACAATCTTTTCATTTTTACCGATAAAGATGCTCCGAATATGCGTTTGGTAAAAACAACGATCCAAAATCCGTCTCCCGAAACCTGGAAAGATGTTATTCCTGAAACCGAAAATGTATTGGGAATCTCTTCTGGTGGCGGTTATTTCTTTGCAACCTACATGGTTGATGCCATTGATAAGGTAAAACAGCTTGATAAAACAGGAAAACTGATCAGAGAAATATCTTTGCCTGGAAAAGGTAATGTCGGGGGCTTTGGAGGTAAAGAAAAAGAAAAAGAAATGTACTATTCTTTCAGCAATTACATTACGCCTGGAACGACTTATAAATTCAATGCAGATACCGGAAAATCTGAAGTCTATCAAAAGCCTAAAGTAAAATTTGACCCTGAGAATTATATCTCAGAACAGGTTTTCTATACATCAAAAGACGGTACAAAAGTTCCGATGATGATTAGCTATAAAAAAGGATTAAAATTAAATGGTAAAAACCCGACAATTCTATATTCTTATGGAGGTTTTAATGTGAGTCTGCAGCCGGCTTTTTCTGTTTCAAATGCAGTGTGGATGGAAAACGGAGGAGTTTATGCTGTTCCAAACATCAGAGGCGGAGGTGAATATGGTAAAAAATGGTATGATGCTGGAACCAAACTTCAAAAGAAAAACGTTTTTGATGACTTCATCGCAGCCGGAGAATATTTACAAAATAAAGGATATACGTCAAAAGATTTCATGGCAATTTCAGGAGGATCAAATGGAGGGCTACTTGTCGGTGCTACGATGACGATACGCCCAGATTTGATAAGAGTAGCTTTACCTGCAGTTGGTGTTTTGGATATGTTGAGATATAACAAATTTACAGCAGGAGCAGGATGGTCTTATGATTATGGAACTGCAGAAGATGATAAAGAAATGTTTGAGTATTTAAAATCATATTCGCCTTTGCACAACGTTAAAAAGGACATTTGTTATCCTTCAACAATGATCACAACAAGTGACCATGATGATCGGGTTGTTCCTTCGCATTCATTTAAATTCGGAGCAGAATTGCAGGAAAAACAAAGCTGTGAAGATAGACCAATTTTAGTGAGAATCGAGAAAAATGCAGGTCACGGAGCCGGAAGGTCTACAGATCAGGTGATTGGTGAAAGTGCAGATAAATTATCATTTACTTTGTTCGAAATGGGAATTAAAAAGCTTGGGAAATAAATGTAAAATAGTATTGATTTAAATAAATTTAAAAAAGCGACTTTGTAATATTACGAAGTCGCTTTTTTGACATTAGTCCCAAGGGGACGACTTAGCAAAGAATAGAATGAAATCCTATTAAATTAAACCAAATAAGCTACTTCAATATCTAAAAACTAATGTGTTCTTTTACTCAGTATAACAAAAAACTTTATGTAACTAAATTGTTAAAAAATAATCATTTTTCACTATCTAATTCCCTGTTTCATGTTGAAAATCAGCATCAAAACATTAATCCAAAAATGCTTACTTTTAAAATCTTAAATCAGAACGCATGAGAAGGGAAATTCAAAATAAAAATCCCCAATTTACCATATCAGAAAAGCAAACTGAAATCTACCCATTTGAAAAAGATGGATTGGAACTAAAATCAGCATACACAAAAAAAGACGTAAAAGATGATTTTCTTACGCAGACATCTCCTGGAATCACTCCCTTCTTAAGAGGTCCATACTCAACAATGTACGTTCAAAAACCCTGGACAGTTCGTCAGTATGCGGGATTTTCAACTGCAGAAGAATCTAACGCTTTTTACAGAAGAAACTTGGCTGCCGGCCAAAAAGGACTTTCCGTTGCTTTCGATTTAGCGACACATAGAGGCTATGATTCAGACCATGCTAGAGTTGTCGGAGATGTTGGAAAAGCCGGTGTTGCGATTGATTCTGTAGAGGATATGAAAATTCTGTTTAATGAAATTCCATTGGATGAAATCTCTGTTTCGATGACGATGAATGGTGCAGTTTTGCCGATTCTTTCATTTTATATTGTCGCTGCGGAAGAACAGGGAGTTTCTCAGGATAAGCTTTCAGGAACCATTCAGAATGATATCTTGAAGGAATTCATGGTGCGGAATACCTACATTTATCCGCCGACACCTTCCATGAAAATCATTGCTGATATTTTTGAATATACGTCTAAAAATATTCCGAAATTCAATTCGATTTCAATCTCAGGATATCACATGCAGGAGGCAGGTGCAACTCCTGTTTTGGAAATGGCGTATACTTTAGCAGACGGCTTAGAATATGTAAGAACCGGAATAAAAGCTGGAATGAACGTGGATGATTTCGCTCCAAGACTTTCATTTTTCTGGGCAATAGGAATGAATCACTTCATGGAAATTGCTAAAATGCGTGCAGCAAGATACATATGGGCGACTTTATTGAAACAATTTAATCCTCAAAATCCAAAATCTTTAGCACTAAGAACACATTCTCAGACTTCTGGCTGGTCTTTAACGGAACAGGAACCATTTAATAATATCACAAGAACTGCCATCGAAGCATTGTCTTCAGCTTTGGGCGGAACTCAATCTTTACATACCAATGCTTTGGATGAAGCAATTGCCCTTCCTACAGATTATTCTGCGAAAATTGCGAGAAATACTCAAATTATTCTGCAGCAGGAAAGCGGAATCTGCGATGTTGTAGACCCGATGGGCGGAAGTAATTTGGTCGAGGCTTTAACTCAGCAAATGATAGAGGAAGCCATGAAATTCATCGATGAGGTGGAAAAAGAAGGCGGAATGACCAAAGCGATTGAAGCAGGAATTCCTAAAATGAGAATTGAGGAAGCTTCCGCAATAAAGCAGGCAAAAATTGATAGTGGCGAAGAATTTATCATCGGTGTCAACTCTTTTAAATCAAATTTAAAACAGATGCAATTGGATATTTTAGATATTGATAATTCCGAAGTTCGCAGAAAACAAATCGAAAGATTAGAATACATAAAAGCTAATCGAAATTCTGAAGCGGTTGAAGAAATTCTAAATGAAATCCGTGAATCTGCAAAAACCGGAAATGGAAATCTTCTTGAATTATGCATCGAAGCTGCTCGCAGAAGAGTTACTTTAGGCGAAATGAGTGATGCCATGGAAGAAACTTTCGGACGTTACAAAGCCAATATCAGAACCATACAAGGAGTTTACGCTATGAATGCAGGTAAAAACGAATACTTTGGTCAGGCGCTTCAGCTTACCCAAAAATTTGAAGAAGAAGAAGGTCGCCGCCCAAGAATTATGGTGGCAAAAATGGGTCAGGATGGTCACGACCGAGGAGCAAAAGTGGTAGCAACAGCCTTTGCTGATATGGGATTTGACGTAGATGTAGCACCGCTTTTTCAGACTCCGGAAGAAGTGGCAAAGCAAGCGGTAGAAAATGATATTCATATTTTGGGTGTTTCTTCTTTGGCAGCTGGTCACAAAACTTTGGTTCCGCAGGTTGTTGAAGAACTGAAAAAACTGGGAGCTGAAGATATCACGATTGTCGTTGGTGGGGTAATCCCACAACAGGATTATGAATTTTTGTATGCAAATGGCGCAGAATTTATTTTCGGTCCTGGAACGAATTTACCAAAATGTGCGGTGGATATTTTGAACAGATTTTTAAACGAAACGGTATAAAAAGAAAGTTTCTTGTCTCTTTAGATTATTTTAAATTTAAGTTAATAAAGTCTCATCAATATCTTTTTGCACAGCTTTTGTACTGTAGACCATAACCAAAAAATAAAATAGTATGGCTTATACAGTAATTTCAGTATTTCCGGCAGAAGTGAACACAGAGGAAATCAAAGCAGAATTAAGAAATCAGGGATTTAACGAAGCAGATATTATTGTTTCAACATCGAGAGTAGATGACGATTCATCTGTCGATAATTATCAGGATGACGAAAAAACAAAAAATTTCTGGGATCATGTTTTTGTCAATGAGAATGAAATGTTAGCTGCTTACAGCAAAGAAAGTGTTGGTAAAATCAATCTGGTAGTCTACACTTCTAATCTTTCCGAAGCGCAAAACGCAAAAAAAGTATTAGATCAGTTTGGAGCATTAAAGATTTATAATAAACCTTCTGTTAATCAGAATGATTCTGAAGAAACCGCAGGGCTTCCGGAGGATGTTTATAACGGAATCATCGCAAAGGCAAAACATGACGTTTACTTCTTAGACAACGAAAGAGTTTATACCCCGACAAGCAAAGGAATGGGAGATACAATGGATGGGTTAGGCTCAAAAGACTAAAATGCATTCTACACATAAAGAAATGACCGCCAATTTTGACGGTCATTTTTATTTAAATCTTCCACGACTTAATCAGCCAACGGTAAATCAATTCTTTCACAAAAAAGTAAACCAATACCGGAATGATGATGAGTAAAGACCAAAGTAATGGATTGATATAGGGTGATAATAATCTGTTTGAAACCGTTGAGGTTGAAGCAAAATATTGCCCAACCGAATAAGAAAATTTTCTCATAATTTTTTTTAAAAAAGAAATATATTAATTTGCAGTTCATGGCGATCAAATTTCATTTAAATGAGATTTATTTACTTCAAAAAAACTAAAAAAAGGAAAAATAATTTTGAGTTTCAGAAAAATGTATATCTTTGCATCTGAAAATCAAGTTCAACCAACAAAAATAACAACGAAGCAATGTTCAAATACAATCAACATACATCAGTAGGATTGCCTTTTGCAAAGGCGAGGCTTCGTGGTTTGGTACCTTCTTAGAACAACAGTATAATGAAATATCAAAACCCGAAGTCGTAAGATTTCGGGTTTTTTATTGCGCAATATTTCAAACTCAAAACGTTTTCCCGAAATCAAATTTTAGGAGCATAATCCCGCTGTCCACTGTATCTTTTTTTGCCAACGCTTTTTTCAAGCCAATACAAAAAAAGGATGCCGTTTCCATCGGGGCTAGGGTTTTTCGCTCTAATCAAAATTGGTCAGAAAGTGAAAAATTCCGACAGGCAAGTCAGTTTTAAATTAGAAAATTACCGAAAGCCACGTAGTGGTGAAATCATTAGCATTGGGTGAAGCCCAATGACAGAGAATCTTTCAAGCGGTGCGAAGCCCTGAAAGGGCAATTTCATTAACATTGGGTGAAGCCCAATGAAATAAATATCCCGTGTTGAAAAGCCCTGAAATCGAAGATTCGACGTAGTCAAAGGGCGAAATCAATAACCGGTATTTTCTAATTTAAAATAATCAAAACAAATCAACTAATAACCTAGTTGATTTAAAATATTCGATGCAGGAATGTCTAACATCTTGTGTCTGAAATCTAACATCTTATTAAAAAAAATGGGAAATTTAAAACTAAAAGGAAAAGATATATTAAAATTAGGCTATCCAAACAACCAGAGCGTTAATATCGCTTTGGAAGTGATGAAAAGAAATTTTGCAACCAAAAACATTCATTATGTAAAATCTCTTCTCAAGGAAATCCAGCAAAATCCGGAGAACTTCGAGAAAGATTTAACCTTCGGACAAATCGCAGAAGCTTTGCTTTCATCAAAGAAAACAGAGAAAAGAATGCTCAACACCAACCGGGCTTCTTTTCAGATTTTCGGAAACAACATTTCAGATGAAGCAAAAAACCAATTGTACACCGCATTGAAATTGCCAATTGCAACGCAAGGCGCTTTGATGCCCGATGCACACAGCGGTTACGGACTTCCAATCGGCGGAGTTCTCGCAGTAGAAAATGCAGTGATTCCTTACGGAGTCGGGATGGATATTGGTTGCAGAATGAGCCTAAGTATTTTGGATACACCGATTTCATATCTCGACGGCGCAAGAGACAAATACGAAAAAGCGCTTGCCGAACACACCAAATTCGGGATGTACGAAACGCACAAATCTCACGTCGACCACGAAATTTTCGACAGAGATACGTTCGATTTAATTCCGATTTTAAGAAGATTAAAAGGAAAAGCCATTAAACAAATGGGAAGTTCTGGCGGGGGAAATCACTTTGTGGAATTCGGGGAAGTTGAAATTACGGAAGAAGATGAACAAATCGATCTTCCAAAAGGAAAATACCTCGGAATCCTTTCACACAGTGGTTCTCGTGGGTTGGGAGCAGAAATCGCTCAGTATTATTCGAGAGTGGCGACAGAACAATGTCCGTTGCCAAAAGAAGCGCAAAACTTTGCCTGGCTGGACTTGAATACGCATCTCGGATTAGAATATTGGACGGCGATGAATCTCGCAGGAGATTACGCTTCTGCTTGCCACGATGATATTCACAGAAGATTGGTGAAAGCGGTTGCCGGAAGAGTGAAAGCAAGAATCGAAAACCATCACAATTTTGCGTGGAAAGAAATCCACAAAGGAAAAGAAGTGATCGTTCATAGGAAAGGCGCCACTCCGGCCAGCGAAAACGAGTTGGGAATGATTCCTGGTTCGATGACGGCAAAAGGTTTCATCGTGCGCGGAAAAGGAAATCCGGATTCGCTGAACTCAGCTTCACACGGAGCGGGACGCGCTTTTTCCAGAGGAGAATGCAGAAACCGTTTTACTCAAAATGACATTAAGAAAGAATTAAAACTCAAAAATGTCACTTTGATGGGCGGAAATACAGAAGAAGCACCGATGGCGTACAAAGACATCAATGAAGTGATGAATGCGCAAAGTGAATTGGTAGACATTCTTGGAACTTTTCAACCTCGAATTGTAAGGATGGATAAATAATTTGGTTGATAGTTTTTGGTTGATGGTTGTTAGAATTTTTAACACCATCAACTGACAACCACCAACCGACAACAAATTAAAAACAATGGACAAAATAATACAAATAACCTCGGGAAGAGGACCTTTGGAATGTCAATGGGTAGTTGCCAAAGTGCTGAAGGTTTTCCTTGAGGAAGCAAAACAAAATAAAATCGATTACGAAATCATCCACCGTGAAAATGGCGATGAAAACCTTACATTGAAATCTGCGACCTTACTTTTAAAAGGAAAAGAAGTCAATGAATTTCTGAAAAACTGGCTTGGAAGTATTCTTTGGATTGGGAAAAGCTCTTTCAGAAAATTTCATAAGAGAAGCAACTGGTTTATCGGGATTTTTGAACTGGAAGGTTTGAAGAAAATTGAATTTAATGAAAAGGAAATTCAGTTTCAAACAGCGAGAAGCCAGGGAAGCGGCGGACAAAACGTGAATAAAGTAGAAACTGCGGTTCGTGCAACCTATCCGAAAACCGGGCAAAGTGTTTTCGTGCAGGATTCCCGTTCGCAACTGGAGAATAAGAAACTTTCCATTATCCGCTTGAAAGAAAAAGTAATGGAATTTCACATTCAGCAATTGGAAAAACAAATGCAGGAAACGTGGAACAATCATTTGAATGTTCAGAGAGGAAATCCGGTTCGGAAATTTTCGGGAAGCGATTTTAAAAAGAATCATCAGGAGAAATCTTTCAAAAAAGAGAGAAATCAACTGAAAAATGAATTAAAAAATTACAGAAATGACCTTAACTAAAAGTAAATATTATTTCGAAGCGCTGGATAATTATCCATACAGCTTGCCGGATTGTCTGGAAGCGTTGAATTATGCGCTTTCCTATGACCCGGAAGATGCAGATTCGCTTTGTCTGATGGGAAGAATTTACAGCGAAATGCTCAACGATTATGAAAAAGCAAAGCTTTATTTCGAAGAAGCTATGCTATGTGACGTGACCAATCTGAATACGCCAAAATATTACATCAAATGTCTTTTGGATAACGAAGATTTGCAGGAAGCAGAAAAATTGATCAATTATTCTTTAAAAATAAAAGGAATTGATAAAGCAACTTTATGGTTTTACAGATCAATGCTTTCAGAAAAAAGAGGAAGTTTAACGAATGCTTTAAAGTTCTTAACTGAATCTGCAAAGTATTGCTTCTCATCGCAAAGTCTTGGTGTAGTAAAAGATCGAAAGAAATTTATCAAATCTAAAATGCCCAAGAAATCTAAAAACAAGAAGGAGACGAAATAAGTCTCCTTTTTTTGTAAATTTAATTATGGAATTTCGATTTAATCTCAAAAAGCTTCAATTAAAAGAAACATTCTCCATCGCTTACGGAAATTACAACCATCGCGATGCATTGCTCATAGAATTATCTCATCAGAATAGCAAAGGTTACGGTGAGTGCGTGGCGATTGATTATTATCAGATTAATCTTCAAAGTTTTGTTTTAAAATTGAAAGAAATTCAACAACAGATTGAAACGCAGAAAATCATTCATCCCAAAGAATTTTTTAAATTTTTATTGAGTCTAAATCTTCATCCCTTTTTACTTTCTGCTTTGGATTGCGCGTATTGGGATTTGTTTGGTAAGTTGGAGAACAAAAGCTTTATTGAACTCAATCAACTTCCTTCTGAAAATTTAGTAGAAAGTTCAATTACCATTTCCATCGGAGATATTGACGATCAAATTAATAAAATTCAACAAAGTAGCTGGAATAAATTCAAAGTGAAATGTAAAGGTTTAAATAAAATTCATGTTGAAAAGATCTTACAAATCGACCGAAATATTGCTTTAGACTCCAACGCAAGTTTTTCTGATGAAGACTGTATCTGGCTTCAGGAGAATGTTGAGGTTCAAAAATTTTCATATTTGGAACAGCCTCGTCCGATTGATCATTATCAAATTTTGAATAAAGAAAGTCATGCAAATTGGATGGCAGATGAAGATTGCCAGAATGTAGATTCGCTGGATGAGCTCATTCCTTCTTATAAAAGCATCAATATAAAACTGATGAAGTGCGGTGGTCTGACTCCCGCTTTAGAAATGATTAAAAAAGCAAAAGAACTAGACTACAAAATCATGATTGGCTGTATGACAGAATCTACAGTTGGGATTTCCGCAGGATGTCTTCTTGCTGGTCTTGTAGATTTTGCAGATTTAGATGGAGCGACTCTTATTTCCAATGATTATGCAACCGGAAATTGTGTAGAAAATGGCAGAATTATTCTTTCCGGAAAGCCGGGGTTGGGTTTAGAACGCATAAAAATGTAGAACAAAAAAGACTTTCCGAAGAAAGTCTACTTTTTATTTACTGAAATCAGATAATCATAAACCATTTGGTGTTGATCATCGGTTAGCTTGGCTTTTGGTGCCATTCTACTTAACGTTTTTATCCAATCCTGATCATTGTGCTTAGCAGGATCCGGCAACTTATGACATTTATTGCATGAGTTTTCAAAGACCGTTTGTCCTTGAGATAACTGTTCAGATGAGGTATATTTTGGCCCGGTTACAGCAAGGCTTTTTGGTCCGCAGGAAGCTAGAAAAACTGAACCTAAAATGATACTCAAAGCTACTTTTTTCATAATATTTTTGTTTTGGTTAACCTTACTTTTTCACAGAAACTACATAATCATAAACCCACTGATGCTGTTCGTCTGTCAGCTTTGCTTTTGGTGCCATAGAATTCATAATTCCTACCCATTGTACTGATGTGTATGCTGTAGGGTCTGGTAAGCCATGACATCTTTTGCAAGAATTTTCAAAGATTGTTTTTCCCTGAGCGATTTGTTCAGCAGTACTTGTTGCTGATTTTGGAGCTTCAGCAACCTGCGTCGATTTTGGAGTACAAGATGCCAATAATAGGGTAGCGAAAACTGCGGTTAGAAATATATTTTTCATTAAGTTTATTTTTGATTAAAACAAAAGTAAGCAATTCCTGAAAGGCTTTAAAGAATGGTATTTAATTTAGAAGCATTAAAATTAATATACTAATTGCTCTTATTTTGGACGTTATTTTTATATTTTTGAATTGCTTAATCTAAAAGTCACATCCGGCTTAAAATTGAATGAATTAAATGAGATTTTCTACTGAAGACTTAATAGAAGGAATAAAATCAGGTAATAAACGACTGATTGCGAAAGCTATTACCTTGGTCGAAAGTAAAAAGCCAGAACATCGTACCCAGGCTGAAGATTTATTGAAAAAAATCATGCCCCTGACCGGAAAATCAGTCCGTGTGGGAATTACAGGAGTTCCGGGAGCTGGGAAGTCTACATTCATTGAAAATTTCGGAAGATTGGCCATTTCAAATGGTAAAAAAGTAGCAGTTTTAGCCATTGATCCAAGTTCGGCGATTAACAAAGGAAGTATTCTGGGCGATAAAACCCGAATGGAAGAGCTCGCAAAAGAAGAAAACGCATTCATCCGACCTTCCCCAAGCTCCGGATTTTTGGGTGGAGTTGCCAATACAACTTTTGAAACGATGATGATTTGCGAAGCTGCAGGTTATGATTACGTTCTAATTGAAACCGTTGGAGTAGGGCAATCTGAAGTTTTGGTTGCCGATATTACCGATGTCTTTTTATTTTTAAAAATTATCGGTGGCGGAGACGAGCTTCAAGGTATCAAACGCGGAATTATGGAAATGGTTGACATTATTTTCATTAATAAGGTGGAAGAAAGCAATCTTCAAAAAGCTAAAAATACTAGACTTGAGCTCAAACGGGCTTTAGATTTTCTCCCATCGAAAGAAAAAGATTGGAAAGTTCCTGTTTTGCTGGGTTCTGCTTTGTATAATGAAGGTTTGCAAGATGTTTTTGAAAAAATCGATGCGTTTATCAATTTAAAAAAGAAGACTGAAAGGTTTGATTTGGTGCGAAAAGAACAATCTGAAAAACGTTTTGAATATTGGGTTCAGGAATATATTTTGAATATGATGAAGCGCAATGAATCGCTCGAAGAAGCTTATATTCAACATAAAAAAAATGCTTCAGCGTTGGTTTCAAACCCTAGTACTGAAGCAAAATTATTTGTTGAAAAATTTCTTAACAAAGACTAAAGCTTTTCCTTTTCTTTTGACATTTCATTTTCAGAAATATATCCGTCGTATGAAATCGGCTGTCTGTCGTTGCTTCTGATAGAGGTTAATGCTCTTCCGTTTTTATAAATTTCGATGTTAATATCAGAAACATTTCTCACATCATTCGGTTTGATTTTGTAAACCCAGTTCCCTTTTTTACTTTGAGTTTTTGTGATCGCATAATCCTTTGATGTAAATCTGTAACTGTTATCAGATGAGCCGTATGTCGATGTAAACGCTCTGCCGAAATAAGGAAGCGTAACTTCCATTACTCCTTTTTTTATTTCGATTCCATAGTTATTGCCTGAAATCTGAAATGTACGAAGCTGCGGTGCATTCGGGATTGAATTGACAACATTGATCACATCGTAATTCATAGGATTTGCTTTCTCAGCATGGAAAGTAAACTCGTCTGAGCTTACTAAATTATTTACTATTTGTGGATCAGCCTTTTGAGCAGAACAATTTTGAAAAATAAATGCTAAAAGAAAAATTGAGATTATTTTGAGATATTTTTGCATGACATTAATTATTAGTAAATTTAAATAGCAAAATCTATGCAAATCTATCCTCGATTTTATTTTTGGAATAGAAATTGTAAGGTTGAACTTATAATATGCACAGCAATGAAAATTAAACATCTTTTAGGAATAGGAGCAACAGCAGTAGCCGTTGTAGCTTGTACAACAAACCCTATTACAGGTCGATCATCTATACAAATTGCCAACAATTCTGAAATTGAAGCAATGGCATTACAACAATACAAACAAACGTTAACAGAATCTAAAATTGTCACAGGTTCTCAGGCACAAAGTGTGAAAAATGTTGGAAACAGAATTAAAACAGCTGCAGAAAAATATTATTCCAGTATTGGAAGAGGGGCAGACTTGGCAAATTATAAATGGGAATTTAATTTAATTCAGGATAAGCAGGTCAATGCCTGGTGTATGCCAGGAGGAAAAGTTGCTGTCTATACAGGAATTTTGCCAATCACAAAAGATGAAACAGGATTAGCTGTTGTGATGGGTCACGAAGTATCGCACGCTTTAGCAGGTCATGGGAACGAAAGGATTTCTCAGTCAATGATTGCCCAGGGGTTAGGAACAGCATCTGGTTTAGCTATCAAGAATGAAAAAACGGCAGCGATTTTCCAAAGTGTATATCCGATTGGGTCTCAGGTTGTTTTATTAAAATATGGAAGAAACCAGGAGTCTGAAGCAGATAAAATGGGATTGTATCTGATGTCGATGGCAGGATATGACCCACGACAGGCAATTCCTTTCTGGAACAGAATGGAAGCTTCTTCTTCAGGAGCGAGACAGCCGGAATTTTTATCAACTCACCCAAGCCCTGGAACCAGAGTTTCCGGAATCCAGCAAGATTTACCAAAAGCATTAGAATACTATAAAGCTGCGGGAGGTAGGATTTAATTAAAAATTTTCTTCCCATCATTAACCAATAAAACACAACCATATGAAAGGCATTTCAATAACAGGACTTATACTTTTAGCAGTTTCTGCATTGCTGTTTTATCTTACCACAGATTTTACCGTTAAAAGGATTGAGATTTCTCATGTAATGGGTGTAATGGCAGGAATTGGTATTGGCCTGATCATTGGCGGTATGGTTGGTTATGTAAGCAAAGGTTCAGCGATTAAAGCGGAACAGCAAAGAAAAGAATTTAAGCAACTTCAGAAAGATAAAGAAGAATTGGAAAAACAGGCTGCGATCATCGCACAGCGAGAATCGGAACTTGAAAGACAAAATAAAGATCCTCAAATTTAATTTGGACTGTCCACCAAAAAGTATCCAACGTTCGGAGAGACTTACAACCAAGCTAAAATTTAAAGACTTCTTTAATAAAAATGTAGCCGCATTATAATAAAAAAAACCTCGCAACTTGCGAGGTTTTTTTTATTATATCCAATATAATATAATCACGATGGATTATTTTTCCCATTCAGGCATATTGCCTAGAATTTGAACATTAAATATCTTATTATAGCCTGCTGGCTTAAAAAAGAATAATTTCACGCTTAATGGTTCTACTGTAGAATTCGGTTTTATAAATAAATATTCTACGCATTTTTGAGATTCTCCTAATTCATTTGTATCTTTTATTTGAACTCCCTTAGATTCTATAGTACTTTTTATTTTACTGTAATTTCTATTCAAATAATGTAATTGATTTAGCATTGCAAATCTATATTCTTCACTACCATCTACTAATTTTAAGTAATTCTCTTCATCATTGTTTTGAACTGTTATCCAGAAATTTTGAACCGTTGTTTTAATCTGCTCGTCATCTTTTTTCTTTTGATTTACACAGCAACTTATACTTAACAATATTAAGATTAATGAGATATATTTAATTGTTTTCATTGAAATCATTATTATTTATCCCAACCAATATGATTCTTTAATGGTGCAAGATTAAATATTTTATTGTATCCCACAGGTTTAAAAAACATTAAAGTTATAATTAATGGTTTCTTAATCAGATTAGTATCATTTTCTTTTTTGATTGTATACTGAACATACTTTTGTTTATTTTCAGCAAACATCACAACAGTATCTTTAATCTTGATATTTTTTAATAGAATATCATTTGGGTTTATTTTATTGTAATTTTTATGGAGAAAATATAGATCAGCTTGCATAGCTCCAGCAAAATTTTCACTTTCATCAAAAAGGTTTTTATATCCTTCTAAATCATTATTCTTGATAGCAGTCCAATATTCTTTTATTGTATTTTTGATTTGCTCTTCATCTTTTTGTTTCTGATTGACACAGCAACTTATACTTAATAATATTAAGATTAATGAGATATATTTAATTGTTTTCATTACGGTAAAACTTTTTTGTTAGTGTTTAATTGTTCATTGAGAGGTTGTATCGGTAAATTATTATTCCTTAGAATCTGAGTTCCATTTTGGATAATCAAAGAATTTGGCATTAGCCCCGCTGCGGGATTAGGCAAAGTTCCATCAAAAACATAATTTACCACATCATTTCTTGTTTGTGGAGTCATTTTTATTCCACTAGAATCAACATAATTAATAGCATCATCCATTCTCATTGCTTGACCTTCTATTACCTTAACATCTTTAGAAGCTTGTGTATATGCTTTTGTGCTTTTTATAGCATCAGGAATGTTAGAAGCTAAATCCATTAAGCCGACCAACTCTTGCGCTCCTCCTGCAGCAGTATTGAGCTTATCATAATTCTTGATCATTTTGTTGGTCATTTCCAAACCTCTTTTTGTAGTGGTAAACTTTTGGCTATCCATACTTTCCGGCGTTTCCTGTACGTTTTCCATTGTTGCGCCATTCGGTGTAGGTCCGCTGTACTTGTGCGAGTTTAATCTTAAACCTGATGAACCATCTGATATTCTTGCGCCACCGGGATTATATCCTTTTGTAGATAATCCAATATCAGCAGCGGTGAAGGTTGCCCGTCCGTTACTTACCTGTGATCCAGGAGCTCGTACAACTCTCATTGCGTTACCATGAATTGCAAAAAATCCGGTATGATTTTTCAGTAATTCCAAACCTTCCAATTCAACCCCCATTCCCAATTTATTTTCCTGGAATGCATACGTAGAATTGTAAGTGTATTTTTCTGCAAGCGGATCAATATTAAAGAATCTTCCTACATCGGGCATATAATTTCTCCACTTAAACGAGTAAAAACCAGTCTCTTGCAACTCCTGTCCTTGATACTTATACTGATAAACAGTTACAGATTTTGCTTAGCAGTACGTTTCTTAAGATTTTTAATGTATTGTATTAATTCTCCTGAAGTTTCATAATATACACCATTGACAGATATAGTTGATTCATCTCCACAAAAATTTATTTTTTGTTTTTTAATACAGACTTCTCCTTTATACCTAATGTCTGTATAGGGCTTGGTAGTCATTTTTTTTAAGGGAACAATAAGAGAATAAATACGATCTTTCTTTGCCTTATTTAAGTTAATTTTTTCTATACTCTCATTAAAAGCATCAAGCAAATTATGGCAACTTATTGAATAAGGAACTGTAACATCCATTGGTGCTACATAAATATAACTTTTTTGAGCTCTTCCAATAAAAAATGTTAAAGTAAACATTATAATCAGTATTTTTATTTTATTGATTTTCATTTTTGCTTTTTTTAGGCATTTTAATTATAACTTCTTCAATTTTAGGAAAGGTACTTGTTTCAGGTTTAACTTTCTCGTTAACATCTGACGCTTTATATGGGTATCCTTGATGATCAGTTCGAGTGACTTCTCCTTCTTCTATTAATCCTAGTTTTTTTGCTGTATCTTGTTCAGAACCAGTAATCACCCTCTCCTCCTCTTTAGTATTGTAAGGGTTAGTAGGATCATTTTTTGCTCTTTTCAAATGCTCCTCAGGATTTGTCAACGCACCCAATGCATGATCCGCTTCATGATTTAGTATTGAAGTAGGAGTTAGGGAAATACCATTATTGGTTTCAATACCCTGCTTATCATTCCAATTTATATATTTTCCTTCAATAGAAGCAGAGCCCGCCTCAGATGTCTGATTTATTGCAATCTTATCGCTATGTTTTTCTAAACTATTTATAATACCATCAGCATTATTTTTCTTCAAAGTCTCTACTGCTTTATAAAAATTTTTAATAAAAGCATTATTTCCTTTATATGTACTTCCTGTTTTATAATCATACGTCATCATTTTTCCTTTACTATTTTTATAATGTATAATTATATCTCTGCCATCAGGATCAACAAAAACAATTGGATTATTTACTGCGTAATTGTAAGGTGAATGCCTTCTATGTTTCTCCGCGAGCGGATCTACAACACCCCATCTTCCAATATCCGGCATGTAGAATCTTGCACCATAATCATACATCCCCGTCTCTTGGAGTTCCTTTCCGTTGTACTTATAATTGTAGGCATTTTCAAAATTATAATACTGACTATTGTGCATCATTCCAAAAGGATAATAATTCGTAACTCCTTCCACTTCTCCTGTTATTATATAATTGTTACAAACCTGTCCGTCAGGAGTATCATAACA
>Ga0265798_10000488_pt1 | contig 66211 bp, 88 predicted proteins | sample P3T30metagenome_FD_192430 | JGI IMG/M metagenome (GOLD analysis project Ga0265798, IMG submission 192430) | Plant litter microbial communities from East Loma Ridge, Irvine, California - P3 T30 | ecosystem: Environmental > Terrestrial > Plant litter > Unclassified | place: USA: California... | reverse complement strand
ATGTATATTAGCAGAACAACAACAAAATAGAATTGTTATGATTATAGAATTTTTTATTTTGGGTAAAGTTTACCCTGCAAGAGTTAGAAGAGTAAAAGGTAAACTAAAGCTCTTTTTTAGTACAGACAGCGAATTTCATAATATACATGGATTTGACCTGCCTTGTTACTGCTGTGGAAATATTAAGCACAGATGGAGAAGTTTAAGTCAAAAAAAAATTGATATTCTCAATAGGAAATATTCTGATGCAGTAATTTTCCCAAAGAACTAAAGAAAAGCCTCAATTAAGAGGCTTTTTCTTTTAATTATAGTTCGTCATTACTTTGCCCAGGATCTTCTGCAGCTCGCTTTTTAATTCGTTAAAAGTTCTTTGGCCAAGCAAAGCTTTGCAACTTTTAACGAACTACATTTTTCATTTTTTTAGTTCGGCATTTTTCAATCCCGGTTTGTCTTCAGATCTGATTTTAATTCGTTAACCATTTTCAGAACCGGAGGCGCTCCCACCCATTCGCCCCGATTTTAGCGAATCATTTTTTGTCAGTTGGCCAAAAGCATAATCCCTCTCTTTCCCTTCCCTAATATGCTTTCAGCAAACTGAGTGGAATTTTTTTTTAAATGTGTGGTGGTATCGGGATGAAAAGCAGTAGTTAAGAGTTTTCGTATCACTTTCTCCGGTGATAAGAACTTCCTGCCGATTTCCGTAGTCTGAGGGTTTCCCGATTTTCTACTGCGAATTTGAAAGATTTTTTCCTAAAAAATTCTACCCCGCAACTTTTTTGGGAATCCGATTTTTTCAAAATCAAACCCACCACAAAAAAGTTACCCCGACACCAAGTGCAAGCACTCCATTTTTTACGCTAAAATATTTCACGAGACATTGCATAGAAAAGTCGAAACCTCAGATACACTACGCAAATAGACAGAGTTCTTTGAAATCAACGGAAAAAGCAAAACAAAAACTCAAACTAAATTATGCTTTTCATCACCGATACTCACCACTTTAGAAAAAGTCAAGTGTCCTCGATGCCTATGCATATAAACCTTATTTTTTTAACATTATAACTACTAATTAATAAATATAACATTATGAAAACAACTAAAAAAACAACTACAAGAAAATATAAAACAGAGCCAAAAGGAGATAAATTTATAGATAAAATTTTAGAAAATTTAGATCAAGTGAACGCAAAAGATTGGGAAATGTACGCCAATTTAGATTCTGTTTACCCATCAAATTTATTTACAAAAAAAAGATATAAAGGATTTAATGTAATGACTTTATTTCTCGATACAGTTGTAAAAAAATTTACTTCTGCAAAATATGCCACTTTTAACAGTATCTCAAAGGCAGGCGGAAAATTGAAAAAAGGCGCAAAAGGATGCGTTATTGAATTTTTTACATATACTTACAAGCATAAAGAAACTGGAAAATATTATTCTTTGGAGCAAGTAAAATTAATGAACGAAGCGGAAAGAAAAAATATTGGAAAAATACCATGTATTAAAAATTACGTAGTTTTTAATTCTGAATTAATTGAAAATCTTTCAGAGATTAATTTAGATATTGTAGATGAAGAAGCAAGCGAAAACGAAATTTCAGAGCAAGTAAATTGCGAAATATTTATTTCTTATATAATCACCAAAGGAAATTTAAAATTAAAATTCGGGTTAGAAGAAGTTGCCTATTATTCGCCATCCTTTGATTATGTTCAATTGCCTGAGAGAAAATATTTTTTTACTGCATCAAAATACTATTCTACATTATTTCACGAAATTATACATTGGACGGGTCACCCACGCAGATTAGACAGGGAATTAAAAGGACATAGTGACATAGAAAGCTACAGTTTCGAAGAACTAATAGCAGAAATGGGGGCAATGCTTATATCGTTGCAATTTGGCATATCTGAAGAGTTTGTAAACTCATTATGTTACTTGAAAGGGTGGACTACAAAAAATATAGAAAACAGAGAAACTAATTTAAGAAACGCATTTACTCAATCTAAAAAAGCTAAAAAATTTCTTGAATCACTTTAAAATAAAGCCCTTAAATTGGCTTTATAATATTATAACTATTAATAAAAATATATAACATTATGAGAGATTTAATTTTCGTTTTATTTGAAACAGATGTTTTCAAAACAAAAAGCAGTAGAGTTTTTAAAGGTGTTTTTACTACAAGAGCATTAGCACAAGAACACGCTACAAATAATCGAATAAAAGCACAATTTCTTCGTCAAATATTATCGAGGTAGAAGCAAATATTTATACTGATAATCTTTAATTTTTATTATGGAAAATAAATTTGAAACAGGTGTAATTTTGGCAACAAATGCCGTTAAAAAAACAATGATAGAAAATCCAAAATTTTCAATATTTTGTCAGAAATGTTTAGAAAAACATTCCTCTGGAGATTGGGGAGATTTGGAAGAAGAAGACAAAGAATCTAATGATTTTTCACTTGAAAATGAAGGAAGAATTTTTAGCAGTTATAAATTTTCTGAAGACTTAAAAATTCAAAATGTAGAAAAAATTTGGATAATAACCGAATGTAATAGAGATGCAACAACCTTGCTTTTTCCGTCAGAATATTAAAAATAATAGTTCGTTAAAATCATTCCGGAAGAAAGCAATTTGCACCAACTCCGGAATGAATTAACGAATTAAAAAATGGAATAATTTTGTTTTTTCCGACTATAAAAGCGGTCAAAAAATCATTTTTTTTTCAATTTTTGAAAATGAAAATTTTAATATTTTAAAATTTTTCCTTTCCTTTACCTTGTTTATCCGTTTAATTTTTTAAATTTGAATACAATTATGTTTAAACTATTTAATACTTTTTCAGCATCAATTTTGAAAGAGTTCATACGAATGTTACTTGATTATGTTAAGAGAATTAAGGAAGAAAATAATAGAAAAAAAAGACAACAAAAGTCTTGAAGATTTTTTAGGAAAAGAGTCAAGAAAATATTACGTTGAGAAACATTATGAAGATAATTTTCTATATAAATATTTATACTATTTAAGATTGAAAGGAGCAGATTTAAATGCCTTCTTTGATAAGAAAATATCACAAAAAAAAGACCAATGAAAAAAATATTAATGTTATCCGTTTTGACACTATTTATTGTATATACAATAGTATCATTGTTTGTAGAAATTCACAAAGTGTTTAATAATATTTTCTATGCAGTAATTACTGTATTCGCAGTTTACTTTACTGTTTTTTATTCCGATATTGGAAAAGGAATTAAAGAAAGATTTCAAGAAAATAACAATAAAATGAATGCTGAGAAATCAGAAAAAACAGATTAAAATACTTCAATTATTTCGTAGAAATTTTATAAAATTATAAATACTCAAATTTAAAAGTTTGAGTATTTTTTTTGATTTATGTTTAAAAAATATGTTGTCTTAAAATTAAAAAGACGGTTGAATTTTTTTTTTGATTTCCTTTTTTTAAAAGGTTAAAAATTCAACTTCCATGATTGCGTTAAACTCAGATAATTTTCGAATATTCTAAAACAAAAGTATATAATCAATCTATTTGGAATCTCGGCAAACTATCAAAATAGATTTTTATCATTTCTACATTTAAAATAATTCGTCTCACAAAATAATTTCCGGCATTTCATTTCAAACGGGCAACGCCCGATCGCCGAAATTTGGAAGCGAAGCGGACAAATATTGGAGAAGCAAGAGGGAACCACGATTCAAAAAATCGTTGTTCATATCTATTTGGTTTTGTGGTGTTTATTATTATATGAAAATCTTAAAGTATACTTTCAGTTAACTTTAGTAGTATAAAAATTAAAAAATAATTTATAACTATCTAATATTTAAAAGAATAAAAGTATATTTACAGTAGTTAAATTAGTATACTATGCTTAAAAATGCTATTAAAATTGATGATGATACAAAAGACCTGTTAGATCAGATTCAAACTAAATTTAGTATCAAAACCTACGACACGACAGTCAAAACATGCGTTCTATTTATTATCAGAAATGAAATTAATCTGAAGGAGGATTATATAGGTGACTACCGAAAAGGATTAATTGATTTGGAAAATAGATTATCAGTTACTTTTAAAAATCATGAAGATAAAATCATAAAACAAAATGCTTCTCTGAGAAGTTGGTTTGGAGCAATGGAATCAACATATTTAAAACCTTTGCTTTCCAAACTTAATTCTTTAGATCAAATTAATGATTACAGTATTGATAAAATAAAAGAGGAAATTATAACAACACCAAAAACTGAAAATCCTTTAAATTCTCATTTGAAAAATGATGATACTGATACACAAAATGTACAGCAATTAAAAAATGAGTTCTCTCAAAAAGAAATAAAATTTAAAGAAACTTATACCAAATATGAAACGCAAAAACAAGCACTGTTTAAGATTTTTAATAACTCCAAAATTGAAACAGGGGGAATGTTATCCAAGGAAAGAATATTAGTTAATTTATCCATTGAAGAGTGGGACGAATTGAAAAAATTAGTTTAAAAAATGTATCTAAATATTATCTCACATGATGCCGGAAAATCAAAATCTGCTTCTAATATTATGCAGTATTTAGATAAGGAAAATGAGAAAGAAAAACTTAAAAATCAGGAGCTGATTTTAGAGGGTAAAGATGATGAAATTAATCCCAATTCTGTCGAATATTTTTTCAATCAAGATTACAATCCTAAAGATCTTTTAGACCCAAATTCCAAAATTAATGTGTTTGAAGCTTCAGAGAATTTAGACAATAATAGAGGTACTCAAAATCTTGCTTCAAGTAACTTTTATATGCTAAACATAAGTCCTAGTCAAAAGGAGTTAGAACATTTAGAAAAAATTGCAGTTGAAGAATTAAAAAATAGAGGGCTTGATTTAGAAAAAATAAAAAATGATATTACCGCTGTTGAATTTTTTAATGAACAAAAAGATCAATTAATAAAATTGCAAATGAAACTTTATACTCAAGATATCATGGAAAAATATGCCAACTTGATGGATAGAGAAATTTATGCAAATCAGGAAAATTTACCTACGGATTCTGAACGAAAAAAATTAAAACCAATAATTGAAGAACGCTATCAAAAATTTTTAAAAGAGAAAGGAATTACTGTTTTTGATAAGCCAGAAATTGAAACACAAACTGTTGAAAATTTTACTGTCAAACAAGAGTACGATCATGGAAAAATTTTCACAATTTATTCTCCGGAAATTGATAAGAAAATAGATTTATTTATTCCCGAAAACAGATACAAAATTGATGGTCATAAATTGTTAATTAATGAAGATTATTATTCAGATAAATATTTGACTTTAGTAGATAAAGAATTATTCAAAAGAGAACAGGTCGAAATTTTAGGTACAGCTTCAGAAAGCAATGATTTTTTTACTGATTACCTAAAAGAAGATAAAATTGCAATCAGTTACAAATGGGATGAATTTGACAAGGAGCTGAAATTATACTTCAGCAGTAATGAAATTCAGATGAAAGATGGTATTTGTAAGATTCCACAGAGTATTTACAATGACAGGCTTTACGAAGTTAAAAGCAGATTTTTAAGTAAGGAATTTTCAGAAGAAAAAAATTCTATTACAAATAAAATTATTACTGAAAGTGGATTTGATATTTCAAAAGGAATAGATGAAAAAGGAAAAGAATATTTTATTAACCCGGATAAAGTTCCTACGAAAGAAGAATTCAAAAAATTAAATATAAAAGCTTCAGTTGAGTTTAATAAATTTCTTGTTAAAAATAAACATCTGCCCGAAAGAAAAGGTTTTAAAATATCAGATTGGAATACAAGAAATTCTATTGATGCAGAAGTTTTGGGCGAAAGTAGTAAAGCTAAATTACTTCTGATTAATGATGAGCGACTTTCAGAACCCGCACAATTCTGGGTAGCAAATTATGCCATCGTGGATAAAGAATCTAACGAAATCATCAAAGATGAGAATGGCAAAATTACAATCCTTTCAGATTTTTACGAAAGTAAAATACAAGAAATTATAATTAGGGAAAAGGAAGAGAAATTAGAATTTATAGATTTCAGTCAAACAGAAAGCAGTAAATCTAAATTTGTAAAAAATGAAGAAAGTATTTTGTTTTCATTTAAAGATTCAGGGTTAAAAGAACCTCTTAAATTCAACGTTCAATTAGAAGACCTTAGTTTGTCTCCTGAAGGAAAATATACAATGGAAAGAGCCTCTTTTGAGCATAAATATGAACAACACTTATTACGTCAGGCTGAGAAAGAATTTTCAAATGATTTTGAAAACATTAAAAATGATGTCAATAAAGAAATGCTAAGTTCTAAAGATTTTCAAAAAGACAAAGAAATTGAAAATCGGTTCAAAAATTTCCTTGTAGAAAAAAATATTATCAATGAGCCTAAAACAGAAAATTATCACGTTCCCGCTTCAGTAGTTGAAGAAAAGAACAATTCCACATTAATTGTCTATAAACCTCAAAACAGGGAAGAAGAAGTGAGATTATGGGTAAATAATAAAATGATCAGTAAGTCAGATGAAAAAGGGATTTACTTCAAAAATGAAAATGAAATCAATAAACTTTTAGAAAATGCTTTGCAGAGGGATGGTGATAAAAAACAACTTATAAAAATTGATTTTTCCAAATTGGAAATTGAGGATAAAACTCATAAAGGCGAATCATACAAAAATTATGTTTTCTATTCAGAGGCTGATGGACTGAAAGAACCTATTAAGTTTTCCTTTAAAGAAGAAGATTTAAAACAGGAAGGCAAAAATTATTTCATTGAAAAACATAAGCTGGATTACAAAGTTGAAAATGCAGTAAAATTTGGTATAACTAAAGAATTCGGTAACGTTAAAGATGATATAAAAAACGAGGTTTGGGCAGAACAGGGAATAGATACTACAAAACGTAAAATAACAGCGAAAGATCTACTGCATTTTGCAAAAATAGAGACCGAAAGGAAATACAACCATAAGGACAAAGCTGTTATTAAAAATAAACCAATTCTTACACAAATCAAAAAATATGAAGCGAGTAAGAATCCACTTGATAAATTAAAAATCGGTGATCTTCAGAAACAATTACTTCGTGATAAACATACTCAGGAGATCATTGATGAAGGGGTTAAAAAAGGAGGATTGAATTATCACAGTCATATTGTTGTTTCGAGGCATGATAAAACGAGTATTAACCCAAAAGACAAAGTTTCTATGTCTCCAAATGCAAACCATAAAGACGGACAGGTAAATAATGGTGCAAAAGTAGGGTTCAACAGAGACGAATTTGCAAAAGCTGTAGAAAAATCATTTGATGAAAAATTTGAGTATGATAGACCAGAACAGGAGAAGTATGAAAAATTGAATCAAAACAAAAAGGATCTTGCAGAAAAAATTTCAGATAAAGCAAAGGGATTTGCAAAGGATAAAATAAAAAAAGAGATATTAAAGCATACAGGATTGAACATTGTAAAAGAGGAACTGAACCCGACACAAAAAATTAAAAGCGAGCTTATGCCGTTGCCAATTCCGACAAGCTTCCCGAAGAACAAAATTGATTTGGTAATTAAAGCTATAAAAATGGTTAAAAACCTTGTTGTAGACAAAGGAATACATTATTAATATGAATATACCCACATTTTTAAACAAAGAAATCCTAATCATATTTTTGGTAATTTATGCTGTTGTAGGCATCTTAGGATTTGTAATTTCTTCCAAAAGAGGAAATACAGGATTGATCAGTTTTACGCTAATTTTAGTGTTTGGTGCAGTGATGCATCATTTCTTTAAACTTTCATTTTTTACAAAATTACTTCCTTTCGGATTTGCTCCGGCTTTTATTTTAGGGCTTATTATTGGCATTTCCAAACACGAAGCTAAAGCACAACCTGTTGTTGATGTAAAGCTGAAGCTTGGAAGCAGAACAATAGTTTTAAGAAATGTTTTTGCAGGTGTTGGAATATTTGGAGCATCACGAAGTGGGAAAACCGCTTCTGTTATTTATTCTTTATTACTTCACTTTGCTGAATTTTCATTTTCAGGTTTAGTATATGATTATAAAAATGGTGAACTTACAGAAATATGCTTACCGCTTTTTGGTGATAGAGTAAAGATTTTTGCAATTCACCGCCCAGACATTAGTATCAGAATAAATCCAATCAATCCAAAATATTTAGATGATGAAAGAGAGGTTACCGCTGTAACACAGGTTATTTTGGATAATCTTGCAGGAACAGATAAGGGAGAGAACGGATTTTTCTTCGATACAGCAGGAAGTTTATTAAGTGCTTTAATTCTTAAATTTTCGATGTATTATCAGCATTACTGTACAATTCCGCATATCATAGCTTTTATTTTGTCTGTAGATTTTTCCTTAAAGAAAGAAGTTGAAGAAGGTACAAAAGGTTTACAGGAAGATGCTTATGACACATTTTTAGGATTAAAAAATTTCTTAGTTGATGATAAACGAGTGAAGATACAGGCTTCATCATTTATTTTAGGTTTGGCATCTGAAAAACAAACGGCTGCCGTTGTGGCAACATTAGCAAATGCTTTGCGAAAAATCTCATTTCCTGAATCATTTTGGGCTTTGACAGGAAACGATATAGATTTAAATATTAATTCAAAAGATAATAAAACCGTACTATCTATTTTAAATGACCCAAAATCTGAAGAAGCTTTAACCCCATTTTTAGCAACCATCATTCATACCATTACAAAGCAAATGATGGTACGAGGACAGGAACCTGCATTTATTTTACTTGATGAAGCACCAACGATTAAGCTTCGTAACATGGCAAGAATTTCAGCAACGATGGCAAGTTTTAAAATAGCTACAATTTATTGCGCACAGGACATTTCACAAGCTGTAATACAATATTCAAAAGACGGTTTTAAGGCTATTCTTGCGAATTTATCCACTTTATTTTTTGGTAGAGCCAATGACCCAGATTCAGGGAAATTTTATGAACAGTATTTTGAACCCAAAAAGATTAAAACCCATTCAAAAACGACAGGTCAAAATTCAACTTCATCTACTGTAGGTGAGAAAGAACAGCCTAAAGTAAGAGCGCATGAGTTTACGAAATTTACCCCTGGTAAATTTGCTTTTATTTCAGGAGGAAAATCTGAGGTGATAAAGTTTCCAAAGTACGATATAGCCGTAGAACCACTACCTGAGAAAGAAGATATGAAAAAGAAAATGATTGATAATTATATTAATATTATCGAAGAAATAAATCTTTTTGCAGAACAAATTGGAATTTCTGTAGAAAAAAAACTTTAATATATTAAAGTTTTTGTATATTTGTAGTACCATATAATTACAAAATTTAATATCAAAAAAATGAATTACATCAATAGTTTTCTACATACAGCTACTTATACTTTTAATCCAACATTTTCAATATTCAGTTAATATTTTAAATACTTTCCTGCACTACCAATGCAAGAATAAAATTTAAATATTTATACTTTTTTATATTTGTTCATTAACATATAAAAAAGTTATAATGAGATTAGCTGAAAAAAAAGATAAGATTAAAGTGGTTGAAATATTAACAAGCTCGTTTATAGATGTTTTAATACCTAATTCTATAAATTTTGTAGTTAAGAATGATGCAAAGAGAAAAGAAAGATTAAAATCTTTGATGGAGTTTCAGTTTGATATAGCACTAGATCTTGGTCATATATTTATTAGTGATGATTTTAAAGGCTGTATTATTTATATTGATAAATGGAAATTATCACTAAAACGTATTATTTTAGAAATTAAACTTTTATTTACTGTTATAGGTATTGAAAATGTTTTTCAAGTATTAAAAAGAGAAAAAATTATTAAATCTTACCATCCGAAAGGAGATTTTATTCATCTATGGCTAATGGGTGTTTTACCAGAAGCTCAGGGAACCGGAATAGGAAGTAAGTTATTGAAAGAAACTCTGAAATTTTATGAAGGAAAACTTATTTATTTAGAAACAACAACACAAGAAAACCTGCGATTTTATAATAAAAATGGATTTAGTGTTTTTCACAAAACCTTTGAATTAGATTATCCTTTATACTTTTTGAATTATGTTTAATACACAAATTGATTTAAGCACATTTATTTATATCCTAATTCTGATAGGATTATTCATTATTGTTTGCATACAAATTATTTTTGTATGGAAAAAAAGAGATCGAAATTATTATCTAAATTTTGGTGCATTAATATTTTCAGGCATAGTTTATAATCTTATTGAGGGTTTACTCCCTGACCCAAATTTTGGAGTGGACATTTTATCTCAAAATATTTTAGCTTTTACGGTAGGATTAAGTGTAGCCTTTCATTATCTTTTTTATCTGAAGAAAATATATTCCTTGAAATTTTACGAGAAAATCTCTTTTTCTTCTATTGGAATGGCTTCATGTATTGCACTTATTGTTTTATTTATATTACCTTATACAGTTACAAAATCATTAGAAATTTCCAGAGTCTTTTTCTTAGGATTCTTTTTAATAGTACTTTTGTTAATGATCATTACTGTCATTAAAGATCAAAGTTTAAAAATTAAAGAGGATAAATCTAAAATTTTGAAATTTCATAGTTTGGTAGGAGTATTTGGATTTTTAGCACTTCTATCTTTGCCTTTTAATATACTCATTTTTGGAGATAATCAAGTTATAGAACAATCATCATTCAGCTTTGGATTCTTTATTCTTTCTATAGATTTTTTCCTGTATGATTTAAGAAAGAAAGAACTTAAGAAAAATATCCCTTTTGCAGTTCTATCGGCAAGGGAAAATGAGATTCTTAAAATCTTGCTAGATAACCCGGATTTAAAATATGCACAAATAAGTGAGCAATTGAATATTTCAGAAAAAACTTTGTCAGCCCATTTGAATAAAATTTATAGAAAAATCGGAATTAAAAGTAAAAAAGAAATTAGTGAAATGAGTAAATCTATTAGAGAAAGTATAATGTCTTAAAGTTTCAGTAAGGATTTTTATATATTTATATTATATATTTAAAAAGTGTAAACCATCTGTTGTAGATGGCTTATTTATTATCTGAATAAAAGAATTTGGTAAAGTAATAATTAATGAGTTATTAAGCACGGTTAAAAATTTTATCTAATGTAATTTTATTTAGAGCCTTCCACCTTGGAACGTCTGATAATGCCAAGGTACAATTATATAAATTTGAATTGCAGTATTGGTCAATAAATTGATTTTGATTCTCATTATTTAAATATGCGCAAATATAGAAGTTAACAAGAAATAGCATATGTAATGATTTTGATACTGAACAAGCAGACATATGACCTCTGCTATAGCTATTTCTAACTTCAGGCTTAATAAATATATATTTAAACCCTATATTGAAATCAACCTCTATGTCGTATTCAGATTTTGAAGATTTTAGATGCTGACTTAATAATTGCCTTAAGTGATTTTCAAAATCATCTGGAAAATGGAATTTTTCAAAAAGCTTATCTTTACTTATCGAAGCACGCCAAAATAGACTTATTATAAAAAGGTTAAATATTGTTTGATGTCTATTAAGTATTACTAAATGATTTCCATTTTCAAATTTTATTTGATATAAATTATTATAATTTGATTTTTTGTCAATGTTTTCTAAAATTTTTGAGGAAACGGTTTCTACAAGAGAAAATTTTTGTTCACAGTTTGTACAAAATATAAAAGAATCTTTAGGTATATCATTTATTTTTCTTCTGGTGAAATCTTTGTTTATGAGCATTGATTGACCATTTTCAAATAGATCATCTCGTAAAAATTTTGATATATAATGCGACTTTGTAGATACTGCATCGTTAGTTAAACATAATTTACATTTCATTTTATATAATTTCTTAAATTTTACAACTTTTCAAATTCGCAGGTTTCTTTCAGTAACTCATAAGCTTCTTTTGCTTTCAATCCAGCAGAAAGAGCATTGATATATCTTTCTTCGTATTCTTGAGGAATCAGCATGAAATATTCTTCATTTGTAGGAGATCTTCGTCACTGCTAACACCCTTACTTTTTGATAATTGTCGCTTTGAACCTTATACATAGCACCGATGAAGTTTTGCATAGCTTCACCCGCTTGTTTCATTAATTCGCCTAAGTCATTTGCATCCATAATTCTATTTATTATTCAAAAATTCTTATTTTTTCACTATACAAAACTTGGTGGCTACTCTGACTTGTTCAGCGGTGAAAGCATTGTAAATAGCAGTAATTGAGCTGAAAAAGAAATCAGCCTTACCTTCAATCGGTTCGTGTAGTTTTACGTGGTAGATTATTTTATTTCGGTTCATGGTTTTTCTTTTTCGTCGAAAATATCATCCATTTTTCTGATGATTATCTTGTTATTGTCCTTTCCTCTGTCTGTCTCAAAAAACAAGTACTGATCATTGAAATAAGATAGCTTTACATTTTTATGCTTAGTTTTTAGCTCATTTGTGATAGTGTTGAAGTTTTCAATTTTTGAAACTTTGCTAGGAATAATATTCATTAGTACGGAAAAAAATATTACTACAATCAACTTGATAGAAATACTTTTTATCAAATAGAATAACGATGAGAACAACATTAAACAACCCATAACAAAATATACCATAAGGTCAAATATTAAGGTATTAAATGGATCGAAAATTCTCAAATAGCAAAAATATATACCTAGGCTAAGTGTCACTAAAAGTAATAGAATATAAAAAAACGTCGTCCAATTACCGTTATCATCAATAAAATCTTTAAAAAAGATACTACAGCATTTTACAAAAAAATAAGTTCCACAAATCTTAACTAAAATCAATATTCCATCTATTAATAATTGGGATAAAGAAAAAAATTTTACTAAAGTCATAGATATCTCCGTCAATGCGAAGAACTGAATTATACCTCCAATGATATATGGTATTGCCACTATTATTGAAAAATATTCTTTAATAAATTCTAGCGTAACACTGTTTTTAAGACGTAAAATTATACTCATAGATTAATAGTTTTACTATAAAGATACTAAACTTCTAATATTGATCGAAGCAAACAATCTCCGGAATTGTAGTTGTTCAACTTGAAACTGATCATTCGATGATCATTAAAAGCAAGCAAAAAATATCCATTTACTTCACCGGAAACAACAAAAGCTTAATTCAATCCATTATTATTTCCACCGGAGCAAAGTGAAGAGATTACTGTCTCCGATAACAGTCTAACTTAGATAATCTTCTCCCAGAATTCCATCTATTTGGATTAAAAATTATTATACAAAATACAATCTTTAGGAAAGATGTAATAATTTATAAAATATCACCTTAAAACACCATTTTTAAGCCCAATTTATTAAGTATCATATTTGAGATTATATTATTAATGATTTAAATATATCCCACTTATTTTGATAATATTTTATTAAATAACCCTTATTCAGTACCCTTATTAATTTAATGATATAGAATAAGGGTTATTTTTTTTTATCTGCTTTTTTTAAGTTCTAAGTTTGATCATCGGAATTCACATCAGCTTAAAAATATAATTAGATGGAAAGATCAAGTAATAAAATTGACAAAGTGTTATTGATTATTTTATTATCAATAACATCCTCAATATTGTGGGGAATATTTGTAATGCTACTCTTCTACGTAGTATATGATTCTAAATTTTTCTCAAGTCTTATACAAGATTTTAACCGAGAAAAAACAGCTTTGTTTTTTATTGGTGTTGGTCTCCTATTAATTTCTGCAATTAGTATGACATCTATTTTATTAAAAAAGATTAAAAATTATAACGATTAAAATAAATAAAATTATGAAAATGATGAACCAAAAATTTTATCAAAAAGCATCTCTTACTGTGTTTTTACTATCAGCTACTTTAGTTAATGCACAAGATTTAGGATTAGCAACCGGAGGAAATAAAATCTTAGCAGAACTTGTAAAGGCATTTCCAATAATTGCAGCTATCGCTTTAATTTGGGTAGGATGGAAAGCTTTAAATGAATACAACGACAGTAAAGATGTATTGGCTGCATTAAAAATTGTTGGGTGGTATTTGCTTGCCGTATTCTTTATTATCGGTGCTTACCAAGTAGTTAAAAACGTTTCTTTATAATGAAAGAAATAAGGAATTATAAAAATATTAGGAGAAAGCCACAAATACATGGCTTCTCTCCTAATGCTTTTTATTTATTCATTGCTATTGCAGGTATTTCATTAATGACACTTACAACAGGTTTTAGTTGGATTAAAATTATTAGCATTTTAATAATTAACGGACTTAGCCTAGTTTTCACAAAATTGGTTATGAGCAATGACCATTTGATGAAGAAGTTATTCAATGAAAAATTTCCCAAAGAAATTTCACCATTGACAAGAGACAAATCAAAGAAGAAATAATATTAAAAAATACATCTGATGGAAAATTATATGTTCGGTGCGCAAGGTAACTTCGCATTAGGCTTTAAATTTCAAATGCCTGAAAAATATTCTCTGGGAGAAAATGATTTTGACTTATTAAATGATTATTGGAATAAGGCATTAAGAGATTTACCGACAGGCACTATTTTCTTTAAGCAGGATATTTTTTCTGAAGATAAATTTGATGCTAAGAAATTTCCTAAAAGAAATTTTTTGGAGAGAAAAACGCAAGATTATTTTGATGGGATGGATTATATTTCCCATGATACAAACGTATTCTTTATTCTGCCTAATACATCTATCCAATTATCTAAACTTAAAAATCCAATCCGACCACCTCAAAAACAAATGTTTACTGAATTTGACGATAAAATTAAAAATTTTATAGCTTCAGTTGGTCAGGTTATAACCTATCTCCGGTCAGTAAAATTGAGTGGAAATAATCATTTTAAAGTTACACCACTTTCTAAAGAATATTTAAACACTTACTACGAGTATATTAATAGTGGATTGAATAAGGATTATAGTGTTGATATTCGCAATGAATGGGATCATTTGAAGGTTGGAAGCAGATACGCATCTATCTTAAAATTCCCACAGGAAAATAAGTTTCCTGAGAAACTAAAATCTTGCAGAGCTGATGCTGACCTAAGTAATGACAAAATTAAATTTTTCAGAAACTATGGTGACAATTTTAGCCATGATTTAGCATTTACGCACATATACAATCAGATTGCTGTTTTGGATGATAATAAATACCATTACAACCAAGCACAGAAAAATCATGATGATTTGTATAAGTTCAGAAGATTTGATAAAACGAATGAATATTGGGCAGAGCAAACAGGGGATATGCTGAAAGAAATGGCTAAACATTCCGATACTGAAAGAATTGTAAGAGCGCATAATAACATTGTAATTTTTGCAGATACAGAGAATGATCTGAATAACAGAATTGATGCAGTTACAGAACGTTTTAAGGATATTGATATTAAGCCGGAAAGACCATTTGGAGAAAATCTAACAGCTTTATATGAATTTTCATATCCGTTAAATTCACATTTGTTCGTTGACGATCACTACTATATAGCAAATTTAGAGGTCTTTTCTTCATTTCTTACATGTACAGGAAAATACAATAATGATAAAGAGGGCTTGAGACTAAACTCAAGATTGGCGGGAATGGTTCCGGTGACTGTAGATGTTTGGGATGAAGATAAAAATTACGTTGATGCACGAAATTTTTTCATTGTATCGCCAACAGGCGGGGGTAAATCTTTTACTGCCAATCATATTATATCACACTATTATTCTGATGGTGCAAAACAGGTAATTATTGATTTAGGAGGTTCTTATAGAAAACTTGAAGCTTTATTTCCAAATGACATTGCATATATCACTTATAAAGAAGGAGATAATTTAGGAGTTAACCCATTTGAATTAAGAGCGAATGAAGTCCTGACGACTGCCAAAATAGATGAATTGGTTGAGTTTATAGGGGTACATTTCCGTAGAGAAGGTACTTTATCAGAACAAGAAAGAGCGGTATTAAGAAGGGTTGTAGAATTGTACTACAAAAACATCAAAAAAGGTCATTCTTTACCTTCTTTTATCAATTCGTTTATGATCGATAAGAATGATATTATCGAACATCTTGAAATACAAAAAGAGTTCTTTAATGCTGATGAATTTGTTCTACTAATGAGCGAGTTTGTTGATACCGGAGCATACTCATTTTTGTATGAAGAGAGTAAGCCAACATTTGGAACTGAACTTTATGAGAAAAATATTATTGTTTTCGAATTGGATGCTATCAGAGGAAATAAGCTACTATTATCAATCATGTTGCAACTTATTTCGACAACTATAGATAAAATGATTTGGCAGGATAAATCTACAAGGGGAGTTATTTTATTTGATGAAGTTGCAGAACAGCTAAAATGGGATGGAATGTTGCGCAGAATCCAATGGTTCTATCAAGCAATCAGAAAGCAAAACGGAAGTATTGGAATAGTACTGCAATCAATTGCTCAATTACCTAAGAATGAATTATCTGATGCAATTATTGACAATACTCAGATTTTATATGTTTTAGGAGCAAAAGATTATAAAGCTATACAAGAAAGATTTAATCTTTCAGACCATGCTTACTACCAAATGTCTTCAATAAAGAAAAATTTTAGTGGAGCAAGGAAATATTCTCAACTATTCCTTTTGCGTGGCGATACTCACCAAGTGTATAATTTAGAAGTTCCACCAGAGGTCTTTTGGGCTTATCAAACTGATGGTGCAATGAATACTCTACTAATAAAGGCATATGATATCACGAAAGATATGGAATCAGCTATTCAGATCATGATTGAGAATCAGCCGAAATTTGAGCAAATCAGAGACGATCTGAAAGCAAGAAAAATTGATGAAGAAGAATCAATCAAGATTATTAGAAAAATCACTAAAAATTACCAATATGAAAAAGAAACTTATTAACCTGGCTTTGGTTTTACTGCCATTTCTAGGCTTCGCCCAAATCGGAGGAAGCGTTGTTTTTGACCCTACTCAGGCATCTAATATGAGTACCCAGATTGCCAACACTACACAGCAGATAGGACAATTAGAAAAATCATTGGAATACATGAAAAAAGCATCTGAAACACTAAATAAAGTAAATGGTTATGTGCGTGATGTTTCTTCTGTAACGGAAATTACCAATATGTATAAAGAATCCGTCTCTATAGCTTCCCGAGTGCGTAATGATGCTCAAAGGATTAAAAACCCGAATACAAGAAAACGAGTTTTAACAAACGTTTCTCAACTTCTTACATCACTTACAAGCGGAGTTGCTTTTGTTAATAAGATTTTGACAAATGATTTTTTTCAAATGACTGATAAAGAACGACTTGAATTGCTTAATACTGAGAGAAGAAAAATCTTAATTAAGAAATCAAAATTAACCTCTTATTTAAACTAAAATGGACTTTGCATTTATAAACCAGCTTACTAAAGAGTTATCAGGTTCTAATATTTTCCTGTATACATTTTCAGGAGCAAAAATTTTAGCTTTTGCACTGTTGATGTTTAAGATTTTAGAGGCTTTTAGTAAAGATTTTGACAGCAAAGACCCAAAAGTCGGCAGTATTATGTCTCTTTTTGGGTACGGATTAATAGTAATGAGTTCTGATTGGATTATGGTGTCTATAGAAAATGTATTTGCTTCTGTTGATATGACAATGAATGCTACTTCATCTGATTTATTTGAAAATCTTAATGATCAGGTTTCAACTAAAATGGATAATATTTTTGTCGGTTGTGAAGATGTTTTTGATTATATGGGGGCTTTTTTCGCCAATGTTATCATTATTGTAACATTACTCATTACATGGTTAATTGGAGGATTATGTAAGCTAGCTGATATGAGCATTACAGCATCTTATTTAATACAAAGAATATTTATCCTTAAACTATTACAATTCCTATTTCCTTTAGCAGTAGCATTCTCAACTTACAACGGAACAAGCAAATTATTTTCGGGTTGGATTTTGAGGTATTGCGGAGTTTTTATTTTAGGTATTGGATATATCGGAATTATAAATATTACTGAATTACTACAGTCAACAATTATTGCTCAATTTGATACAGGAGGTGGTAATTACGGAATGATGGGTAATACAATTGACGGAACAGTTTTCAGTACAGGAATTTTAGTCGCTATGATTGTAACATTCACCGTCAAAATTAAATTGTTCGGAGTGGTTACAAGTTATATAACAGGAATGTTTCAATAATTAATTATGAAAGTAGGAGAAGATTTTTTCACGGTTTTAAAGAAAAATAATACCACAGTCTGGGTAGTCGGTTTTGTAGCAATACTAAGCGTTTTAGGTTCACTTTTCTTTGCATTTACTGTTTATCGAGACAGTACGAACAATATTTACAGCATCAACGAAAAGGGCGAACTCATTCCGTTAAAAAAACTTGATATTCAAAATGCTGATCTTATACAGGCTAAAGCTAATCTAGAACTCTTTGTAGATCAGTATTATAATTTGGATGCCTATTCAATGAAAAGGAAAAGAGAGCGTGTTTTATGGTTGGTTGGAGATCAGCCGACATTGATTGTAAAAGATAGAGCTAACAAAGGCTATTTTGATGAATTTTTATCCATTGCCGGACTTACTCAAAACGCTGAAATTCTTCAGCAAACTCTTAAGATATCTAAGGAAGCACCTTATACTGCTGAGTTTGTTGTAAGAATCCAAAGGATTAATGGTGGTGTATCTGAATTTTACAACAGTACTATTAAGCTGAGAATGGAAAGAGTTAACAGAAACTTTCCTTACAACCCTTATGGACTGCTGATTACTCAGTTTTCTGAAAGCTTACAAAAAGTTGATGTAAAATCAGATCCTGCCGTTGAAGAAGTCAAAGCTTCAGAAGAAGAAACTAATCAAAACCCTAAAGAATATGGAAAGTAAACCAGAGAAAATAAACAAAAAGAAAGGCAAATTTGACTTTAAGAATATTTCTACTGAAGACAGAAATAAATACTTTGCCTATGGGGTTTTTGGGATTGCAATATGCGGAATTATGATTTACGGAATTTCAAATTATACTTCTGATGAAAAAACTGAAGAAGTAGTTGAGTTTTCAAATCCGGAAGCAGAACAAAGCAAGTACAATTCAAAATTGGAAGCTATGAATCCTAAAACTCCAATGCAATCATCGAACAGTTTAGAAAACACTTTCACGCCTTCTGATGATCTTGGGCAAAATAATAATAATGCAGATTTTCAAACTTTGGATAAACAGTTGTCAGAATTAGGAAGCGGAAAAAGTATTGTTCAAAATGATACAAGAACTATATCTTCAGGAACAACATCTACTCCATCAAATTCACATGACGTTTATGGAAATTATTCAATGTGGCAGGAAAAAGAGCCTTCAAATAATAAAATTGGTTATGCCTCAAAGAAAAATCCTGTAACAGCTTCCCCATCACCTCGCCAAACTTCTAAGCCTTCTTACACAGAGGTTAGCGGTTCTCAACCAGAAGTAACTTACAAAGAGCCATCTTTTGGAGGTTTTGGAGAAAAACAAGCTGTTAGTATTGCACAAGTAAAATCAAAGTTGATTTCTCAGGGAGAAGCCTCAAATAACAGAAGTATTTCTTTCGTGATTTTAGAGAATTTTACTTTAAACGGTGAAACTATTTCAAAAGGAAAATCTTATGCAATTGGTTCAATACAGTTAGAAAATAACAGAATTTATGCAAAAATTAACACCATCAAGGCGAATGGTAAAATGTATACTGTTTCAGGAAAGATTTTAGGATATGACGGTGAGGACGGTTTGCCCTATTCTATGAATGAAGCTAACGGAGGCAGTAATGCAGGAGGTGTTTTAAAAGATGAAGCAGGAAGATTGATTAATAGTGTGCCCGTTGTCGGGGGAGTGATCAGCAGAGCAACGAGCGGAGGCTCAAAAAATAAATCAAATAAAATTTCCCTTTCAGGAAATATAGAATGTACAATAGTAATTTATAAATAATAACAAGATGAAAAAAATTGCAATTTCAATTTTCATTGTAGGTAGCGTTTTATGCTATTCTCAAACCACAAAAAAGAAAAGCTACAAAAAGCCTGTAAAAAAGACTTACGTAAAGAAAAAGGCTACTCCAAAACCTGTTGCTGCTGCTGTAGTAGATGCACCAAAACAGGAGGAAGTAAAAGCTGAAGTAATTACAGAACCGGCAGTAGTTGAGGAACCAACTGTAGCTGTTGTTGCTGGGAAATCAGATTATGAAAAAACAGCAGAAAAGCTATTGAAGCAAAAAGGATGGATTAATAACAGAAATTCTTATTTAGTCCGAGGCGTTGAAGGATTTGTAAAGGGAGTTTATTCAGGAAACGGAAAGATTTTCGTAATGCTTGAAGTATCAAACCGAAGTAATATCAATTATGATATTCAAAATATTTCTTTCATCACAAGCCCAATCAAAAAGAAAGGTGTTGACTTCGACACCGAAGAAAAAATCTTTCTTCCTATCTGGTCTAATCAACCTGAGTTTATTGGTAAAAAGGCAAAGCAAAAGTTAGTTTTCGTCTTCGATAAATTTACAATTGGAGAAAACAAAACCTTAAATGCAGTGATCAATGAAAATGAAGGTGAAAGAAATTTGAAACTTGAAATTAAGCCAGCTTATATTTTAGAAGCTGAATATATTAACTAAAACAATCACAGATTATGAAAAATAGAATCTTAGTACTTTTATTACTCTTCATAGGGCTTTATTACAATGCACAGGGAAGAAGAGCTAATCAATCCGGAATCCATGCTCAATATGGCTATATTGCTTCAAATGACACCATTAAAAAAGGTTCATTTATGGCTATTGCGGGATATAACCATGTTTTCGGAGATAAAGGATTTTTAGGTAAAGTAGAAGCTTTTTATCAAGATACAAAGGTAGGTTACACAGACAATCAGGTTTTACCTTACCAAAAATACGGTTTCAATGTGTCGGCAGGTTATAGCTACGAAGGCTTATATCCTGTTTTCCTGAATGCTTATTTTGGAGCATTCGGAGCATACGAGAATGTAAACGATGGTAATCAAAAAGACCCAAAATATAATGCACAAATACCGACAAAAGTTAAAGGATTTGTTTACGGTCTCTCGGGTTCTGCCGAAATTGAAGTTGTCTTAGCAAGAAGATTATCATTGCTAGTTAATTACACTCAGTTCTACGACCTTAAAAGTGAATTTTCAAAATCGAATTACGCCTTTTTTGGAGGTATCAAATATTACATCAATTAAAAAAATACTGTTATGAAAAATTTATTTTATTTAATCATTGCTTTTTTTAGCTTAACTCTAACTTTAAACTCCTGCGAAGATGATGGAGATTGGGATGATATTACTGGCGGACAGTTTGGATTTACAATAGAAAGAGACGATTATTTCATTGAAAAATCAGTTGGAGAAGCCAACCAAATGAAATATAATGTTGTAACAAATTATGATTTTGCTACGGTACCGATGAAAATTAAGTATACATCTTCTTTAAATGGAACTTTAAAATTAGGTGCTGTAAACTTACAGCCTAATACAGAGTACACATTGACAAATAAAGAAAATATTTTAACCTATGTAGGGAATGTTGCAGGAACTCATGATGTAAAAATTACAGCAAGAAACGAAAAGGGTGTAAGTAAAGAAGAAACTTTCAGCCTTAAATATGGAATTTCTGAGTTTACACATACGTTTACAGGAGGTACAGCAGATATTTATCAAGCTGACGAAACCTCTTATTTGATGAAAATAGTTCCAAGCTCTGGGCAACCGAATACAGGTTATGAAATTAAATTCAATTCCTATAATGGAAACATCAAATTAAATGGGGTGGCAGTTCAAACAGGACAGTTTTACCCTCTTCCGAATATTGATAATTTTACCGTCATATTGGCTACCAATCAAGTTGGTCAGGGAGCATTAGATTACACAATTAAAAACGCAACAGTTCAGTCAAATTACAATATTCAACAGACTGTAATTGCAAGACAAATTGTAATTGAGTCCATGAATGTTAATTCTCTGAACGTCTTACCAAACACTCAAATGAGCCTGATAGGTGTTATCAAAAAAACACCTGTAACAACTGATAACACCGTGAAGTATAAAACATGGATTAGTGCATCAAGTAATAATAACACAGGAGGAATCCAAAACACAAATAACGTATACACGCCTTATGCATTAGGAGCGAATGGAGCTTTCAATATTACATTTAATGCCTTACAAGTTGGCAACTATACTTATAATATTCAAGCACAAGATCAATACGGAAATGAGAGTGCTGTTAAAACTTTTAATATTGTAGTAGCACCAGAAATTACTTTTGTAGGTGCAATGGCTATGAATGTCGATTTTAGATATGTTCCTCAGTTTTCAGGAGTTCGTACCTATTTAAAAGACTTTAAAAGGTCATTCAAAGCCGTAGCAGGTGGCTCAGCGACGATCATTAAAATTGAATACAATATTACATTTGATCACATGGGACAGGCGAGGAATTATAATTTTACTGAAAATGTGACCAATGGTACTAACACCTATGAAGTAACAGATGCTAATTTTGGAACAGGAACATCGGAAATGGCTTACGTGACAAACGTACCAAATCCCCCTATTACCAATTTACAGGCTAAGATAAAAGCAACATCATCAACAGGTGCGGTTCTTGAACAAACACTAACACCAACTTATAATTTTACAGCAGGATTGTAAGTTCAAATTTTAACAAAAACAGCTATCCCATAAGATAGCTGTTTTTGTTAAATGTAATTAAATATTCTATTTTTGACCAATAGCATTGAATGCTTATTGAAATTTAAATAATTATGAAAATAAGAATTTTACTAATCTCTATTTTAGTATGCCTTTTATTAGGCTGTGATAATAAAAAATCATCCAATGATTTTAAGGAAAAATATGCATACCCTGTTGGTTTTATTAACCCACACACAAAAGTTAATATTAAAATTAACGAGAAAACTAATCAAATTTTAGAGTCTTTGACCAACTATAATTTATCTAATCAGTTCAAGTCATGTTACGATAGTAATGCTAATCATTGTGATGGAATAATCACTAAAAAAGTGCAAATGTTTTTCACTTTTACAGATCAAAAAAAAGAAATTTCTTTTTTAACAAATTATGATAGAAACTGTTCATGTAACCCTTATTTTACTTTAAATACAACATTAGAAAGTATTCCATTTGATAAAATTTCTAGAGTCGATACAATTTCTATAGAAGAGGATGCTTATGGAGAGAAACTAACTTCTATAATGATTTATCCTAAATATAATAATGATGACGTACAATATAAAAGATTACACATAATTTATGATTCAGTTAGTAAAAAATACGGATATTCTAAAGACTATGGTGCCAATAATGACCCAATTATTATTCATGCCAGAAAAAATTTAGCATTAAATTTGAAAAATTATTTTGAAAAATTAATAGATTTAAATACTCTTTAAAAGAGTGGTATTGTATAAAGGAAATAAAAAAAACTCTATCAGAAAGATAGAGTTTTATATTTAAAAAAATATATTTTTAAATTTAGAAAAAAGAACTGTCCAAACACTGATAATCCTGCCGAAGCTGTCCAAATTATACGGGTCCTGTTCTTATTTCATTACAAATCTACGTATTAAATTTTTAATACACAAAAAAATCTAGATAGAAATTTTATGAATAGAAATTTGATTTGTTTTCACTAATCGATTGAGATTAACTCCTGTATCGGTTATCGACATGTAAATTTGACCATCTGACATTGTAAAATCTTGACACTTCATTGCAGTAATTATAGTTATTTCATATTGAGAATAATTCAAAAAATGTACTTCTATAACAATATTTAAAGGTGTATCTGTTCCTCTATAATCTTTAACTACAACTCTATGTTTAGTTGGTTTGTCTCTATTAAAAAAATTTATAAGATTAGTTAATCTTAAAATCATATAAAAATGGAAAAGATATTTTACACTTTCTATTATTAGCTCAATAACTTTATCTTGTTCAATTCCTTCACGAAATCCATTTTCATCGCCTTTGTTAACTCGATTTTCATAGTGCTTATCTATCCAAATTTCTATTTCAAAGTCTGTATATTTATGTATGAATTTTGCATTTGGTGAAGCACAATTTTGAGTGAAATCACTAACCGAATCAATATGTGCTATTTGTGATTCATTAAAATTTTCATTTTTTTTTATTCGAGGTCTTTTTCCCATTAATTTAATTCAACTTGCAATTTTAATGAAAAAATATTTAAAAATATGTATCAATTTAAACTCTAATTATAAAGTGTTTTTAATCTTTATTTTTTTTATAATAATATAATAATCATTTAGCATACACTATACTTCCTGCCGGAATTTTATTTGTCATAAATTGAGGATTGGCAAATTTTAAAATTTCATAATTAAATTGTTTACCCAAAGCTTCTAACGAGGTAGTTTCATTAACTTTAATAACTTTTAAATCTAAAAAATTAAACTTAAAATATTGAGGTTGGATATTATGTTCTTTATAAAAATTAAAGAGATAATTTACAGCAATAAATGAAGGAACATAAGCCTGAGTTTCATTTGGAAGATAAGGACGAACTTTCCAATAATTTCTACTACCTGCTTTTTTAATTGCTTTTCTAACGTTACCTGCACCGCAATTATATGCAGAGATTGCAAGATTCCAATCACCTAATTGAACATATAAATCTTTAAGATATCGCACAGCACTGTCGGTATTTCCAACAGGATCATAAAAAATATTGATATAACTATTATGTTTAATACCATATTCTGCCCCTGTAGCGGGCATAAATTGCCAAAGACCTTTTGCGCCAGCCCAAGAACCGGCACGAGGATTTAAAGCACTTTCAACTACAGCTAGATATTTAAGTTCCAAAGGCATTCCATATTGATTCAATTTTGATTCAAAAAGTGGAAAGTAATAAGTTGAAAGACCAATGATTTTACCATACCAATGATACGAAAGATATTTTTTCACATAAGAATATGTAACATCATTATAGTCAATATTTAGAGGCGTATTTTGATTAAGAAACGTAAATCTATCTTTGAAAGTATTAAGATGTAAATTTTCATCGATATCCTGAGCTTCACCAAGACTGTTAATATAATTTTGGTCGTATTTAATATAAGTTTCCTGCGCATTAACGGTTGTGTTTGCAATTAAAAATCCTATAAAGGAAAGTGTTGATAGTTTAAAAAAAGCGCGCATTTTACGTTGTGTTTTATTACTCAAATTTACGAAATCAAAACCAATATTTACTTAATTTATAGATATTTAACGCTTATTTGTAGGGCATTTCCCAAGGGTCGGGCTTTTCACACTCAATCTTTATTTATAGTCATTTCAAAGGACTTTTATATTTGTTTTTTCCGACTATAAAAAAAGGATTTCAAACAATTGCTCCAATCCCTAACGCTTTTACAAGATTACGCATAATCCCATGCAGAAAGAACCGGAAATAAAAATAAAAAATGGAAGCTTCAGAGTAGCACCCAATTTGTTATTTTGTTTTAATCGGCTCAATTCCCAACAGCCCATAAAAAATAAAGATTCCGTTCCGCTTACGTGGAACTGTTCCGCAAGCTTGAACAGGTCCACCGCTTCACTCCAACATTATTTTTTTCCATCAATTTAGCCGTTAAAAATATTTCCAATTCTTCTCGAAATGCTTTGAAGATGCACTATCCGAGCAAACCTGAAAAAAATAACCTTGCAATGTATATTAGCAGAACAACAACAAAATAGAATTGTTATGATTATAGAATTTTTTATTTTGGGTAAAGTTTACCCTGCAAGAGTTAGAAGAGTAAAAGGTAAACTAAAGCTCTTTTTTAGTACAGACAGCGAATTTCATAATATACATGGATTTGACCTGCCTTGTTACTGCTGTAGAAATATTAAGCACAGATGGAGAAGTTTAAGTCAAAAAAAAATTGATATTCTCAATAGGAAATATTCTGATGCAGTAATTTTCCCAAAGAACTAAAGAAAAAGCCTCATAATTGAGGCTTTTTCTTTTATTTATAGTTCGTCATTACTTTGCCCTGGATCTTCTGCAGCTTTCTTTTTAATTCGTTAAAAGTTCTTTGGCCAAGCAAAGCTTTGCAACTTTTAACGAACTACATTTTTCATTTTTTTTAGTTCGGCATTTTTCAATCCCGGTTTGTCTTCAGATCTGATTTTAATTCGTTAACCATTTTCAGAACCGGAGGCGCTACCACCCCCTCGCCCCGATTTTAGCGAATCATTTTTGTCAGTTGGCCAAAAGCGTAATCCCTCTCTTTCCCTTCCCTATTATGCTTTCAGCAAACTGAGTGGAATTTTTTTTTAAATGTGTGGTGGTATCGGGATGAAAAGCAGTAGTTAAGAGTTTTCGGATCACTATCTCCGTTGATAAGAACTTACTGCCGATTTCCGTAGTCTGAGGATTTCCCGATTTTCTACTGCGAATTTGAAAGATCTTTTCCTAAAAAATTCTACCCCGCAACTTTTTTGGGAATCCGATTTTTTCAAAATCAAACCCACCACAAAAAAGTTACCCTGACACCTAGTGCAAGCACCCTATTTTTTACGCTAAAATATTTCACGAGACATTGCATAGAAAAGTCGGAACCTCAGATACACTACGCAAATAGACAGAGTTCTTTGAAATCAACGGAAAAAGCAAAACAAAAACTCAAACTAAATTATGCTTTTCATCACCGATACTCACCACTTTAGAAAAAGTCAAGTGTCCTCGATGCCTATGCATATAAACCTTATTTTTTTAACATTATAACTACTAATTAATAAATATAACATTATGAAAACAAATTATACCAAACAATTTACAGACTGGGTAAAAAAAGAAAATATACAAGTGTTAAAGGAATTAGAAAATTCTGATTTGAAGATTGGCGACATAGGTACTTTCACTAATGAATACGGAGTATAATTTGAAAACCTTGAAATTTTAGGATTCAGAAACAATAATGATTTTATGCCTGAAAGACATGTTTACTTAAATAAATCATCCTTCTGGTTTCCAATAAAATTATCAGAAATCAAAAAACAGAATAACATTATAACTACTAACTAATAAATATAATATTATTAAAAAGACTTCAATTATTATCATTGGAATATTTGCAACCGCAATTCTTTTTAGCCTTGAATTTTATATAGGTTTTGAAATGGGCTACCAACACCATAAAGATGAAGCTAACGGACGTGCTAAAGAAATGATATTGAATGATGAAATTCCTAACTACTCTATGGAGGTTGGAACATTAGATTTTATCATTAATAATAAATCCGGAGAATTAGAAAAATCACTAATAAAATAGATATGAAAAAGTTACTTTTTAAAATGAAATCATTTTTTATAATTACTTACAGCAAACCTTTTAAAGATTTTGAAAATGAGTATTTTCAGAAAACCCCAGAGTTTTTTTTTATGAATGGCGAAAGAAAATTTTCAGACAAAGAAAAACATTATCTCAAGATAATTAAACATTGTTTTAATCCAAGAATATTTAAACATAACTAAATAATTAATTTTAAATTTAATCTACTAAATCAAAAATCATGAGTATTAAAAATTCAGTTCGTTTAATCGGATACACAGGAAAAGAAGTTGAAGTAATCAATTTTGATAATGGTTCTCTTAAAGCAACCGTTACACTTGCAACTAATGATCACTACACTAATGCAAAAGGTGAAAAAGTGGAGGAAACACAATGGCATAACCTTGTAGCATTTGGAAAAACCGCAGAAATTTTACAAAAGTATGTCACCAAAGGCAAAGAAATTGGAATTGAAGGAAAATTAACATACAGAAGCTACGACGACAAAGACGGTGTGAAAAAATACATCACTGAAATCAGAGTAGAAGAAGTTTTATTATTAGGTTCTAAAGACACAGATTCTTAATTCCCCCATTGAAAGGCTTTTAATTAAGCCTTTTTTTTATTTAATATTATAACGTTTAATTAATCAATATAACATTATTATTAAGAATACCATTAAACCCCATCAAGATAAATTCCATCCTTTAATTGCTATCATAATTTTAATAGGATGCATGATTTTAATCTCTATAGTTGATAACAGCAATTATATATTAAATAAATAAAAATTATTTAATAATATAACTACTAACTAAAATATATTTTATATATTTGTTTTAATATTATAACCACTAACAAAACATTATATTATTATGAATGTTCCTAAATATGTACGCTTTGAAGTTCTCAGAGTTGAAGATATTACAAAGATAGGCTCAACTGTTTCAGTTGGCAAGTGTTACGAGGTCTTTACTATGAAAGTAGCAATACTGTATCTTTTTCTGATGATAATGGGCAGGATGGGACTTTTTACGTTGGTGACACTTGCAGGATTGTAGAAGAATCACAACAAACTCAATTTTATTAATCATGGCAAGAATAAATCCAAGACCTGATATAATTTATGTCAAAGATTTGACAGAACAGGATAAAGATCATTTTGAGAAAATCTTAAATAAATTTCGCACTACTAATAATGGAGAAGCTGTAAAAAAACTTTTCTCTGAATATCTGAAAAACGAAGAATTAAGATTAGAACAATCGGAGGAAATTGTAAAGCTTAAAAGTGATTTACAGAATGCTCAGAAAGAAAAAAAGAAATTTATGAATGACACTGAAAATTTGATCAATTCAATTTCTTCAGTTGAAGAAAGTTTGAAATCAGCTAAAAAAGAGTTAATCAAATTAAAATAGATATTCATGTATAATACAATAAAAGATTCACTTCTGAATTTGCTTCCTGACAACGCAAAATATATAGGAGATTTTTACAAAGAAAATGATTACTATTTCTGCACAATAGAAGTCTCTTCAGGCGAAAAGATAACTTTTAAAACTAATGAATTTGAAGTTGTTTCTATTATAAACGACATTGGTGTATACGTTACAATTAAGATAAGTGCTAAATATTTAGAATATTTACACTCTTATTACAGGAGTGCTAAATTACAAGCAGAACAAATTTTATTGAAATTTCGAATACAAAATCTTTCCTTAAATGCATCTATTAAAAAACTGTTAGAAGAAATCTCCATTTTAACAGTAGGAGATTTGGTCAATCATTCCCGAAATGATCTTTCTAAAATCAAATATATAAAAGAAAAAAATATAAATGATATAGAAAATGTAATTTCTGAAATGGGTTTAAAATTATCTAATAAGTAAAAAAATAATTCGTTATTCATTCCAGGTTCCGGAAGATATCAGCTCCTTCTGGAACAATTTTAACGAACTAAATAATCTTGAAAAAGTAAAATCAAATGAAAGCAAAAGTAATATCAATCTTTACACAAAAAGGTGGAGTAACAAAAACCACAAGTACAATTAACATTTCAGGTGTAATGGCAGAAATGGGTTACAAAGTTTTGGTAATTGATTTTGATACTCAATGTCATTTATCCTTAGGATATGCAGTTGATAAAGATGTTGAATATAATGTAGATGATTTTTTGAAAGGAGTAGATCCAATTGAGTATGCATACAGAGGGAAAAATAATAATGTTAGTGTAGTTGCAGGAAAATTAAAATTATCTACTAAAAACCTTAATAGAAAAAGTTTGAGGAAAGCACTTAAAAAAGTGGGTGATGATTTTGATTTCATTCTTATTGACTGCCCGCCAAAGCCAATAAATGAAGATATAGGATTTGGGGAAATAGCAGTTTTCGCATCTGATTTTATAATTTCGCCTGTAGATTATGATGCTTTTACTTTAGATGGGTTGACAACATTAATTATTACTATTAATGAGTTGCAGACAAACGATGATTTAAAAGCTAAATATTTAGGATTCTTCTTTTCAAAAGTAGAAGAAAACACCAGAGATTTTAAAGAAGCTTACAGAGAACTTGCAGAAAGTGGCATTTCTGATTTACTTTTAAAAAGTTACATTAGAAAAAACGCCTTTATTAGAACAAGTATTAACCAAGGAGAATCTGCCGTGCTGTTAAAGCCTTATAGTCCTGTTTCTATGGATTATAGAAAGTTAACTGATGAAATAATTAGTAAAATTAAAAACAATGGATAATAAGCGTAAAATTAGAGGTCTTGAAGGTCTAAAATCAGCAGGAACAAACTTGCAGGTCAGCAATGATAAAATCGAAGAAAAGAAATATGAATTCTCAAAAGAGAATAATATTACATTAGCTTTTACGCTTCCAATTACTATGATTGCTTATATCAAAGAACTTGTTATACATAAATTGTCTGGAGATTATGGATACAATGAAAGTGCAGCAGTACGAGAAGGTTTGAAGCTTTTAGAGGCTAATTCGCCTTTCATTGTTCAAAGACCTGATGATATTGGAGTTCCCACAAAACGAGGTAGAAAATCTACAGCAGATAAAGAAGTAAAGAAAAAAAGCACTTCATTTTTGATTAGTGAAGCTGATCAAAATTTCATTTATAATTACATTTATTATAAACAAAAGGGTGGTGGTATCTTCATTAAAGAAGAGTTGTTTTCTCTAATAATTGAACAGTTAGAAAACAAATACAGAATCAAAGAAGAATCGATTTAAAATTTTTACAAATGGCTTTAATTAGTTGTCCTGAATGCTTAAAAAAAATCTCAGATAATGCAGAATATTGTCCGAGTTGTGGATTTCCTATAAATGCACCAAAAGTGTACAAACCAAAAGGAACAGGCTGTTTTATGCAGACATTAAATACAGGTTGCTTAATTGTCGTCGTTATAATAATAATTGCAATTGTGTTAGCAGGAATTTCAGCATATAAGTTGAAAACAAATAAAAATGCTGAAAAGACAGAATTAAAATCAAGTAAAAAAAATAAAAAAAGAGCTCTAATAAATTAGAACTCCTTCAAACAAATTAATTTGTTTTTTCCTAATACGAAGTTACAAATATTATTTTAATACTAAATGCAAAATGATATGAAAAAAACAGAAAGTAAAGGTTTTTTTTGTGTAGTATATCTATCTGAAGAAAAAAAAACCACATGGTACAATAAAGTATGGATGCCTTCAAAACTTGCAGATTATCTCACTAAAGAAAATAAAAAATGGTTATGGATAAAGATCTTCATTGATAAACAAGACTATTTTTCAGATACAAAAGCAAATAATTATCACGCAATTTTTGATAAGGAAAACCCAGTTCAACAATTCACATTCCAACCATTTTCAAAAAAATAATTATGATACAAGAGAGTGAAGAAGAAAACAAAAATGAACTGATTTTTGGTAATTATATCAAACAGGCTAATTTTTTAACATCAAGCGTTATTCTCGATATTTCAGAGGTTCAAAAAGATGCATTGTACTTTATAATGCAAAATATAGATTACCATTCAAAAAATCCTACGGATAAATTGAAGATAGATTTCGAAAAATTTTTGGATTATAAAAAAGTCAAAAAAAATAATTTTTATAGTATTCACGAAACCGCACAATTGATGAATGGTATTAGAGATATTAAAGGGAGTTTTAGAAATCAATATACAGGTCAATTTGTTACTTTTAACCTTATTGACAACGTCTCTATAAATCCAAAGTCACCTAATGAATTAGACGTTACTTTGGCACAGTATGGAGTAATTCTGTTATATGAAAAAGCATTAGCTGAGTATGTTGAAAACAGTAAATCATTTCTTCCTGATTATAAAACAAAAAGTAATTCGGGTAAAGGTTTTACACAAATTGAGAAAAATGTAGTTTCTCTTAATTCATATCCTCAAAAAAAACTTTTTGAAATGCTATCAAGATTTAAATCTAAAGGCTGGATGAAAATAACTTTATTTGATTTAAAGCTTGCTTTAGGATTTATTACTATAAAATCTAAAACTTTGAACATTGATTTACAGGCAGAGCAATTAAGTTTAATATTTAGTAAAGATGAAAACAATGATATTGAAAAAGTTGAAAAACTAAAAGTTTTTTATGAATTTAAGAGGAGATTTTTAGATGTTGCAGTTGCAGAGATTAACAACAACATGCTTTTAGATATAACAAATCTAAAGTTTGAGCCACTAAAAACTGGTAACCGAGTAACATCATTGTATTTTACTTTTAAGAAGAAAATGAATAAGGAAAATATGTCAGATGAAGAGCTCAAATGTTATAATTACTTTATTGATTGGGGAATGGCAGAATCGCAAGTTTTGCACCTCTTAAATAGAATTGGTTATGAGAATATGTATTCTGAATTTAATGCTAAAATAACATCTAAAAAAACACAATATGGATATATTTTTTATGATAAATCAACTCAAAAAGAAATAAAAAACTTATCTGGGTTTCTCTATGAAAACGTATTTCCAAATATTTTAAAGTAGTTTAAGGGTTCACGTACGTAGCTTAAGGATTGATGTACGTAGCTTAAGTATTGACGTACGTAGTTTAAGTATTGACGTACGTAGTTTAAGGATTGACGTACGCTTTTCATAAGTAATGAGGTACGTAGCAAAATACGTTCTTTAAGGATTGATGTACGCTTTTCTTTGTTTCTTTTAAGGATTGACGTACGTAGGGAATTAATTATTTTAAGTATTGACGTACGTAGAAAAACCCGTAAACCCTTTATTCATGGTGCATAGCAGAGCTGATAAAGCATTTGACTAATAAAACAATTGTTTATATAAAACAATTGTTATAGTCGGCTAAAGCCTTTAAAAAGGCGTAAGCCTGAAGGCTCACAAGTTTTATTTTGACCTATCGGTCAAATATTTTTTATAGTCGGAAAAAACAACATAATAAATTCCTTGAAAACAGAAAGAAAAAAGTTGCGCTAAAAAAGAAAAATATTTAATTCGTTATATCTGGTCAGATCTGGTGCAGCTTACCTTCTTCCGGAATGATTTTAACGAACTACAAATAATAGTCCTTTACTGTTTACCGTACTATTTTATTTTTATTTCTTCTTAATTTTATTTTATGAAAACATTTGATTCAATAAAATTAAAATTAGACAGTCTTGAAAATAATGCAGAACGCATAAAATTTCTTAAATCAATACAGGAAAACCCAAATATTGGAAGAGATGATTTAAGAAGAATTGTTTGTAATACGATGGAAGAAACAAATTTTATTGAATCTTACTATAAAGTTGAATTTAAGGATAATTTAGAAATCATAACCAAAAAAATAGCTTCATTTTTAAAAAAACTTTATTTAAACGGTTTTTCATGACTTTAATTCACATTATGAAAACTACTATTTCATAGTCTAAAAAAACGGTAGTATTTTGAGATTTTAAAGGATGTGAATTTTGAAATCTTATTTTTTCAATTTACTTTCTCAAAATCTCGTATCATTAAACAAAGTTTCATAAATTTACAATGTATGAGTTTAATGTAACAAAATATGAAAATAGGATATGCAAGGGTGTCGACCAAAGATCAAAATTTGGATTTGCAGATTGAAGCTTTAGAAAAAGCAGGTTGTCAGAAAATTTATCAAGAGAAAATTTCTGGCGCAACAAAGAATCGTTCTGAACTGGACAAAATGATAGAGCAATTTAGGGAAGGTGATGAATTGTATGTTTGGCGACTTGATCGATTGGGTAGAAGTTTAAAAAACATCATTGATCTTGTCTTAAGTTTAAGTGATAAAGGAATTATAATAAAAGGTCTTGTAGATGGTGTAGATACTTCAACGATTAATGGTCGTCTGTTTTTAAACCTTATGGCGTCTCTTGCCGAGTACGAAAGGGAGTTGATAAGAGAAAGAACTAATGCTGGATTGCAATCAGCCCGAGCGAGAGGTAGGCTTGGTGGCAGACCTAAAGGCTACACCGCAGAAACAATTTCTAAATTATTACTTCTGCGCAATATATACAAAGATGTCACAAAACGTCCCGAAGATATTTATAAACCTCTCGGATTAACAAGAGCAACCTTTTACCGGTATGCTAAAATTCTCGACAACCATACGGATGAAGAAATAAAGAATATGGGAATTAAGAAATAAATAGATTCATCTTATTTCATTAAAAAAAAATTACTGAAGATTGTTTCAGTAAAAACAAGAAGTGTAATTTTATTTTTGCACTTTGCGGTAACCGCAATTGATAACAGATTATAATAATTATCTTTGATTAGGTCATATAAAACTGAAAAAAATAATCTCGTATGGTTTATCGCATATCCAATCGAATTTGAGTGGATATCTGCAGTTAATATATAATGGACAAAATGAAGTATTTATTGAATCCGTAGTTGAAAAAGTTAGTGCTATTGTCGAAGCAAACTCGAGTAGAACAAATCCCGCTTGTCAAGCTTGAGTAACTAAATGGAAACCAAGAATGTATGCTGCTGCTTTTATTGGAGGTGTAGTAGGTAGTATTGGAGGATGGCAAAGTGCCTGGGGAGGAGCTGTAATAGGTTTTACGGCTGCTGGATGGGGTGCTCAAGATTGTCTTGAAGCGGCTGGATGTTAAATAAAAATTTAAATTATGAAAACAGTTGATTTAAAAAATATGCTTATAATTTTTATATCTTTTATAGGCGTCTTATATTTCGCTTATACATGGGTAAGTAAAAGTTATAACGACATTCCAAATTACGATTTTTTAAATAATAATTTTGGTCAATTTGCTTTCACTGTGTTTTTAACACTATTTATATACAGATTTTTGAAGATATTAGATAAAGAGAATTTTTTTTAGTTTTTATCACAATTCTTTTGTTAAGTACAATTGTAATACTATTATTGAAAAATATTTTTTTATGGCCAGCTATGGTTGTTTTTATAATCTCTATACCTTTATTTTTTTGTAAAAAGTATCTTAAATAAAGATGGAGATCTTGAATATAAGATTTATTATTTTGCTGTGAGCGTACCAGTATACTTAGTCTCGAAGGTTTATAGAGATTTTGACATAATTCTATCAAAATATAATGTCCCAGCTGTAGTATCTCATTCTATACAACTAAGTTTAAGGCATCAGCAACTAGAGATAATTAATTTAGTTTTAAAATGAAAATAAAAAGCATCAACAGAAACCACAGTATCGGTATGCCTTCTGTCCAAAAAAGCGTGTAATATTTATTTTTATTCTTATCAGCGAAATATGTAAGTACGATAATAAAAATAATCACAATAAAATTTATTAGAATTTGATAACTATATTGTGTTCTTTTATAAAAGTCAAGGATAAAGAATGCTAATACTAGTAAATAAATGAGGTTTTTTGTATTATTAATTCCAATGACCTGAGGTATTGTTCGTAATTTAGAATTATCTGAACAGAGATCTATAATTTCAAAGATTAAAATTAGTATGAGTGCTAAGATAAATCGCTGAGCAAAGGCGCACATGACATAATTCTGTAAAGGAACTTTTGCTTCTAAAATAGGCACAAGTACGGTTAGTGCAGACCAGCAAATTGAAACTACATAAATTTTAATACCTGATCTGTTTCTGAGGTTTAGCTTACTTTTACCAAAAGGTAACACATAGAAAATATTTAAGATTGCAAAAATTAAAATCGTTATTTGAGTAAGAATATTAAAAGTAAAGAAATAATATAGGGATGTGATTGAGCAAATGACTGTTAGGGCTATTATAAATTTTAATGTCTTCTTAAATTTGTGATGTATCCTAATAAAATCATCAATTCTTTAATGTCGTTAATTACTGAAATGTTGTGCATTTTTTGCAACTATAAAAATTATCTTTTTTTTAAAAATTATTATATTTTTGAAAAAAACTATATGAAAAAACTAATAACCTCTTTTGCTGTCTTTTTCGGTGTCGTGATAATGTCTCAGAGTACAACAGTTAAGCCATCAGATTTGATTTGTGCAACTGAGATTCGGATGGGTGAATATTATAAAAAGCATCCCGAATCTAAAAAGCTCGCAGCTGATCTTAATGTTGAATTGTCTGAGCTTATTAAAAATGGAAAGATCATTTTCAATAAAAATACAATTTATGAGATTCCTGTCGTCATTCATGTGATATCTGACGGAAGTACTGCGGGCACTCCGTATAATAGAACTGATCAGCAAATTTTGGACTGGATCGAATTCACCAATCAGGTTTTTGCGGGTACGGCTCCCAATATTCTCAATGATACAAACGGCGGTGCAGTGATTCCTGTGAGGCTTGTTCCGGCAAAAGTTGCTCCGGATTGCACCACCACCAATGGAGTAAACCGGGTGAATCTCTCGTCAAATACTCAGTTTGTTCAGTACGGAGTCAATAGTGCAACGGGTTACAATGGCGTTCATGAAGACATTATTAAGCAGTTTGCCCGCTGGGATCCTTCAAAATATTACAATATTTACATTGTCAATAAATTAGCAGCAGGAACATTCCTTGCAGCAGGCTATGCAAGCTTTGCAGGAACGATCCCATTTTTTGATGATTGTTTTGTGATTGGAAATGTTGTTAATAACTTCAGTACAACAATGGCACATGAAATAGGACATTCTTTAGGTTTGTGGCATACGCAGCAAGGATCTTCAGGGAATAGCTGTGCACCCAATACCAATTGTCTTCTGGATGGAGATATGGTCTGCGATACGGAACCGATGATTGAACTTCTTACAGGAGCTTGTGTAACAGGTACAATAAATAACTGTACGGGCAATTTATATAATGGCATTGAGCAAAATATTATGGCCTACTCAAGCTGTACGGATAACAGATTTACACCGGGACAGAAAACCCGGGCGATTGCACAATTGTTGCAATTCAGAAGCGGCTTGTTAAATTCTCCTGTAGTTCTCACTACTCCAATCAGCAATTCAGCTGTTCTTACGCCTTCTTGCATTCCTACAGCACTTGCAGGAAGTAATGGAGATCACCATACAGGAATTTCAATGGTCAAATTTGGGGATATTAACAATTATACAGAAACGTATAATACTAAAAATTCACAGTTCTATATTAATTACACAAACAGCTACTGTTTAGGAAAAGCTACAACTACAATACCCTTAACTTCAGCAACCTCTTTATCGGTGCAGGTAGGATATAATTACCCCCATATTATTAAAGCATATATAGATTTCAACAACAACGGAATATTTGAAGAAGTCTCAGAGGTTGTGATGAATATGACTAATGTTGCGCAGCAGACAGTTGTTACCACTAACGTTTTGCCGCCGGCAAATGCAGTTGTAAATATTCCTTTACGCATGCGTATTATTGGAGATATGGATCTTCAGGGATTTACTTATAACGGATGTTCAAATCCTGTTTTCGGGCAGGTGGAGGATTACGCTGTCACTATATTATCGTCTTTAGCAGTTAGGGATGTTGAAAAGGAAAAGATAACCATTTATAAAAATACACAAAACAGTATAAATATTAGTAGCACTGAAAATAAAATATCAACCATAACACTGTATGACCTTTCAGGAAGACTCTTGAAGAAGTATGAAAATATTAATAGTAATAATTTTTTAACCGAACCTCTTTATTACAAAGAACAAATGATCATTGTTGCAGTACAATTTTTAAATAAAAAACAAATGACTCAGAAAATAAGGTTTTAGGAATTGCTGTGATGCTTTCACGGTTTACATTTAATTATTCTAAACTGATGTACTTTTATAGCTATCTCATATATTACACAAACAAACCATATAGAACGATTTAATAGTTATTCTTTGATCAATAATTGCTAAATGTTTTATATTTGTGAATATATGATTCTATAAAAAGTTAGAAATGAAAATATTAGGTGTAATTTTAATTTCTTATTTGTTGGGAGTTTTAACTTCAAGAGTTATAAATTATTATAATTACAGAAAGGAAAATTCAAAATCTTTAGAAGAACTACAAGATATTCAAGAACGTTTAGAAGCTAATATTAGAGAAGTCGAAAATAGTACGTTTAACGGTATTGTCACTTTAATTACTGGAGAAAAAATTGAAAGTGAATTTTTACATAGGCTTTCGGATAATGTCTTTGTTGACATAAAAAATAAGACTGAATTTATTCGAGATAAAATTGTAAGTATAAAATATCTTGAGCACCGAAGATAATTACTTTTTTAACATTTGATTATGTTTTGGGTACATTTTTCTGCAACCATCGATGAAGTGTGCTTTTTGGGATTGAGTACTGAGTTATTACATCAGATTGCGTCATTTTTCCAGAAGTAATTTGCTTAATTATAAATTCTTTTATTTCTTGAGTGTAGATGTTTTTTCGGAATTGTAGAACTACAGGTGATTTCTCTTGATTTCTATTCACAGCTGATGGCGGTGAATACAAAATCAAATGCGAGGTATATAGTCTAAAAAAGTCATACTCAAGTAATTTGGACCACCTCAGGAGCATTTCAGAATCAATCGACTGACTTTCAAAAACATTTTTAACAAATTGCTCATCTTTATTGAGGAATTTGCAAATTCTCTCAATCGAAATCCCTTGCTGATCTACAAGATCTTTAATTGATTGTCCTATATGAATTTTTTTGTACAACACTATAATAGTAATTTATTTTGGATATTTTGATAAACAAAGTTATTAAAGGGAATTTTCTTACTTTTCTTTTTAATACTCTAGCCTTCACAGGCAAATTTATCAATAACTACTAACACCTAAAATTTTGACTTTGAGAAGTCCCCTATCTTGATGGAAAGCAAAAAAAATTAAATCTTTTTATGGATTTAATTTTTTTGTGAAACTAGTGAAGTAATAAATTTTGTCTCAAGAAGAATGTGTTCGTGCAAATATACATATCTTTTATTTAATTGAATATTAAATCATATTAGTTTTAAATTAAAAGTATTTTAATTTAAAGCTAAATACGTATCATACAAATTACTGGTGCAGAAATCTGAATATTTATGTTTGATAAGAATGATTTTCGGCTATAGTGATATCAATGATTTTTTTACAGATACTCAACGCTCCTATAAAATTTTAAATAAAACGTTATGTTCAAAATTAATTTGTGAATTATTTTGGTTTTTCATCATTACTTCTTAAATTTACCTTTTTCCTTTAACAAGGATTTTTCATCATTTGTGTTTTAGCTTCCCCAATTGGGGAGCTTTTTATTTTTTGTTTAAAACGTCTTTGTAAATGTATTGATTGCATATTGTCTTAATTATTTATATGATTTTAATTTATACAATGTTGTTACGTAAAATTTATATGCGATAATAACAACTAACTTCGAGAACTTAATAAAAAAAAATAATTGGTAAAAGATTGTATCAAAAGGTCTTTCAAAAATTATTTTTCAGGTAATAATATTTATGATGAATACAATTTTATTCTACATTAGATCCGTACAAGTAGTTACCTTTTCGAAAGACTTTAAAAACTTTGAAAAAACCTTTCTACGGTCGGAATTCAACTTCGTAGCTCATAGTTATTTAACAGAAAGGGAGAAATTATTCGTTGAGATCATTTACAGATGTTATGTATTCTATTAATATATTTTAAGTACACTTGACGATCGTAGGTTAATATATTCTTTTGTAAATAATAGTGTATTTAAAGTTACTTATATTTCTTATTTTTCTTATTTTTGTGTTATTAATCTTACGGTTAGTACAATCTTCAAATAATCTGTCTCTGTAATAACTTAGACGGATTTTTTATTAATAATATGTATCGTATTATGGCGGTGATGAAACCGTTTTAAAATCTCTGCTGAAGAAACTCAACTATTCACAGAAACATAAGTTGCATATCGGTCCTGAAATTCCCCAAAGAATAATCATAAAAGCGGCAATAATAAATGCTGAAGGACTCCCGGTGAAGCACACAGCACGGTCAGAAAACCTTTCAAAAAAGTTTTTTTTCATGTATAATGTAATTGGTTTGTTGTTTAATTGCAGCTGTTGATATTACAGCTAAAATTTTTATGAAATAACAAATTTAAATTGAAAAAAAATATGAAAAAATTAAGGATACTTTAGAAACCAATTTATCAGGACACGCACCAGCAGGCAATAGCAGATTAAAGCCTACAAGAAGCTCCGATAAAATACTGTTTATCTGCACGGTGCTGTAATGCATAATTAAAGCCAACATCAAGTTTAAAATCTTTAACAATTTCCATTTGAATGGCAGCATTAATGAAATTCGATATTTCATGACTTTTAAAGTCGTAGGTATAATAGGTTTCGGCGATTCCATCAATTCCTTTCAGTAAAGGATGGCTGAAGGTCAAGGTCTGCAAAAACTTAGTATGCATCGCTGGCTGGTCTTTATCTTTAAGCCTGTCTACTTCCACCTGAAATCCAAGATTCCAATCTCCAGGAAGCTTATACGCCATAGGTACGATAAGGCCGCCTTCCAATCTGCTGTCATCTTCATAATCTGATGTAGGAAATTTAACATAGGGCAGTAGAGCTAACGCTAAGTCCCCAGTACTAAACTTATTTTTTAACCCAGAAACTACGCTGTGATCACCATTAATTAATGCTTTATAACCATCTTTTGCAACTTCTTCTGCGGTAGAGAAATCATCTTTATTTTCCATCATTTTGCTTTCATTCATCAATGCTTTGTTAAAAAAATCAGTATCGGTTGGTCCGGGTAGTAATGCTGTTACGGTAATACCGGTATCTTTAAGTTCTTCACGAATGGCTTCAGACCACGAAAGAATAAAAGTGACCTCCCCCCGATATATGGAACAGTCTAAAGTAGAGAAATTTGTTTTTTTTTGACTATTATTGATGAATTCATTTGGTGTTAAATTCCCTAGCGAACTATGAGGTCTGTAGCTGTTGTAATCTTCTCTCCAGACATCCAAATTTTGCTGTGCATCTTCTAAGGAGAGGAACCAATTTACATTAAGACACTCATCCCGAAGTGATCTGTTAAAACTCTCAATAAACGCATTGTCAGTGGGTTTGCCTGGTCTTGAGAACTCCAGTTCTATTTTCTTTTCATAAGTCCATCTGTCTAATGCTTTACTGATAAACTCAGATCCATTATCAATTTTAATTCGCTTAGGAGAAGCCTGTTGTTCAAAGGTAACATTTTTTAATATCTCTGCAACATTTTCACCCTTGATGGAAATTCCGCAATGGATTGCCAAAGATCTTCGACTATAATTATCCACTAAAGTTAAAACCCTGAACTTCTTCCCGTCAAAGAGAGCATCACTCATAAAGTCCATACTCCAGCATTCGTTTAAAGTAGAGGCTTTACCATCAGTAGGAACTCTGGATCGGGAGGATTTTATTGTTTTGTTTATTTTCGTCTCAGATTTAACCCTTCTTCGCAATAAATTCTGTAAACCCTTTTTTGATTATCTTTCCAGCCCTCACGTCTGAGCAGAACATGTAAACGCTCAATACCATAGCGGACACGCATGTTAGATAATTCTATTAGTCGCATTCTAAGCGCTGTATCATCCCGTCGGTGTGGATGGTAATAATAAACACTGGATTGTAAAAATATCAATCGACAGCTTCTTCTCTGTGAAATTCTGTAATCATTTTGTTTAGCTCTCGCCAGTTCACGCTTCTGAACCGGCTTTAGAACTTTTTTTTCAGCACATCCTGAAGAATCTGCTTATCCAGACTTAGGTCGGCTACCAATTTCTTGAGTTGGCTGTTTTCTTCCTCTAATTGACGTAAACGCCGAAGTTCTGTAACCCCTACACCTCCGAATTTCTTCTTCCAATTGTAGAAAGTCGCTTCACTTATACCCATTTTACGACAAACTTCTCTGTAAATCTGCTCTTTTTCATTAGATTTTTCTTTGTTTAAAATTAATTACTTCTCGAAAAATCTCTACTTTTAATTGATCCTGTTTTTTGGGAGAAGGTCAAAATCAAAAAACGATCATCAAATACAAGATTACGATATATTCATTATCTATTCTATATTTATTTTGCTATAGTAATTTTCTAAGATTTTTTATATTATAATTTAAGTACTATTTTTGTTTTACGACTAAACATAAAATTGTATAATTTCCATATTTTTGAAAAAAAATAATCTTATCAAGTTTAATACAATTTTAGAGAATCTATCTGAGTATCAAACTTAGATGGATTTTTTATTTTGATAAGTTTAGTGATTATATATGGAACAGCAATTAACAATAAAAGACTTTCTCCTAACGACAGTATTAGCCTACAGGGATATTATCACCACTGACGCTGATACCATAGAAAATTACATCTCCTTCTTTAATTCTATTCAGGACATTAAAGAAGATCTTATTTACTCTAAGGAAAATATATTTCTAACCAATATTCAAGATTGTCTGTTAAAGGGTAATCGACCATCCTTAAGATTAGAGGCAGCAAAAAATTTACTTACGATATTACAGCAGGACTCCAATGTAGATTTAATAATTAAGGAATGGAATAGTTTTTACGAACCAATTAGTGTTCTTTTCCCTATTAATCCATACCAAAGAAAAGAAATTAGAGATATGAAAAATCCATTTAGATTTTTTATAGACATTGAGGGGGAGTATGATGTATTTCCTACTCCAATCCAAATTATTGTCAATAGGGATCTATTTGTTGGTGATCAGTTAGATCTGACAGATCATCATCTAGCAACCGATATCGAAAACTCTTTTGACACAGTACTTTTCAAAATTACCGAAAGACATTTTATGGTAATGTATAACGAAATGATCTTGGAAGTAACACCAGTTAATTAAAAAAAAATGGTGCAATTTATTGCACCATTTAACCAAACCAAATTACATATATAAACATGCGCTTTCCGACAGAAATAATAATCTTAAATAAATTTTTTCATATTGGTGATATATAGACTGCATCATGATTCTATATTTTCCTTAGCTAGGGCATGACAGGAGCCGGTGCAGAACCTATCCCTGTACTTACCGAATTCATATTAACAGTAATAACGTTGTTTACGGTAGTGAGCATATCCCTTCTATACATACTGACGCTCAGTCTAATTTCAGGATTTTGATCAAAAACTCTATTGTTATTAGGAACAAACTTGATATGCCAAGTTCCATTTTTGATAAAAGACCTTGCAGAATATAATGGAATATTTTTAGCGGTATCTTCGGGCTGAGTGATCTTGATATTGGAGTTATTATTTACTCCTCTTATAATAAATCCTCCAATGATCAAATAATATTTATCGGAAGGAATCCCAGTGTCAAAATCCTGGAGACCCGCAGGACTGATATCTTTGATAAAATACACTGTACTGTTAATTGCTCCATATTGCGCCGTGGCCGGTACATATCGTTTTAAAATATTGTCCGAGTTATCTCGTACAATCATATAGGAATTTGCGGCATTCCCGGAAAATTCTCCCGGATTTTCTAAATAAAGATTTTCAGTAAGTTTCATGTTCCCTACAACATCAAGAGTTTGGGTAGGGTTAGACGTTCCAATACCAACACCTTGTGCGTGAAATAGTGATGAAAGAGAAACGAATAAGATGTATAAATATATGTTTTTCATAGATTTCTAATTTTATATTCCTGCCGGAGCTGCTGTTGCTGAACCTGAATTACTCCCCTGCATATTGTATGTGATTATACCTAAATTTTTATAAAATCTTTTTGAATATAATATGATATCAAAATTATAAGTATAAACATCGGCTGTGGTTTCGGTGTTTAAAGTTGGATAACCAATCTTAACATGCCATTGACCATTTGATTCAAAAGCGCTAATAACAAAATATCCCTTATTAATAGGGTTCGATGAAGTATTTGTATAAATTCCGTTATTACCGTTATTGGGTATTGCTTCAAAGTTAGCTATAGTGACGAAGAATTGATCACTGGAAATATTCAAGTTCAGATCATTAAGATCATCGCGATAAATATTTTTTATTGAATAGGGCTGTATGGTAAGGGGAGTAAACAAATTTTCAACCGCCATCAGTTTCCCATTTACCGGTATTGATTGTGGATCTGTTCCTACAACTGTAAATCCTGAAGGGTTATTTTGATAGTCGGTAGGATCTAAGAAAACAGATGTTCCTACCGCTACACTACCAACAACATCGAGTTGTTCAGTGGGTGTTACCGTACCTATCCCAACTTGTCCAAACAATAATATTCCAGTGCAAAGAGTCGTAATATATAAAAGCTTTCTCATAATATGTTATTGAAGAATCGGGGAATTATCTGAACCTTCTGTAGATCCATTAAGATCGAAAGCAGGTTTTTCATTAAATATTTTTACATATGTTTTAGGATACACCGCACATACAAATGTCCAGTTTCCATTTGTCGACGAAGCTACCTCTGAGTAATCAGCGTACAATACCCACTCGTTGTTTACACTCTTAACTCCATAAGAGGGAATCGCAGTCGTTGAGCCGACAACATTTCTATCGAAATATGCGGTCAATACCATTAGTGAATAATCTGTTGCATTTATTTTAGTATTAAAACTTTCGACCCAATCTAGATTGACGTCAGAAAGTCTATAAGTAACAATACTCGCTAGACCTGGTGTTAAAGTTTGGTCAGGCTGTATTCTGCGAATCCTGTTATCCAATGTACTTTGATTCAATAACAGATATCTGCTTTTTTCGTTACTGGTAATAGGGTTTAGCTTTTCAATGATGATCTTTTTAGACTTATAAGATCCGTTTACGTCTAATTTTACTCTTGGATTAACTGTATTGATACCAACATTGCCTTGTTGAGCATTTAATAAACAGCTAAAAAATAAAATAGGTAAAATGAATTTTTGTTTCATTTGACTTTATTTTTTGGTTAATGATATGCAACAGTTCGGGATTTGGTTTTCAGTGTGCAAAGATAAGAAATCAATGTGGGACATGCTTGTAGATATATATCTACAAGAAAAAGGCTAAATTAATTTCAGCGTTAAACAATTTTTTATTATACAAATTAAACCATCAACAATACTAATGAATTTGTATTGAAGCAACTTTATTTAAATTGCACTTTAACTATAATTATATATAAAGTGAAATCGGACTCATTATTTCTTATAATAATATATTTATATTAATTTTATAATAAAATATTAACAATTATTAAAAAAAATTATATTTTTGCGTAAACGTTTGAAAAAGGTTAATTGACCATATTTCTATACAATTTTATTCCAACTAGAATTAAGGGAAAAACCCTTGCATACATTAATTGTTATTTTTTCTAATATGAAATATAAAACTATTCTTTTTACTTTGAGCATTGCTCTAACTACAAATCATTTCAAAGCTCAGGTAGGTATGGGTACATCCAATCCAGATCCTTCATCGATATTAGATGTAGTCTCAACAAATAAAGGTGTACTTATCCCGAGAATGTCTACTACAGAGCGTAATGCAATAGTGTCGCCAGCAGAAGGTCTTCTAGTTTACGACAACGTATTAAAAGGGTTTTACGGCTTTAACGGGACTGCATGGACACAAGATGTGTTCAGTTCGGTAAAGTGGTCGTTGAGCGGCAACTCGGGAACTAATCCGTTAACTCACTTTTTAGGAACTATAGATGCACAACCATTAGTTTTTAGAACTAGTAATGCAATAGCTATGACAGCAGCAGCAACAGGCGAAATCACAATGGCAGGAAGAGATATAACTGCTCCTCGATTATTGGTGACTAGACCTCAAGCCGGGAGTCCATATCCTGCAATTTTGGCTACAGTTGAAAATGATAATACTTCAAGTTATCCTGTCAATATAATGGTTGCAAATGCTTCAACTACTGGAAGAGTTAAAGGTACCTATGCGTTTGCTGCAAATTCAACTACCGCATCAGCTGGAACTTCGTTAGCAGGGATTAGTTATGTGGATATTGTAGGACAGAACTGGGATTTACCCGGAATCGTATTTTATACCGGATCTCCAGCAACTCAAGATGATTTTTCTAAAGATGTTTTATTTATAGGTAATAATGGTAATGTCTATATGGGTTATCAATCAAGTCAGACTAGCTACCCTTCAGCAAAAGTAAATGTAGCCAATGGGGATGTTTATCTTAGTACAGCAGGGAGAGGCATTGTAATGAAGTCACCTAACGGAAATTGCTGGAGAACCACAGTATCATCAACAGGAAGTCTTCAAACACAATCTACAGTATGCCCTTAAAATCAACTTTTATGAAAATATACGTAAAAAATTGTACTATTTGCTTTCTTTTAAGTAGTGTACTATCGTATGCACAAATTGGCATAAATACTGAAAGCCCACATAGTTCTGCGGCCCTTGATATAGTTAGTGTTAATAAAGGAATTCTTACGCCGAGGGTTTCACAGTCAGAAATAAATACTATAACTCCTGCTGCTGAAAGTCTTTTTTTATATAACACTTCGTCCAAAGGTTTTGAGGCATTTAACGGTACAATCTGGAGTCAACAACCGTTTTACCCACAATCTTTCTGGAAAATAGCGGGTGATGTAGGTACAGTTGACAACATTAGCAATATTATAGGAACAACCGACGCAAGGATCTTTACTGTTAGAACTAATAATATTAAAACTTTTAATATTGAAGCAAATGGTCAAATAAGAATAGGCGACAGAAACTTGCCTCACTACAGATTATATGTTAAGGGTCCTGCATCCAACAGCCCCTATTCCTCTATCGTTGCTTTACATTCAACAGGATTTGGAGCAACCACTAGATTTCCATTGGATATAGCAGTAACAAATGTAGGAAATACAACTTTTAATGGAAATTATGCATTTGCAGATAACGTATTAAATGCTGAAGTTGGAAACAGTAGTGCGGGTATAAGCTACAGGTCAACTGGTGGTACTGACGAGGGTTTTTCAATCTACACGGGTGGGCATCCGACGTCGATCCAAGATAATAGTTTAGAAAGAATGCGAATAACAACTAGCGGAAACGTCGGGATTAATACTAGCCAACCGGTTAGTAAATTCCAAATTGAAGATGGAGATGTTTACATAGCGGATTCTACAAAAGGTATAATTATTAATGTATCGCCGACAGACTGTTATAGAGTAACAGTTACAAATGCAGGAACACTTGCAACAAATCTAATAACATGTCCATAGAGTACTAACACATAATGCTCCTATTGGATTATCAATATCGACAATTTAGACACAAATTTTATATATTTTACAATCACTTTTTTATAAAGTGGTTGTTTTTTTTTATCTAATACTAATTATAATAAAAAATCCATCAAAGTTATTACTAAGATAGATTATTTGAAGATTGTACTAACCGTAAGATTAATAGCACAAAAATAAGAATTTTATGTAGCTTTTAAATATGATTACCATGCATTCATTTTAGTGATAAAGATTTTATACTCATTTTTCCACGTAGAGAATCTAGTTTAATAATCTAAAAAATGTTGATACAGAAAATTACTATTGATCAAAATTAATTCCGCGCTCAGAAATGAGAAATTTTTTATCAGGTCAAATATAGTCTCCTTTAGGATATTTTCGTATTTAAGGTGTATTGTATGTATTCGTATATTGAATTTATCAATGTAGAATTCAATACACATATTATATATATTCTAATAGTTTAGAATGTTGTAGCAGCTTTCGTTGCTGCCATTTTCTATAATTATATATATATCTTTCGATTATAAATCTTTATAAAATTTTCTCGTTCCATCTTTTTTATACATCTGATAACGGTTTCAGTGCGTAAACCAGTTATTGATGCTAACTGCTGTCTGGTTAGATGTATCTCGAAAGAATACCTTGTTTTATCATTGCTATTTAAATTTTTAAAAAAAATTAACATTGCTTTAATCCGAACTTCCGCAAAAGGCGACGTAATATTTTTAGTCTTTATAAAATTATGATATAAGCTTTCTGAAATATATTTACATACATTCTTTAAGATTTCAGGGTCTGAATTCAACATCTGTGCAAAATCAGTTTTCGTTATTTTTATAATAGTGGATTCTGTAATAACAGTAGCACTTACAGGATATTTTGAATCAAGTAAAAGTAAAAATTCACAGATACTATCACCTTTTTTCAATAAACTAAAGATTATTTCTCGCCCATTTTCATCAATGTGATGAAGTTTAGTATCTCCGGATACTATTTGATAGTAGTATTTTGGTGTATCCCCTTCATCAAAAATGATGTCTTTTGGTTTATAAGAGTTAGTAGTTGCACCGAATCTTGAGAGTAAATTAGTATCAATGAGCATAATTTGTATGTCTTTTAGACGTGGGAAATTAACAACTAATAAACGGGTTAATAAGAACTTAATTTATTGTACCTTGCTGACAGAAAGGTTCAAATTAATTGTATTTCTATGAATCTTTAGTTGACTTTACATAGGAAAATTTCTGATTAATTGTATCCGACATATTTGTAAAAGATATATTTTAGAACGCATCACGGATTATCGTTTTCTATCCAGTAATAATTAAATCAGCAATTCTCAAATACCATAATCTGACGTTTGCTGATCTAACAAATAACAATTAATCTGACAAAACGATCATATTTTTTGCTTCTTCTATCATAATTAAGTCATTAATACCCAACTCCTCTAACACCACCTGAAGCTCTGATCGATTCTCCTGTTATCCAGTGTGAATCTTCTGAAGCAAGAAATACTGCTAATGGAGCAATATCGTCCGGTTCACCAAACCTACCAAGAGGTGTTCCAGCCAGAAGTTTCTCTCCTAATTCACCATCAAAGTTTCCTTTTGTTCCGGGTGTATTGGTATGTCCGGGAAGAATTGAATTCACTCTGATTTTCCTTGATCCCAGTTCTCGGGCCAAAGCAAATGTCAACGTATCCACAGCTCCTTTGGTCGCAGCATAAACACTGGAAGCAAAATAAGGATCGGTACTCAGGATAGAACTGATATTAATAATACTTCCGCCACGGTCCATATATTTTACAGCCTGCTGTGATGCCAAAAGGTATCCGAGAACATTCAAATTAAACTGTTTATGAAACGCCTCCTCAGTCAGATCATCAAGCATTTCAAAGACCGCTACACCGGCATTATTGACCAATATATCTACACGGCCAAATTCTTGATTTATTTGATCGAACATCTGTTTAACTTCAGATGACTTGCTCATATCCGCTTTCAAAGCAATTGCTTTTCCACCGTATGATTCAATTTCAGTTACGACTTGATCGGCAGAGTCTTTACTCGACGAATAATTAACAACCACTGTTGCACCTGCTTTTCCAAATGCTGTAGCTATTCCGGCTCCAATGCCTTTTGAAGCACCTGTTACGACTGCTATTTTGTTTTTAAGTTTTGTTTCCATTTTTTTAATTTATAATAATTACATTTACAAAGCTATAAGAAAGTAACTCTACTTTTGATATGGGTTTCCTGTAGTATAGTCACATTTACAAATTGAGTTAAAAAAATGAAAAAGCAAATACCATTACAGGATGAAAAAGCAGATTGTTCAAAGATTCTTTTTGCCATACAAGACACCCTTGATCTCATCAGTGGAAAATGGAAGATCAAAGTAATTAGTGTCTTATTGTATGGGAAGAAAAATTTTACTGATCTTCAGAGGCAGATCGATGGCCTCGGTGCTAAGATGCTGTCCAAAGAACTGCAGGATCTGGAAATCAATAGTGTGATTACAAGAACGGTCAACAATACAAAACCAATCACCGTCAGCTATGAATTAACAGATTACGGACATACACTTGAGCCCATTATTCAAGCCATGGCAGACTGGGGAACCACCCACAGAAAAAAGGTAACCGGGGATTAAAATGAGTGAAGTCCTGTGCTATCATTAATTAAATTGCTGACGAAAACCAATTGATCTAAAAATGATTGGTAGTGCGATAGTAAGTCCCTATACATCATTGTAAACAATAAATGTTTAGTAAAAAAATAGATAATTAATGTGAGTCCAGAAGCAAAAAGTAATAGTAAATATCTCAAAAAACGATTATATATGTTTATAGCATATCCGGTTGATTTGAATGGACATACGCTATTATAGCGTATATATAAAAGTTTACAGAAATGCCAAAAAAATGGCACATTAGAAAAATAACTTAAAAATGAAAAAATTATTATTGCTTGTAGGAATATTCTTAAGTCTGAAATCTTTCGCACAAGCCCCACCACCTCCATCTTATTCTACGGAACAAAATAAAATTCTAATTGATGAATTGGTTCAAACCGTTGATTTTAAAGGATACATCCTTTTATATTGCATTGACAGAATTAATTTAACAGCAAGACTCGAACAATGGGACGAGAATAAAAAAAATGAAATTATTAAAAGTATTCATCTTGAAGAGATGGACGATGCGATTTATAATTCTTTTAGCAATTACAAAAGTGATGAACTTCAATTATTAATTGATACTTTTTCTAAAATTGAAGCAAAACGAAAAGGAAAAGTAGTTCCTATGCCTTCAATTTTAAATGTAAGAATGGAAGGCTTTTCTAAATCGCTAATAAAGGGTGATTATTTATATCTCAATAAAGAAAAGTAGGCACATCTGTTAACAGCGGTTTTGCATACATAATCAATTCCGCTAAAACATTGGTGATTCCAGATGAACTCGGAATATTTACCTTTCCTGCCGGGAAAGGTAAATTTAGTCATTGCTGATACTTCGAATGATTCACTGATAATTTCTGTGCGGTTTTCTTCATTGACCTGATGTACCTTTATTCTTTCTACTGCATCTCCTCCCATTCGGTGATTTAATACAAGATCGGCATATACTGCAATTCCTGCTTCATGCGCTTTTTCTATTGCCTTTACATATTCTTCTTTTGTACCGTATCTGGTAGCTATGCCGCCTTTCTGATTAAATTCACCCAAATCATAAGGATCATACACATCATATCCTCTGCCTTCCAATCCCAAACTGCATTTGGTTGCAGGAGGAAGCCACACCGATGTAAATCCTAAATCTTTCAGATAGTTTACTTTTTCTGCAAATTCGTTCCAAAGATTTCCGGGATGATACCAATGAAAATATTGTATAATTACTCCATTCATAGATGTGCTCTTATCCGTTAACAATTAAACCTCCGTTGGGATGCAGTACCTGCCCGGTAATTTGTGCAGCAGCATCAGTCGCTAAAAACAAATAGTTGGAAGCTATTTCTTCTGTCGTAGCATTTCTTTCCAATGGCGGTTTACTTTCATCTTCTTTTTCTTCACCAAATGTCTTCTCGGTAAGCGGTGTTGCAACGGGACCTGGTGCAACCGCATTCACGCGGATTCCTTTAGGCTTTGCCTGTAAAGCCAACGAGCGGGTGAAAGAAACAATAGCCCCCTTTGTGGCAGAGTAGTCAAGAAGTTCTTCGTGCCCCTGATAGGCAACGGCCGAAGTTGTATTGATAATCGAACTTCCCTGCTTGAGATATGGAAATGCTGCCTTAGTCAGTAAGATCATCCCAATAATATTGGAGTTAAAGGTTTTCCTGATATTATCCTCGTTAAGGTCTGAAATACTTTCTGCTGGAATTTGTGTTCCTGCATTGTTTATGAGGATATCAATTCCTCCAAACTCAGAAACTGTCTTGGAAACTACCTCTTCACAAAAATCATTATCGTTGATATCCCCTCCAAAAGCCAGTGCATTTACCTCAAACTTTTTTATCTCTTTAACTGTCTTTTCATCATCAGTATTATCCTCATCCTTATAATAAATAAAAGAAATATGGGCTCCTTCCTGTGCAAAAAGTAATGCAATTGCTTTTCCTATTCCGCTGTCTGCCCCGGTGATGAGTACAGACTTATTTTTTAGCTGTAAGTTTTTCATAATGATATATGTATTGGTAATTTGTTTTTATTGTATCTCTTTATGTTTGTCAACCTCGTTTTTTAAACATTTCAGTATAAATTCACTGTAATAAAGCTGGGCATTTAATGGTTTAGTTCTTGGATGCAGATCAAGCTTTTCTGTACACACAACTTTTTCGTTATAGGTTATAGAAAAGAAAGCAAATAGTTTTTGCTCAGATTCAGGTACCGGACTCGCATATCCTGTTATGGCAATTGACCAATGGGTTTGAAACATTTTTGCAACATTCAGTGCCATTGTTTCTGCAATATGAGCAGACACGCAATTGGACTCCAATGCTTCATTTTCATCCACATGAAGGTGCAATACTTTTTGTTTCAATGTATACACTGTAATTCCTCCCTGAAAAAAATCCGATGCATCTTTTGCCTGAGAAAAGGATAGCTGCAGTAAGCCTGAGCTGACGCTTTCAGCAACGGCAATAGTTTCTTGATCAATCATGAGAATTTTTCCTATCTCATTAACCAATCCTTCAATGTCAATCATCAGATTTTTGTAACCTTGCGCTGATAATTCTTCAGTATTATGGCGTGAAAATTCTGTCATATTAAAATATTTAGTAGTGATAAGAATTGAAATTATTTTATATCAATAAAACGAATCTTTTCTGCGTCCTTCTTCGACAATTTCGATACCTTCTCGTAAAAACGGTGAAGCTCATCCAATTCTTCCTCAGTCAAATCTTCAATATCAACCATGCGGTTATAGACCAAGCACAATTCTTTGAAGTCCCGATTACCAGACAACAGTTGGCTAATTAACCGGCCTACGTGTCGAAACCATGATAAGAACAGTTAAGAAAATGGAAAAGAACAATCTGTTGAAAATAGAAAATGGTAAAATAGTTTATTAAAAGTTGAAATCTTAACAGTTCTCACTATTTGAACCTTCCATTTTTCCTGTCTCTAAATCAACGGTGCAGCTTTCGATTAATAGATGAACTTTTAGGTTTTCTACATAAACAGGACATCCTTTCTCTACGGAGTTTATATTTGTTTGTCCTATACTTCTTGCGTTAATCATAACAATCATACCTGAACCTTTGCAAGTTGCTTTTTTTCCCTTTTCAATAAGTAAGGCGGTATCTTCTCCTAATCCGATACCATGAAGATCCTGATGAAGTAAAACGGCATGGGCAAGCCTGCCAAATCTGCCACGATGAACAAAATGCGTATCAACAATAAGATTATTTAGAAGACTCAGTCCTGAATCAAGCTTGATATCGTTCCCCAATATCGCCTCACCGTTCTCTGCCTCACAGATAATGATCTCAGGCAGGCACATCGCTCCGGCACTGGTTCCGGCAATCATAAAACCTTCCTCATTTAAATATTTTTCTTTAAGTATACTGCTAATATCAGAGTTTTTCAGATGTTTACAAATCCTGTTCTGATCACCGCCAGTAATGAACACTGTTTTTGAATCGGATATCCGTTGCACATAAACATCAATTGGTGTAGAATCATCTATGTCATGTAGAAAGCCAAAATTGGTATAGCCAATTTCAGCAAAAGTCTGCCGGTAAGTATCACGCATACTTTCGGGTTCTGAGCTCGCTGCTGTAAATTATTTCAATACGGTCATCTTTGGATTGCACCAACAATTTAAGAATTTCATGGCGTGAAAATTTCTGGTTGCTTTCCTTCATGTCTAATTCATTATCTGCCCGGTCTTCATTTCCTCCGATAATCAATAATTTTCCTTTTGGACTCATAAATTAAATTCTTTTAATATTTAATTCTAAATTAAAAAAAGAGAAAATAAAAAAATATGAGGCAGGTCATAGCATCTTAATTACTTAGGCTAGTGACCATCAATAATAGAATCAGTAAAGATCTTCCACTGAATTTTTGACATACCGGCAATGGCTAAAAATGCGGTGAACGTATTCATGATCTTGTTAAAAAGACGTGCTGAAATTAGGAGTTTCATTTCTTCCATATACTGCAACCTTTATATGTCTGTTCTTTCTGTATATCATAAATGTTGATGAAGAATGAGTCCTGTAAAAATGTTCTATATATTTAGATTGACCATTGGGTTCATATGAAGACTGGAAAACAATAGATAATTTTTCAGTATCAGAATTTTTGTAGGTAATATCTACTATTCTTACCCAGAAATGTAATGAACCTGCATCAGGACATGGAAATATTAATTCTTACAAAATCACCTTTTTCAGGGTTGCGAAGGGCTGGTCGTCCCTTCCGGTCAAAAAGTTTAAAATCTGCAAACGTATAATTACAATATTTTGTCCAATTGTTGATATCCAGAAATTTGATTCTGATTGCTTTAAATGCTTTTGAGGCAATGTCGCTATCCTCAAAGTGTTTTTCACTTTCAGTATTGTGGTAAGTCCCTTTTTTCTGTGTTGGAACTCCACAAATATTTGTTGCTTTTGAAAATGTAAACAGCATCATTTAAATAAATACGAAAATAAGATCTAATTTTTATTACTGGTTATGACTTAGGTCAGCTATTCAACCAATAAGATTGTATTTGTAGATAGATAAATTAGTTGAGCAACTAATAGCGATTAATAAAAATAAAAAAGCAACCTAACGGTTGCCTTATTATATTTTTCGGTCATTTTTCACTTCTCTTCTTCCGCAGCTTCAAGATTAATTTCAGAAATTGCTAGGTCTGTTAATAATGAATCACAAGTTTTTTCTTCATCCAGTGTTTGTTGAAGTATTTTCATCGCCTCCTCTTCTTCCAAAAGTTGGCAGTATGCAACTAAGGTTCCGTATGAAGCAATTTCATAATGTTCAACTTTCTGTGCAGCTGCAATAATTGCCGCATCACGAACAGCACCAGCTTCGGTTTCTTCCATAATGCCTTCACCTTCTTTAATGAGACCTTCCATAGCATCACATTTTTCAGCTTTAGCTTTTTCATCTAAAATTTCAAAAACTTCTTCAAGACGGGTAATCTGTACATCAGTCTCAGATTTGTGATTATTGATTGCATCCTTTAATTTTGGGGAAGTAGCGTTTTTTTCCATCTTTACAAGAGCTTTAGATAAATGCTTTTCTGCCCAATAAAGGTCTTTAAGCCCATCGACCAAAAATTCTCTTAAATTTTCAGCGGCGTCACTTTTCGCTTTAATCTTTCCGTCTGTTGTAGTTTTCTTTGTAGTTGTCCCTGATTTTGCAGGAGTACTTTTGCTTGTTTTGGTTTCTGTTGACTTTGCCATAATAATATTAATTTGGTTTCAATTTTCACATCTAAAATTAAGCCAAATTGAACTTTAGCAAGCTTATTTTTCTGTTACAATATTATCTTTATCAACGTATAATAACATCACTGAAAGTGAGCCGCAATTATTCTGGATAGAGATGATTATTTACTGTAAGTTGTTGAATTGTAACGCTCAGTATTTTATATCAGAAACAATCCTTCCATTAAATGGCGTACTCCAATAAACAAATATTTTATCGTTGAATCTTTTTATTTCAGCCTGTAATGGACTGAATGTACCATCCGGCATTACCTCTTCAACAACCAGGTCTATTCCGTTACCCACTTGATTTTTATCAAATTCTACACTGTATCGCCCATCTTCCGTTGGGACGAAATCTTCTTTTTTAAAATTATAATTATCCATTATGTTAATGTTTTAGTTCGTTTATTCTTTTAGATGGATAAATTAATTTTATCCATTAAACAATATATAGAATGCAATATGTTACAATTTTTTATTAATTAAAGAGAGCTATTATATCTGAAAGCTTATGAAAGTAATGATGTTTTTAATGCATTATGGATTTTCATCGTAAGGCATATCGACAGGTTTGGATTCTGGCGACCCCTTCTGTCTCAGCCAGATTGATAATACCACTATTGAAGCTACAGCTAAAAATTCACTTTGCCAATTTTGGAGAGATTCGAACCAAAATCGTGAATTAGAGAGATAGGTCTGCCATGTGACTATTGATTTCCCATCCATTAATTGTTCTGAATTAAAGTCTTTTAAACTGCCATAAAAATGTAAAGTAAAACTTGCAATGAATAAAACACCAAACGCTAGTGAGAGCGAATTTTCGTAGAGTTTTAGTATGACCCCTCCTTTCTTCACAGGCCAGGGCGCATCTTTATGCGGAGTAGGATCACGGTCAACATCCTCCTCTCCTTCAAGGCCTTTAGATTCACTGGAGCCTTTTTGCCTTAAAGAAACTGTTAATAAAATATACAACATCATCTGGAGAAATTCGCTCTCCCAATTCTCAAAAGTAGCCTGAATAAAATGACCACTTGAAAGATAGGTATACATATCCATTGCAGGTTGACCTTTTTTTTGCAGCTCATCATTTTCTACCTGATAACCTGTAAGAAATTGTCCTCCCCAACACAGAAACATAAAAATTAACAAAACGATGCTTAAGCTATTACGTTTTAAAAATGAATGTTTTTCCATTTACAATTTTATTTTGAGATTTTGTTTTCTGCATCTCACCGATGCGGTGCGCTGCTCTATTGTCGCTGATCAGATAGCTTGGAGTGACCGTCTGCGTATTTAAACCAGAAACAGTGCTCTAATCGCGATCCATAAAATTCCTTTTACCATCCAGTACAACTTTTTCTACAGTTGAGAAAATATTCCTTTTTGAGTGATAGTTGTAACTAAAAGCCATATTATAAATCGCTGTTTTACAACAGATAACAGCAAATTAATTGGAATCCACCATTATTAGTTATCCAGTCGGACTGGTTGAATTTCCCCCGTCGGCATACTTTGAAATAATGAAGGAAAAATCATATGCAGAATAAAATATATAATTACTGTAAGAGGGATTAATGAAAATAGGAGGATAATAAGAAGATTCGGCTTGTTTTTATTTTGTCTATTAGCTTCCATAATATATTTTTTAGTTTTAATTTATTCAACTAATTTCTTGCCAAAATTAATGGTAAGTATTTACTGGATTTATCTGTTACTTCTTATAGTATGATCATCGTCATATTTATCAATTAGTGAATTATTTAATTTTAACATGCACCATTTAGATATTTCAATAAAGCGAGTCTACTTCGTTGAGCTATATCTAGCTAATATTGAATTATATCTAGAACTAAAAAAGATCAATGAAAAATACAAGGAAATTCAATTTATCAAAAATATTAAGTTCTGTTAATAGCCAATTATCAATTCTAACTGATGAAGTAGCAGAATTACATTTGAATGATGATAATTCACTAAACTTAAAAATGAGTGGACTTACATATTGTATTGATGGTAAACGACTTCAACATGTTCTTAATCACAAAAAATATAATGATAAAAATGAAGATTTTTTAAATGCGGTATTGAGTAGGCATTTAGTCAATAAATTAATGACCTTATTAGGAAAAAAATTTTATTCTCAAATAAAATTGATAGATTTTGATATTGATTAACACATAATTTACAAAGGGTTAAACAATTTCTTGTTATAACCCTCCTATATAAAATTTGTGTAAAGGAATATAAATACTATTCCTTAGCAAATATAAAACAATATAAATCAGTAGTTATTTACATACTGATGAATTTATTCATATTTAGATAAGTTGGAAAGACGATACTGATATTATTTTTTTACTGTCACCGAATTAGACTCAAAAAAGATTAAATAACTTTTAAATATCTATTTGAATTGCTAAAAGTTTGAAGTATTTATTAAGATGCAGCATTAATTGAATCAGACCCTCTTAAAATCAATTAAAAAACTTTGTTTAAAATTTAGATATAACACGTGTTTTTAAAGATGTTTTTTCTTAAAAAATGTAGTAATGATTACCTTCGGGCTGCAAAATCTAAAATATCAATAACTGCTTTTTCAATTTTTTTTCTACCTTCATCAGATTTTGTATCAATTCCGCAGAAATGACTTCCATTTGCAGATGCATATAAACTAAGATGGTAAATTCCCGCTTCTAATACAGCCATAATCGCTCTGTATTCTTCAGATTTTTGATATGATTTTAAAAATAAAGCTTCTCTTGATTTTTCTTTCTGTTCAAAGAGCTTTTTTATTTCTGTTCGATTTTCTGATAGTTGCCAGAGAATAAGTTTTTGAAGTTCCTTATTATTTCTTAAATCGTTGTATTGACTAAGTAAAGCCGATTTTAGCAACTCATTTCCATCAACTTGATCTACATTGGCTGTTTCTTCATCAGCAGTATTCCAGTAGTCTTTTGATTTAAGGTATTCATCAATAAGTTTATCCGTACTTCCAAAATATTCATAAATAAGTTTTTTGTCACAACCGGCAACTGCTGCGATTTTACTAACCATCAATCCGGAATACCCTTTTGTTTTCAAAATTTTTCCGACTGCATCTAGTAGTCTTTGTTTGGTCTTCCCCTTATCCCTAATTGGGCCCTGAACAATTTTTCTCATCGTGTTTGAATTTATTCTAAAAGCACCTTGCTTGATTTTTATTTTAATGAATAATAATTTCGATGTTAATACTTTTTCGGAAATGGTGTAGGTGAGATGTGAAAAATTGAGTATTCTGCGACTTGATCAATCGTTGAAAAAACATTCATTTATTCTATATCAAAATATTTGAGTATAAATTTACATATTAATTTACAAAATTGATATTTATTAATCTACTGTATAGAAATTATTTAAAAATAGAATTGTGAAATTTTTTTTGAAACTCAACATTATAGGCCATAAAAGATATAATGATTTTTGTAAAATTTTTAAAAAGATTATCAAAGCCTAACTATGTTTCAACTTTCTTTTTTAATGTAAAATTATTCTCAAAAAACGATAGTGATAAATTAAATCAGGATCTTACGGTTCCTAATACAAAGTATATTTTGTCGTTCCATCTTTTTTATGGTTCTAATAGTTGTTTCAAGACATAATCCTGTAAGTGATGCCAGTTGCTGTCTGGTTACAGGAACCTCAAATGTGAAAGGCTTCACATTATTATGATGCTGTTCTTTTTTCATTAGCTCGATAACTTCTTTTAATCTTTCTGCTGCATTGGGACTCGATATTTTCTGCATCAGAAGAAACTTATGATTAAGTCGTTCTGCAAGCGATTTACAAATATTTAGATAAATTTCAGGGTTTTTTGCTAAGTAATTGAGTATTGTAGTCTTAGGAACTTTAATGATGGTACAGCGAGTCAAAGCAATCGCATTTGTTGGATATGCTTTTTCTGTAAAAAGCATCGATTCACCCAAAGCGTCTTTACAGGTCAGGATATTTTGAATAAATTCTTTGCCATCACTATTGTAATTGCTCAGTTTTACCTCGCCAGTTATTATCTGATAATAAAACTGTGGGATGGAGTTTTCACGGAAAATATAATCGCCAGGATTATAATCTTCTTCTGTTGCTCCCATGGTGTGTAGAAGTTCTACCTGAATAGACATATAATATTTTTTTATAGTTGGTGTAAGTGATATTGCTATATAAATCTCCTAATAGACACTACTGCAACACTTAACTACTACTGTGTAGTATGGTGCCGGATATCTAAGTTGATGACAACATCTTGGAGAAAAAATAAAGCCAGTAATAAAGATCATGTATACAGTCTCTTTCATTATATGTACGAGACGACTTCATAAGTAATATTGCCATTGCTCTAAGTTAAATAGGAGACGATATGTGAAATCGATAACAATAAATATTCCATAATCTTACAAAACTGATTAAATTTATGTTTTGAATTATAGTTTAATTATTTGAGTATTTAACAATTTCAATAGTTTTGTGTTTATCTAGAGCGGTAATAATTTCAAGTATATAATCGACATTATGTTAAATGAGCAAAAAAATTTAAGGCTCGAAAAATAAATAATAATCAGTAAAAATTAATAATTAATAACTTATAAAATCATGACAAATATTAATAATTACTTTCTATATTTTACTACTGCTAATGAAAAGCAATCTGAGCAATGGGGAGGTTGGCAAATAGAAGCGAGTTCCTCACTAGTAGCAAATGATATAATAGATTTCAGAGAACTGAACGAACATATGCTAAAAACATTAATGGCTGACTTTAATACTTCACAATTTTTAATTGTCAAAAGAGTTTTTATTCATGATACATTTAATGAAGATACCGCAGGAGTATTTAATTTATTTTTGAAGCCTGTATTTGACTAATTCTTATAAAAATATTAATTATGGAACATGATCAACAATTAGATTTGAAAGATTTTATATTTTCTACGTTGAGAGTATATGTAAATGATATTGGAACTGAAAGAGACACAGCAGAAAATTATCTTTCAATCTTTAAATCAATTCAGGATTATAAAACTAAAGTAACAAGAGAAGATTTTAAAAAATTTCTCTCTGAAATTCAAAACGTTTTGCTTTTTGATAATGAAAATCATTATAGAAAAAATGCCGGAGAATTTTTATTAGTAATTATTAAACTAAGAAGTACAATCGAATTTATAATCGGTCGTTGGAATGATTATTATTTAGAAATAATAAATAATGTAAAAAAGAATCCTTTTCAAAACGATGAAATGGAAAATGTAAAAAATTCACGCTTATTTTACTTGTATTTTGATAAAAATAACGATGATTTTGCTGATGTTCAAAAAATTGTTTCTAACAGAGAATTATTAGTTGGAGATATTTTAAATTTTAGTGATAATGAATTATTGGATAATTTAGAATTTATATATAAAACACCTTTGTTTAAGATTGTAAAAAGAGAATATTCCGTTGAATATGGCGAAATGGGTTTACATTTAATACCGTATGTTGAATAAAAAAAGGTGCATATTATTGCACCTTTTACACCAAATCACCTACATATATCTTTTTCGAGGTGCAAATATATAGCATTAACTCCAAAGAATCAATGAATTATGAATAGATCATTATTTTTTTATCTTTTTTTACTGCCAATCTCACTAATGGCTCAAAACTCTGCAAAAGTTATTGGTATCAAAGATGGTGATACTATTTTAGTTCTACTTAGTGATAAATCTCAAAAGACCTTAAGATTAGCAGAGGTTGACTGCCCAGAAAGCGGTCAACCGTTCGGAAAAAATGCAAAACAATATACAAGTGATCAGGTTTTTGGAAAAACTATTAAATTTATTCAAACAGATGTTGACAGATATGGAAGAACTATCGCAAAAGTTTATTATGATAACGAAAAATATTTATCTGAAGAAATCATTAGGGCAGGTTTAGGATGGTGGTACTTTAGGTATTCAGCTAATAAAAAATTAGGTGATTTGGAAAATATTGCAAGAAATAAAAAGGTTGGATTATGGAAAGATTCTAAAATGGTTGCTCCGTGGGAGTTTAGAAAATTAAAAAATTATAATTAATTCCTATATTTGTGTGATTCTCATGGTTAACTGAGTTTCATGGTTATTAGTTTTTAGTCCTCGAAATAGTCGGGGATTTTTTTTGTGTTAAAAAAAATTTAACCGATGGCTCCAATCAAGCTGACAGAAGGCATTAACAAAGATGTTTAATCTCAGTGTCAACCCTTTTGTATATCAGCATTATTACTCTTAAATTTGTAAAATAAATGATCATAATATAAGGAAACTTAGTAATAAATTTTACCTTTTTGGAATCCGAAAATGCGCTTTGTATCTTTACAGTCTGAAAATACAGCCTAAAACAGCCAGAGAGAATTTTTAGTATCTTTGTAATACTGTCATCTGAAACGCCAATTTTCCAAGACAGTCAAACTTTTAAAATGTAAAAAACATATGAAATAAATCGTAGGTTCCACTTTTTGTATTCAAAAGCATCGTGCAGGGAAAGCACTTTAATAATGCTTTTTGTCGGAGTATATATACTCAATTTAGGGTTAAGAAAATCAGTGATTACCAATGGAAATGATAACAATTTGGATTGTAGCGGTACTTTTATTTATATGTATCGTAGCAATCTGCTTGCTTTCACTAAAGAAAAAAAAGTTTAAGAGTACTCTTAAAAGTAAACTTTTTGAATTTAGTGTTGAAACAGAAGATTAGAAATAGATATCCGGAGCGCCGGATTAAGAATAAAAAAAAACTACCATCTGAAACGCCAATTCCCAAGGTAGTTTTTAAACTTTTAAAATGTAGAATCAAATGAAATAAATCAAAAGTTCCACTTTTGGCAAACATCGTGTACGGAACGCACTTTAATGATGTTTAGATGATTGTATAAATACAAATCAATATTTAAAGTTCAATATGAAACTCAGTGATTACCAAATTGCTGGGTTTCTTATTTAGTTTACAAAATTACAAAATTTTTTTTAAAAAAACTTAAAAATTATTTTTAAGTGGTTAAATCTCAATTAAACATTTATTGTATAAAAATTTAATTACGTCAAGTTCTGTCGTAGTGGGCATTTTGATTTGTTGCAGAAAACTTTAACAGGAAATCATAAATTAACTTATAAAAATCTGTCTAATTTTGTAGTGTGAAAAGTCCAATTCAATTATTAAAATTTACGGATGATGATAATATTATTATCCCTGTTCTCCCTGCCAAAGTAAAAGCAGGTGGTTACGGAAGTTTTGAAAGTCCTGCACTTGATTTTCCTGAAGATACAATAGATCTTCTAAAGCTTCTAATAAAAGATAAAGAAACTGTTTTTTTTGCTTTTGTTACAGGCGATTCACTAAATGGAATAGGAATTTTTGACGGTGATATTTTAATAATTCAAAAAGGAATGTTACCGAAAGAAAACGATGTAATTATTGTTTTTTTAGATGGAGAATTTTACGTAAAAAAATACAGACCAAGTTTCAAAGAAAATTCATCCAATCTTGAGAGTATTACACTGAAATCTGAAAATCCTGAATATTTGGATTTATTTATTTCATCGGATTCAGATTTTACATATTGGGGTAGATCAACATGGAACCTACATAGATTATAATAATGTTCGGATTAATTGACGGAAATAATTTTTACGCAAGTTGCGAACGCATTTTCCGTCCCGATCTTCGGGACAAACCTGTTATTGTACTTTCCAATAATGATGGTTGTGCTATTGCCCGAAGTCCCGAAGCTAAAGCACTCGGTATTAAAATGGGAGCTCCTGCCTTTCAAATAGAAGATATAATCAAAAAATATAACGTAGCAGTATTTTCAGCAAACTTTGTATTATACGGTGATATTTCCAATCGAATTGTCAATATCAGCCGTAGATACTGCCGAGATATAGAAGTCTACAGCGTGGACGAATCTTTTCTTGATTTTCATGGATATGAATATTTAAATCTAAAAGATCATTGCAACGACCTTAGAAATACTGTTTTTAATGGTTTGGATATTCCTTGTAGCATTGGACTTGCACCAACTAAAACTTTGGCTAAAGTTGCCAATAAGATAGTTAAAAAACACTCTAATGAGTTAGGACACACTTACGTTATTGATTCTCAAAATAAGATAGAAAAAGCTTTGAAATGGCTACCATTGGAGGACGTTTGGGGTATAGGAAGAAGATACGCAGACAGATTTTCAAGAATCGGAGTAAAAAAAGCTTGGGATTTTACTCAATTGCCAGAAGCTTATGTACAAAAGGAAATGGGAATTTATGGTTTGAGAATGCACAAGGAGTTGCGGGGAATCCCTCAATATGAACTTTCCGAACATAAGCCAAAAAAAGGCATCGGTACAAGCAGAACTTTTGACAAAAGAACCGATAATTTAGAAGTTCTGAAGGAACGAGTGTCAACATTCGCATTTAAATGCTCAGAAAAATTACGCAAACAGAATTCTTGTTGTAATTTCATTACTATTTTTATTACTACAGATCGTTTCAAGCTTGATTTAAAGCAGTACAGCAACTCAATTACAATAGCGTTACCAAATCCATCAAGTTCTGCAATTGAATTGTCTGCAATGGCATTAAAAGGATTGGAAAAAATTTACTTACCTTTTTTTCAATATAAAAAAGCTGGCGTGATGCTCACAGAATTTGTGCCGGACACCGAAAGAATGACAAGCTTATTTGATGAAGATTTTCACGAAAAGCACAAGCCTATAATGACTGTAATTGACCGAATGAACAAAAGATTAGGTGCTGATAAAATAAAATTAGGCTCTATGGACGTGCAAAAGACATGGAAAATGAATCAGAAAAATTTATCTCCAAGACGTACAACAGATATAAATCAACTTTTAAGAGTGAAGGCATTGTAAATTTCATATCTTTTTGATATTTAAGTACAGATACAAATAAGCACAATTTTTGCACATTCATTTTGTCTAAATAATTAGAAAATGTGCTATAATTTTAATTCCAAAGGTGTAGATCTTAAAAAGGCAATTACTGATTTTGATGCAGAAGAAGCTGATACTTCTAATTTCAGTATAGGATTAATCAATGCTTTTGCAAAACAGACGAAACCAACAATTCCGGCAATTGTTAATCATAACGGCATTGTCCTGATGCCTACATATTGGGGTATTAAAGAAATAAAAAAATATCCTACCTCTGGTTTAAATTTAACATCTGAAAAAACATATCGGGATTATAAAAATATTCAAAAGAATAGATGTTTAATTCCTGCAACTTCATATTATGAAGGAAAAAAGGTGATTTTACCGACAAATAAATCAGGTTCCCAAAAGCACGAAATGTTTTGGAAAGATCACACTCAATTTTATATTGCCGGATTTTATGATTTTTGGTCAGATGGTAATATTGGTTTTGGACTTGTAACGACAGAACCAAATGAAGTACAGGCGCCAATTCATGACAGAATGATCATTACGTTAGATAAAAAAATGGGAAGAGAATTTTTAAATCAAAAACCAATTGAAGAATTTCAATTTCCTAATTTCTCGCCAAATCTTGATTTTCTAAATTTAGAACCGGAGAAAACTCCACAAACACTTTTTTGATATGAGCATACAAGATACAGAACAAGTGATAATGAATATCACTATGGATATGGCTGAAGATCCAGAAGGAGTTTACAATGATGTGATGGAACTCATCCGTGAAGAAGCGATTGAAAAAAAAATTGAATATGATGGTTATTATCGTATTAAATGGGAAGAAGAAGCTGAAAATGTAATGACCTTCGATAAAGAATATTTTGAAAACAAAGAACGGAGAGATTTATATGTTTTCAAGGCTGCTTTGGATGATAAAGAAATATTTCAATTATTGCATTATATTTGGAACTTAGCAAAAGGCGAAGATCTTCAGGAAAATATATTACATCGTGAAATATATCTTTTAGAAGAAAAAGGAGTTAAATTTTAATTATGGAATTTTTTCAAGCTATACAAAGCAAAGAGCAGGTTTTAAAAATGATCAAAGAAATAATTGATGATTATAAAAATGATGATGGTAATTTAGAAGGAGAGTACGAAAACGAGACAGTATATGATAGTGCAATTTGGATTTTGCAGGAATTCGCAGAGTTCAAAAAAATAGAATACAAAGGCTATTTTAGAACAAAGTACGAAAAAGACTCAGAATTTCAACGAATATTAGGACGTACAAATTTTGAGGAACAGACTAATAAAAGAGAACTTTATGTTTTTATGTCTGCACAGGATGATTCAGAAATATTTGATATTCTAAAGTTCGTTTATGAACTTACGCATAAATCAATTCTTGACGATTTGCAATTGTTCGAAATGATTTATAAAATCAACTCAAAAGGATTTCTTTTTGAACGTTATTAAAATTTAACGTCTCTGTTAAATAATGATTTAAATAAATGTGTTTTTTCTTCATCTTCTAATTCATATATAAAAGCTAACATATCTGCACCATTTTCTGGAAATGTCATTCTAACTTTTTCAAATAAATTCCAATAATATTCCGCTCCCTTTTCTGAATCTTTAAAAGTAGCATCAATATCACTCTTAGACCATCCCAAACAGAATGATGACAAAGTGTGAAGTATACCAGCACCTGTATGGTAATATCTTTTTTCTTCAGATTCATTTTCCATAACTCAAATTTACTAATTATTTTAATCAGATTAGTTTCAGTTAGCAACATTTATAGGGCGTTTCCCAAAGGTCGGACTTTCCACACTCAATCTTTTTTATTAGTCAATTTCAAATGACTTTTTATTTGTTTTTTCCGACTATAAAAAAAGGATTTCAAACAATTGCTCCAATCCCTAACGCTTTTACACGATTACGCATAATCCCATGCAGAGAGAACCGGAAATAAAAATAAAAATTGGAAGCTTCAGAGAAGCACCCAATTTGTTATTTTATTTTAATCGGCTCAATTCCCAACAGCCCATAAAAAATAAAGTTTTCGTTCCGCTTGCGTGGAACTGTTCCGCAAGCTTGAACAGGTCCACCGCTTCACTCCAACATTATTTTTTTCCATCCATTGAGCCTGTAAAATATTTCCAATTCTTCTCGGAATGCTTTGAAGATGGACTATCCGAGCAAACCCGAAAAAAATAACCTTGCGATGTATATTAGCAGAACAACAACAAAATAGAATTGTTATGATTATAGAATTTTTTATTTTGGGTAAAGTTTACCCTGCAAGAGTTAGAAGAGTAAAAGGTAAACTAAAGCTCTTTTTTAGTACAGAC
>Ga0265798_10000487_pt1 | contig 66292 bp, 73 predicted proteins | sample P3T30metagenome_FD_192430 | JGI IMG/M metagenome (GOLD analysis project Ga0265798, IMG submission 192430) | Plant litter microbial communities from East Loma Ridge, Irvine, California - P3 T30 | ecosystem: Environmental > Terrestrial > Plant litter > Unclassified | place: USA: California... | reverse complement strand
GAACCTTTTTCAGATCGGTGAGCAGGTCTTCGCCGTTGGCCATGCGTGCGACTTCATCCAAGGTGAAATTGGTGCGCAAGACAGCGGTACGGCTTTGAGACTGGTCGCTTCGACGGTTGGCGGCACCATCTGCGCGCGATCCAATCATGAAAACAGACCCGCTCAATTCCTTGATCAGAGCGGGACTCGTGCTCGAACCCTCCAGCACTACATTCGCGGCCGTAGCCACAACGCCAGCGACGATGGGGCAGCGGTAAAGATAGGCGGTCGTCCCGTCACACTGCACCAAGTATTGATGCTCACCTTGCGTCAGCTTTGTAGCAGCAACGATCGGTGCATTGGCCGTCGCCGTCACGGTATCAGCGAACACCACGATACGCCCTTGAAGACTCCCGATGGTTGAACCGGACGTATAGAAGGCGATGTTCAGCGAACCAGCTGCACCGAAATTGCCGGTTGAAATAACGTATTGCGGCTGGTCGCCGGTCACAACGCCGTCGTAGCGAAGCGTGAACGGGATTGCCCACAACTGCCCCTGCCCGGTCGGGAGCGTCAGCAGTGGGTTGGCCGGGGTCGAAAGGGATTGATTGGCAGCGGCACGATTATTCTTGATCATGGGGCAGCCTTGCCTGCCGTGGCGCCTTCCCCGCCGCCTTGAGTGGGAAGGTTGCCACGTTGCATGAACAGCAGCGTATCGAGAATGCCCAGCGCTTTCAATTTGTCGATGTCACCTTTGAGCTCAGCGAACACGACTTCCGGGTCATAGCCACGCTGACGGAGCTTCTCGCTGAAGGTGGATAAGCCACCGCCGATTTCAGCCAGGTCCGCTTTCACATCCTGCTCCGGATTCACGTAGTCCCACTTGGGTACGCTGAACTCGACCTCCTTGTCCAGGGTCTTGATCAGGTTGGCCAGCCATGCGTGTTCGACGAAAGCGTCGTAAAGCGGAATGAGCAACTTCGGGATCAGCGTGACCCACTGCATCTGGCCGACCGCGCGGCGGAAGTCGAGGATGCGCACGCGCGCGCTGCTATAGTTGACAGCGCTCATGTCGCCGGTCAGCAAATGGTACGGCACACCCATCCCCGCCGCGATCAGGTGCAAAGCGAATTTGACGTACTCCACGTATCCAGGGGCGGCTTTCGGCTCCACCACGGTGAAGCTCATCCCATTCGGCATGCCGAAGATGCTGCCGCCGCCGAGCTCACCCAGGTCGCGGACGCCACCGGCCTGGCCTTCTGCGCCGCCGCCCATCGCCGCCGGGTTGTCCATGGCGTTCACATCTCCACTCGCCAAGACGGAAAGGCGGCTCTCCAGGTTCTTGCGCGCGATCTCGGCGTCCTCGTACAGCTGCAGGTCGCGCACGCGCGCGATCACTGGCGCCAGACGGGTGAAGCCCCTGCCCTGACCGGGGCGAGCTGGATTGAACAGGTGAATGATCTGGTTGGCCGGCACTCGCTGGCTCTGCGAGCGACCACGGGCGACAGCGATATCGCCAGGGTGTTGATCCCACAGGTAGTAAGCGGCAACCGCGCCAAGCATGTCGTACTCGATGCCGTTGACGATCTGGTTGCCGTTGAGCGTCCCCGACCGCGCACTATCGAGCCAGTCAATTTCCAGCAGTTGCAGCTGCAGGGGAACCGGGAGTCCATCGGAAGCGCGGCGGGTGCGCTTGCGCACCAGCACTTCGCCATCCTGCTCCATCGCCCAGTAGGCTGCCTTGGTCATTCCAAAGAAGTCGTAGCGGCCATCGGCGTCGCAGACTTTCATCCATCGCTTTAGCAGCTTGCCCAGCTTTTCTTTCTCCATGCCCGTTGGACGGGGAACGATACCCTCACCAACCGTCGCCGCAACCAAGCCGTCCATGCCGGCCCAGATATACGGGACGTTCTGCACCAGGGCGCGCGCCTTGTTGCGTAGCGTCTTGGCGTCAGCCTGGTGGTCCGCATTGGCGCTCGCGCCGGCACGCCGGGGGCGCCATGGGTCGCGTGGGCTCGCTGCCTCGTAGGCACGCTGAAGCTGGCGGCGTGCGAAGTGGCGGGCGATGCCGGCATGTGGATTGACGAAGCCGATGATTCGGTCGATGAAGTTGCGCATCAGTCGCCCCGGCTGGTCGTGAAACGGAATCCGAACACGCGGGGGCCACGGTTCTGCAGACTGCCGTTGAGCACCTGGACGACATGCTGCCGCGCGTCTCGCAGCGCCGCCGTGTTCTGGTAGTTGACGGTGCGCCCGTCGAAGGTCACCGATGTCACGCCGGAGGCGATTGCCTGGTCGAGCGCGTCGAGGTCTGATTGAGAGATAGCCATTCGATCACGGTATCGAGATGGCTGTCTCAATTCTCGGAAAACTGAGATTTTATTTCTGGCTATCGGTCTTGATAATCCGGTAGACCGACGACCTGCTGATACCAAGACGGCTCGCCACCTCAGTGGCGTTGCGGCCGTTGAACAGGACCATGACTTCGCGCACGATCCGATCGCGCTCGGTCTGCGAGCGCCGCGGGATATAGGTTTCGATGCCGGCGAACTCGCGCCGCGCCAGCTGCTTGAGCGCCCCCGCCCGCTCCTTCATCTCTGGAAACTCGATTGAGATGAACTCGAATATTTTGTCGATCAGGTCGGCATCGTCCAGGAGAACGTCGCTTACCACTGTCTCCCTGCGGGGCGGCGTTGCTGGGGTGCTGGGTTCGATTGCGGTTTCGGTTTCCATGGTTCTTGTGGTTGTAATGGTGCGATGGGTGTTGCGGTTGCAATCGGATTGACAGAGGTGGACTTGTCGGCGGCAGGTTCATCTACCCTGGCCGGCTCGCTGAAGAGGTCGGGCGTGACAGGGGCAACGATCTCGCGCACCAACTGCCACTGGCTGGCGGTCTTCTTGTGCAGGCCGAGGTAATGCGCCGCAGCCAGGTTGTAGACCATCAGGTCGCCAGCCTCGTTGCGGTCATTCTTCTTCTTCTCCCAGACGCGCACCTTGCGCCCGCGCTTCCAGACGGTGACGCTGTATTCGGCAGTCAGCTGGTCGTAGTAATCGTCCGGGAGGCCTTCCGGGAAGTGCGTTGCGCCTGGGCCATCGGCCCGGCTGTAGCGGCTTGCAAGATAGTCTTTCGCAGTGTCGGTACCGATCAGCCACATCTTCGCGCCCTGCGGCATGACCTTGCCCATCCAGTTCACATCGACCAGGGTCGGCTTGACAGCGATGATGGGTTTGTTCGAGGTCGAGGCGCCCTTGATCGCATAGATATGCCGATGCTGGCGGGTACGCGTAAAGTTGTAGACCTCGTTGGTGTGGGCGCCACCGGAGTCGACGAACACGGCAGCGATACCCAGATCGCGCCCGCGCGCGTGGCGGTACTTCCCCTTGAGCAGAAGGTCGAGCTTGTCCCACGTCGCGTCCTCTGCTGGCGATCCCCACACCACCTGGTAGTCGACGATCCAGTCTTCCATACCCTCGCCCCAGGCTACGACCTTGAGCTCGAGGCGGTCGTTCTGGGTATCGACGGCGCCAGTCAGCAGCAAGCCGCCCATCGGCACCGTGCCGAGCTTGTAGCCGCCGGCGCGGTCCTTCAGTTCCGACGCCTTGGTCTGTTCCTTCTTGCGCTCCCAGCAGCGCGCCAGGCGCGTGTTGTAGAACGTGATCATCAGCTCGTCGCTGCCCTCGTCCAGCTTCGCGCGTGCAGCGCGGTACTCCAGCAGCAGTGCCTTCCACGGCAGCCAGCCGTACGGTGCGAACATGGCGTTGATCGTGAAGCTCTCGGTCTCACCATCGCCAGCCACGCCGGTCGACCATGCTCCGCGCGCGAACATCCGGTTCTTGTCGGTCTCGCACATAAACGCGCCGCACTCGCTGCATGGGTAGATCGCCTGGCCAGTCTCATCTTCCTGCAGACGCTCGAATACCAGCGGCTGCTCATGACCGCAGTGCACGCAGTCGGCCAGCGCTTCGCGCCGAGTGCCCTGCTTGAACAGGCCTTCGATGATCGAGCGGCCAGTAACTGTCGGCGAGCTCGGGAAGTAGCTCTTGCGGTTGCGTTCGAACGTGGTCTGGCGGGCCTTCGCCAGGGCAACTGGATCGCCCTCGCCGTTGACGTTGTTGTCTGCGCGATCGACCTCATCGAACAGCACACGGCGCGCCGGGATCTCGGACAGGTTGGCGGCAGCGCCAGCAGTCACGATGTGAAGCGAGCCGCCAATGTATTCCTTGGTATCGAGCGTGTTGACGGAGTCGCGTGAGCGCGGTACCGCGACGCGCTCGCGCACCGGTGACACGGCCGCGATGGTCTTGCTGACCCGCGCGCTGGTACGCTTCGCCAGCTTGCCGGTCGGCAGTATCCACAAGAAGTTCGCCGGCGACTGGTGTACTGAGCAGCAGAACCAGTTCAACCCGACCTGCGTCTTGAGCATCTGCGATGCGCCCATGAGCGCGACCACCTTGCACGGGTGATTATCCGACAGCGCGCGCATCACTTCGCGGGCGTGCGGCGTACGGTCGGTGCGGTACTTGCCCGACTCGTTCGCGCCCGACTCCTTCGGGATGATCATGTGTTGGTCGGCCCATGCATCGACCGTCATGTTCGGGTCGGGCTGCAGTCCTCGCGCGATCGCCGGGCGCAGCACGCTTGCGGCTGGCGTCAGGCCAATCATCCCGCGTGCTCCTCCAGCTGTACGCCCAGGCGTTCGCCGAACGTGTGCGCCATGCTTTCCAGCAGCGCCCGCATCTCGCGCTCGATCACGTCCTCGCACTCCTCGGCGGTACGCAACGGCGCCACGTCGGCGGCGATCCGGCGCGCGCAGTTCATCAGCCCGTCGCGCAACGCACGCGCTGCTTCGAACACGGTGGAGTCGACGTCGGACTTCAGCAGGAACTGGCCGGCCATCTCGGCCAGTTTGATCTCGGCGGCGGTGGCCTCCGCTGCCTCCCGGCGCGCGCGGCTCGTATCGTAGCCTGGCACCTTGGCCGGCTTGACCTCGGACTCCGCACCTCCCGCACCCGCCGGGGTGCTGGCAGGCGCCTCACTTGCCATGGAGGCAGGGCGTTGGGCGTTCGCACGCGGGCGGGTGTTCTTTTGGTACAAGTGCGTCGCGTAATCCGGGTCGACCTTCTTGTCGGTCACGGGGATACCGCACCTGGTCACCGCCTCATACGCGGACTGGCGCGAGATGCCTACGGTCTTTGCCCACTCGGCGATGGTTGTCAGGTTTTGCGTCATGTCGATTCGTTGTAAGGTCAGTTGTCAGGAAATGTTTTTCGGTCCCGCTAGTGCGATGACGGGGCCTGAATTACCCTTGGTAGCCCCCTCCCAGGAAGGACCCAACCCCGGGGGGAGGGGGTTGCCCCGGGGCATCAGCTGCCCTGCCCGGGTCGCGGCCGATTGAACTCGGCCTCAAAGTGGACAGGGAAGCGCGCCTCGACGGTGGCCTGGCCGACCTCATGGAAGTTCAGCCGTTTCTTGTACTCGACCGCCTGGACGAAGATCAGCACAGGCTTGATCGCGGTGCCCAGGGCGAAGCGGCGCTTCGCGTACACACCCGGCACCAGCCCCTTGTTCCCGTTCGGCAGCGCGAAGTACGTCACGCCCTGGCGCGCGATGGTGCGGTTCGAACGCTTGCTGCCCGTGGCGCGCGACTCGTAGCCGCTGCCCTGCTGCACCTTCAGCTGCGACAGCATCTGGCGGATCTGGCCGCGGCGCATGTTGCCGTTGGCGTCAATGTCGGCGCCCTCGCCGGGCACGGCGTACCAGCCTTGCGGCATCAGGCCATTCGCCTGCAGCATCCGTTCCATGCCCTTCAGGCCGCGCTGCCCACCGAAAATCTGTGGGCCGAGGAAGCGATCGGCCGGCGTGCCCTTGCCGAACGGGTTGTCCTTGACCCAGACGCGCGCCGCCAGGCTGTCTTTGGTCGCAGACTTGAGGAACGTGCCGTTCAAGGCGTAATTGGTTGGCCGGTCGAACACCGAGCTCATCTCCTGCTTGATCGCGCCCTGGACATCCTTCGCAGTGCGCGTCAGCGCAATGGCCGCGATGATCGGGCCGCGACGGCCCAGCTCAACGATTCGCTCTGCAGCTGCTGGAAAATCGGTTCTCAAGTTCATTCGCATCGTGTCACCCTCGAATTGCTGGCTTTTCAGCCTGTCTTTAAAACCCTGCAAGTCTGAAACCCGCATGGATACTGCTTCTTAGCAGGGTATGCAGGCATGCAGGGTTGTTCTTCATATGGCTATAAAAAAAAGAACGCCACTCATCCCACATCACTTCGCGCCTACATGCGCAAAACCCCGCAAACCCTACCTACCCTGCTAGAACCTACTATCCATGCGGGTTTCCGGCTTGCAGGGTTTGATTGCTACTCTGCGTAACCCTGCAACGCGCGGTCAGCACGGACCTTGCCCAAGTCCCGGAACTTGGCGATCTGCTCATCCAATGGGTGCGGGAAATCGGCGTTGTCGACCACGAACACCATCCGGGTCTTCTTGTGCTTGCTGTCGACGGCCACGCTCTTCTTGGCCTTGTGCTCGCGCCCGCCGATCAGGCCGGCGAACTTGCACAGCGTGAGCGGCTTCTCGCCCGCCTTGTCGCACCAGCGCTTGTAGATGATGTACAGGTCCTCCGACAGACAGGAGCAGTACGGCGCGTCCAGGTAGCCATCCTTCCAGGCACGGTGGAATGACATCCATCCGGCCAAGCCAAACTCGATCACGCGCTCCTTCGCCAGCGTCATCGGCGGCTTGGTGTGCTCGTTGAAGTCGTCTAGTGGCAAGTTCAGCAGGAAGTGGTAGAACGCCTCGATGGCGCCCGCCGTGATCGCATCCTTGACCTGGTCGTAGAATGCCGGGTCCTGCTTGCGCCGCGCCTCGATCACCATGAAGCGCCGGTCCTCCAGTTCGATCGGGATCGGCTGCGGCTCGTTGGAGAGGAACACCGAATTCATGTGGTTGCGTTCGTCACGCGCCGGCAGGTTCTTCTCGTTGATGTTCATGGTCTTGCCGGTGATCATGTACTTGAGCGTGCCGTTGTGGCTGTACTTGTCGTCGCGCGAAAGCACCTCCTCGAACAAGACGAACAGCTTCTTGCTGCGCCAGGACGTGAAGGTCGAGTCCAGCTGGTGTTGACTGGCGACCGTGCCGTAATCGCCGAACATCGGCAGCATCACGCCTTCGAAGAACAGCGACTTGCCGGTGCCCTGCTTCTCGCCGAACATCAGCAGTGCGGTCTGCATCTTGGCGCCCGGGTGCTGGAGCGGGTACGCCAGCCAGCGCAGGATCCACTCCATGTGTTCCTCGGGCCGGTCTTCGGCGTCGCATAGCGATGCGAGGAGCGCGAGGATCGGCTCGATCAGCTTCGGGTTGTGTTTCGGCTTGAGCGGCCAGCCCAGGAAGATGTTCACATGGCTGACCGGGTCGGCCAGCTGCGTGGGATCGAACACCAGGTTGCGCGCCTCGATGGTCTTACGCTGCGCGTGCTCCTGCCATTTGCTGGTCAGCTCGGCCGTATAGTCGGCGCGTACGGCGCCCAGCGACATTACCTGCTGGCCGATCGCATCCCATACGGTTTCGGTGCCGCGAAGCAGTGTGAGGTTATCCAGCATCTCGCCGAGCTTGCCGCTGCTGCCGTTACCTTCGACTGCCTTACCCCCTACCAGGGTGGGAAGGGATTCGCGGGCGATGATGCGCCGGCCCGGTGCTTTTTCCCACGTGGCCGCCAACTCTTTCCCGACCCAGGCCATGAACGCGGATTTTTTCAGGCGCTGTTTGCGGCGGCTGTCCCATACGTCGGTTGATCCGTAGATCAGCTGGAAGTGTGCGAGCAGGACTTCCAGCGTCGGCGCGCGCATGTCGCCCTGGATATCCTGCGGCTCGCTCGCTGAAGGTACATCCGGCATTGGCGCGTCGTCGAGGTATGCGGGCGGCTCGTCGGCGGCCTGTTCCTGATTAACGGCATCGGTAACCATGAGGGCGCGGGAGCGCGCCGCCAACACCTGCTCGCGTACGACGTCGAGCGATTCAGCCAGGTACAGGTCGTTGAAGTCGGATTCTTTGCTGTCGTCGGCTCGGGCCGCGAACACCGGGATCACCACCGATGCATTACCCACCGCACGCGCGGCGGCACGCGATCGCGACACGCCCGCGTTTTCGAACTTGGTCAACTGGACGCGTCGGCCCGAGCGAATATCGGCCTCGATGTATGGCGTTCCGGTCTGGTCTTCACGCCAGGTGGCGCGCACGCGCACGACGTCGCCACCGGCAGACGTCAGTTCGACGTCGTTGCCATCGACGACAGGCATCCACTCGGTGTCAAATTCGTTGAGCAGGAATTCGCCCAGGCGCGCGACCAGACGCATGTCGTCGTCGGCCAGCAGGAGCAGATGGGCATCCGGGAAGTCGGCGCGCAGCTGCTTGGCCACGTGCAGCAGATTGCCGGCGTTGAAAGCCACCATAACGGGTATGTCGAATTCGGTCGCCATGCGCACCGTTTCGCACGTGGCATAGCCTTCACCGACCGCGATCAACGTGGCGCCATTGGTGCGACCGAGCAGGCAAGCGCCCCCGATCATGTCGATGCCGCTGCTGAACCGTTTTTCTCCGTCCGGCTGAATGCGCTGCAGGCCGACAAGGTTGGCGGTGCCGTTGGCGTACTTGCATACCGGAACCAGCAACACGCCGTCCGCGTCGACGCGCGTCTTCTCGCCACCGACCCGCTTGCGCGCCAGGTAGGCTGAAGGCTCATCGCTGTCTGCGGCTGCCGCCCAGGCTTGGCGCCCGCGATTCGCCGCCATCTCGGCTTTGCGCTGTTTGCGCTCGGCCTCGGCGCGCTCGTACGCGGCTTGCTTGCGCTCGGCTTCCGCCCGCTCTTCAGGCGAGACGCCGGCCCAATCCATCTTGACCGTGATCGAGTTCGGGTTCTGGCCTTGCCAAATGCCGAATGCCCCGGTCACCACTTCCCGCCCCGAATCCAACTTCAATTCGCGCAGCAGATACCAGGCCTTCTTTTTTGGGCCGAAGCGGTGGGCTTTGCCGTCCAGGACTGGATGGCCCTGCGGCAGCGCTGGCAGACCAGCCGCCACCATCTGGTCGATGACCTGGTCACGCGTCAGCATCGTTTTCTCCAATCACTGTACGCACTTCTTCCAGAACGCGCTGAAGGTGCGCGAGGATCCGCGCTTTTTCACCCGGACTACGCTGGGCGCCAAGTGCTTCGGAGCAGAGCTCCCATTGCGCCGGTGAGACTGGGGCGGTAAGTTGAGGCTTAGCTGTCATTGGCGTGGTTCGAAGCGGCGCTAGTCGGAATCGGCCGGCAGTAAATCTGAAACATCAGGGCCATCAGTTCCTGCATCGTCTTGTGCATTTCCTGGGCGATATCCTCCAGGTCGGCGCGCTCGCGGCGGTCGATTTCGCCGTCCTTGGTCGCCTCGGTGTAGGTTGCGGACAGACGCCCGAGTTCGGTGTACAGCTCATGGAACTTCCCATGCAACTGCTCACCGGTGACGCCCTCCCCTTCTGGCAACTGGATGAACACGCCACCCGACTGAGCAGCGACAGCCTGTGCGAAATGCGTTGTGCCAGAGAGGGCTTGGATCAACAGCGCCGTTTCAACGCGCATGCCTTGACCCTTGACCTCGTACACCCGTGCTTCAAGGCCTGTTCGCGTGAGGTTGATGGAAGCAGCTGTGCCGTTCCACCCGCGAACCTTAATCATTTCTTGATAAGCGGACAATAAATCCACAGTGTTTCCTTCCATTCCTTGGGTGTTGCAAAGTGCTTAAGACAAGTAGTCTTGTGCAACCTTGCCAACAAACTATTTCCTATGTGCAACTTAGAGACCGAACAAGAGCTCCACCTCCCTGCTGGAGATGACACCTTGGCTATGGAATTGATTCTGTATGTGAGAAGCGGCGCTCTTTTGAAGCTACGGGCGCATCTCACCTCGACGGGGGTGACGTGGACCTATGAACTGGGTTCAGCGCTCGATTCAGCGCTCGACTCCAAGGCTGGCTCCGTCGCCACTCCATGAATCTTCGCTAGCTGCTGCAGGCCGCTGACGACGGCATAGGACGGGCGCTTAATTCCAGCCTTGCCCGCCTCCATGTCGCTGATCGACGTTTGCCCAAGACCCACCGCGCTACCGATTTGCGTCTGGGTCAACCCGGCCTTACGAAGGCTCGAAATCGTATGAGGAATGTCCATGGAAGACATTATGGGAACACCGGTATTTTCTGTCAACCGGAATTCCGGTTTAATGCTGCGGGATAATATCGGTATGTCGATAGGAGCTAGAATTAAGCAGGCTCGCGCCGCAGCGAAGATGACTCAAATTGAGTTGGCGGCGCGCAGTGGCCTCAAACAAAGTACGATTTCTGACCTTGAGGTCGGGAAATCGCAAGGGACAACTACTGTTGCGTCTCTCGCCGCTGCATTGGGTGTCAGCCCATTATGGCTGGAGACAGGCAAGGGGCCGGTGGTACTTGAGCTAGGCGCGGCTGCTACGGATAAGGGTCTCGACACACCGTTTTTGAAGAGCCCAGTAAACATCCGGATTGGAGACGAGCCTCAAACCGTCCCCATCCGCAAGGTCAAGCTCAAGCTGCAGGCAGGTGTTGTTGGATTCGAGACAGAACCCATACTAGAAGACGGTGGGGTACTCCATATGCCCCTCGCACTTATCGAGCAAAATCAGCTTGTTCCGCACATGCTGTTGGCCTTCCATGTCAAAGGATGCAGCATGGAACCTATGCTGTTCGAAGATGATTTAGTAGTCATCAACACTGCTGACAGAGAGCCTCGTAGCCGAGAGCTGTACGCAGTGAACTTTAACGGCGAAGCCTGTGTCAAGCAGTTACTGCTAGTTGGCGGTCAATGGTATTTGAATTCATTGAATCCAGATGTGGGACGCGTAAACGTGCGCAGCGGGCAATGCGACATTGTGGGCCGAGTTGTTTATCAACCTGGTCGGATGGTTACTGGGAGGCTCTAGATCTTGCGGAAGGCGATTCTGATTCTTATTTTTGCAGGCCTGGTGATTTCGGCTTTCTCCCCGGATAAGTCCGATGTGATTTCTCAGGCAGAACCGCCGACGAAGGAAGAGCTTGCTAAGCGGGCGGAGGAAGCCGCACGTGACAATCGCCTGACGAAGGCCATGCACGCTGGACGCGCTATTAAGAACTCTCTGCGAGATCCAGATTCGCTCAAGTGGCAGACTATTCGTGCAAACGATGACGCAACGGTCCTTTGCTATGTCTATCGAGCCCGAAACGGGTTCGGCGGGATGAATATAGAGCATGCTGCTGTTGTGGGAACTTTGATTAGCACATCATCAAAGGTATGGAAACGGAACTGCCAGGACAAGAAACTGCATGACGTTACAGGTGCCCAGCACGGCATCTAACTAGGCCCGTCCCAAGCAGCTCGCTACGGCGGGCTTTTTTTTCGACAAAAATATGGGAATACCGGTTGACTAAGAATACCGGAATCCCCATAATTGCCTCATCAACCTTGATGAGGCGCACATGAAGATCTTCCGCGTAGTCGTCCGCACTGCCCATATCGACCACCCCATGGTCATCCCGGCGTCCTCCGCCGGCGAAGCTGCCGAGCGGGCTGCAACTGAATTTGGTGACGTCCCTTGCGGCATTACCGTAAGAGGGGAGCTCTGGGCATGACCACCGCTACCGTCCCAACCGTGTGGCCGAAGTCTGGCAACGACCTGGTCGATCGCCTCATGAAGAACGCATTCGACCGCCCTCGCGATCCGCGAAGCTATCCCTACAAGCTCGGAGTGTTCAGCCTGCTTGCCAGTCGCGTCACCAGCACCCAACTTTCTCGTCCCTATGCGCCGGGCACGGTGGACTGTGACGCCTTCTATGCTGGCGTGGATGAAGGCAAGCTGATTTGGTCACGCCACCGGGCAGAGGCTGCTCAATGATGTCCGCATCCGCCTTTCGCGACGCGATCAAGCGCTGCGCCGCCAATGCCAGCAAGGACGCCCCTGCAGACGAAGAACGCCGTTTGGCGAACTTCGTCGCGCGGCTCTCGGCCTCGATGGAATCCCTCGGCGACCACGAGCTCGACGCGATGCTGTGGGGGCTGCTGGACTGCCCCGCGCCGATGCGGATCGAGCCGGCGCGCCCGCTGATGTCGATCCAGGCAGCGTGACATGGGCTTCCTCACCCTCTACCGCTACTACCGCTTCATCGGCAAGCCGCTCCTCCAGGCATTGCGTCTGGCGCGGCACCACCGGATGCACCGGAGCTGACCATGCACCGCATCTCGCCAGACCGCGCTGCCCTCGAAGTCGCGCACCGCGCGCTCCGCACCGACGCCGGCCTGGACGAGATGCTCACCCACCCCGCCCTCAAGATCATCTTGGAGGCCGTCGCCCGCCGGCACATGCAGCGCCGTACGAGGATCGACGTGAAGAAGCTGCAGGCCAACGACCACGACTAAATCACTAGGAGCAGCATGGACAACCAACACAAGAAGATCAAAGGCTACCGCGACCTGTCTCAGGAAGAAATCGACCTGATGAACGAGATCAAGGCCAAGGGCGAAGAACTGCGCGCTTTGGTGGCGAAGGTCGAGGCCGTGGTCGCACAAGCCGACGCGCCAGAACCAGGTATCGCTCACGAAGCCGACTCCCCGCTCTACTGGTTGCGGCACGCCGAAAGCTCGTATCGCTGCGCGACGATGTTCGCGGTTCGCGCGATTGCCCAGCCAACCTCCTATTAACAGGAGAGCGTGAACATGGAACCGTTCGTTTCGCTCAAGGTCGCCGCCGAGAAGAAGATTCACGGCGACGACGTCTCGAAAGTGACTTCTTTCGCCGTTGCCCCCCACCTCCTGGAGATCGAGGAAGGGTTCAACGCCCGCCCTCTGAACCCGGACCACGTGGCCGAGATGTCGCTGGCAATGCGCAACGGCGCCACGTTCCCGCCGCTGGAGGTGCGCGTAGATGATGGTCACATCCTGATCGTTGACGGCCACCACCGCCACGCCGCGGCGCTCAAGGCGATCGCCGAGGGCTTCGAGATCAAGGCACTGGACTGCCGCCACTTTCGCGGCAACGACGCCGACCGCGTCGCGCACATGCTCAATAGCGCGTCCGGCTTGGCGCTAACGCCGCTGCAGCTCGGCATCCAGTACCGCAAGCTGATCGGCTTCGGCTGGACCGAGACGCAAATCGCAAATCGCCGCGGCAAGTCCGCCCAGCACGTCAAGGACATGATCCAGCTGGCCGAGGCAAATAGCGACGTGCACCAGCTGGTCAACGCAGGAAAGATTTCCGGCACGGCGGCGCTCAAGGCCGTCAAGCAGCACGGCAGCAAGGCCGGCGCGGTCATCCAGGAGGGCTTGGAGAAGGCGAAGGCCGAAGGCAAGGACAAGGTCACGCCGAAGGCGCTTGCGCGCAGCAGCGGCCCACGCAAGCCGGCAGACAAGTTCATCGTCGCCTGGCTGGTCGCCAACGCGCGCGTGGCGAATATCCCAGCGATGGACGGCTATACGCATCGCACCCTTAGCCTAGCGATTTCGATACCTAAAGAGGTCGCCCACAGCGACGACCTGCACACGCTGCTCGCGAATGCAGCTTCGTATAACACCACCACCTGAAAGGAGCACCATGAACCAGAGCACCATCAGCACCGGCTCGCGCGTCAAGTTCGACAGCGAAGCTGGCCCGCAAACCGGCACCGTCCAGGATATCAAGACTGACCTCGGCAACGGCGCCAAGGTTGCGTTCATCCGCGTCGCCGGCACCCTGGACGGCGCGCCGTGGCGCATCCCCGTCAACGAGTTGCAGCAGTTGGAGGCGGCATGAGCACCAAGGCATTCGCCCTCTTCCTCCAAGAGCTGCGCGATGGCCGCGCCCACACCGAGCTGACGGCCACGCTGGCCGAGCTGCTGGCGGCCGTCAAGGACACCGGCAAGGCCGGCGAAATCACCCTGAAGATCAAGGTGAAGCCGGCCAGCCGCGGTTCGGACGTCGACAAGGTCACGATCACCGACGCCATCGTCGCGAAGCTGCCGATGCCTGAGCGCGGCGAAGACTTCTTCTGGCTCACCGACGACAACAATCTGTCCCGCAACCACCCGCGTCAGCATTCGCTCGAACTGCGCGAAGCGACGCCATCTCAACCGCAACACTTCAAGGAAGCCTGAACGTGAACGACACCCAAACCAGTTCGACCGGCATAGCCGGCACCGTCATCGCAAGCACCATCGAGCACGCCCACTTCGACGCCAGCACGATCGGGAAGATCGGCGCCCTGTCGGTGGCCGCCAGCGCCGGCCAGAAGATCGAAGGAACCACCCACCTGGTTATCCCGGAAGGCTTCAAGCACGTCGACCTGACCGCTGCCATCGAAAAGGCCGGCGCAGCCCCCATCCGCAAGACTGGTACGGTGCACCTGGGCGATCTGCCCAGCTTCAATGTCTACGTCGCCGATCAGGGCGCACCCGTCGACACGTACATCTACGCGGACCCGGACAACCGCACGCTCACTGCCGTGCTCAACGAACACGTGAAGTCACAACGGGCCACCGGCTGGCGCGACCACCGCGCCGTGTACAAGGCCGAGCTGAGCCGCGAGTTCACTACTTGGCTGAACTTCAACAAGAAGCCGATGGAACAAGAAGAGTTCGCTATCTTCCTCGAAGACAATATCGCTGATGTGGTCGAACCATCGGGCGAAACCCTGCTGCAGATCGCGCTGACCCTCCAGGCCAAGACCGAAGTGAACTTCAGCAGCCACAAACGACTGGAAAACGGCCAGGTGCAGTTCGCCTACAGCGAGACGGTCGATGCCCGCGCCGGCACCGGCACCGGCATGATCGAAATCCCGCGCGAGTTCACCATCGGCCTGCGTCTGTTCAAGAACGGCGACGGCTACAAGATCCGCGCCCGCCTGAAGTACCGTCTGGGCGGCGGCAAGCTGAAGTTCTGGTACGAGCTGGACCGCGCCGACAACGCGATCGAGGACGCCTTCCAGGCGTACGTCAACCAGGCGCGCGAGAACGGTTTCACCGTCCTCATCGGCAAGCCGTAAGCGAGCAGCTGCCATGCCAAGATTTCATCGCCCTACCGCGTTCCAGCCCAAGGCCAACGTGCCGATGGTGACCGAAACCCGCGACCGACTCGCGACTGAGATCCGCATGGCGGCCGAGGTGCTGGCCGCGCGTCCAACCGTCGACGCGTACAACACGATGTCGAAGATGCTGGCCGCGCTGAGCCGCGCCGGCATGCGGCAGGCGCTGCTCGAACCCGGCACCGCGCTGATGAACCGCATCTGCGACCGCTATGAGGCAAACGGGACGATCACCGTGGAGCGCGAGGAGGCCGCAGGCCTGCGCCAGGTGGCCGCCAACGTCGACGCCGCGCTGCACCGCCTGCCGCTGCAGCGCTTCAACCGGGCTGTGGCCGAGGTCGAAGCATTCTTCGCTGTGGTCGAACCAACCCCCAACGAACAATAGAACATGAAGCGTGACGCATTCACCCTGTCGCTGGGCTTCGGCCATGAGCGCATCGCAGATAACTTCGCCGGCGGCGGTGGCGCCAGCGAGGCAATCCGCCAAGCCTTCGGCCGCGATCCAGACATCGCCATTAACCATTGTGGCGAGGCGCTGACGATGCATGCAGCGAACCACCCGACCACCCGCCATATTCGCGAGGATGTCTTTCTGGTCGACCCGCTGCGCGAGATCGGTGATGGCCCGCTCGGCGCGGCATGGTTTTCTCCGACCTGCACTCACTTCTCCAGGGCCAAGGGTTTCAACATCCTTGACCAGACCACCCGCGGCCTCGCCTGGGTCGTGCTCAAGTGGGGCGTGCAGCTGGCGCCGCGCCTGATCTTCTTGGAGAACGTGGAAGAGTTCATGACCTGGGGACCACTGGACGACAAGGGGCGCCCGATCAAGGAGCACAAGGGCCGTACCTTCCAGGCTTTCGTGCTTGCTCTGACCACTGGCCTGCCCAAGGATCACCCGGACCTGCCCGAGATCCGCGCCACGCTGGGCGAACAGTTCCCAATCGACCGTATCTTCGCCGGCCTCGGCTACAAGGTCGAATGGCGAGTACTGCGCGCGTGCGACTTTGGCGCCGGGACCATCCGCAAGCGCCTGTTCATGGTCATGCGTCGCGACGGCATCGCCATTCGCTGGCCGGAGCCGACCCATGGCGATCCGAACTCGAAGGAAGTCAAGGCCGGCAAGCTGCTGCCGTTCGTGACCGCCGCAGACTGCATTGATTGGTCGATCCCCTGCCGGTCGATCTTCGACCGCAAGAAGCCACTCGCCGATGCGACGCTGCGGCGCGTGGGCCGGGGCTTCGAACGCTATGTCAAGGATGCACCGCGCCCCTTTATAGTGGGATGCGGAGGAGCCGCCTATGCGGGCAAACCGGTCTCGACGGAGCAGCCGATGGGCACGTTGACTACCGAGAACCATCGCGCAATCGTCGTACCGTCGCTCGTTCAGTACTACAAAAGCGGCAGTCAAAACGTCGCGATCGACCGTCCCGCACCGACCGTTGTGACGAAGGATCGAGTCGGGGTCACCTGCGCCTACCTGGCGAAGCACTACGGAGGAGTCGTTGGCGCCAGTGTCGAGCAGCCTGCACCGACCGTCACAACAACTGACCACACCTCGTTGGTGACGGCGCACCTGGTCGGAATCGACAACAAGAGCAACGGCGATCGGGACGTCTGGGATGTGGGCCGGCCGCTCGGCACCGTCGTCACGGAGAACCGCCATGCGGTCGTGACCAGCAACCTGGTGAAGCTGCGCGGCACCAGCATCGCGGCGGCGACAAACGAGCCGCTGGGCACCGTCAGCGCCGGCGGAACGCACCATGCCGAGATGCGCACCACGCTTGCCCAACCTGGCCAGGCGGAAGAGCGCAGAGAAAAAGTCCGGGCGTTCCTGCGTCAGTACTGCCCGAGCCTGAAGGATGCAGAGCAGCCCGAGCTGGTGACCATCAACGGCGAAGTGATGGAAGTCGTCGACATCGGCCTGCGCATGCTTGTTCCCCGCGAACTCGCGAACGCACAGGGCTTCCCCCGCGACTATAAGCTGGATCCACTGCATACGAAGATCAACGCGTACGGCAAGGTCGTCACCAAGCCGCTCACCACGTCGGCGCAGGTCCGGATGATCGGCAACAGCGTCTCTCCGCCGCCGGCCCGTGCCACGATCTTGGCGAACATCGCGCACGAACAACAGTTTGCGAGGGCGGCATGAGCAGCTGGGGAGCCCCAAGCAGGATCAGCACCGACCTGTACCGCGAACGTACCGCGGCCGAGCCGCCAGTTTCGCTTCGCCGCAAGAGGTGCGCATGCGGCAAGGTGGTGACGGCGAAGCAGCTGGTGCAGTACCGCGCATGCATAGCCTGCGTGCGCGTCGCCGCCACACAGGTCAAGGATGCAGCATGACTGGGCCTGTAGTGATCGAACACGACCGGCCGCTCGATGAGCCAGGCTACCGACACCACTTGCTTCTGCTGAAGTCCATGCACTGCGCGCGCCCGGTCCTTTACCAAGGCCTCAACCATTTCATCAGCTGCCTGACCATGAACCGAGATGGTGGTGGCATCTCGATGACGGTCTACCTGGCGGGTAAGCGTGAAGGCTTCGACAGCAGCGAAATTCAGATCAACCACGCCTCAAAAGAAAGGACCTCAGCGTGACCAAATTAACACTGCAGGCGCTGCGCGACTTGGTGGCCGATGACTCTTTTGCCACTGGCTTTCAATCGCTTGCACAATACCGCGGTGCTCTTCTTCGACAGTTCGATACGTTGATCGAGAGCCCTGCCGCACCTTCCATCTCCCACAGAGGAGTAGACGAGAAGGACGGTGCAGCATGCTAATCCAGATTTCCGATAGCTGCCATGTAGCGGTTGATCAGATTGAAGAAGTGAGCGCTAAAGACTATGACCGGGGTATCTTCATTCGCATGAAGAACGGCATCGAGCACCACTTGGGCAACGACTACCGGAGGAGCAGCTACGAGACCCAGCGGCGGTTGGTGAGCGAAATTAACAGGGCGCTGGACAGGAACAGCCCAGCCATCTGTGCTGCTCAGGAAGGAGATGGAACATGACGCGATACCTCAATGCCCCCGAGCTGGCCGAGTTGATCGGATGCTCGCCGCACAGCTTTGCCTGCATGCGGCGCTACTTGACGCGAAACAACTGGCCGTTCGAACCAAATCTACGTGGCTTCCCCCAAGTCAGCAGGGAGTACCATGACGCGCGCATGGCGGGCAGCGCGCCGGCGACCATGATCGAAGACCAGGGCGCCGAACCCGATTTTAGTATGTTCGAGGCAGCATGATAGGAAGAAGGAAGTCGCCGGACGGGATGCCGTTTCGGCTCTATGAGCGCGTCGGCAAGTTTAAGGTCAGTTATGGCTACAAGCTCCCGGATGGGACTTGGGCGTTTCGCCTGACCGCACCCGCGGACGATGCTGCAGCGCGCGCGCGCATCCGTACCGAAGCGATCGACCGCGCGAACGTGCTGAACGGCGCGCCAGTGCAAGGCGGAGAAACTGAAGCCCTTTTCAGGCGGTACTTCGCCTGGCAGCGCGGCCTGCCGCTGGACAGCGAGGAACGGAAAGCCGAGAGCACGCTGGACGAGAACGAACACAACGAAGCGAAGCGCCTGCTCAAAACCTTCGGCAAGGTCCGCCCTGCGGTGATCAAGCCTGTCCACATCTACAAGTATCTCGACGGCCGCGCTGCCGAGGGCGCGCCGGCCAAGGCGAACAAAGAGGTCGCACTCTTGTCGGCGGTTCTCGAGTTCGGCCGCAGGAAGGGTGTCTTGGAGGTGAACCCGTGCCGAGACATCAAATACAACAAGACACGGCCTGACACCAGGTATGTCACGCCTGCCGAGCTCGACCTGGTAATCCGCACCGCCCGGGAACGAGGCGGAATGTATGTAGTCGCTGCGCTATGTCTACGCGCCGCCTATCTCACGGTCAGCCGGCCGGACGAGATGCGCCAGGTAATGCGCCAGGCCATTAAGGCCGACGGAATGGAGATGGCCGTCGGCAAGCGGAAGAAGGGACAGGCGCAGAAGTTCAAGCTCATCGAATGGTCGACCGAACTGCGTGCGGTGATCGACGAGGCGCTGGCATTGCAGCGGACGACGAGCATCTATGTGTTCGGCAACAGCGATGGACAGCCCTACACGACGAGCGGCTGGAACACCAACCTGCGCCGCCTGATGGAGCACGCGCGTAAGAAGGCAGAGAAGGAGCAAATCGAGTTTTCCCGATTCACACTCAAGGACATGCGACCGGCGGCCGTGACCGACCGCGTAGACGACGGGGACGAAACCATTACGAATGCTACCGGACACAGCAGCGATCGCATGGTGCGGCAAGTGTACGACAGGCGCAAAAAGAAAGCGGCGAGAGCCACCGAGTAAGCCAACACAGCTTCCAAAGACCGGCCCTCCCCGGTCAAAAATGTTGGAAGATAGTAAAATAGCGCAAGACCTCATGCGGGTTTCAGAGGTTCATAAGTTCCAAAGAATTCATCCGTATTGTTTTTAGAATCAAATGGTTAGGCTTGATTGGGCATCGGATTGTGATTCCTGTTGTCGTGGGTTCGAGTCCCATCAGCCACCCCAAAGAATTCAGCAAACAAGGTCACCTGCTCCGGCACGTGGCCTTTTTTGTTTTCTGGAAGGCACGTGTAATGCAGATTGTTGGAGAAACCCTCGGCCGCGCCGATATCGAGGCACTGCTGGCGCAAGGCGCCCTGTCGTTCGAAGAATGCACCCTGGACGGCGCCGACCTGTCGCGGCTCGACCTGCGCGCCTTCGCGTTCATCAACTGCAGCATCGCCGAGACCTCGTTATACGCCGCCACACTCAGCCAGAGCACATGGCGCCGCTGCCGCGGCCGCCAGGCCGACTTCGAATCGGCCGACCTGACCGACGCCCAATTCCATAGCTGCGACCTGAACAACAGCAACTGGCGCCGCGCGCGCATGGCGTCCAGTACGCTCAAGGGCTGCAAGCTGACCGGCGCCAGCTTCGAGGAAGCCGCGCACCTGGGGTTGACCTTCGAGGATTGCCTGATGAACAGCGCCGACCTGCGCCGCATGTCGTTTCGCAAAGCGCGTTTGACCGGCCTCGACCTGGCCGACGCCGACCTCGGCGGCTGCGATTTTCGCGACGCCGTGTTCGACGGCGGCAGCTTGCGCGGCGCCAACCTGAAGAGCGCGCAATTCGACAACGCCGACCTGCGCGAAACCGACCTTGGCGGCGTGCGCCTGGCCGACGCCAAACTGTTCCAGGGCGCCTGGATCACGCCGCGCCAGGCGGCCGAACTGGTCAGCGAACTGGGTCTGCGGGTCGGCTGAGCGCGCGTTAGCCTGCGCTCGTATTGGCAACTGCAACGTTTTGCGCCATGTTGGTCACTGATGTAAAAAAGTTCACTCCGACGCTTGAACCCCGGGCGATGTGAGACAATCGGCGAGTTTTCTAAAAAGAAATAAGAGCGCCCCTTACACTGCCGGATGGTAAGCTCGCGGCGTTTGACTTTCAGTCCACATTCATGCCAGACAAGAGTGCCAATCCCCGCATCACCCGCCTGACCGCCGAAAAGCGCCCCGCCGTCCGTTACGCCATCCTGTTTGTGGTGGCGCTGTGCCTGCTGTTGTTGACGATCCAGAGTTTCGACGCCTGGCGCGCGCGTTCCGACCGCCTGAAGGAAATCGGCGTCGGCACCACCAATATGTCGCACGCGCTGGCAGCCCAGGGCGAAAGCGCGGTGCGGGTGGTGGACACGGTGCTGGCCGGCGTAGTCGAGCGGGTCGAGACCGACGGCTTGCGTGGACCGCTGGGCGGCGACGACAGCCGCCTGCACCAGCACCTCAAGAACATGGTGGCGCAGGTCGAGGAACTGCACGGCTTGTTCCTGTTCGGCGCCGACGGCAGCTGGCTGATGACCTCGCTGGACCGCACGCCGCTGCACAACAACGCCGATCGCGATTACTTTAGCTATCACGCCAGCCACACCGACCGTGGCGTGCACCTCGGCAAACCGGTGCGCAGCCGCTCGACCGGGGCCTGGGTGCTGCCGGTCTCGCGCCGCCTGAACAATCCGGACGGCAGCTTTGCCGGCGTAGCACTGGGCACGATTCGCATCGAATACTTTTCCAAGCTGTACGAAAGCTTCAACGTCGGACGCGAAGGCGTGGTCTTCCTGACGCTCGACGACGGCACCCTGATCTACCGCCATCCACACAGCGAAAAACTGATCGGCGCCGACATCAGCAAGGGGCCGGTGTACCAGATGTATCTTGAAAAAGGCCCGGCCGGCACCGCCATGCTGCGCTCGAACATCGACAACATCGAGCGCCTGTACAGCTACCGGCATCTGGAGACCTATCCGCTGATCGTGGCTACTGCGCAGTCGCGCGACGATATCCTGCATGAATGGTGGTATTCCACCCTGACCCAGGCTGCGATCACGGTGGTGGCGATCGTGCTGCTGCTGGTCTTCGGCGGGCGCCTGGTGCGCCAGATCATGATCCGCGACCACCTCGAGCACGAGCTGGTGCAGGCGCGCGAGACGCTGCAACAACACAACCGCGAACTGGCGGTGCTGGCCGACCACGACGGCCTGACAGGAATCCCCAACCGGCGCCGCTTCGAAGAAGCGCTGCAGCAGGAAGCCAGCCGCGCTGCGCGAAGCGGCGCGCCGCTGTCGCTGGTGCTGTTCGACGTCGATTACTTCAAGCGTTTCAACGACACCTATGGCCACGTCGAAGGCGACGCCTGCCTGCGGCGGGTGGCGGACGCCTTGCGCGACAGCCTGGCGCGGCCGGCCGACCTGGCGGCGCGCTATGGCGGTGAGGAATTCGTGGCGCTGCTGCCGGATACCGATGCGGCCGGTGCGCGCATGGTGGCCGAGCGCATCCGCGTTGCGGTGATGGCGCTCGCCATCCCGCACGCCGGCAACGGCCCCGGCATCGTCACCATCAGCGCCGGGGTCCATACCCTGGCCGGCGGCGCCGCTGCCGACGTGGCAGGCCTGGTGGAGCGCGCCGACGTCCTGCTGTACCAGGCCAAGCAGTCGGGACGCAACCAGGTGTGCGGCGGCGACTACGCCGCTGCCTGATCCTCATCCCGGCCTGTCGGCCGGCATGCCTTCTTAGTTACGGTACGGGTTGTTCGGACGGCTGTCGTAGCGGTTCGGCACGCCGTCGCGGTCGCGGTCACGCAGGCCTGCATGGCGTTCGGCGCGCCAGCCGCCGCGTTCCAGGCGCCAGCCGTCACGGTCGTGGCGCCAGTTCGCGCGCTGGTAGACATAGCCCGGACGCAGTTTTTCCCAGTGGCCGGCGATCCATTCGTGGCGGCGGCCATTCCAGTTCCAGTAACCCGGCACCCAGTCGTAACCGCGGCGCGCCTTCGGCACGGCTTCATGGCGCAGCGCCGGTGGCGCCTGCTTGATGATGATCACGTCGGCACGCGGATGGTGCGGCTGGGCCTGTGCCGGAGCGAAGCTGGCGGTGGCGATCAGGGCAGCGGCAGTCGCGGTAAGAATGGCTTTCATGGTGCTCTCCTTCTGTTTGTGTGAGTCCACTATAGCCAGCCGATCGCCGAAAAAGGTGATTTGAAGGAAGTCTTTACAGTCGATACATGCCGCAACAAATTTGTAACAGCGCACGTGAAATGGCGCACCTTGGCCTGGACGCGGATGCTGGAATGGGAGTGGCTGAAGGAAGCGCCGGAGCTGGCGCACACTGCGGGAGGAGTAACGGAGTAAGGGTACTGCAGAAAGCACACAGCCGGCGCGAAGGCCGGCTGTGCAGGGGGAAAATCAGTCCAGCTTGAAGGCGTAGTCGACCTTGGTCCAGGTCTGGGCCGGTGCGCCATCCTTGGTGCCCGGCTTGAACTTGCACGAGGTCAGGCCCTTGACCAGCGCCTTGTCCAGATTCTTGAAGCCGCTCGACTTCTCGATCTTCGAATCCGCCACGCTGCCGTCCGGATTGACCAGGAACGAGGCCGAGGTGGTGCCCTGCTCTTCGTTCATCAGCGATGCCTTCGGATATTCGATCGAGCACTTCTTCGGATCGAACGATGCCGGAACTTCGGCGGCGACGCTCGCGCCAACGGCGCCGGTCAGGGTCAGTGCGACGAACAGCTTAGCGGACAGGTTTTTCATGTTTTCCCCAATAAGGTTTTTAGGTAAGGTTTGTCAGTCTCTCTGTGCGCCAGCCTCGGGGCCGGCGCTACGTACGTCTTGTGTGCTACGTGCTACGTATTTGATGCCTACTTCTTATCTACTTCCGATGACGTCTCGAGTCATCCGGGACCTGCTTAGAATTCTTCCCACTCGTCGGCGCCGGCGGTAGCGGCGGCCTTCTTCGGCTTCTGCTGGCCTGGCGCTTCATTCGCGGCCTTCGGCTTGGCTGCGGCCGGCTTCTTCAGCGCCGGCGGCGCAGTGCGCCTGGCCGGCTGGCGCGGCACCACGGCCACTGCGGTGACCGGTGCTGCGGCAGCGGCCGGGGCCGGCGCCGGGGTATCGAACTGGAACTGCTCGCCTTCTTCCAGCTTGAAGATGCTGACCACCCGCGCCAGTTCGGCGGCCTGGTCCTGCAGGCTCTGGGCGGCGGCGGCCGCTTCTTCGACCAGCGCGGCGTTCTGCTGGGTCATGCTGTCCATCTCGATGATCGAGGTGTTGACCTGGGCGATGCCGGCGCTCTGCTCGGCGCTGGCGCTGGCGATGTCGCTCATGATGTCGGTCACGCGCTTGACGCTCGACACCACTTCATCCATCGTCACGCCGGCCTGGCCGACCAGCTTGCTGCCGCGCTCGACCTTCTCGACCGAGTCGCTGATCAGGGTCTTGATTTCTTTGGCCGCCGCAGCCGAACGCTGGGCCAGGTTACGCACTTCCGATGCAACCACTGCGAAACCGCGGCCCTGCTCGCCGGCACGGGCTGCTTCGACAGCAGCGTTCAGCGCCAGGATGTTGGTCTGGAAGGCGATACCGTCGATCACGCCGATGATGTCGGCGATCTTGCTGGCCGAGGTGTTGATCTCGCCCATGGTGCCCACCACTTGCGACACCACTTCGCCGCCCTTCAGCGCCACGCTCGACGCGGTCGCGGCCAGTGCATTGGCTTCGCGGGCGTTGTCGGCGTTCTGTTTCACGGTCGAGGTCAGCTGCTCCATCGCCGAGGCGGTCTTTTCCAGCGAGCTCGCTTGCAGTTCGGTACGCGACGACAGGTCGATGTTGCCGGCGGCGATTTCACGCGAGGCGGTGCCGATGGTCTCGGTGCCGCGGCGCACTTGCTGGACGATGCCGACCAGGCTGTTGCGCATTTCCTTCATTTCGACCAGCAGGCTGCCGCGGTCCGATTCCTTGGTGTCGATCGCGATCGACAGGTCGCCGTGGGCGATGCTGCCGGCGATCTTCGCGGTGTAGCCAGGCTCGCCGCCAAGCTGCTTGATCAGGCTGCGGGTAATGAACCAGGCCGCCGCGGCGCCCAGCACGACCGCGATCACCAGCAGGGTCAGCATGAAGTTACGGGCATTCGAGAACGCGGCTTCGGCGTCGACCTTGCTCTGGGCATTCTGTTTTTCTTCCTGGACCGCCAGTTGATTCAGGGCGTCGGTCCACTTCTTCTGCACCGGGCGCACTTCGCGGATCATCACGCGGGTGGCGTCCATGGCATTGTTGGCCAGGTACAGTTCGGAAGCGCGGGCGATGGCCGGCATCGCGGTCGCTTCGTGCTCCTTGATCTGCGCCAACAGGCTTTTCTCTTTGTCGTTGGCGTATTTGGAGAAGATGCCGCCGAGCTTATTCTGCGCTTCGGTGTACTTGGCGGTTTGTTCCTTGAACTTGGCCAGTTCCGGCTCCATGTCGGCCGGGTCGGTCATCAGGGTCAGCACACGAAGCGACGCCAGGCGGTCGCCGACGTTGTTGCGCATTTCGATCACGAGACCGGTCGAGACGTTGCTGACGCTGACCACGTGGTCGAGGCGATCCTGGATCTGCGCCATGCGCAGGATGCCCACCACAGCGACTGCTACCAGCAGCACCAGGACCAGTGCGAAACCGAGGGCCAGACGGGTGCCGACCTTCATGTTGTTCAAGTTCATTCGTGTTTTTCCCTGTAACTTCATTGATCGAAACTCGCGCGGAGAGCATGGGCGCCGTGCGAAGCGCGCGTGAAGGTGATGTTGCTCATCCCTTTCACTTGTTTCCCACAGGATAAATCAAAAGCTTTGTTTTATCGCCGGAAAATCTCTTGCTCTACCGAACTGTTTCAGCACTACAACAACGTTGACACTGCACAACTGCTGGGACAGAGCCGCATTATGGATTTAAGATTTCCATGGGGCAAGCTTCTTTAGGGCAATAATGGCATGTTTGACAATTAATTGTCGCGATTTGTCTACAAGAAATAAAAAAAGGCGTGCAACAGCACGCCTTTTCTTGTGTTTACGTCAAAGGATTTACGCTGCGACCGGCATCCTCGCGGCAGCTTCCAGCAGCAGGCGCGCATCGCCGGCCGCCAGCTTTTTCGAGTCGGACAGGGTCTGGCGGAAGGCGCGCGCGCCCGGCAAGCCGGTCATCAGGCCCAGCATGTGGCGCGTGATGCTGTTCAGCTTCAGGCCGAGCGGGCCGTACAGGCGCAGCTGTTCTTCGATGTACGGAATCATCGCCTCCAGCACATCCACCCGCGAACGCGGGGTTTGTTCAGCACCATAGAAGCGCGCGTCCCAGTCGGCCATTACCCACGGATTGTGATAGGCCTCGCGGCCCAGCATCACGCCGTCGACGTGTTCCAGGTGCAGCGCGACTTCGTCGCTCGTCTTGATGCCGCCGTTGATGATGATTTCCAGGTCCGGGAATTCGCGCTTGAGTTCATACGCCACCGCGTAGCGCAGCGGCGGGATTTCGCGATTCTCCTTGGGCGACAGGCCCTTGAGCACGGCGTTACGGGCATGCACGATGAAGGTCTTGCAGCCGGCGTCGGCGATCGTGCCGACGAAATCGCGCACGAAGCCGTACTCGTCGTTGTAGTCGATGCCGATGCGGTGCTTGACCGTGACGTCGATCGACACCGCGTCGCGCATCGCCTTGACGCAATCGGCTACCAGCTGCGGCTCGTTCATCAAACAGGCGCCGAACGCGCCCTTCTGCACCCGCTCGGACGGGCAGCCGCAGTTCAGGTTGATCTCTTCGTAGCCCCATTGCTCGCCGAGTTTGGCGCTGTGCGCCAGGTCGGCCGGGTCGCTGCCGCCCAGCTGCAGCGCCACCGGATGCTCGATGCCGTCGTAGCGCAGGTGACGCTCGACGTCGCCATGAACCAGGGCGCCGGTGGTGACCATCTCGGTGTACAGCCAGGTGTGCTTGGTGATGTGGCGGTGGAAGACGCGGCAGTGGCGGTCGGTCCAGTCCATCATCGGGGCCACCGACAGGCGGCGCCCGGTGGCCGGCTTGGCAGGAACAGAAGTCATTGAAAGCATGGGGAAAACGCGCCGCGTGGGCGAAGCCCGACATGATAGAGCAAAAGGTCGCCGGCGTCAGGATGGGGACGGTTCGGCTATCAATGTTGTTTGCTGCCGAGACCGTGTGCGAATGTCGGACCTGACCCTGTTTCGCTGTTTCGCTGCTGGCCCGGCCGCGCCTCGTTTCAGCCGGATACCGCCGCCGCGGGCGGTGCAGCGAGCACGCCGCGCAGGGCACTGGCCAGCTCGGTTCGTCCGTAGGGCTTGCTCAGCAGGTTCACGCCCTCGTCCAGCCGGCCGTTATGGATCACCGCATTTTCGGTATAGCCGGAGGTGAACAGCACGCGAATCCCCGGGTGACGCTGGCGTGCGCGCTCGGCCAGCTCGGTGGCGCTGATCCCGCCCGGCATGATCACGTCGGTGAACAGCAGGTCGATCCGGTCTTGTCCTTCAAGCACGGCGAGGGCGGCGTCGGCGCTGCCGGCAGTCAGCACCTGGTAGCCCAGGTTGCGCAGCATGGTGGCCACATTGTCGAGAATGTCCTGTTCGTCGTCGACGGCCAGCACCGTTTCGGTGCCGCCCTGGATGGCGAGCGCCGGCGCCGCCTTCTTTTCCGCCACCCGGCCCTCGGTGCGCGGCAGCAGGATATGGATCGTCGTTCCTTCCCCCACCGTGCTGTCGATGTCGATATGGCCGCCGCTTTGCTTGACGAAGCCGTAGGCCATGCTCAGGCCCAAGCCAGTTCCCTTGCCGATCCCTTTAGTGGAAAAGAACGGCTCGAAGGCGCGCGCCTTGACGTCCTCCGCCATCCCGTGTCCCGTGTCGGCGAAAGCAAGGCTCACGAATTCGGCGCCGTCCTTGCGCACATTGTCCATACGGATAACGAGCGTCCCACCCGAGGGCATCGCATCGCTGGCGTTCAGGGCCAGGTTGAGGATCACGTTTTCCATTTGCTGCGGGTCGACCAGCACCTTGCCGACATCCGGGGCGGCGACGAAGCTGACCTCGACCTTTTCCCCTACCGCCCGCTTCAACAGCAGGTCGATGGCAGCCAGCACATCCGGCAGGCTGACGACGTCGGGCTGCAAGGGCTGTTTGCGGGCAAATGCCAGCAGTTGCGAAGACAGCTTGGCGCCGCGCCGGATCGCGGTCTGGGCCGACTCGCAGCGCGCATGCACCTTGTCGTTCGCCGGGGTGAACATCTTGATGAGGTCGATATTGCCGTTGATGATGTGCAGCACGTTGTTGAAGTCGTGGGCCACGCCTCCGGTCAACTTGCCGATCGCTTCCAGCTTCTGCGCATGCATCAATGCGGTTTGCGCGTCTTCGAGCTTGCGCGTGCGCTCGCTGACCAACTGCTCCAGATGCTGCTGTTGACGATCGAGTTCGAGCCGCGCGCGGCGCTGCTCGGTAACGTCATGGCCCTGGATGAATATGGTGCTGCTCTCGCCATCGATGCCGGCATTGGGCTGGAACAGCGCGTCGATATACAGGTCTTCCGGTTCGCCGCCCGCGCCGCGCCGCAGCGACAGCTTCATGCCCGCGCCGACATGCGCTCTGCCTTCGCGCTGGACACCGTCGATCAGGGCCAGGTAGCCTTGCCCGGCCAGTTCCGGCAGCGCCTGGGCGATCGGCAGGCCGACGACTTCGCGCCCTCCCACCAGGCGCCGGAATGCCGCATTGACGATCTGGACCTGGTGATCATGGCCGCTCAGCACCGCCATGAAGCCGGGCGCCTGTTCGAACAGGCTGAGCATGCGCTTGTGCTCGCTCGCCATGCGCTCATTGGCGCGCGCCAGCTCGGCCGCCATCGACGCCGCCCGCAGGTAGACGCGATTGATTTCCTTCAGATACAGCACCAGCATCACGATCGCCGACAGCAGCGCGTTGAGGCGGCCGACGTACCAGCCCGCCGTCAGGCGCGCGCCGCCGGCCATCGTGATGGCATTGTCGAACGTCAAGGCCACGATCGCCACGCCCAGCCAGGCGCTCATTGGCGTGGCAAAACGGGTGGCGCGCCACAACATGAAGAACGCCAGCACGATGATGACCTGGATCAGCGGCGCATAGCCGGTACGCGTGATCCGGCTGAAGTCGCCGGCCACGTCGACCACGGGCAGCCGGTCGTGGAACACGGTTACGGCCAGCACGCTGAGCGCCAGCGCAACGGCGGTCAGGAACACGCATGCGCGGAAGGCGGCCACGGGTGCATCCACCACGCGTCCGCGCTGGCGCCATTCGGACCAGGCGTAGCCGAACAGCATCCCGGTCGAGCCGAGGTGCCAGAAGAACCAGAGCCAGCTCGGCGTCTGGGTCCCACCCACCAGCCGCACGTCGGGCACGAACGCGGAAGGGAAAGAAAAAAACTGCACCAGCAGGATGGCCGAGGTGTACACGCAGCCGCCCCACAGGTACAGCAGGGCGTGCAAGCGCGTTTGCCTGAAGTAGCCCTGGATCAGGTAGGCAACGACGGCGTAGCAGACAATGGTCGTGGCCTGGTAGACCGGCAGGAACGATGCGATGCTCGGCCACAGGGCGTCCGCATACGGCATCAAGAGTGTGGTGAAGACGGCGACGGCCAGCGCCACCGTGAGCGCAGCGCGCTGGAAAGGCGCCATGCGCGGCGCGCTCTGGCCTGTGCCGGACCGGGTCCGGAAGGTCATGCGGTTCATGATCAAGTCCTTCGCAATCGGGGAAACGAAACAGTGTCGGGCTCGGCATGACGGAGTGAGCCGAAGCCTTGGACAAACGTGTTTGCCCGATGTTGCCTATAGGATACCTGATTTATCGTTTTGGCGATGGTGAAAACGAAAATATGAAACGGTCGATAGCGGCTCTTGCGGATGCCGGTGCCGGCCCGACGCATTCCATACGGTCGCAGCGACAGCATTTTGCAATCCCCTATTTCGTACCTGCCGATGCCAGATTGTGCGCTTGCGAGCGTTCTGGCCGCCGGCCTGTCCGGCGCTCGGGTGCGCGCTGCCGCCGATCGACCTGCTACCATCACCGTATTTACGTCACACTTGCCGTTTCACCGGCTTCACCATGCAGCCCAGCTCCCCGGCGGAGGTAATGAGCCGCCTTCATGATCTGCACGACCATTTGCCGGCCGGGGTGGTGGTGCATGCCGCGGATGGCCGCATCCTGTTCGCCAACCGGCTGGCGCGCGAACTGCTGGACCGCACGCAAGAGCAGCTGAGCGAGACCGGCAGCGAAGGGTGGATCTTCCTGCGCGAAGACGGCTCTGCCCTTCCGCAAGAGGAGTTGCCGGTCAATATCGTGCTGCGCACGCAGGCCAAGCTGGCCGACCTGGTCATCGGTCTCAGGGTGGGTGAGTCACTGCGCTGGTTGCTGTGCAATGCCTATCCCGAATCCGACGACTCCGGCAAGCTGCAGCAGGTGGTGGTGTGCTTCACCGATTGCACCACCCTGAAGACAACCCAGCAGTCGCTGGCCACCTCCGAGGAACGGCTGCGCCTGATGCTCAAGGGCTCCACCGACGCCCCGTGGGACTGGGACCTGATGAGCGGCGACGTCTATTACTCGCAGCGCTGGTGGAACATGCTCGGCTACCGCGGCGACGAAGGCTACGCCACGCCCGACGGCTGGGTGCGCCTCTTGCACCCGGGCGACGTGCCGATGGTCGAGCAATACGTCGACGAGCTGCTGCCCAGTGTACGCGACAGCTTCAGCGTGGAATTCCGGCTGCGCCACCGCGACGGCCACTACGTGCCGGTGCTGGCGCGCGGCTACGTCTCGCGCGACGCCAGCGGCCTGGCGCTGCGCATCTCGGGCGTGAACACCGACCTCACCGAACGCAAGCAGACCGAAAAGCGCATCTACCAGCTGGCCTATTGCGACCAGTTGACCGGCCTGCGCAACCGCCGCTTCCTGATCGAGGAACTCGAGCACGTGCTGGCGCGCGGCCAGCGTTCCGGGCGCCACGGCGCGCTGCTGTACCTGGACCTGGACAACTTCAAGCTGCTCAACGACACCAGGGGCCACGATATGGGCGACGCGCTGCTGCGCCAGGTCGCCAAGCGGCTGCGCCGCACGGTGCGCCACAGCGACGAGCTGGCGCGGTTCGGCGGCGACGAGTTCGTGGTGGTGCTGGAAGACCTGCACGGCTCGCGCCAGGGCGCGGCGTCGGAGGCCGGGCGCATCGTCGCCAAGATCCTGGACGTGCTGGACCAGCCCTACCAGCTGGATGCCTTCGTGTTCAAGAGCACGGCCAGCGTCGGCATCACGATCTTCGACGGCGACGCCACCAGCACCGAAACCCTGCTCAAGCAGGCCGACCTGGCCATGTACAACGCCAAGGCCGACGGGCGCAACGGCGCCTGCTTCTTCGACCCCGCCATGCAGGACGCCGCCAACCGCCGCGCCGCCTTCGAGGCGGCGATGGTCAGCGGCCTGTCGCTGGGGCAGTTCCGCCTGTTCTGCCAGCCGCAGTTCGATGGCGGCGGACAACTGGTCGGCGCCGAAGTGCTGGTGCGCTGGCAGCGCAGCGCGCGCGACCTGATCGGGCCCGATCACTTCATCGGCTTCGCCGAAGAGTCGGGCCTGATCCTGCCGCTCGGCGCCTGGGTGCTGCAGGAAAGCTGCCGCGCGCTGGCGCGCTGGAAGGACGACGGCGCGCTCGGGCGCCTGAAACTGGCGGTCAATGTCAGCGTGCACCAGATGCGCGATCCGCGCTTCCCGCTGACGGTCGGCGAGATCCTGCTCGGCACCGGCGCGCCACCCGAGCGCCTGAACCTGGAACTGACCGAAAGCGTGTTCGCGGAAAACGTCGATGCGATCAGCGAACGCATGCACGCGCTGCGCGCCCAAGGCGTCTGTTTTTCGCTCGACGACTTCGGCACCGGCTATTCCTCGCTCGGCTACCTGATGCGCTTTCCGCTGGCGGCGCTGAAGATCGACCGCTCGTTCGTGGCCGACATCGACAGCAGCACCGGTTCGGCGCCGATCGTCGAAGCCATCATTGCGCTGGGCCGCAAGCTCGACCTGGAGATCGTGGCCGAAGGCGTCGAGCACGAGGCCCAGCGCAGCTTCCTGATCCGCGGCGGCTGCTCGCTGCTGCAGGGCTATCTGCTCGGGCGGCCGATACCGATGGCGCAGTTCGAGCAGACCTACCGCAGCGGCGTGGCCGGGCACGCCTGAACTGCTGCGGCGGCGCCGCGCTCCCTGTCCTGAGCATGATTCCGGGCATGACCCCGGGCGTCTGCCCTACACCCATCGCGCCGGCCTGGATGGCCGCATGCCGGCAGCGCTAAAACATTTTAAAAAATATTTCCATACGGCACTTAATGAGTCGCTGAAAGCGGTCGCCTTGTACATGTGAGAGCGAGTGACGCACTCGAAACACAGAATTCACCCCCACATATTCAGGAGTTCACCATGCTGAGCCTTCACACCAACAACGCTGCACTGTCCGCCCAGAACGCCATCTCGAAGACCCAGAGCAACCTGTCGACCTCGATGACCCGCCTGTCGACCGGCTACCGCATCAACTCGGCAATGGACGACGCGGCCGGCCTGCAGATCGCTTCGCGCCTGAAAGCCCAGACCTCGGGCATGTCGGTGGCAATGCGCAACACCCAGAACGCGACTGCCATGCTGCAGACCGCCGAAGGCGCGCTGGACGAAGTGTCGAACATCCTGGTGCGCATGAAGGATCTGGCGACCCAGGCCGCCGACTCGGGCTCGACCGAGAAGGACAAGACCGCGATGAATGCGGAATACACCGAACTGGCGGCCGAGCTGGTCAACATCATGGACAACACCACTTTCGGCGGCGCCAAGCTGCTGGACGCGACCGATGGCACCCTGGCCGACGAAATGACGTTCCAGATCGGCGCCGGCTCGGACGAAACCATGGTCGTCGACGTTGGCACCGCACTGGGCAAAGTTCAAGGCTCGGTCGACGCACCAGGCGACCTGGCCAGCGCCGCTAACGCCACCACCGCGATCGGCGCTCTGACTACCGCGATCGACAACGTCGGCGAACTGCGTTCGGCCCTGGGCGCCTCGGCCAACCGCCTCGACCACGTGTACAACAACTTGTCGAACATCAGCACCAACACCAAGACCGCCACCGGCCTGATCATGGACGTCGATTTCGCCACCGAAAGCGCCAACATGACCTCGAGCCAGATGCTGCTGCAAGCCGGCACCGCCATGCTGAAGCAGTCGAACAGCATGTCGTCGATGGTCATGTCGCTGCTGCAGTAATCGCCGCATCGCCATCCCTTCGCCCGGACCCGCGCCGGGCGAAGATCGAAAGGCCAGCCCTGCGGTTGGCCTTTTTTCATTCCTGAACCGGGTCCATCATGGCCAGCATTGCCTTCCCCGTCCTGCCGCCTCCGGCGGCCACCTCGTCGCCAGTCGGTGCGGTCAGTGCAATCTCCGCGATCGCCCCGGCCGCCCTGCAGGCCGGCGCCGCCGATGCGCTGCCGCTGCCCTATTCCCAGCCGCTGGCGGCCAGCGCCGGCACCGCCCAGCCGGCGCCGGAAAGCGGCGCGGACGGGACCGGCGCGGCCATGCGTCCGGACCAGGTGCTGATGGCGCGCCAGCTGGCCTATCCGCAACAGGACGGCGCCGGCCTGGCGCGCGCCTGGCGCAGCCAGGTACGCAACCATGGCAGCCAGCTGACCGCCAGGGCGCTGGCCGCCAGCGCCGGCCAGCTGTCACCGGCGCAGCTGATGGCGGCCCAGCAGGGCCAGGCCGCGGCGCGCCCCGAGCTGCTTGCGGCGCACCAGGATGCCTGGCGCTTCACCGTGCACGCCGGCAGCGCCGCGCCCCGGCACCTGGAAGTCATGGCCGAGGATGCCGACCAGCCGCCGGGCCGGCGCCGCCGTTCACGCGCCGCATTGCGCCTGGAACTGGCGCTGGCCGACGGCAGTGCGGTGGTGATCCAGGTCGAGCCGCTGCCGCAAGGGGTGGCGATCGAGATCTGCGCGCCGGACAGCAGCACGCTGACACGGCTGCGCTGGCTGCAGCCGGAGCTCGACAGCGTATTGGAGCGGGCCGGCGTGAAGGTGCTGCGCTGGCAGTACCGCGATCGCCTGCCGCCGGGCGCCAGCCACGCCATGCTCGCCAATGCCGAGCAGGCAGCCCAGGTGCTCACGCCGGCGGTGTTTCGCGCGGTGGCGGAACTGGCGCTGCTGCTGCCGGCCCAGCCGGGCGCCTAGCGATTGGCGTTAGGACAGGTCAACCCACCGTGCCGACGATCGACACGTCGCGGTTCTCGGGAATCTCGTTATACGACAAGACGTGCAGGCCCGGCGCGAACAGGCGCGCATAGCGGGCAAGGAGCGGACGCACCTGCGGCAGCACCAGCAGCAGCGGCGGCGTGTGCTGGCCCTTCATCTGCTCGCGCGCCACCGGCATGTTGATCTGCAGCTGCGACAGCAGTTGCGGGTCGATCGGGTAGTTGTCCAGCGCCACCTTGCCGCCGCCGTTCTGGCGCGCCTGGTTCAGGGAACCGAGCAGCATGTTTTCCAGTTCCGCCGACAGGTTAAACGCCGGCATGTCCTTCTTCTTGCCGTACAGGGTCGAGACGATCTGGCGCCGCAAGGCGCAGCGCACCTCGGCCGCCAGCAGGATCGGATCCTTGGTGGTCTCCGAACTGTCCAGCAGCGTGGTGGCGATCACCACGATGTCCTTCAAGGATACGCCTTCGGCCAGCAGCACGCGGAACACCCGCAGCAGTTGGGTGTGGGTCAGCGCCTTGTCCAGCGCCGCGGCCAGCTTGGGCGACAGCGCCGCCAGGCGCTCCATGATCGCCGGCACGTCTTCGTGGCGGAACAGCTCGTGCAGGTAGTCGCGGATCACTTTCGAGGCATGGGTGGCGATGGCCGACGGCGCCTCGATCACCTGGTAGCCCAGGCCCAGCGCATGCGCCTTCTGCTCGGGCACGATCCAGGTGATCGCCATGCCGTAGGCCGGCTCGATGCCGGGGATGCCATCGAGTTCGCCGTACACGTTGGGCGACGGGATCGCCAGCAGGTGGTCGGGCACGATCTCGGCTTCGGCCACCACCACGCCCGACAGGCTGATCGCATATTGGGTCGGGCGCAGCGCCAGGTCGTCGCGCACGCCAATCGCCGGCAGCAGCATGCCCATCTGCTCCGACAGGCTCTGGCGCACGCCCTTGATGCGTTTCGCCAGCGGCTCGCCCTGGGCCTTATCCAGCATGCCGACCAGTTTATACCCCACCGCCACCGTCACCGGCTGCACCACGGGCAGCGCCTGCCAGTCGAGTTCGGCCACGCGCTCGTCGCGCAGCGCGGCCTCGATCTTGGCCACGCCGGCGTTGTCCGGCGCCAGCACGCGCCTGGACAGCTTCCAGCCGACGAACACCAGCACCCCGGCCGCGATCGTGAAGAACCACCACGGCATGCCCGGCACGATGGCCATGACGAACATCACGCCGGCCGCCGAGTACAGCACCGGCGGCTGGGCCAGCAGCTGGTCGCCGACCTGCTTGTCGAGGTCGCCCGACTCGCCGATGCGGGTCACCAGGATTGCCGCGGCGGCCGACAGCAGCAGCGCCGGGATCTGGCCCACCAAGCCGTCGCCAATGGTCAGCAGCGCGTACACGCGGAACGCTTCGCCCATCGGCAGATCGTGCATCAGGGCGCCGATCGCGACGCCGCCGATCAGGTTGATGATCAGGATCAGGATCGAGGCCACGGCGTCGCCGCGCACGAACTTCGAGGCGCCGTCCATGGCGCCATAGAAGTCGGCTTCCGAGGCGACGTCCTTGCGCCGCGTGGTGGCCTGCTCCTGGTTGATCAGGCCCGCATTCAGGTCGGCGTCGATCGCCATCTGCTTGCCCGGCAGCGCGTCCAGCGTGAAGCGCGCCGACACTTCCGAGATGCGCTCGGCGCCCTTGGTGACGACGATGAAGTTGATGATCATCAGGATCACGAACACCACCAGGCCGACCACGAAGTTGCCGCCGATGACGACGTTGCCGAACGATTCGATCACCTGGCCGGCCGCGTGCGTGCCTTCATGGCCGTGCAGCAGCACCACTCGGGTAGAGGCGACGTTGAGCGCCAGCCGCATCAGCGTGGTGCCCAGGATCACGGTCGGGAACACCGAGAAGTCGAGCGGACGCTTGGCCGTCACCGCGACCAGGATCACGATCAGCGCCAGCACGATGTTGAAGGTGAACAGGACGTCGAGCAGGATCGGCGGCAGCGGCAGGATGATCATCGCCAGCAGCGCGATCAGGAACGCCGGCGCGGCGAATTTCTGGCGCCGCAGTTCGCTCACGAAAGCGTTGAAATTGTTCACGAAGTTCATGCTTGGGCCTCACTCAGGTGAGATGGCACCGCCACCTCGTTGGGGAACCGCGGCGGCGCCTGGCGCCGTCCTGCGCGGAACGCATTCAGTTGTAAAACGTAGTTCAGCACCTGCGACACCGCCGCGTACAGCGCGGCCGGGATCTGTTGCTGCACCTGGCTGGTGTTGTAGATGGCGCGCGCCAGCGGCGGCAGCTCAAGGGTCTCGATCCGGTGTTCGCGCGCCACGCTCTTGATGTACAGCGCCATCTCGTCGACGCCCTTGGCCACCACGAACGGCGCTTCGGCGCGATCGGCATCGTACTTGAGGGCCACCGCGTAGTGCTCGGGATTGACGATCACCACGTCGGCCGTGGGCACCGACTTGCGCACGCTGCGCTGGGCCAGCTGTTGCTGCAGCTGGCGGATGCGCTGCTTGACTTCGGGTTTGCCCTCGTTGCTCTTGTGTTCTTCCTTGAGGTCTTGCTTGCTCATGCGCTGGTTGCGCATGAACAGGAAGTGCTGCACCGGCACGTCGATCAGGGCGAACACCACGAACACCGCCACCATCGCCATCAAGCCGTCGAACATCAGGCCGGCGCCGTGCGCCACCGCCTCGCCCAACGCCATGCGCTGCAGTTCGAGGTAGCCCTTGGTGCTGCTCCTTGCCACGAACCACAGCACCAGTCCCAGCATGACGGCCTTGCCCATGGAGGTGGCAAAGCCGATCCAGTGCTTCTGCCCGAACAGGTTGCCCAGGTTGGTCATGGGGCTCAGGCGGCTCATCTTCGGCTGCAGGTTCCTGGTCGAAGCGATCCAGCCGCCCGGCACCAGCGAGGCCACGATCACCGCGCCCGGCACCGCCAAGAGCGGCAGCACCATCTTCATCAACAGCATCAGGGCCGATCCGAACACGATCGACATGGCGTTCTCCATCGACCCGGCTTCGCCCAGCGGCACGAACACCAGGTGGAACAGGCTGCGCAGCGCTTCCAGGTAGCCGGGCAGCAGCAGCGCAAACAGCTTCAGGCTGATCAGGATGCCGACCGCCGTGGCCAGGTCGCGCGAACGCACCACCTGCCCTTCCTGGCGCGCCTTCTTCAGCTTCTGGGCTGAGGGCTTTTCGGTCTTGTCGCCGCTGCTGTTGTCCGCCATCAGCGCGCTCCCCCGCGATTGGCCATCTGCTGCTGCAGCATTTCCAGGATCTGGTTGGTCATCGCGATGTAGTGCTCGGGCACGAAGCGCACCAGCTGGATCAGCATCAGCAGGCCAAAGATCGTCACCAGCGAAAAGCCGAGCGAGAACAGATTGAGGCTGGGCGCCACGCGATTGAGGAAGCCGAAGCCGACCTGCACCACCATGGTCGAGAACACGATCGGCAGCGCCAGCAGCATCGCGGCCGAGAACACCCAGCCCAGGTTCAGGGCCACGGCCTCCAATAACATCGGCTGCCAGCCGCCGCCCACCGGCCAGGCGCGAAAGCTCTGGCCCAGCACCGCGGTCAGGACCAGGTGGCCGTCGATGGCGAAGAACACCAGCATCGCCACCAGCGCCATCAGGCCCGAGATCACGTCCGACACCTGGCCGTTGACCGGGTCGTTCATCTGCGCCATCGAAAAGCCGATCTGGCTCGAGGCCAGGAAGCCGAGCATGGTGACGGCGGCCATCGCGAACTGCAGCGCCAGGCCGATCACGGCGCCGATCACGGCCTGCTCGAACATCACCAGCACACCCGCCAGCGAGAACGGATCCGGCGCGGCGCCGCTACGGGTCAGGGGCAGCATCAGGAACGACAGCACCAGCGCCAAGAGCGCGCGCACCGGAATCGGCACGTTGCCGTCGCCCAGCACCGGCGCGGTCGAGAGCAGCGCCATGATGCGGCAGAACGGCCACCACAACGCGCCGATCAGGGGCAGCAAAAAGCCGGCCAGTTCCATCGCCTCAAGCCACCAGCGTCGCCGCGCGCTGGAATACCGAGACGCAGTAATCCATCAGGGTGGTGGTCATCCAGTGGCCGGCCAGGATCACGGCCAGCAGCGTCACCAAGAGGCGCGGCAAAAAGCTCAGGGTCTGCTCGTTGATCTGGGTGGCAGCCTGGAACAGCGCCACCACCAGGCCCGTGATCAGTCCCGGGATGACCAGCGCCATCACCAGCAGCATCACGATCTGCAGGGCTTCGACCATCAGGTCGACCGCAATGTCGGGACTCATCGTCTGTCTCGTTTCTTATCTAATATCCGTGGATGCTGCCGACCAGCGTGCTCACGGTGAGGGTCCAGCCGTCGACCAGCACGAACAACAGCAGCTTGAACGGCAGCGAGATCACCAGGGGACTAAGCATCATCATCCCCATCGCCATCAGCACCGAGGACACCACCAGGTCGATGATCAAGAACGGAATGAACAGCATGGCGCCGATCTGGAACGCGGTCTTCAGCTCCGACAGCACGAAGGCCGCCAGCTTGACCGGGAAGCTGTGCAGTTCGGGACGTGCCTGTTCGGCTTCGCCGGCCAGGCGCGCGACCTGGGCCAAGGACGCCTTGCTGGTCTGGGCCAGCATGAAGCGCGACACCGGCACTTCGGCGATCCGCAAGGCCTGCTCGAGGCCGATCTGGTCGCGGTCATAGGGCAGGAAGGCCTTGCTCCAGACTTCCTCGCCGACCGGGCGCATCACCAGCATGGTCAGGATCAGGGCGATGCCGGTGATTACCCGGCTCGGCAAACCCTGCTGCAGGCCGAGGGCCTGGCGCAGGAGCGAGAGCACGATCACGAAGCGGGTGAAGCTGGTCATCATCATGACCATCACGGGCAGCAGCCCGAGCAGCGTCATGAGCACCAGGATCTGCGACTTGACGCTCATCCCGTTGGCGGACGCGCCGGCGGTACCCGACAGGACATTGGACAGCACGTCCTGCTGCTGGGCATTGGCAGTCAGCGGCGCAAGCGCGGCAATCAGGACGACAAGCAAAAGCGCGGCGCGGGGCGATGCGTCGCCCCGGGCGCCACGATCCAGACGAATCATGGTGCGAGCAAATCCAGGTTCAGACCATCGAGGTCGATCACCTTCAGGCCGTACTGCTCGCCCGCGACCACCACTTCGGCGCGCCCGATCGGGGTGCCGTTGACCTTGATCACCAGCGGCTCGCCGGCCAGCGAATCGAGCGGCAGCACCGACGACGGCTGGATCGCCATCAGCTCTTGCAGCGAAATGCGGGTGGAGCCGACCTCGAGCGTCAGGGTGACCGGGATGCGGCGCATCATCTGCGGCAGCGAGCGCCCCGCGTTGCGGGTGGCGGCGGCTCCGGCATCAGGGGCGAGGCCATCCAGGTCGTCGATGATCACGTCGCCGGCAGTGAGTTGCTCGTTCAGGTTCATGTCCATTATTCGGCATCTTCAAATGAGGTTAAACACAGCTTGCCCTTGTGTTCGGCCACGGCGGCCGTGAACAGGCGGGCATCGTCCAGCAGCACGTCGGCGCGCCCGACCGAGACCGGGATCACGTCGCCGACCTTCAGCGCGAACAGCGCCGCCAGCGTCACTTCCTTGCTCAGCAGGCGGCCGTCGAGTTTCACGTTCAGCCCTGAGGCCAACGGGTCGGCGGGCATGCGCGGCCCGCGACTGCCCGTCCGCTTGTCCATCAGGCCTTGCAATATGTGCGCCATCAGGGCGTGGTCGAGCGCTATCCATATCTGGCCGTCCTGGGAGGCGGGAGCAGCGGGAGCAGGCGCGCCATCCTCCGTCGGCACCTCGTCCCCGACAGCGGCGGCCGGCACGCCATACGGCGCGCGCAGCACCACGCGCAGCACCCATTCGGCCTTGCCTGGCGCGCTGGCCGGGGCCACCGCGGCGCGGCTGGCCTCGTTCGGCGACAGCGGGGTCGGCTCGGCGCCGGTCGCCGCCAGCCCTTCGGCCACGCGCGCGTCGAGCAGCGCGGCCAGCTGCTGGGCCAATGTTGCCGCCAGCCGTTCTTCGGTCGCCGTCACGCGTTCGGCGTGCGGGTCGCGCTGCGCCGACGATGGTGCATTGCGGGCATAACGCCCTTCCAGCAGGCCCAGCAGCAAGGCGCGCTCGAAGGCGATTGCGGCCATTCCATACGGGCCATTGACGCCCAGCCAGCGCAACTTCTGATCGTCGGGGGCGCGCTCGAAAGACAGGCCGGCCAGGCGCCAGGCGCCCCAGTAGCGGCGTCCGCCGGGCGAAGCAATGGCGGCGCCGACCGTTTCGGCCAGCCGGTTGGCAAAGGCCGGCAACAGGTGCACCGGACGCCCCAGCAGACAGGGGTCCAGGACCTGGAATTCGCGTGCACGCGCAGGTGGATTGATGGGCATTTTTATTAACCAGGAATTAATAAGGGATGATTTTTTTTCATTCCACACAGCAACTATTATACAGGGAACTTGTCCGCCAAAACCTTGACATTCTTCTTTGATTTATCACTTGCCCTACGGTAAGATTGCACTGTCGCATCGCAACATAACACCGTTGCCCTCCAGGTTCAGAGGTAAAAGCGACGCCGGGGCCGCACCGGTAAGACAGGAATAAAACGGCCGTTCGTTGACAGGCATTTCACAAAGCCTCGGTTAACACTGGCATTTGCACGATGGAAATAATGACTTTCTGTCGCGATCAAACAACAACGCTGATAGGGAACCACGATGGCAACTGAACTCGCCGGCCTGATCCGGGCCGACCTGGCACAACTGACCAACGAAGCGAATCGCCTGGCGATCGCCCCAGCCCTCGATCTGCCGGCCGCCCAGGCTGGCGCGCACGGCGACGGCGCCTTCTCTTTCACCCAGACCATGAAGAACGCACTCGACAGCGTGGACGCCGAAGACCGCGCCGCCGGCGCGCGCGTGGCCGCCGTCGATGCCGGCAAGAGCGACGACCTGGTCGGCGCGATGCTGGCCAGCCAGCAAGCCAGCCTGTCGTTCTCGATGCTGGTCCAGGTGCGCAACAAGGTGATGGGCGCCGTCGACGAACTGATCAAGCTGCCGGTCTGAACCCGGTCCGCTGCCGATCCTCTTTATTAGGTCAATCTTTCCGTGATCTCTACCCTCAAGTCCGCCTTTGGCGGCAAGCTCGCGCTGCCGGCGCTGCCGCCCGCGGTGCGCAACAACCTGCCCCTGGTGCTGGGCCTGGCCGTGGCCCTGAGCGCCGCCGTCATGATGTACCTGTGGCAGGACCAGGCCAGCTACAAGCCGGTGTTCGGCGCGCGCGAGCGGGTCGCCGCCAGCGACATGATGAGCGTGCTCGAAGCCGAGCAGATTCCCTACCGCGTGCATCCCGACAGCGGCCAGGTGATGGTGCCGTCCGGTGAACTGGGCAAGGTGCGCATGCTGCTGGCGGCCAAGGGCGTGACCGCCCAGTTGCCGGCCGGCCTCGAACTGATGGACCGCAACGACCCGCTCGGCGTGTCGCAGTTCGTGCAGGACGTGCGCTTCCGCCGCGGCCTGGAAGGCGAACTGGCGCAGAGCATCCTGACCATGGACGCGATCGCCACTGCGCGCGTGCACCTGGCGATCGCCAAGTCGAGCTCGTTCGTGGCCGGCGCCGGCGTCTCGGACGGCTCCTCGGCCTCGGTGGTGGTGGCGATGAAGCCGGGCCGCCAGCTGTCCAACGAACAGATCGCCGCGATCGTCAACCTGGTTTCGGGCAGCGTCGCCGGCCTGAAGCCGCAGCGGGTGTCGCTGGTCGACCAGGCCGGCAACTACCTGTCCTCGCGCGTCGACCTTGCCGACGGCTTCGACGGCTCCGCCCAGGGCGACGCCGCCGCCAAGCACTACAGCGACGACGTGCGCAGCAACGTCAACGACCTGCTGGCGCCGATCCTGGGCGCGGCCAACTACAAGGTCAGCGTCACCGCCGAAGTCGACAACGACCGCATCGAAGAAACGACCGAAAAATACGGCGAAGCCCCGAAGGTCACCAGCGAAGCGATGCGCGAAGAGATGGAGCGCAACCGCATGGCGCTGGGCGTGCCGGGCACGCTGTCGAACCGTCCGCCGCAGCAAGCCGAGGCTGGCCAGGATGGCAACGCCAACGGCGCCGCAGGCGGGGCCAACAAGCCGGAAGACGGCAGCGCGCGCAAGAACGCCACTACCCGCCAGTACGCCTACGACCGCGCCATCACCCAGATCAAGCGCTCGCGCGGCCGCCTGAAAAAACTGTCGGTGGCGGTGGTGCTGAACAACGCCAGCGCGGCCGACGCCAAGGCCTGGACCCCGGCCGAACTGGCGAACATCGAAAAAATCCTGGCCGGCGGCCTCGGCATCAGCGCCGCGCGCGGCGACGTGCTGGCCGTGTCCAGCCTGAACTTCCCGGCCGCGCCGGTGGCCCAGGAATGGTGGCAGGAACGCGACAACGTGGTCGACATGACCAGTTGGGCGATGTACCTCCTGGGCGCCGTGCTCGCTTACTTTTTGCTGCTGCGCCCGCTGCTGCGCGCAGTCACCGGCCGCCTGGCGCCGCAGCCGCCGCTGGCCCCTGCCGTGCCGGCGCTGCCGGGCGCCGGTGGCGCCGCGGCAGGTGCCGCCACCCCTGCCCTGCCGGCCGGCGTCGCTGCCCTGGCCGCGCCGGAAGGTTCCACGGCCGCCGCCGCCGGCGGTCCGGGCGCGGTGGTGCCGCTGCTCGAGAACTACGACCTGCCGCCGAGCGGTTCGCCGGTCGACGTGATGGTCGACCACCTGAAAGTCCTGGCCGGCAAGGAGCCTGAGCGCGTTGCCGAAGTCGTCAAACAATGGGTACAGAAAAAACATGGCCGACCTGAATAACTACGCAGACGCTGGCGACGACAACGTCGTCCTCAGCCCGGTCGAACAGGCCGCCATCGTGCTGCTGTCGATCGGCGAAGAACAGGCCGCGGCGGTGCTGCGCTGCCTCGAGCGCGACGAGTTGATGGAACTGACCCAGGTGATGTCGCGCATGAGCGGCATCAAGGTCGACACCGTCAAGTCGGCGCTCCAGAATTTCTTCGACGACTACCGCCAGCAAAGCGGCCTGCACGGCGCCTCGCGCAGCTACCTGAAGCGCTCGCTCGACCTGGCGCTGGGCAGCGACATCGCCAACAGCGTGCTCAATACGATCTACGGCGATGCGATCCGCCCGATGATGGCGCGCCTGCAGTACGCCTCGCCCAAGTGGCTGGCCGAATTCGTCTCCAGCGAGCACGTGCAGATGCAGGCGGTGTTCCTTGCCTTCTTGCCGCCGGCGCTGGCTTCCCAGATCCTGGAAGCGCTGCCGCTGGAAGGTCGTGAGTTGGTGCTGCTGAACATGGCGCGCCTGGACGAGATCGACCGCGACGTGCTGCAGGAGCTGGAAGAACTCGTCGCGCGCTGCCTGGCGGCGCTGGACACGCAAAGCGCCAGCGTCGAAGGCGTGCGCCAGGTGGCCGACATCCTCAACCGCCTGCAGGACAACCGCGTCGGCATGGTCGAACTGCTGCGCGCCCACGATCCGGAAGTGGTCAACAAGATCGAGATGTCGATGTACGACTTCTTCATCCTGTCGCGCCAGACCGAACAGGTCATTACGCGCCTGCTGGACGAAGTGCCGCTCGAGCAGTGGGCGATCGCGCTCAAGGGCGCCGAGCCGATGCTGCGCGACGCGGTCCTGAGCGCCATGCCGAAGCGCCAGGCGCAAAGCTTCGAAGACCTGATGCGCCGTTCGGGTCCGGTGCCGATGTCGCGCATCGAACAGACCCGGCGCGAGATCATGGCCACCGTCAAGGAACTGGCCGACGCCGGCGAGATCGACATCCAGCTGTTTGCCGAGGCGACCGCGGAATGAAGCAGTTCCGGTCCTATCACTTCCCGCCGCTGCACCAGTTCAGCGCGGCGCGTCCGCAAGGCGCCGGCGCGTCCGGCTCGACGTCGGCCGCGAGTTCGGCCGAAGAGTGGCAGAGCGCGCTGGCCGACGGCTACCGCCAGGGCCAGCGCGAAGGCTACGAGGTCGGCCTCGACCAGGGCCGCGCCGAAGGCGTGCCGCAGGGCCGCTCGGAAGGTCTGCAACGCGGCATCGAAGAAGGGCGCGCCATGGCGCAGGAACAGTTCGCGCAGCTGGCGCAGCCGATCGACGCCATGCTCGACGGCCTCACCAAGCTCAAGGACGACCTGCGCGCGGCCCAGCGCACCGAAGTGGTCGAACTGGTCGGCAAGATCGCGCGCCAGGTGATCCGCGCCGAACTGGCCCTGCAGCCGGTGCAGCTGCTGGCCCTGGTCGAGGAAGCGCTGGCGGTGATGCCGCCGTCGCGCGAGCAGGTCGAAGTATTCCTCAATCCGGAAGAACTGCGGCGCGTGCTGGAACTCGATCCGAAGCGCGCCGCCAAGTGGACGCTGCTGCCCGACCCTGCCCTGGAGCCGGGCGAATGCCGCGTGCGCTCGGGCGACCATGAAGTCGACGCCGGCTGCCAGGGCCGCCTGGCGGCGGTGATGGAACAGGTCGAACAGCAGTTGCTGGCCGAGGAACCGCAGGCATGATGGCGCTGGCCGACTCGCTGCGCGCGCTCGATATCGGCGCGGTGCCGGTGGCCACGCCTACCGGCCGCCTGGTCGGCGCCCAGGGCTTGCTGCTCGAGTCGAGCGGCTGCCGCCTGCACACCGGCCAGCGCTGCCGCATCGAGACGGTCGACGGCGAGTGGCTCGACGCCCAGGTGGTGGGGTTTCGCGAAAAGATCTCGTACCTGATGCCGTTCAAGAAGGCCACGGGTCTGGCCACCGGCGCGCGCGTGCTGCCGGCGCCCGAGAAGAACGAACTGATGATCGGCCCCAGCTGGCTGGGGCGCATGGTCAACGGCCTGGGCGAACCGATCGACGGCCTCGGACGCCTGGGTGGCGACCAGCCCTTGCCGACCACGCCGCCGCGCGTCAATCCCCTGAAAAAAGCGCCGGTGGCCGAGCCGCTCGACGTTGGCGTACGCGCGATCAACAGCATGCTCACCATCGGCAAGGGCCAGCGGGTCGGCCTGATGGCCGGCTCCGGCGTCGGCAAGTCGGTGCTGCTGGGACTGATCACGCGCCAGACCGTGGCCGACGTGATCGTGGTCGGCCTGATCGGCGAACGCAATCGCGAGGTGCGCGAATTCGTCGAGCGTTCGCTTGGGGCCGAGGGCCTGAAACGCGCTGTACTGGTGGTGGCGCCGGCCGACGAAAGCCCGCTCATGCGGGTGATGGCGACCGAGATGTGCCACGCGGTGGCGGCGCACTTCCGCGACCGCGGCCAGAACGTGCTGCTGCTGTGCGATTCGCTGACGCGCTACGCGATGGCGCTGCGCGAAGTGGCCTTGTCGCTGGGCGAGCCGCCGGCCACGCGCGGCTATCCGCCGTCGGTGTTCTCGAACATGCCGCAGCTGGTGGAGTCGGCCGGCAACGGCGAGAACCCGCAAGGCAGCATGAGCGCGATTTACACCGTGCTGGCCGAAGGCGACGACCAGCAGGATCCGGTGGTCGATTCGGCGCGCGCCATCCTCGACGGCCACATCGTGCTGACGCGCGAACTGGCCGAGCGCGGCCACTATCCGGCGATCGACGTGGCGCAGTCGATCTCGCGCTGCATGGCGCAGGTGGTGCCGCAGGAACACGCGCTGGCCGCGCGCCGCCTGAAAGCGGCATTGGCGAAGCATGCGCGCGTGCGCGACCTGATTCCGCTCGGCGCCTACGTGCCGGGGGCGGACCCGGAGACCGACCGCGCGGTAGCGCTGCAGCCGCAGATCGAAGCCTTCCTGTGCCAGGGCACGCGCGAAGCGGCGCCGCTGCAGGGCTGCGTCGAACAACTCAAAGCGATGATGGCATGAGCAAACAGAACACGATCGCCAGCCTGGGCACCCTGGTGCAGCTGCGCTCGACCCAGGTCGAACGCCTGCAGACGGAACTGGCCGGCCACGAGGCGACCCGGGTGCGCTACCAGAACAACCTGCAGCGGCTGTCGAACCTGGCGAGCGGCAGCGGCGCTTCCGGCGCCAGCCTGGCCCTGGCGCCGGCGCTGGCCCTGAACTGCGGCGCCTACAAGCAGGGCGTGCTGGCGCTGGCCGACAGCCACCGGGTCGACCTGCAACTGCACGAAGCGAATATGGCGGTGGCGCAGCGGCGCGTGCACGAAGCCTGGACCCGGCGCGAATTGCTGGGCAAGGTGCTGGCGCGCGCCGAGGACGCGCAGGCCCAGCAACGGGAACGCACGACGCGCAAGCGCGAAGACGATATCGCCCTTCAATCGTGGATGGCGGGACGGGCGGCCTAGCCGCAGCAAGCACCAGACAAGACACTCGAGAACAAGGAGCAATTCATGGCAACGGCAATCACCGCCCCAACTTACGATCCGATCCCGACCGCGACTTCGCTCGCCGACAAGTATGTCGCCGCGCGCCAGCAGATCCTGACCTCCCAGTCGGCCGCCGCCACCGCCGCCGACAAGGCGCTGACCGAGCTGAACTCGGCCCTGAGCGCGTTCCAGACCAGTTTGAGCGCACTGACTGGCCTGAACAAGACCATGTACACCCAGGCCGCCACCTTCGGCGACCCGACGATCGGCAGCGCCACCGCCAGCAGCACGGCCGCCGCCGGCGCCTATTCGTTCTTCGTCGAGAAGCTGGCCGCGGCCAGCCAGGTGTCGTATGCCGGCCTGGCCGACGCCACCGACGTGAGCGGCAAGCTCGGTATCGAGATGGGCGGCGAACTGGCATTCGAGGTCGACCTCGGCGCCGGCGCGCGCGACCTGACGCCGCGCGAACTTGCGGCCGCCATCAATGCGGCCGAAGGCAATGGCGGCAAGGTGACCGCCTCGGTGGTCAGCACCGGCAACGGCGCGTCGGAACTGGTACTGACCGCCAGGGACACCGGTGAAGCCTCGGCGATCACGCTCAAGCTCGACGACCTGAGCGGCCCGGCGGAGCTGACCGGCGCACTCGATGCGAGCCGGGCGCGCACCGTGGTGCAAGCGCAAGATGCGGTGATCCACGTAGGCGGCGAAGGCGGCACGCTCATCAAGCAGGCCAACAATACCTTCACCGCCATCGACGGCGTGAAAATGACCTTCACCAAGGCCCAGGCCAGCGGCGCGGCGCCGGTGACCCTGACCGTGGGTCCGGACGACAAGGGCACCAGCGCCAACGTGCAGGGTTTCGTGGACGCCTTCAACAAACTCAAGACGGTCCTGAACAAGCTCACCGACGCCGGCGACCCGGGCAAGGGCGTGGGCGGCGGCGCCTTCGCCCACGACGCCGGCATCCGCGCGCTGAACGACCGCCTGACCGGCCTGCTGCGTCCGGGCAGCGGCGACTCGCTGGCCAGCTTCGGCATCATCGCCACCCGTACCGGCACGCTCGAACTGAAGACCGACCGCCTGCTGTCCCAGCTCGCGCTCAAGCCGGAAGGCCTGGACGCCCTGATCGGTTCGACCGCCGCCGCGGCGTCGACCGGCATCGCCGGCGCGCTGGACGGCTACCTGAAAAGCTGGAGCAGCAGCGTCGACGGCCAGATCAAACAGCGCCGCGAGCAGACCTCGGCGCTGCAGCTGCGTCTCGGCGACCGCCAGGCCACGCTCGACCAGCAGCACGAAGCCGCCTACCAGCGCTACCTGCGCCAATTCACGCAACTGCAGACCATGCAGGGCGTCATGAACCAGAACGTATCCCTGTTCGACGCCCTCTTCGGCAACGACAAGAACTGACAACCGAACTTACCGCCATGTCCTATCAAGAAGCTTACGGCGAATACCACGCCGTCAACCTGGACGCGCAGACCTCGCGCGCCTCGCCGGTGGAACTGGTCCTGCTGCTGACCGACGGCCTGCTCGACGAGCTGGCGCGCGCGCGCGCCCACATCGCCGCGCGCCGCTACGAACAGAGGGCGGCCAGCATCGACAAGTGCGTCGAGATCATCAACGGCCTGTCGAGCTCGCTCGACTTCGACGCCGGCGGCGAGACCGTCGCCAACCTGGCGCGCATCTATGACTTCTGCGCCGCCCACCTGCACGGCGCCGGCATCAAGCAGGATCCGGCCATGGTCGACGAAGTGATCCGCATCCTGGACACCATCCGCCAGGGCTGGAAAGGCGTCCAGGAACGCAATGGATAGAAGCGCCATCATCGACCGGCTCGGGCAGCAGCTGGACGCGCGCCTGCAGGCAGCGGGCGCGCACGCCGACTGGACCCTGCTCGAGCCGGGCGTACGCGACCTGGCGCCGCAACTGCGCGCGCTGGCCGCGCGCGGCCCGTGGACCGGCGCCGAACGCGCCGCGCTGGCGCGCCTGCGCGCGGTGCATGCACGCGCCGCCGGCGCCTGCGACCAGGCTACTACCGCACTCGCGGCGCGGCTGGACGACATGCGCAGCAACAAGGAAGGCTGGATGGCCTATGCCCTCGCGGGCGATACCGATATGGACCGACCATGAATCTTTCGATGAACAGCCTGACTCTGAATACCGTCAATACCCCCACGACGACCGTGGCCGCGAACGGCGCGCCGGCGCCGGACGCCACTACAGCCACTGCAGCCGCCACCGATCCGCTGCTGGCCGCCGCCCTGCCGGCCACTCCGGCCCAGGTCTTGCCGTTCCAGCAGTGGATCGGCCTCGATCCGGCGTTGACCGAGAGCGCACCGCAGGCATCCACCGACGTGCCGGCCGACGCGCCGGACGAAGCGCAGACCGAGGACGCGGCGCCGGCCGACCAGACTACCGATGTCCTGCTGGCCGCGATGTCGGCGCCGCTGCTGCCGGCCAACCTGCCGTCGGCGCTGCCGGCCATGATGATGGCGCTGGCAGGCGCGAAGCCTGAACCGCGCACCCCGGCCAACGATGCGAACGCACACGCCGCCGTGGCGCCACTGACTGACGCCGCTGCCGCACCGGCGGCAACGGCGCGCGCGCCGGTGGATGCGGTCGCCCTGGCGCAGGCAAGCCCTGCCCCGGCAACCGCGCCCGCTGTCGCACCTGCCGTGCGCGCCGACGTCGCCGCCGCGGTGCCAGCGCCTGCGCCGGCAGACAGCAGCGCCAAACCCGCCACCCTGTCCATCGACGCTGGCGGCGCCGACGGCGCTATGGCCGATGGCGTCTCGAACACCGGCAGCTTCGGTGTCGCTGCTACCCAGCCGTCGACCACGCGCGCCGGCGACAGCCTCACCCTCGCCGGCCCGCCGACCGCATGGCGCCAGACCCTGCGCGAAGCGCTGGGCGAACGCCTGCAGTTGCAGGCCGGACGCGGCGTCGAGCAGGCCACGATCCGCCTCGAGCCGCCGATGCTGGGCCGGATCGACATCGCGATCCGCCACAGCGCCGGCAACCTGGAAGTGCACATCGCCGCCAGCAACGGCGACGTGCTGCGCCAGCTGAACACGGTCAGCGACGCACTGCGCAGCGACCTGGCCGGACGCCAGTTCAGCAGCGTCTCGGTGAGCGTCACTGAAACCCCGCGCGCCCAGGCCACGGCGCAAGCCGGCAACCAACCCGGCCAGCAGCAGCCCGGCGCCGACGGCCAGGGCCGTGGGCGCCAGCCAGGCCAGGAACAACGCAGCCCGGGCCTGGCCCTGAACGATGCCGGCGACGCCGGCTCCCTCTTTTCCATGAACGGACGCGACTGAACCATCCATGAAAGCAAAACTGATCATTGCATTCGCCGGCGTCGCGCTGGCGGCAGCGGCCGCCGCGGGCGGCGCCATGTGGTACATGAAGCCGGCGCAGGCCACGGCAGCCGGCAGCGCCGCGGCCAAGCCGGCGCCGGAAAAAAAACTGACCAAGTACGTGACCCTGGACAAGGTGATTGTCATGCTGCGCCGCGCGCCCAATGAGCAGGCGGCGCACTACCTGTCGGTCGACCTGGTGCTGGCCACCGCCCCGGAAGACGAAAAGGCGACCAAGGAACAGTTGCCGCTGTTGCGCAGCATCGCCGTCTCGGCGCTGTCGGCGCGCACCCTGGCCGAAGCTTCCGCCATGACCGTGGACGGGTACGCGGCCGACCTGAACAAGACGTTCAACGCCAGCTACGACAAGGAAAACCACGTGAAGCCATTCACCGAAGTCATGATCGGCAAGCTGATCATCGAGTGATGCGGGACGCCACGTGGCCACCATGACCGACTACCTCGACCCCGCCGCCGCCGCCGACTACGGCGACGCGGCCGCCAACGCCGGCATGAGCCCGGCCGAGGAAGGCCGCCACCTGCTGGCGTATGCGCCGCTGGTCAAGCGCATCGCGCGCCAGTTGGCCAGCCAGGCGTCGGGCGCGCTTGGGCGCGAGGACCTGGAGCAGATCGGCCTGATGGGATTGCTCGAAGCGCTGCGCCGCTACGGCGCGCCCGACACCGGCTTTTCCAGCTACGCCGCGCTGCGCGTGCGCGGCGCCATCCTTGACGAGCTGCGGCGCCAGGACTGGCGCCCGCGCGCGGTGCGCCAGGACAGCCACCGTCAGCGCGACGCCCTGCGCGCGCTGACGCGGCGCCTGGGGCGTGAGCCGAACGAGAAGGAATCAGCCGAGGCGCTCGGCCTCACCGCCGAGGAATACAACCAGTACCTGCTGGACGACAGCGCCGAAGAGATGCTGAGCTTCGACGAAGTGCTGCAGGAAGCGGTCAGCGAAGCGCACAGCACCCCCGGCCCCGAAGAAGGCTACCTGGTGCGGCGCAGCCTGGAGCAGGTGCTGGGCAGCCTCAACGAAAAAGAGGGGCGCGTGATCCAGATGATCTACGAGTTCGAACTGAGCTACAAGGAAATCGCCGCCGTGCTCGACCTGTCCGACGCCAGGGTCTGCCAGCTCAACAAGAGCGCGCTGGCCAAGATGAAGGCCGCGCTGCAAGGCGCCTGAAGCCCCGACCAACAAGAGAAACAACAGAATCACCGCCAGAAAGGCTTACGTCATGCAGCAATTACTCGGTATCGCCATCGTGCTCGGCGCCGTCTTCGGGGGCTTCACCCTGATGGGCGGCACGTTCGCCTCGATCTTCCACCCGATCGAACTCCTGATCATCGGCGGCGCCGCCCTCGGCGCCCTGGTGCTGGGCAATCCCGGCCACGTGCTGGCCGAACTGGGCCACCAGCTGAAGAAGGTCGCCACGCGCAAGAAACACGATTCGGAATTCCAGCGCCAGCTGCTGCTCCTGATGTACGAACTGCTGCAGACCGCCGCCGGCGGCCTGAAGGCGCTCGACGCCCACGTCGAAGCCCCGAGCGAGAGCCCGCTGTTCCAGCGCTATCCGCGCATCCTGGAGGAACCCAAGCTGCTGGCCTTCATTGTCGACAACTTCCGCTTGATGGCGATGGGCAAGATCAACGCCCACGAACTGGAAGGCGTGCTGGAGCAAGAACTGGAAGCCATCCACGAAGAGCTGACCCAGCCGGCCAAGTCGCTGCAGAAGATCGCCGAGGCGATGCCGGGCTTCGGCATCCTGGCCGCGGTGCTGGGCATCGTGATGGCCATGTACTCGGTCTCGGGCGGCGCCGGCTCGGGCGAGATCGCCGAAAAGATCGGCGCCGCCATGGTCGGCACCTTCATCGGCATCTTCTTCTGCTATGGCCTGCTGGAGCCGCTGGCCAACATGATGAAGCAGAACGTCAATTCGGAAGCCTCGACCATGGAAACCGTGAAAGTGGTGCTGTGCACCCACGTGGCCGGCAAGCCTGCCCTGCTGGCGATCGACGCCGGCCGGCGCCTGATCCAGTTGAATACCAAGCCCAGCTTCTCGCAACTGGAGCAATGGATCAACGCCATGGGCGGCGAAGACGAATCGCAGAACAAGCGGCGCCGCACCGGCGACCGCATGGCGGGCTAAGCCGTGAAGGCCAACGACAAACACGAATCGACCATCGTCAAGCGCGGCGGCGGCAAGCACCAGCACGACGAGCACGGCGGCGCCTGGAAGGTGGCGTTCGCCGACTTCTGCCTGGCGCTGATGGCGCTGTTCCTGGTGCTGTGGCTGATTGCCACGCGCGAACAGCAGAACCTCGAGCAGATCGTGCGCGACGCCAACAACAGCGGCATGCTCGAGGGCCAGGGTCAGAAGCCCGCCGTCGCGACCGAGCAGAGCGGCAGCATGATCGAACGCTTCGCCATGCCGCACAGCGGCAACGGCGGCAGCGCAAACAGCTCGGGCAACCCGAGCGCGCCCAAGGTCTCCTACGAAACCCCGGCCGACCTGGCGGCGCTGTCCAAGGCGCTCACTGAACTGTCCAGCAGCGCCGGCCTGGCCTCGAACCTGGCAACGGTGGTCACCCCCTACGGCCTGCGTGTGATGCTGCACGACACCGACAAACAGGGCATGTTCATGCGCGGCAGCGCACTGCCGACCGACCGCTTTGCCAACCTGCTGCAAAAGATGGGCCCGCTGTTCGCGCAGATGCGCAACCAGATGCTGATCGTCGGCCATACCGACGCCAGCCGCTATGCGCGCGCCGACAAGGGCGGCTATTCCAACTGGACGCTGTCGACCGACCGCGCCCATGCGGCGCGCGCCCGTCTGCTGGCCGGCGGCATGCAATCGAGCAGCGTGCTGCAGGTGGTCGGCATGGCCGACCGCGGCCCGCTGCATCCGGAAACGCCGCTCGACGGCCGTAACCGCCGCATCGAGCTGCTGATCCTGACGACCGCCCAGTCGCGCGCCGTCTCGGCCATGTTCGGCGCCCCGGGCAACCCGGGCACGGCGCTGGGCACCGGCGCCAGCGTCAGCCTGCCGGATGCGGCGGCGCTCGATACCCTGCGCGGCCAACTGCCGACCACACCATGACGATCCAATCGAAATCCCGAGGTAACCGCATGAAGATTACGGGTTCTCCAGTCTCCACCGTCAGCGTCGGCGCCGCGCGCGTCGACGTGTCCGCGAGCAGCGATGCAGCGCCTGGCGCAGCCGCCGCCGGCGCGCCGGCCGCGCTGCAGTCCGAAGTCTTGAAACCGGCCGCCGAAGCGCTGCGCGCCATGCCCGACTTCGACGCCGCCCGCGTGGCCGAGCTGCGCGATCTGCTGGCGCGCGGCGAACTGCCGTTCGACCCGGCCCGCCTGGCCGGCCTGATCCAGAAATTCCACGGAGGACGCTGAACATGGCCACCCTGACCCGCCAGCAGGCCAACGCCCTGCTCGCCAACGGCGTGCAGCTCGACCTGCGCGAAGCCGGCGCCGTGCACGCGCTGCTGGAACAGCAGTTCGAGGCCGCCGTGCGCCACCGCAGCAGCGAACTGTCGCTGCTGGCAGAGCAGCTCGAGCCGCTGCTCGAAGGCATGGAAGCGCGCCGCAAGCAGCGCCTGTCGCTGGTGCGCGCGCTGGTCGGCCCCCAGGGCGGCATGGCGGATTATTTCGCCACCCTGCAGCCGGCGCCGCGCGCCACGCTGGAGAACGCCTGGGGCGAGCTGGAACGCATCGTGCGCGACTGCAAACAGGCCACGCTGCGCAACGGCAGCCTGCTGGCCGAACAATACTCGGTGATGCAGCGCGTGCTGCATGGCGAGGAGCAGATCTATGCGCCACGCTGACCTGACCATCGCGTCGACGACGCCGACGATAGCCACCAGCGCCACCAATGCAACGCGCCCCACCGCCGCGATCGGCGGCGGCGAAGGCTTCGGGCATACGTTCAGCGCGCTGCAGAGTGAGGTGGCGCAGTTCATCGAAAGCGGCGACAGCGCCGCCAGTTCTCTGAACGCCGAAGGCGCCATGCTGCGCGCCCGCGTCAGCGGCCTGCTGGGCGGCGAGCCGGTCGGGCTGGAAGGAGAGTTGGCCAGCAGCAGCAATGCGGCGAATTCGCCCGCGCAGCAAGCCTTTTTGGAGCGCATCGCGCCATGGGCGCAGAAAGCGGCGGCGCGCCTGGGCGTGGCGCCGGAACTGGTGTCGGCCCACGCCGCGCTGGAATCGGGCTGGGGCCAGCGTCCCCTGCGCGCCGGCGACGGCGCCGCCACCCACAACCTGTTCGGCATCAAGGCCGGCGCCGGCTGGGACGGCGCCACCAGCGATTCGGCCACCACCGAATACGTGAACGGCGCCGCGCTCAAGACGCGCGAACGCTTCCGCGTCTATCCGGACGGCGCGTCTGCTTTCGAAGACTATGCGCGCATGCTGCTGGAAAACCCGCGCTACCGCGGCGCCCTGAACACCGGCAGCGACGCCCAGGCCTTTGCCCAAGGACTGGCGCGCGGCGGCTACGCCACCGATCCGGCTTACGCGGCCAAGCTGGCCAAGGTGGCGGCCAGCCTGCAGGGCGGCGCCGAGTGACCGTCAGGCTGGATCGTTACTCGCCCAGCGGCAGGTCGAGCGGCTGCACCGCGCCGGCGCCGAGCACGCGCATGCGCACGATCTGGCCGCTGGCGCTGTTCCTCACCCGCACCACCGCACCGCGCGCGCCGGCGTCGAGCGCCTCGCCAGCCATGCTGACCTCGATGCCGTCCTGGTGCGCCTGCATCAGCACCTGGTCGCCGCGCTTGACCGCGATCGGGGCCGTCAGCTGGCTGGCGCGCAGCACCTCGCCCGCGCGCAGACTGCGCCGGGTGCTCTGGCCGACCACCGCATCGAGCGCGCCGACCGGATCGGGAATCGTGGTCACGTCGCGCCGCTCAAGCGTCACGTCGGCATCGCTCAATGCACTGTTGACGCCGACCGGCGCCGCCGTCACCGCCACCAGCGCCGAGATCCGCGCCCGCACCGTGAAATCGTGGCGCCAGCCGCGCCCGTCGGGGCAGCGCGCGGCGAAACGCATGCGCGCCGGCTGGCGCGTATCGAGTGCCTCGACCGTGACTGGCGCGCTGCAGGCCGGCGGCGGGCGCGCGCTGACCACGTTCAGTTCGAACTCCGGCTCGCCCAGTGCGCTGCCTGCCGCCTGGCGCTCGAGTTCTTCGCGCGCAGCATGCTCGACTCGTGACTCTATCTTTGCGGAAAGAGTTTGCGCCGACCATGCTGTAGTGCACAAGAGACAGGTTACAATACTAATTGTTGCCTTATGGAAAGCAATCATTGGACAATACGGATGGGGCGAAAAAACCCATTCTACCCGTTCACCCTGCAGTTCACGGAGAAACGCCCATGTCGATTAATTTCAAAGAAGCCCTCGGCGTGCACGCCGACGCGCTGCAACTGCGCGCCGAACGCACCCGCGTGCTGGCCGCGAACATCGCCAACGAGAGTACGCCCGGCTACACCGCGCGCGACATCGACTTCGCCTCCGTACTGCAGGAGCGCATCGACGCCGAAGACGGCCTGCCGACCCTCTCCGAGGACGGCCCGTTGTTCCGCGTGCCCTACCAGCCGAGCGCCGACGGCAACACCGTCGAGATCGGCGTGGAGCAAGCCGCCTTCTCGCAGAACGCCTCCGACTTCCAGACCAGCCTGACCTTCATCAACATGAAGCTGCGCGGCCTGAACAAAGCCATCACCGGCCAATAAGGAACTACAGCATGGGTTTCAAGGACATCTCCCAGATCGCCGGTTCGGCCATGGCCGCCCAGACCGTGCGCATGAACACGATCGCCAGTAACCTGGCCAACGCCAACGCCGTCGCCACCTCCGAGGCCGACGGCTACCGCGCCCGCAAGCCGGTGTTCGCCGCCATGGTCGGCGAGCAAGGCGTGGCCCAGGTGCAGGTGCTGGACGTGGTGCAGTCGAGCGAACCGCTGCGCCGCGCGCACGAGCCCGACAATCCGCTGGCCGACGCCGACGGCATGGTGTACTACACCAACGTCAACGAAGTGGCCGAGATGGCCGACATGATGGCCGCCTCGCGCGCCTTCGAGACCAACGTCGAAGTCATGGGCCGCATCAAGTCGATGCAGGCGTCGCTGCTGAAACTGGGAGAAGGCTGATCATGGTCACCGCCACCAACGCCTTTGGCCTCAACGGCAATTCGTCCAGCACCATGAGCGACCAGGTCACGCCAAACGCGGCCCCGGTCAGCGACAACAAGGACATGTTCACCAAGCTGCTGGTGGCCCAGATCCGCAACCAGGATCCGCTGGCCCCGTCCGATCCGAGCGAATTCGTCAACCAGCTGTCGCAGCTGTCGCAGACCGAAGCGCTGCAGCAGCTGAGCCAGACCACCGCCGCCAGCGCCAGCGTGCTGCAAAGCCTGCAGGTGCTGGCGATGGGCGCGCAAGTCGGTTCCGACGTGTCTGTCGCGACCAGCCGCGTGCAGCTCGACGGCGTCAAACTCTCCGGCGCCATCCAGCTCGGCGGCGCCAGCACCCTGACCCACCTGGTGCTGACCGACGTGACCGGCAAGCAGACCCGCATCGAACTGCCACCGCACGGCGCCGGCGCCCAGGCCTTCACGATCGACCCGGCTGCGCTCGGCCTTCCCGCTGGCAAATACAGCATCGCCGCCGAAGCCTCGGACGGCACCAAGCCGGGCGTCGAGATCGATGGCCGCCTGGACAGCGTGCGGCTGTCGTCCTCGGGCGCGATCGTGATGCAGGTATCCGGCGTCGGCGAAGTCGAGCCGGGCCTGATCACCGGATTCAAAGGCAAGACCACTCCCGCCGCGTTGGCGTCCCTGTCCACCGAAAACTGAAGGATTCCCCCATGAGCTTCAATATCGCCCTGTCGGGCATCCAGGCCATCAACGAGCAGCTCAACGCGCTGTCGAACAACATCGCCAACGCCGGCACTTACGGTTTCAAGAGCAGCCGCGCCAACTTCGCGTCGGTGTATGCCGGCACCCAGGCCAATGGCGTGGAAGTGTCGTCGCTGACCCAGAACATCGGCCAGAACGGCAGCCTGTCGACCACCGGCCGCAGCATGGACGCGGCGATCCAGGGCCGCGGCTTCTTCACCAGCCGTGACGCCCAGGGCGTGATCTCGTACTCGCGCGTCGGCATCTTCTCGACCAACGCCGACGGCTACCTGGTCGACGCCACCGGCAAGAACGTGCAGGGCTACGGCCCGACCGTGGGCGGCGTGCTGGGCGTGATGGGCGACGTCAAGATCCCGACCGGCCAGATCCCGGCCGTGGCCAGCACCGGCATCAACTACACCGGCAATCTGTCGGACGACTGGAACAATCCTCCCGTGGCCGTTTTCAGCAAGGACGACCAGAACAGCTACAACATGGTCAAGCAGTCGGTGGCCTACGATTCGCTCGGCGGCCAGCACACCATTTCGCAGTACTTCGTGCGCACCAGCCCGACCAATGTCGCCGTGCACTACAGCGTCGACGGCGCTGCGACCACCGGCCCGCACAACCTGGCGTTCAGCGGCACCGGTCAGCTGACCGGCACCGCGGCGACCGGCCCCAACATCACTTTCACGCCGGACGGCGCCGAAGCGGTGACGGTCCGCTTCGACTATACCGGCACCACCAAGTTCGCCGGCGAAGCCACCACCACCACCAACCGCAGCAACGGCTACGCCTCGGGCACCTTCGTGGGCGTCGAGCTGGCCGAAGACGGTTCGATCGTCGCCAAGTACAGCAACGAGCAGCAGCAGGTGGTGGGCACCGTGGCGATCGCCACCTTCCCCGACGAAGGCAGCCTGGTACCGGTCAGCGACACCGCCTGGATCGCCAACAGCGCGTCCGGCGCGCCGCTGTACACCACCCCGGGCGTGGGCCTGGGCGGCAAGCTGTCGAAAGGCACGCTGGAAGGCTCGAACGTCGACATCACCTCGGAACTGGTCGGCCTGATGACGTCGCAGCGCAACTACCAGGCCAACTCGAAGGTGATCACCGCCGAGAACCAGATGATGCAGTCGCTGATGCAGGCGCTGTAATCGAGGGGACTCCATGGACAAGCTGATTTTCACCGCCGTCAGCGGCGCCGAACGCACGTTGCGCGCGCAGCAGGTGCGCGCCAACAACCTGGCCAACGCCGACACCCCGGGCTTTCGCGCCAATATCGAGCTGGCATCCAGCCAGGCGATGGCCGGCTACGGCTACGACGACGTACACATGTCGCGTACCGAGGCCGACACCATCTCGACCCGCGCCGGCACGGTGCGCGAGACCGGGCGCGCGCTCGACGTCGCCCTGGCCGGCAACGGCTACCTGGCGGTCGACTACGACGGCGGCGAAGCCTACACCCGCGCCGGCGCGATCGACATCGACGCCACCGGCGCGCTGAGCGTGAACGGCCGTCCGCTGCTGGGCGAAGGCGGCCCGATCGTGCTGCCGCCGAATACCGCGGTCGACATCGCGCCCGATGGCACCATCTCGGTGCTGCCCGAAGGCGCCACCCTGACCCAGGTGATCGACCGCCTGCGCCTGGTGAGCGGCGCCGGCGCCGACCTGACCAAGAACGAAGCGGGCCTGATCGTGTCGCGCAACGGCGACCCGCTGGCGGCCGACCAGAACGTGACGGTGCGCAGCCGCGCGCTGGAAGGCAGCAACGTCTCGGCGATCGAGGAAATGGTCGCCGTGATGAGCCTGAATCGCAGCTTCGAGATGCAGATGAAGATGTTCAAGGCCAGCGACAGCATGAACGAAAGCGGCAACCGCCTGCTCGGCGCGTAAGCGTCGCCAGAAGCCCCCAACCCATACGGAGCAACCATGAATCCAGCAATGTGGATCAGCAAGACCGGCGTGCAGGCGCAAGACGCCAAGCTGCAGGCGATCGCCAACAACCTGGCCAACGTCAACACCGTCGGCTTCAAGCGCGACCGCGTCGTGTTCGAAGACCTGTTCTACCAGGTCGACGCCCAGCCGGGCGCGCAGAACGCCGACAACACCGTCAGCAACGGCGTCCAGCTCGGCAACGGCGTGCGCGTGGTCGGCACCCAGAAAGCCTTCACCAACGGCAGCCTGCAGACCACCAGCCAGCCGCTCGACGTGGCCATCTCCGGCGCCGGCTTCCTGCAGGTGCGCCGCCCGAACGGCGACCCGGCCTTCACCCGCGCCGGCCAGCTTCAGGTCGACGCCAACGGTACCCTGACCAATGCCCAGGGCTTGCCGCTGGTACCGCAGATCACGATTCCGCAAAACGCCAGCGCCGTCACCATCGGCGAAAACGGCATGGTCTCGGTCACCATCCCGGGCCAGGCCGCGCCGCAGGAAGTCGGCCAGTTGAACCTGACCGCCTTCATCAACCCGGCTGGCCTCTTGGCCCTGGGCGACAACCTGTTCCAGGAAACCGCGGCCAGCGGCCAGCCCAACGAAGGCCGTCCAGGCGACGCCGCCTTCGGCAAGCTCAAACAAGGCGCGCTGGAAGGCTCGAACGTGCAGGTGGTCGAAGAGATGGTCGACATGATCGCGGCCCAGCGCACCTACGAGATGAACACCAAGGTGCTGTCGGCGGCCGACAATATGCTGCAATACCTGGCCCAGGCGGCGCGCTGATGAAAGCCCTCGCCGCCGCGCTGTGCATGTTGGTTCTGGCCGGATGTGCGTCGCCCGCCGCGGTCAGCATGCGCGACGACGACGACGCCATGCCGCTCACCCGCATGGCGCGTGGCGGCGTCTCGGGCGGCGTGTTCACGTCCGACACCGTGTCGCTCACTTCGGACAGCCGCGCCTATCGCGTCGGCGACGCCGTCACCGTGATCCTGCAAGAGACCACGCAAGCGAGCAAACGCGCCGGTACCAGCATCTCCAAGGGTTCGTCGGTCGGCGTGTCGCCGCTGGCGGCGCTGGGCAAGGTGTACGACAAGGCGGCGATCGACATCTCGGCCGACCGCGATTTCCAGGGCGACGCCACCAGCACCCAGCAGAACGCGCTCTCAGGCGCGCTGACCGTGATCGTGCAGGAAGTGCTGCCCAACGGCCTGCTGCGCGTGGCCGGCGAAAAGAATCTGATGCTGAACCAGGGCGAGGAATTCGTGCGCCTGAAGGGTTTCGTGCGCGCCGCCGACATCGACGCCGACAACCGCGTCTCTTCGCTGCGCGTGGCCAACGCCCGCATCGCCTATTCGGCGCGCGGCGCGCTGGCCGAAGCCAACACCCCGGGCTGGCTGACGCGCTTCTTCAACAGCCCCCTGATGCCGTTCTGAGGATTGCCATGAACTCCTTCCGCCTCCTTCCCCTGCTGCTGGCCGCTGTATTGGCGGCCGGCGCCCTGCCCGCGCAGGCCGCGCAAGCGCTGCGCAACCTGGTCAGCGTCGAAGGCGTGCGCGAGAATCCGCTGGTCGGCTACGGCCTGGTGGTCGGCCTGAACGGCAGCGGCGACTCGACCCAGGTCAAGTTCGCCAGCCAGTCGGTGATCAACATGCTCAAGCAGTTCGGCGTGCGCCTGCCCGAAGGCGAAGACGCCAAGAACAAGAACGTGGCCGCCGTGATGGTCTCGGCCACCTTCCCGCCCGGATACCGCCGCGGCCAGAGCATCGACGTCACCGTGTCGTCGCTGGGCGACGCCAAGAGCCTGCGCGGCGGCACCCTGCTGCTGACCCAACTGCGCGCGGCCGACAATGAAATCTACGCCTTGGCCCAGGGCAACGTGGTGGTGGGCGGCCTGAACGCCACCGGCCGCAGCGGCTCGTCGGTGACGGTGAACACCCCGACCGCCGGCCGGGTGCCGAACGGCGCCCAGATCGAGCGCGAGATCGCCACCGACTTCGCCACCCGCCCGCAAGTGCTGCTGCGCCTGCGCCAGCCGCACTTCGAGACCGCCACCAATGTGGTGGAAGCGATCAACAAGCGCTTCGGCCAGATCGCCACCACCCAGGACGGCACCAGCGTCGAAGTCGTGGCGCCGATGAATCCGACCGAGCGCGTGGCCTTCGTGGCGCGCCTGAATGCCTTGAGCGTCGAATCCGGCGTCGACGTGCCGAAGGTGGTGTTCAATTCACGCACCGGCACCGTGGTCATCGCCGACGGCCTGCGCGTGAAGGCGGCCGCCGTCACCCACGGTTCGCTCAAGGTCATCATTTCGGAAGGCTCGCGCGTCAGCCAGCCGGGCCCGTTCTCGCGCGGCCAGACCGCGGTGACGCCGGAATCGAAACTGTCGGTGGACCAGGGCTCGGGCCAGATGTTCCGCTGGCCGCCGGGCGCGCGCCTGCAGACCATCATCGACACCGTCAACAGCCTGGGCGCCTCGCCCGACGACATCATGGCGATCCTGCAGGCGCTCGACCAGGCCGGCGCGATCGAAGGCGAACTGGTGGTGATCTGATGCGCATCGACGACTTCCGCAATCAACTCAACTCCGCAGCCGAGACGCCGGTGGCGCCCGCCGCCGACCAGCCGGCGCATGACCAGGCCTACGTTGCCAAGGCCACCCAGGCTTCGGTCGAATTCGAACGCTTCTTCATCTCGCACATGCTGCGCACCATGCGCTCGTCGACGCGCGCCATGGCCGACGAGGACAGCGTGTTCAACAACCGCGTCAACCAGGACATGCAGGACATGGCCGACGACATCCTGGCCGGCAACATGGCCGGGCAGCGCGCCTTCGGCATCGCCGACGCCATCCTGCGCCAGCTGGCGCCGGACGCCAAGCCGGCCAAACGCTGAACCCGGGCGTGCGCCGGCGCATCGTGACACTACCTCAGGCCCGGACTTAATGAAAAGCAAGTTCCGGTCGCCTTATCAAGTTAACTCCGTCTCCGAGAACGAACCGCACCATGACGATCATCAATAATGCCCTGTCGGGCGCCCTCGCCGCCCAGATCGCCCTGTCGGCCAGCAGCCAGAACGTCGCCAACCTGCAGACCAAAGGCTATACGCGCCAGGCGGCGCTGCTGACCGCGGTCGGCCCGGACGCCAGCGGCAAGTCGCCCGGCAACGGCGTGCAGGTCAGCTCGCTGCTGCGCTTCTCGGACAACTACAAGAACCAGGCCATGTGGCGCGCCGCTTCCGAGCAGGGCGTGTATTCGCAGTCGCAGCCCTACCTGACCCAGCTCGAGAGCGTGATGGGCGACGCCTCGGCCAGCCTGTCGGCCGGCATCGACGACTTCTTCAAGGCGCTCAACGCGGTCGCCGGCGACCAGGGCTCGACCCCGCTGCGCGGCCAGGTCCTGACCGCCGCCGGCCTGCTGTCCGAACGCTTCAACGGCCTGAACAACGTGTTCAACGCCCAGCTGGCCTCGGTACGCCAGCAGCGCAGCGCGCTGGTCGATTCGGCCAACGCCCAGATCGCCACCATCGCGCGCCTGAACCAGCAGATCAGCGAAACCCAGGCCGGCGGCGTGTCCGCCTCGAGCCTGATCGACACGCGCGACCAGGCGATCGACGAACTGGCCAGCAAGATGGCGCTCGAGGTGTCGGACAACCCGGACGGCAGCCGCGACGTGTCGCTCAAGACCGGCCAGGCGCTGGTGCTGGGCAGCGTGTACGGCACCCTCAAGGCGGCCGCGACCGCCGATTCGCCACAGGAATTCAGCCTGTCGATCGCCGGCACCACCTTCGTGCTCGACGCCAACCGCATGGGCGGCCAGCTGGGCGGCCTGGCGCAGTACGAAACCAATACCCTGCTGCCGCTGCAGCAGGACATCGCCACCCTGGCCGAAGAGATCGCGACGCGCGTCAACGACCAGTTGGCGCAAGGTTTTACTGCGCCAGGAGTGAACGGCACCCCGCTGTTCGTCTACACCCCGGGCAGCGGCTCCGACATGCTGAAGGTCGTGTCCGGCTTCAAGGCCGAAGACCTGGCATTTTCGGGCGACGGCAATCCGGGCGACACCGGCAACCTGCAAAAGCTGGTGGCGATCAAGAGCCAGTCGGTCACGCTGCCGGGCATCGGCACCGTCCTGCTGGGCGACGCCGACAGCCAGTTGCTGGGCAAACTGGCAGTCGACAGCAAACTCAACAAGGCCGCACTGAAGACCACCGAAACCGTGCGCAGCCAGTCGCTCGACGACTGGGCGTCGACCAGCGGCGTCAACGAAGACGAAGAAGCGGTCAAGCTGGTCGAATTCCAGCGCATGTACCAGGCCAATATGCGCGTGATCTCGGTCGCCAACGCGCTCTTCGATTCCACCCTGGCGATGATGGGCTAAAGGAGACCGACATGCGCATTGCAACTTCCCAATACCAGTCGACCATGAACCAGTCGCTCCAGATCAACCAGGAGCGCCTCTCGACCATCACCCAGCAGATGGCGACCAACAAGCGCATCCTGCTGCCGTCGGACGACCCGGTCGACAGCGTGCGCCTGGCGCGCCTGACGCGCGAAGAAGCCACCGTGCAGCAGTACCGCGACAACATCGCCTCGCTGCAGCTGCGCCTGACCAAGTCGGAAGGCTACCTGAGCAATATGGTGGACGAGATGATCAGCGGGCGCGACCTGCTGGTGTGGGCCTCGGACGGCGGCAACGCCCCGGACGACCTGAAGGCGATGGTCGCGCCGCTGGAAACCCTGCGCGAAAGCCTGTTCTTCGCCGCCAACACCATCGACCAGGAAGGCAACTACCTGTTCTCGGGCACCGCGACCAAAACCGCCCCGCTGGCCTATGACAAGGATGCGGCGCCGGGCGCGCGCTACAGCTACGTCGGCAACACCAATCCCCAGAACGTGGTGGTCGGCAACGGTATCACCCAGTCCGCCAACCAGAACCTGAAAGGCCTGGAAGACCTGCTGAACCACCTCGACCTTACCATCAGCACGCTGAACACCCCCGGCGCTTCGCCCAACGACCCGGCAGTGCGCGCGGTCCTGACTGGCGCCCTGGACGGCTTCGACAGCGCCCAGGCCCTGATCTCGGGCAAGGTCGCCAATCTGGGCGGCAGCCAGAACATCATCCGTTCGCTGGACGCCAACCACGCCAACATCAGCCTGTCGAACAAGATGGCGATCACCGACATCGGCCAGCTCGACATCGGCGTCGCCGCCACCGAGCTGAACGGCTACTCGACGGCGCTGCAGGCCACCTACAAGGCCTACGCCAAGATCGGCAACCTGTCGCTGTTCTCCGCCATCTGACGATCATGGAAGCAGCCCTTCGCACCTCGTCCCTGAACTCCGCCACAGCCACGGCCACGACCGGCAGCGGCGCCCTGAATAGCGTCCTCAACAGCGCCGCCATCAGCGGCAACACCGGCGCCCAGAGCACGCCCGCCACCGGGCGCGCGGTGTCGGTGCGCAACGCGGACGCCGACAGCCGTCCGGTCACCCGCACCCCGCCCGGCGCGGGCACGCTCAAGCGCGGCATCGACCGCAACCCGAACCTGCAAAGCGAGGTCGCGCGCGCCCAGCAGGCGATCGACTACCTCGAACGCGTCGCCGCCCAGCTCGAAGCGCTGAAGGCCGACCTCAGCAGCAGGATCTCGAACCGCGGCGGCAACGCCCGTCAGCTCGAAGCCCGCGCCGCCCAGCTCGGCCGCACGCTGGACGCGCGCCGCAACCAGGGCGGCGACGGCCTGGACGCCCAGCTCGACTTCAACGGCCAGCCGGCGCAGCAGCGTTTCCGCATCGCCGGCCTCGACCTCGCGTCGCTGCAGGCAGCGGCGCCGCAAACGCTCGGCTTCTCGGTCGGCGCCGCCGGCGGCCCGCAGCTGTCGGCCACGATCGAGCCGGGCATGACGGCGGAAGAAGTCGCGCAGCGCCTGGATCGCGCGCTGGCCCCGGTCAAGGTGCGCGCCGGCGTGGACCAGAACCGCCAGCTGGTGTTCACCACGCCGGAGTCGAACTGGAACGGCGTCAAGGACGCCATCGCCGTGACCGGGCGCGGGCGCGTCGACACCGCCGAAGTGCCGGCTTCGCTGGCGCCGCGGGAATGGGAGCTGGGCAATGCAGACGCCCTGCGCCAGAGCCTGCGCGAAGTGGTGCAGGCGCTGGCGCGCGTGCGCCGCTCGCAGGATGCGGCCTCGATGGCGCTCAGTACGGCCATGGCCCGCACCGCCCAGCCCGAGATCCCGAGCGTGGAACTGGAACAGATCGCGCGAGACTTTTCGGCCACCGCCGCCAGCCATGACTACGATTCGCTGCTGGCGATCACGTCGGCGCTGGTTGGGGTCAGCCGCGAGCGGGTACAGGCGCTGCTCGGTTTGCGCTGATCGTCGTCGCTCGGTAAAAAAGCTCCGCGGCCCGGCCCCGGGGCTTTTTTTACGCGATCAACGTCTTAACATTGCCAATAAAAAAACCCGCTGCGAGCAGCGGGTTTTTTTTGGCAGGCAGCCGAAGCTGCCCGTGCCACGGACGCTTACGCGCCTTCGCGGCTGGCCTTCTTGCGCTCGTGCTCTTTCAGGTAACGCTTGCGCAGGCGGATCGATTTCGGGGTGATCTCGACCAGTTCGTCGTCCTCGATGAACTCGACGGCGTATTCCAGCGACATCTGGATCGGCGGCACCAGGCGCACCGCTTCGTCGGTACCCGACGAACGCACGTTGGTCAGCTGCTTGCCCTTGATCGGGTTGACGACCAGGTCGTTGTCGCGCGAGTGGATGCCGATGATCATGCCTTCGTACACCGGGGTGTTGTGCTCGACGAACATGCGGCCGCGGTCCTGCAGCTTCCAGATCGCGTAGGCGACGGCGGCGCCGTCATCCTGCGAGATCAGCACGCCGTTGCGACGGCCGGCCATTTCGCCCTTGCTGTTGTCGACGGCGGCGTATTCGTGGAACACGTGGCTCATCAGGCCGGTGCCGCGGGTCAGGGTCATGAATTCGCCCTGGAAGCCGATCAGGCCACGGGCCGGGATCAGGTATTCCAGACGAACGCGACCTTTACCGTCGGATTCCATGTTCTGCAGGTCGCCACGACGACGGCCCAGTTCTTCCATCACGCCACCCTGGTTGACTTCTTCGACGTCGACGGTCAGGTTTTCGAACGGCTCTTGACGGACGCCATCGACCATCTTGTACACCACGCGTGGACGCGACACCGCCAGCTCGAAGCCTTCACGACGCATGTTTTCCAGCAGAATGGTCAGGTGCAGCTCGCCGCGGCCCGACACTTCAAAGGTGGTGTCGTCGTCGGTCGGCGACACGCGCAGTGCGACGTTGGCCTTCAGTTCACGCTCGAGACGCTCGCGCAGCTGACGGCTGGTGACGAACTTGCCTTCGCGGCCGGCCAGTGGCGAGTTGTTGACCATGAAGTTCATGGTCAGGGTCGGCTCGTCGACGGTCAGCATCGGCAGCGCTTCCGGGGTGTCCACGGCGCACACGGTCGAACCGATGCCGATTTCTTCGATACCGTTGATCAGGCAGATGTCGCCGGCAACAGCCGAGTCCACCAGCACGCGCTCCAGGCCCTTGAAGTTCAGCACCTGGTTGATGCGGCCCTTGATCGGGGTAGCGTCCGGGCCGTTCATGATGATCACGTCCTGGCCGGTCTTGACGGTACCGCGATTGACGCGGCCGATGCCGATCTTGCCGACGTACGACGAGTAGTCCAGCGAGGTGATCTGCATCTGCAGAGGACCGTCAGGATTGTCGTCACGCACTGGCACGTACTTCAGGATGGCGTCGAACAGCGGCTTCATGTCGCCTTCGCGCACGCTTTCGTCCAGGCCGGCGTAGCCGTTCAGGCCCGAGGCGTAGACGATCGGGAAGTCCAGCTGCTCGTCGTTCGCGCCCAGCTTGTCGAACAGTTCGAAGGTCTGGTTGATGGCCCAGTCGGCGCGTGCGCCCGGACGGTCGACCTTGTTGACCACGACGATTGGCTTCAGGCCCAGGGCCAGTGCCTTGCGGGTCACGAAGCGGGTCTGTGGCATCGGGCCTTCCTGCGCATCGACCAGCAGCAGCACCGAGTCGACCATCGACAGCACGCGCTCGACTTCACCGCCG
>Ga0265798_10000486_pt1 | contig 66393 bp, 54 predicted proteins | sample P3T30metagenome_FD_192430 | JGI IMG/M metagenome (GOLD analysis project Ga0265798, IMG submission 192430) | Plant litter microbial communities from East Loma Ridge, Irvine, California - P3 T30 | ecosystem: Environmental > Terrestrial > Plant litter > Unclassified | place: USA: California... | reverse complement strand
CCGACCTCCGCATCGGCGTGCTCGGCTTCGGCGCCATCGGACGGATCGTCGCCGGCACCTTCGCGGCGATGGGCGCGGACGTCGTCGCCCACGACCCGTTCGTCGCGGTCGAGGGCGTCCGCTCCGGCTCGGCGGAGGAGGTGTTCGCCGACGCCGACGTCGTCAGCCTGCACGTCCCGCCGGCGCCGGACGGGAGCCCGGTCGTCACGGCGGACCGGCTCGCGCGCATGCGCAGGGGCGGGATCCTCGTGAACACGGCGCGCGCCGCCCTGGTCGACCAGGACGCCGTGCTCGCCGCCCTCGAGAGCGGGGCGCTCGACGGGTACGCCGTGGACGCGTTCGACCAGGAGCCCCCGGTGCTCACGCCGCTGCTCCGGCACCCCCGCACGGTGATGACCCCGCACCTCGGCGGCTACACCGCGGCGAGCACCCGCCGTGCGTCGGCGCTCGCCGTGGCCAACCTCGTGGATAGCCTGGAGCACTGATCCCGGCGCGCCGATCCTGGCGGACCGAGCCGGACCGAGCACGAGGAGCGGGCATGGCGGTCGAGCACACCCCCACGCTGATGGAGCGTCTGACCGAGGCCAGGGGGAGCCTGCGCGCGTCGGAGCGGAAGGTCGCGCAGCTCGTCGCCGACAACCCGGCCTTCGTGATGAACGGGACGATGGCCGCGGTCGCCGAGGCGGCGGGGGTGAGCGAGCCGACCGTGATGCGGTTCTGCACCGGCCTGGGCTACTCCGGGTTCCAGCAGTTCAAGATCGTCCTCGCGCAGAGCCTGGCGCTCGGGATCCCCGCGACCCTGTCCGGCATCGACCGCGACGACACCGTCCCGGACATCGCCACGAAGGTGTTCGACCACACGATCAGCTCGCTCGACCGGGTACGCCGCTTCCTCGACCAGAGCCGGGTCGAGGAAGCGGTCGACGCCATCCTCGCTGCGACGTCGATGGACCTGGTCGGGCTCGGCGCCTCGGCGCTGATCGCGCTCGACGCGGAGCAGAAGGCGCCGCTGTTCGGCATCCCCTGCTCGGCGCCGACCGACCCGCACCAGCAGTACATGGCGGCGACGATGGCGCGCCCGGGCACCGTGACCCTGGTCATCTCGAACATCGGCCGGACGCAGTCCGTCAACGAGGTCGCCCGGATGGCGCGCGCGAACGGTGCCACGGTCATCGCGATCTCCGGGGACGAGACGCCGGTGCTCGAGCACGCCGACATCCCGCTCGTCGTGAAGACGATCGAGGACACCGACACGTTCACCCCGACCGTGAGCCGACTCGCGGGCCTGGTCGTCATCGACGTGCTCGCGACGGCGGTGGCCCTGCGGCGGGGAGCGGAGCACCTCGAGCGGCTGTCCGCCATGAAGGAGGGGCTGGCGCGGTTCCGCCGCGCCGGCGAGTAGCGCCACTACCGGAACCGGCCATCTCGACCCGGTGAGCCGCGCGTATCGCGCGTTTCGGGCCTCCAGGCTGTAGTCTGACTACACAACCGATGGAGGTGGCTGCAGTGACGCAGGAACGAACGACGGCTCCGGCACTGGCCCCGGCACTCGACCGGGCGCTCGCCGCGGGGATCGTCCCGGTGGTCGTGATCGACGGCGAGGCGGACGCGGAGCGGCTGGGGGCGGCGCTCGTCGAGGGCGGCCTGCCGGTCGCCGAGGTGACCCTGCGCACGCCGGGCGCACTGGCCGCGATCCGGCGACTGGCCGAGGAGCCGGCGCTCAGCGTGGGGGCCGGGACGGTCCTCGACGAGGCGCAGTACGAGGCGGCGGTCGCCGCCGGGGCGACCTACGTCGTGTCACCGGGGAGCAGCACCGCGGTCCTCCGGGCCGCCGAGCGCACCGGTGTCCCGCTCCTGCCCGGGGCGGTGACCGCGACCGAGGTCATCCACGCGCGCGACGCGGGGTACCGCCTCCTCAAGTTCTTCCCGGCCGAGGCGAGCGGCGGCGCGGCCGCGCTCGGTTCCTTCGCGAGCCCGTTCTCCGACGTCCGGTTCGTGCCGACGGGCGGGGTCAGCCCCGCGAACGTCGGCGACTACCTGCGGCTGGCCAACGTCCCGGCCGTCGGCGGCAGCTGGATGGTGCCCCCGGCCCTCCTGGCGGACCCGGACGGCGAGCCGCGGTTGCGGGCGCTGATCCGTGACGCCGTCGCAACGGTGCAGGCCGTCCGCCAGGCCTGATCCTGTAGCCGCGCTACCGAAATCAGCCTCATACAGGCCGGATAGTTGCACACAACCCCTGCTACCCGTACGCTCTCGTAGTATCACTACATGGCGACCTCGCGGGTCGTCGCCGGGCAGGAGCCCGATCGTGTCGAAGGAGCCACACACCATGAGCCGTGCCAGCGTGCAGCGCCGCAGAGCGGACGCGAGCCATGACTGAGGAACGACGTGTCGCGTTCTCCGTGGACGGTGTGTCGAAGACCTACCCCGGTGTCCGTGCCCTGCAGGACGTGACCCTCGACGGGTACGCGGGCGAGGTGCTCGCCATCTGCGGCGCGAACGGCGCCGGCAAGTCCACCCTCTCGAAGATCCTCGCCGGGCAGGAGCCCGCGACGCAGGGCGAGGTGCGCATCGCCGGGTTCGACCGTCCGCTCCGCAGCCCCGCCGACGCGGAGGAGGCCGGCGTCCTGCTCATGCACCAGGAGCCGATGATCATCGACGACTTCTCGGTCGGCGAGAACGTCTGGCTGCGCGACCTCAGCGCGGCCGGCGGCACCAAGCCGTGGGGCCTCGTGCCCAGGTCGCGGCGCGAGGCCACCGAGACGGCGCTGCAGGCCGTCGGACTGCGCGGGCTCCGCGTCGACCGCCCCGCTGCCGACCTCGGCCCGGGGCTGCGCCAGATGCTCGCCCTCAGCCGCACCCAGGTCACGGACCACAGGGTGCTGCTGCTCGACGAGACCACCGCGTCGACGACCGAGGACCACTTCCAGGACGTCCTCCAGCTCGTCGAGCGGGAGCGCGCGGCCGGTGTCGCCGTCATCTTCGTCTCGCACCGGATGGACGAGGTCTTCGCCATGTCCGACCGGATCGCGGTGCTCCGGAACGGCACGCTCATCGACGTGGTCCGGACCGCCGAGACCACGCCGGACGAGGTCATGACGCTGATGATCGGCAAGGCCGTGCGCGGCCTCGAGCCGCCGGAGCCCCTCGCCACCGGGGCGGCGCCGCTGCTCACCGTGCGCGGACTCGCCTCCGGTTCGGCCCGGGACGTCGACCTCGACGTCCGACGCGGCGAGATCGTCGGCCTGTACGGACTCGTCGGCAGCGGACGCAGCTCGATCGCCCGGTCGATCTCCGGCAACCAGTCCCGCGACGCGGGTGCGGTGACGCTCGACGGCCGCGCCATCGACGCCGCCTCGCCGCGGGACGGCATCCGCGCCGGCATCGCCTACCTCACCGAGGACCGCCGCCGCGAGGGCTTCGTCGGCGACTTCACCAACGGCGAGAACATGACGCTCGCCTCGCAGGGGAAGTACGCCAGGGCCGGGATCCTCCGGCGCGACGCCGAGCGCCGGCGGGTGGGCGAACTCATCACCCGGTTCCAGGTCAAGGGCGGCCCGGACACCCACACGCGCACGCTCTCCGGCGGCAACCAGCAGAAGGTCATCATCGCCAAGTGGCTGGAGACCGCCCCCGAGCTCGTCATCCTCGACGAGCCCACCAAGGGCATCGACGTCGGTGCCCGACTCAACATCTACGAGATCGTCCGCGAGCTCGCCGCGCAGGGCAAGGGGGTGCTGGTCGTCACGAGCGAGGCCGAGGAGGCGCTCACGCTGTGCAACCGGGTCCTCGCGCTCAAGGAGGGCCGCATCGTCGGCGAGTTCACCTCCGCAGACGCCTCGACGGACGACCTGATCCGCGCATCCCTCGGAGGAGCAGCAGCATGAGCCAGCAGACCGCGAACGTGCCCACCGTGAGCACGCCCGTCCTCGACCGGTCGGACAACCGGGTGCTGACCTGGGCCAAGCAGCAGTACCCGCTCTACATCCTCGTGGTGCTGCTCGTCATCGCCGGGTTCTCGACCGACGCCTTCTTCACGACGCGGAACCTGACGAACCTCGTCCTCCAGGTCTCCGTGATCGGCATCGTCACCCTCGCCGAGTTCCTCATCGTCCTCACCGGCGGCATCGACATCAGCGTCGGATCGGCGGTCGGCCTCGCCGGCGTGCTCTCCGCCGGCATGTTCGGCGGTACGAACGTCCTCGTCGCGATCGTCGTCGCGGTCGTGGTCGGCGCGCTCATCGGCCTCGTCAACGGGTACCTGGTCGCCTTCCGGGGCCTCGAGGCGTTCATCGTCACGCTCGGCATGCTGTCCCTCGCCCGCGGGCTCGTCTACGCCTACACCGAGGGCGTCCCGGTCACCCCGCAGGCCGACGACTTCCGCGGGATCGCCACCGCCACCGTCGCCGGCGTCCCGGTCATCGGCATCATCTGGATCGCCATCGCCGTCGGGATGTGGTTCCTCGTCAAGCGCACCGTGTTCGGCCGCCGCGTCTACGCCGTCGGCAGCAACAAGGACGCCGCGCGGGCCTCCGGCGTCCCGGTCCGGGCCACGCTGCTCGGCGTGTACGTCCTCGCCGGGGTGCTCGTCGGTTTCGCCGGGTTCCTCCTCGCCTCCCGCGTCGGCGTCGGCACGCCGACCGCCGGCAACCTCTACGAGCTCAACGCCATCGCCGGCGTCGTCATCGGCGGCACGAGCCTGCGCGGCGGCCGGGGCCGGGTGTTCGGCGCCGTCATCGGCACGCTCATCTTCGGCGTGATCTCGAACCTGCTCGTCCTCCTCAACGTCTCGACGTACCTGCAGGACGCCTTCAGCGGCGCCCTCGTCCTCGTCGCGATCACCCTCACCACCTTCCAGCTGCGGAAGCGCCGCCAGGCGACGCTCCGCTGACGAACCGCCCACGAACCCCCGATCACCAAGGAACGAGTCAATGAAGACGATCCACAAGCGCGGCCTCGGCGTCCTCGCCGCCGCCGCGACCATCGCCCTCCTCGCCGGCTGCGGGTCCACCACCGAGACCACCGGCTCCGGCGAGACCGACGGCAAGCCGGTGGAGGAGCTCACCATCGGGTTCCTCGAGCGGCAGCTCGACGCCCCCTACTACACGGCGATGCAGGAGCAGGCGAAGGCCATCGCGAAGAAGCAGGGCTTCAAGCTCCTCGTGCAGAACGCCGGCGGCGACCCGGTGACGCAGCTCAACCAGGCCCAGACCATGCTCTCGCAGGGCGCCGACGTCATCGTCGCCGACGTCCTGTCCCCGAGCACCGAGAAGGACCAGTTCGAGCAGATCGCCGACCAGGTGCCCGTCGTGTTCATGGACACCGGCATCCCCGGCGTCGGGGTCACCTCCGTCACCTCGGACAACGTCAAGAGCGGTCAGATGTCCGGCAAGCTCGCCGCGGAGCGGTTCGACGAGGGCAGCACCATCAAGGTCGGCGTGCTCAACGGCGGACCGAACGACGAGGTCGTCGGCCCCGAGCGCCAGAAGGGCTTCCTGCAGGGCCTCGAGGACGGCGGCGTGAAGTACGACATCGTCGCCGAGACCAGCGCCGTCTACGCGCAGGACAAGGCGGTCCCCGCCACCGAGTCGATGCTCGCCGCGCACCCCGACCTCGACCTCATCCTCGGCCTCAACGACTCGATGGCCCTCGGCGCGCTGACCGTCCTGCAGGACCAGGACAACACCGAGACGCTCGTCGCGGCCTCGGCGGACGGGCAGAAGGAGGCGTTCGCGCAGATCGGGAAGGGCTGCGACGCGCAGTACGTGTCGACGGGCCTCAACTCGCCCGAGCTCGCCACGCAGCGCGCATTCGAGATCGCGACCTCGATCGGCTCCGGTGAGACGAAGGCGTCGTCCTACGACGACAACGAGTACACGAAGGCCGCCGGCATCGGGTGCGAGAACGTCGACGACTACTACGACCCGGACAGCATCTTCTGATCCCCGCGCCCGCGCCGGGAGCCGTGACGAGCGGCTCCCGGCGCACCGGCCTCCCGGCGCCCCGGCGCCACCCCGACGAAAGGAACCACCCCGTGTCCCGACACCAGGGCAAGCGGATCGCCGTCACCGGAGCAGCCGGCGGCATCGGCCAGGCGATCGTCGCCCGTCTCGCCGACGAGGGCGCCGACGTCGTCGCGCTCGACCGACGCACCCCGGAGGCGCTCCCCGAGCGGGCGGTCGGCGTCGAGCTCGACCTCACCTCGCCGGACGCCGTCGCCGAGGTCGTGCGGGACCTGTACGCCTCGGACGACCGGCCCGTGCACCTCGTGAACAGCGCCGGCATCGTCGAGGACGACGTCCCCGCCGTCGACATGCCGATCGAGCAGTGGGACGCGGTGCTCGGCGTCAACCTCCGCGGCACCTTCATCACCTGCCAGGCCTTCGGCCGCGAGCTCATCGCCCGGGGCGGCGGTGCGATCGTGAACATCGCCTCCATGTCCGGGAACGCCGTCGTCAACGCACCCCAGCGCCAGGCCGCCTACAACACGTCGAAGGCCGGTGTCTCGGCGCTGACCCGCTCCCTCGCGGTCGAGTGGGCGCCCCTCGGCGTGCGCATCAACGCGCTCTCGCCCGGGTACGTCGGCACACCGCTCAACGCGCTCAAGGAGCACATGCACGAGACGTGGAAGGAGGGCGTCGTGACCCGGCGCTTCGCCACGCCGGAGGAGGTCGCCGCCTCGGTCGCGTTCCTCCTGAGCGACGAGGCGGACTACTACGTCGGCGCCGAGCTGCTCATGGACGGCGGCTACTCGCTCCGCTGAGCGACACGACGTCCCCCCCACCCACCAGTACGACGGAGTACCCGTGATCCTCTCCCACGACCTCGGCACGACCGGGGACAAAGCCACCCTCGTCGACCGGGACGGCGGTGTCGTCGCCGCCGTCACCGTCGGCTACCCGGCGTCCTTCGGGGCCGGCGGCCGCGCCGAGCAGGACCCGACCGACTGGTGGACCGCCGTCGCCGACGCGACCCAGCGCCTCCTGGTCGAGAGCGCCGTCGCACCCGGCGACGTCGACGTCGTGTCGTTCTCCGGCCAGATGATGGGCGTCGTCCCGGTGGACGGCGCGGGGGAGCCGGTCCGACCCGCGATCATCTGGGCCGACACGCGGTCCGGCGCGCAGGTGCGGGACATCGCCCGGTCCGTGTCGGTCGAGCGCTGCTACGCCATCACCGGGCACCGTCTCAACCCGACCTACTCGCTGTCGAAGGTGGCCTGGCTGCGCGACACCGAACCCGGCGCGTTCGCGCGCACCCGACGCGTGCTGCAGGCGAAGGACTGGGTCGCGTTCCGGCTCACCGGGCGCATGGTCACCGACCCGTCGGACGCCTCGGGCACCAACGCCTACGACCAGCGCTCCGGCGACTGGTCCGACGAACTGCTCGACGCCGCCGGGCTGCGCCGCGACCTGTTCCCGGAGATCGTGCCGTCGACGACCGTGATCGGGACCGTCACCACCGCGGCCGCGCTCGAGACCGGGCTGCTGGCCGGCACCCCGGTCGTCATCGGCGGCGGCGACGGCCCCACCGCCGCCCTCGGCGCCGGCATCGTCTCGGCGGCCGACGGCGCGTACGCCTACCTCGGGTCGTCCTCGTGGGTGTCGGTGAGCGCCGACCAGCCGCTGCACGACCCCGCCATGCGGTCGATGACGTTCAACCACGTCGTCCCCGGGGCGTACGTGCCGACCGCGACGATGCAGGCCGGGGGTGCGTCGCTGTCCTGGATCGCGGACGTCCTCGCCCCCCGCCGCGAGGACCGGTACCGCACCCTGCTGGCCGCGGCGGCGGGGGCGCGTGCTGCCGACGACGGCCTGTACTTCCTGCCCTACCTGCTCGGCGAGCGCTCGCCGTACTGGAACCCGGCGGCCCGCGCGGCGTTCGTCGGCCTGCACATCGACCACGGCCCGGCGAACCTGACCCGTGCGGTCCTCGAGGGGGTCGCGTTCAACCTCGCCACCGGCCTCCGGGCCTTCACCGAGAACGGCGTGACCGTCGACGCCGTCTCCGCGATCGGCGGCGCCGCGAACTCCGGCCTGCTGCTCGACGTGTTCGCCGACGTGTGGGACGTCCCCGTGGTCGCCCGCAGCCTCGTCGACGAGGCGAACTCGCTCGGTGCGGCGGTCGTCGGCGGCGTGGGCGTGGGCATCTTCGAGGACTTCGACGTGGCACGGCACCTGTCGAGCCTGGGCGACCGGCACGAGCCGGACCCGGCGCGGCACCGGGAGCTCGAGACCGCCTACGAGACCTTCGTCGACCTGTACGAGCGGCTGGAGCCGGTGTTCGAGCGCACCGCGGAGCGGCTGGCGGCGACGGGGGCGGGAGCGTCCGAGCTGGTCGCCTGACGCCGGCGCGTGGCGAGGACGGGAGGCGCGGTGCGGGTCCGCACCACGCCTCCCGTCCGTCAGCGGCCCGTTCCCGGCCCGTCCGGTCACGATCCGGTAACACCGTTTTGCGTCAACGCGTTTGACGCTCCTACCGTCACATCAATCGATTGACGAACCGCGTCGATCGATCGACGCGAAGGGGCGACCATGCTGACGATGAAGGACATCGCGACCCAGGTGGGCGTGTCTGTGTCGTCGGTCTCCCTGGTCCTGAACGGGCGGGACGCCGGTCGGGTGAACCAGACGGTCGCCGGTCGCATCCGCGAGCTGGCGGACACCTTCGGCTACGTGCCGAACCAGCTCGCCCGGTCCCTCAAGTCGAAGCAGACGCAGACCATCGGGCTGGTGTCCGACCGGGTCGCCACCGTGCCGTTCTCGAGCGCGATGCTCGCCGGCGCCCAGGAGGCGGCCTGGCGGCACGGCTACGTGCTCATGCTCGTCGACACCGGCGGCAACGAGGACCTGCAGACCCCGGCGGTGCAGTCGCTGCTGCAGCGCAACGTCGACGGGCTCGTCGTCGCCGCGACGTTCCACCGCGAGCTCGCGGTGCCGCAGGTCCCGTCCACGACCCCGGTCGTGGTGCTCGACGGTCGTCCCGACGACGCCGGGCCCGGCGCGGACTTCGTCGTGCCGGACGAGGAGCGCGGCGCCTTCGACGCGGTGACCCACCTCGTCGAGGCCGGGCACCGGCGCATCGCGTTCTGCACCGTCAGCGCCTACCCGGTGGCGGACGCGCTGCGCACCCAGGGCTACCTGCGCGCACTGGCAGCGGCGGGCCTCCCGGCGGACCCGACGTTGCTCGTGACCGCTGCCGACGCGGCGACCGCCGACGGGATCGCGCCGGCGCGCGCCCTGCTCGACCGTCCCGCGGCGGAGCGGCCGACCGCCGTGTTCTGCTTCGGCGACCAGATCGCGATGGGCTTCTACCAGGTCGCACGGAACCTCGGCCTGTCGATCCCCGACGACCTGTCCGTCGTCGGGTTCGACAACCAGGAGTTCGTCGCCGGGGCACTCGACCCCGGTCTGACCACCGTCCAGCTGCCCCACCGGGCGATGGGCGACTGGGCGGTCGAACGCGTCCTCTCCTACATCGAGGGCGCGACGGAACGGGGAGCCGATCCCGTCGGCCTCCGCATGCACTGCCCGCTCGTGGTGCGCGGCTCGGTCGCACCACCGCGCGATCCGCCCTGATCCCGGATCGAGCGCCACCCCTCCCCACCTCACCCGAACGCGACGCGCACGGCACGTCGCGGTGGTCGAGTGCGCCCGCGCGCCCCCGGCCACCACCTCAGCAAAGGAGCTGCACCATGCACCGCACCACACGACGACGGACCCTGCGGACCGCCGCCATCGCCACGATCGCGCTCGCCGCCGCCGCCCTGACCGGCTGCAGCGCATCCGGATCCGGCTCGGACGGCGAGACCTTCACGATCATGCAGTACGAGGACAAGACCACCGCGCAGGGCCAGGGCTGGCAGCTGGCGCTGGAGATCTTCAAGAAGGAGCACCCGGACGTCGACGTGAAGTTCCAGACCACGAGCTTCGACGGGTTCCGGAAGAACGCCAAGCTCGTCCTCGGCGGCAACAAGGTGCCCGACGTCGTCGAGTTCAACAAGGGCAACGCCGACGGCGGCCAGCTCGCCAGCCAGGGCCTGCTCGAGGACCTCGACGACGCGGTCGAGGAGCACGGCTGGGACGAGAAGGTCACCGGGTCGATGCAGTCGTTCGCGAAGTACGACGAGCAGGGCAAGGCAGGCAGCGGCGACTGGTACGGCGTCCCGAACGTCGGCGAGTACGTCACCTTCTACTACAACAAGACCAAGTTCCAGGAGGCCGGCATCACGGCCGAGCCGGAGACGATGGACGAGTTCGTCGCCGCGATGGAGAAGCTCAAGGCCGCCGGCACCACCCCGATCTCGTCGTCCGCGGCGGTGAACCAGGGCTTCAACCAGATGTGGATCTGGTACTCGCTCGTCTCCGCCGCGGCGGACCGGGAGGACATCGACGACTTCATGTTCCTGAAGGGCAAGGTCGACTTCTCGAAGGACCCGTGGAAGACGGGGACCCGGCAGTTCCAGGACTGGATCGACCAGGGCTACGTCGGCGAGGACCTCGGCGGCCTGAACTTCGAGCAGGCCAACGTGAACTTCCTCAGCGGCAAGACCGGCATGCTCATCTGGAACAACGGCGTCTTCGCCCGGGTGAAGGACCAGGCGTCGTTCGAGTGGGGATCGTTCACCCTGCCGGGCGCGAACATGACGATGGGGTCGTCCGGCCACCTCTGGGGCGTCCCGGCGAAGGCCGCGAACAAGGAACTCGCCTACGACTGGATCGACACCACCCTCAGCCCGGAGGTCCAGAACAAGATCGGCGAACTCGGCGGACTGCCGCTCGCGGGCGACACCGCGACGATCCCGGACCCGGTGACGAAGGCCTACACGGAGCGGTTCGACGAGGTCGTCGAGGACGACACGCTGACCTTCTACCCGGACTACCCGGTGCCCGGCTTCCTCGACTTCATCCAGAACAACATGTCGGCGATGTCGAACGGCAACGAGATGGCCGACGAGTACCTGTCCAAGCTGCAGTCCTTCTACGACGACGGCAAGAAGACCGTCGACCAGGGCTGACCGACCCGTTCCGGGCGGGCGCCGGACCGGCGCCCGCCCCCGTCAGGAGATCGTCATGACGACACTCGCGCTCCGCCGCGGCCGCACCCGGCAGCACTCGTACTGGTGGTACCTCGTGCCGATGATCATCGGCACCCTCGCCATCGTGCTCGTCCCGTTCGGGATGAACGTCTGGTACAGCCTCTTCCAGTGGAAGGGCGGGCTCGCCCCGATGCGTTGGTACGGCCTCGGCAACTACGTCGACCTGCTCGCCGACGCCCAGTTCTGGCAGGCGTTCGGCAACTCGGTCTTCATGATCGTCGGCATCGTCGTGGTGCCGACCCTCATCGGGCTCGTGCTCGCCGCCATGCTCTTCGACCACCTCGGCCGGGAGTTCGGCCCGCGGGTCGCGGCGACGCTCCGCGCGATGTACTACCTGCCGCAGATCCTGCCGATCGCGGTCGCCGGCTTCGTCTGGAGCTGGGTCCTCGCGACGCAGAACGGCCTGCTCAACAGCGTCCTCGCCGCGTTCGGGAACACCAGCCCGCCGGACTGGCTCGGCAACCCGGACATCGCGATCCTCGCCGTGATGCTCGTCCTCGTCTGGCTGCAGATCGGGTACCCGGTCGTCGTCTTCATGGCGGCCCTGCAGCGGGTCGACCCCGAGCTGTACGAGGCGGCGTCGCTCGACGGGGCCGGCTGGTGGCGCCGCTTCACCGCGATCACGCTCCCGCAGATCCGCCCCGAGGTGTTCGTCGTCGTGATCACCGCGACCGTCGGCGCGCTCAAGGTGTTCGCGCCGATCCTCATCCTCACCGGCGGCGGCCCGGAGGGGTCCACCGTCGTGCCCTCGTACTACTCGTACCGGAACTTCTTCGAACTGTCGAAGGTCGGCTACGGGTCCGCCATCGCGACGGTCATGTCGATCGTCATCTTCGTCATCGCGGGCGTGCTCATGTGGCTGCAGCGTCGCGACGCGGAGGGGAAGGACGCCTGATGAGCGCCGTACTGTCCACGACCCCCGAGACCACCACGCCGGACACCGCGCGTCCGGGGCGGCCCGACGGCCGGCACGGCCCGCGACGCCGGAAGCGCGGCGTCACCCGCTGGATCGTGCTCGCCGTCGCGGTCGCCTTCGCCCTGCTCATGCTGGCGCCGCTGCTGCTCCTGGTCCTCAACGCGTTCAAGTCCGGCGCGGACTACTCCGCGCACGGCCCGCTGTCGCTGCCGGAACGGTTCAGCACCGAGGCCTTCCAGCAGTACCTGTCGCTCGTCGACTACCCGCGGGCGCTCGTGAACTCGGTCGTCATCTCCGGCCTCGTCGCGGTCCTCGGCACGGCGCTCGCCCTCGTGACGAGCTACGGCATCGGCATCGGGCGGATCCGCGGCCGGACCTGGATCCTCGCGGTGTTCCTGCTCGCCACGATGCTCCCGCAGGAGTCCCTCATCTACCCGCTGTTCTACGGCGCGCAGGCGACGGGCACCTTCAACACGGTCTGGAGCGTGGTGATCGTCTTCACCGTGCTGCAGGCGGCGTTCGGCACGTACCTGCTGTCGAGCGTGATGAGCACCATCCCGCAGTCGCTGCTCGAGGCCGCGGCGCTGGACGGCGCCGGGCGCTTCCGGATCCTCTGGTCCGTGGTGTTCCCGGTGCTCCGGCCGACGCTGTCCGTCCTGGTCGTGTTCTTCTTCGTCTGGACGTGGAACGAGTTCTACATCCCCCTCGTCCTGCTCACCGACCAGTCCGCGCAGACCGTGCCGATCGCGCTCGCGACGCTGCAGGGGCAGAACAGCATCAACCTCACCGCGCTGAACGCCGGGTCGCTGCTGTCGCTGCTGCCGACCCTCGTGTTCTTCCTCGTCTTCCAGCGCACCCTCAGCCGCGGCGTCACCGTCGGCGCCGTCAAGTGACGCCGGGCGACCCGACCCATCGACCATCCACCACGCACCCCGGAGGCTCCATGCTCCCCGCCCTGTCCGAACTCGCACCCCCGCCCGGCGTGCGCTCCCGCTCGATCAACGCCGAGAACCCGACCGGGGCGTTCGGCCGCGCCGCGTCGGCGTCGTCCGACCTCGGCCCGGGCCGCAAGGGCAGCGCGTGGAGCGCCCTGCCGGCCGGCGGCACCCTCGACCTGGTCGACATCGACGGCCCCGGCGTGATCCGGCACATCTGGATCACCGTCACCGACTCGACCGAGGCCGGCCCGTTCGTCCTCCGCGACCTGGTGCTGCGGGCATGGTGGGACCACGAGGACACCCCGAGCGTCGAGGTCCCCCTCGGCGACTTCTTCTGCAACGGCTTCGCCACCCGCGCCCTCGTGACCTCGGAGCCCATCACGGTCGCCCCCACCGGCGGGATGAACAGCACCATCCCGATGCCGTTCCGGGAGCACGCCCGGCTGTCGCTGACGAGCGAGCACGGCGCCGACCTCTCGCACGTGTTCTTCCAGGTCGACCTGACCACCGGCGACGACGTCCCCGCCGACACCCCCACCTTCCACGCGCAGTGGCGGCGGTCGAACGGCACCACGGCGCTCGGCGAGGACCACGTCATCCTCGACGGCGTCCGCGGGCGGGGCCGCTACCTGGGCACCTACGTCGCGCTTGCCTCGCTCAGCCGCTTCTGGTGGGGCGAGGGCGAGGTGAAGTTCTTCGTGGACGGCGATGACGAGCTCCCGTCGCTGTGCAGCACCGGCCTCGAGGACTACGCCGGCGGAGCGTGGGCCTTCCAGGACGAGCTGCGGGCGCACCCCGAACCGGTGCCGCTGACCTTCAGCGCACCGTACTTCGGCTACCCGTTCTGCAGCAGCCGCGACACCACGGGCGCGTCGGAGTTCATCCACGCGGTCGCGCCGATGCACGCCGTGTACCGCTGGCACCTGCCGGACCCGATCTGGTTCGAGGAGGACCTGCGCGTCACGGTGCAGCAGATCGGCACGTGGGACCACGGACTGTTCGAGCGGTCCGACGACGTCAGCACCGTCGCGTACTGGTACCAGTCCGAGCCGCACGCGCCGTTCCCGGAGCTGCCCGCCGCCGCGGCGCGCGTCCCCAGGTGACCCGGTGACGGCCGGGAGGCGCGGTGCGGGCCCGCCCCGCGCCTCCCGACCGTCCCGACCCCCGTTCGAGACCCCGTCCCGGGAAGGTGGACAGCATGGACACGGTCGTCGTCATCGGCGAAGCGCTCGTCGACGTCGTCGACGGGCCGGAGGGCACCGTCGAGCACCCCGGCGGCAGCCCGATGAACGTCGCGGTCGGCCTCGCCCGGCTCGGCACGCCCACGCGGCTCGTCTGCGCCCTCGGTGACGACGACCGCGGCCGCGCGGTCCGCGCGCACGTCCGGTCGAGCGGCGTCGAGGTCGACGCGACGACCGTCGAGCGGACCTCGGCTGCCGTCGCCACGGTCGACGAGCAGGGTGCCGCGACGTACGCGTTCGACCTCGACTGGCGGCTCGACCCGGTGGCGGTCCCCACCGGCACGCCGCTGCTGCACACCGGATCGATCGCAGCCGTGCTGCAGCCGGGCGCCGCGCACGTGCTCGACGCGGTCCGGCGCCGTCCGCCGGGGACGCTCGTCTCGCTCGACCCGAACGTCCGCCCGTCCATCGCTCCCGACCGCGAGGCGGTGCTCGCCGCCCTCGGGCCGGTGATCGCGGAGGCCGACGTGGTGAAGCTCAGCGACGAGGACGCCGCCTGGCTCTGGCCGGGCCGCAGCGTCGACGCCGTCCTCGATGGTCTGCTGGCGGACGGCGTCGGCATCGCGGCGGTCACGCTCGGCGGGGCCGGCTGCGCGGTGGCGTCGCCGGTCGCGCGGGCGGCCCTCGGTGCACCGCGGGTCGAGGTGGCGGACACGATCGGGGCGGGCGACTCGTTCATGTCCGGGTTGCTCGCGGGCGTCCTCGCCGCGGACCACGGACCCGCAGCGGCCGACGCGGACGACCTCGGACGGCTGGCATCGCTCGCGCTGGCGTGCGCGGCGGTCACCGTCGGCCGTCCGGGCGCCGACCCGCCGACGCGGGCCGAGCTGCGCTGAGGTCTTGCCGTCGTCCGGACCCTCGCCGTATGGTAACGATACCAACCAAAGGGGAGCGACGATGCTCAGTTCGACACGGAAGCGGTCAGTGCTCGGGGCGCAGACCATCACGGCGGCCCTGGTGCTCGCCGGTCTGACCGTCGGGACGCCGCAGGCCGCGAGTGCCGCGACGACCGACGCGGACGACGTCTGGCAGCAGCGCGCCAGCGCGACCTACGACGCCATGCAGGACCACCTGTACACGGGAGCCGCCGGGCACGGGCTCTACCGGGAGAACACCGACACCACCGTCGGGAACCCGTACTCGTACCTCTGGGAGTACCGCGAGGCGACGCAGGCCGCGCTCGACCTGCAGGGCATCGCGGACGTCGGCCCGGCCTACCGCAACGCCGCGGCCGCCCGGGTGGCCGGGTTCGAGCACTACTTCGCCGACCCGACGGGACACCGACCGGGCTACGAGTCGTACCTGCCGGCACCGCTCGGCACCGGCGGCGACGTGTACTACGACGACAACGCCGTCGTGGGGCTCTCGTTCGTCAGCGAGTACCGGGCGACCGAGGACCCCGCCTACCTGGACCGCGCCCGGGCGGCGTTCGACGTGGCGGTGCGCAGCTGGAACACGGACACGACCCTGGCCTGCCCCGGCGGATCGGACTGGATCGACCGGGCCGACAACACGACCAGGGGCGCCAACGTGACCGGGCTCACGGCGCAGCTCGCGGCGCACCTGTACGAGCAGACCGACGACGCGTCGTACCTGACGTGGAGCACGCGTTTGGTCGACTGGAACAACCGGTGCCTGCGGCAGTCGCTCGGGCTGTACGAGAACAGCCTGTCGGACGACGGCACCGTCGACCACACCCTCTGGACGTACAACTCCGGCGCGATGATCGGGACGGCGACGATCCTGTACCGTGCGACCGGTGACGCGAAGTACCTGCGCCAGGCGTCCTCCGCGGCGCGCGCCTCGCTCCGGTACTGGAAGGCGGACGACCGGCTCCAGCAGCAGCCGGCGGTCTTCAACGCGTTCTACTTCAAGGACCTCCTGCTGCTCGACTCCGTGCAGCACGACCCCGCCTACCGGGCAGCGGCCGAGGCGTGGGCGACCACGACGTGGCGGGACAACCGCGACGCCGACACCGGGCTGTTCCACTTCCAGCCGAGCGGTGGCGGCGACCCCGACTGGGACCGTCCCGCCGCCACGCTCGACCAGGCCGCGGTGATCCAGGTGTTCGCCGTGCTCGGCTGGCCCACGGACCGGCTCGACGACGTCGCGTGACCGGACCGCACACGACCGGGGCTCCCGTCGGCGTCATGGACGTCGGCGGGAGCCACGTCACGGCCGCGCTGGTCGACCCGGCCGCGCCCGGTGACGTCATCGCCGAGGCCGGGTCCCCGATCGATCCGCACGCGCCGCTCGACACCCTGCTCGACCAGCTGACCGCGCCCGCGCGATCGCTCGCGGCGACCACCCACGTCCGCGGCTGGTCCGTGGCGATGCCGGGTCCGTTCGACGCGGCCGCGGGGCGGGGCACGTTCGCCGGGGTGGAGAAGTTCCAGTCCTTAGCGGGCGTCGACCTCCGTGCGGCGCTCGCCGCGCGACTCGCGGTGGAGCCCCGCGCGGTGCGGTTCACCAACGACGCCGTCGCGTACGGCATCGGCGAGTGGGCCGTCGGGGCGGGTGCCCGTGCGGGTCGCATGGTGTGCATCACGCTCGGCACCGGCGTGGGCTCGGCGTTCCTGGACGACGGGCACGAGGTGTCGTCGGGGGAGACCGTTCCGGAGGCCGGGGAGGTGCACCGCCTGACGATCGACGGACGTCCCCTCGAGGACACGGTATCGACGCGTGCGCTCCGCGGCGAACACCACCGCCGCACCGGCGGACGGTGCTCGGTCGAGGAGATCTGCATGCTCGCCCGGGCCGGCGACGTCGTGTCCGCCGAGGTCGTCGGGACCGCGATGCGCGCCCTCGGTGCGGCGCTCGCACCGTGGGTGGCCGGATTCGGTGCCAGCAGGCTCGTCGTCGGCGGGTCGATCGCCCGGTCGTGGGACGTCATCGGCCCGCCGCTCCGGCGCGGGCTCGGGGAGCCGGCGCCCGGTGGGGCGGCGGGTGCCGGTCCGGCGGGCGACGTCGTGGTGGTCCCGGCGGTGCTCGGCGCACGCGCACCCCTGACGGGCGCGGCGGTCGAGTGGGGCCGCGGGCACCCGGGCGCCTGAGCGCGGAGGCCGCGGCGGGGACCGACCCGGGGCGGTACCGCTCCGGTCGCCGACCGCAGGACCACGCGGCCGGGTCGCCGGCACGTCGGCGGTGACGACCCCGTCCGGTCGCGCGGGCCAGTCGGTCGCGCGGGCCCGTCGGTCGCCCCGACCCGTCAGTCGCTCAGGCCGGTGCCCCGCACGGACGCCTTCACGGTGCCGAGCCGCTGTCCGACGCCGTTCCCCCAGGGGCGGATCGTGTACCGGCCGACGCTCGCCGGCACGATGAACGTCTCGGCGTAGTGCACGACGAACGGCTCGAACGCGCCGTCCGGGCTCTCGACGACGGCCTCGGCACCCTCCACGAGGTTGAGGACGTTCACGGTGCCGTCGGTGTCGTGCGGCACGACGTCCTCGAACCAGTGCCGCCGGACCTCGATGAACTCCAGCTCGTGCAGGCCCGTGCGCTCCTCGACCCAGCCGTCCCCGCGGGAGACCTCGGTCACCTGGTCCACGAGCTCGTTGCGCGCGAAGTCGGTGCGGCGATCCCACTGGATGTTCGCGAACGCGTGGTCGAGGTGCACCGGGCGGGGCACGCCGTCGAGTCCGACCCGGCCCCAGTCCCACATCTTGAAGGTGAAGATGTACGGCGTCGCGGAGATCTCGAGGACCATCGAGTCCGCGCCGGAGCAGTGCACGGTGCCGGCGGGGATGAGGAAGTGGTCGTGCTTCTTCGCGGGGAACGTGTTGACGAAGTCGCCTGCGGCGAACGGCTCCCGGCCGTCCGACGCGGCCCGCAGCGCGGCGCGCATCTCCTCGGGGTCGGCGTCGTCGCGGACGCCCAGGTAGACGACCGCGTCGTCGGCGGCGTCGAGCAGGTAGTAGCTCTCGTCCTGCGTGTAGGGCATCCCGAAGGTGTTCTGCATGTAGTCGGTCAGCGGGTGCACCTGCAGGGAGAGGTTCCCGCCGTCCATCGTGTCGAGGAAGTCGAAGCGGATCGGGAACTCGGCGCCGAACCGCGCGAACGTCCTCGCCCCGAGCAGTTCGCGCGGGTGCCGGAACACCAGGTCCAGCGCGGGGAGCTCGACCACGGTGTCCTCGATCCGGAACAGCAGGCTGTTCTCCTCCGGCACGCAGTCGAAGCACCACGCGTAGTTGTCGGCGTCCCCGACCTCGAGGACCTCCTTCATCCACTGCCCGCCCCACACCCCGGGGTCGAAGAAGGGCACGACGCGGAAGGGGCGGCGGCTGGCGAGCTCGAGCCCGGCGGTGAACGTCCCCGCCTCGATGAGCTTCGCCCCGGCCATGGAGCCGTTCGCGTCGAGCACGAGGTCGATCCGGTCGAACAGCGCCCGCTTGTGCCGGTCGGCGACGCGCCACTCGACGAAGTAGCCCCGCTTGACCTTCCGGAGCTGGTCCTCGTCCCCGTTGTCGGCGCGCCAGTTCGGCGCCCCGGCGCGCTGACGGCGCTGGATCTCCCACCGCGCGAGGTCGGCGAGCACGACGGTGTCGAACCCGACCGGCACGAGGGTCGCGCCCCAGCCGTAGAGCACGACCGGGGCGTCGGCCGTGCGCACGCGCTCGGCGACCTCGGCGAGACGGTCGCCGTCGTAGAAGTCGGCCAGGACCTGGTGCCCGAGCACCCCGAACACCCGGTCGTCGGTGAGGTTCGCGGCGATGCGCTCCTCGATGACGGCGTTCGGCAGTGCGGCGGCGTCCTCGACGTCGATCAGGAGCGCACCGGGAGCGACGGCCGCGAGCTCGCGGCGGAGCCCGGCCAGGTCGCTGCCCGGGTAGGTGTCGACGGCCATGACGTGCTGCCCGGTGAGGGACGCGCCCAGGCGCTGCCACGCGGCGGCGCCCGACCAGGCCTGGTGGCCGGGCGGCAGGTCGATGACGGGGGACTTGTCGTACTGGCCGGCGGTGACGCCCGGAGGCAGGAGCGTGGACATGGGTCCCCTTTCGTACTGATAACGTTACCAACATAGTGTCGCACCCGCGGGGGAACGCAAGCCCCGCCTCCAGGCCGGCCAGGCGGTGGACGGCGCACGCCGGCCGTGCGCCGACGGCGGACCGCCCGGCGGCAGGACGGGGTCAGTGGTGCACGATGTGCACCGGGAGCTCGACGAGCCGCGGCGCCTCGCCCTCGGCGGTCCCGTCCAGCCGTGACAGGAGCATCCTGGCCGCGACGCGCCCCAGTTCCGCGGCGTCGTGGTCGATCACGGACAGCGGCACCGGCGCCATGTCGGCGAGGTCGAACGAGTCGAAGGCGAAGAGTCGCGGCGGCGTGGGGATCGTCCCGTCGGCGAGCGCCCCGGCGATCGTCCGGATGGCCCCGACGCTGATCCGGTTGTTCGCCGCGAAGACCGCCGTCGGCGGCTCGGGCAGGGCGAGCAGCCGACGCATCGCGCGCTCCGCGGTGTCGGTGTCCTGGAGCCCGAGGACGACGAGCTCCTCGACCGGTTCGGTGTCGTGCTCGGCGTGGGCGCTCCGGAAGCCGGACAGGCGGCGCTGCCCGGTGGAGACGGTGACCTTGTTGCCGAGGAAGGCGATGCGCCGGTGCCCCTCGTCGAGCATGAGCGCGGTCGCGTCGTGCGCCCCGTGGACGTCGTCGATGAGGACCGCGTCGGCGGCGACGTCGTCGATGGTGCGCGAGGCGAGCACGAGCGGTGCGTCGTGCAGGCGGGCGGTGGAGAAGTGGTCGGCGTCCTGCCCGACCGGCACCACGACGAGCCCCTCGACCTGGCGTCCGAGGAAGTCCGACAGCAGCTGGCGCTCCAGGTCGCCGTCCTCGTTCGTGGTGGCGACGAGGATCCGCCGACCGGTCGCGGCGACGACCTGCTCGATGCCCTGCACGACGCCGGCGTAGTACGGGTTCCCGATGTTCGTGATGAGGACCCCGACCAGGCCGGACCGCTGCCCCGGCCGGAGGCTGCGCGCGTTCTCGTTGCGGTGGTAGCCGAGCTCGGCGATCACCCGCTCGACGTGCTCGCGCAGCGCCGGTCGGACGTTCTTGCCGCCGGAGAGCACCCGTGACACGGTCATCGGGCTGACCTCGGCGACCCGCGCGATGTCCTTGACGGTCATGGTCGACCGGCGGGTCCGGGCCGCTCCGGACCCCTGACCAGCCGTCGACTCCATGTGTCCTTTGTACCGGACGCACCCTCTTGCCAAGGGACCCGTGGCGTGTAAGCTGCTGTTGGTAACGTTATCAATTCACTGGCGAATGGAACGAACGATGCCCGACCCGACCTCACGAGGGCCCGCCGTGACCCGACGCACCGCGCTCGCGCTCGGCGGTGGCGGTCTCATGGCCCTGGCGCTCGCGGCCTGCGCCCGCGGGACCGACACCCGCCCGTCCGCACCCGGCACCGTCACGCTCAACAGCGACAACCCCACCTGGGGGCCCGGGTACGCCGCCGCGTCCGCCGTGCTCGCCGACCGCATCGGCTACCGCATCACGTCGCGGTCCGTCGCGAGCGTCGCGAACTACGGCCAGATCATCCGGATGACCGCGCAGACCGACAGCACGACCGACCTCATCAAGTGGACGAACGGCTACCGCCTGCAGGACATCGCACGGGCCGACATCCTCACCGACCTCGACCCGGTCTGGGACCGCGTCATCGAGCGCGGCTGGGTCGACCCGGCGCAGCGCGAGTCGTTCAGCTACCGGGGCAGGACCTACGGCGTCCCCCTCTACAAGAGCTACTACGCCGTCTTCTACAGCAAGAGGGCGTTCGCCGAGCACGGCATCGAGGTGCCCACCACCTTCGACGGGGTCATGGACGCCGCCCAGACGCTCAAGGACGCCGGCATCACCCCGTTCCTGTCGCCCGGAGCCACCACCTGGGAGGCGGAGATCTGGTTCATGCAGCTCCTCGCCTCGTCCGACCCGGACTACTACCGCGCGGTGACGACGAACGAGGCGAGCTACACCGACGAACCCGCGGCACGGGCGATGGACACCTGGTCGGACATGTACGCCCAGGGCTTCTTCTCCGCCCCGGACGTCACCTCGAACGACCTGCCGGGCCTGGTGGGCAAGGGGCAGTTCGGCATGATGCTGTACGGCACCTGGTTCGCGAACACGCTGCTCGCCGCCGGGCTCACCGACGACGACATCGGGTTCTTCCGGGTGCCGCCACGCGGGTCCACCGAGCCGGCCGTCGTCGTCGAGAGCGGCTCGCTCTCCGTGCCGGTCAAGGCGCACCGGCACCGCGCCGCCGTCGACGTCGCCGAGAACTGGCTCGCGACCGACGTGCAGACCGCGTGGGTCGGGTTCCTGGGCGACACCAGCCCGAACCCCGAGGCGCTGCCGGAGTCGGACCTGGTCAAGGACCTCGCGGAGGACATCGCCGCCACGCGGCCCGTCGAGCTGACCCGGTACTGGGAGGCCTCGCCCACCCCGCTCGTCGAGGGGAACGTCGCCGACCTCGGGGCCTTCATGGTGAACCCCTCGAAGGCCAACGGCACCGCGACGCTGCGCTCGATGGAGGACCGCGCACGGACCGAGTGGAAGATCTGGAACGCCGCATGACCCTCACCCAGCCGCCCGTCCCTGACTCCGTGGTCGACCAGGAGGCCCGCCCCACCCGGCAGCGTCGGCCCGCCGACCCGAGACCCGCACCGCTGCGGGCACGGATCACCGGGGGCGCGTTCCTCGCCCCCGCCGTCGTGCTCGTCGTCGCGCTCCTCGTCGTCCCCTTCCTGTTCACGATCTCCCGCAGCTTCTTCGACGACAACGGCTTCACCCGGAGCTGGGTCGGCCTCGAGAACTACCGGGCGATGTTCGCCGACCCGGCCTTCGGCCAGTCCGTGCTCAACACGTTCCTCTGGGTCGTCGGCACGCTGCTGCTGCCGGTCGGGATCGGTCTCGCCATCGCGGTCGGCACCTGGAAGCTCCGGCTCGGCGGACTCGCGCGCTTCGCCATCGTGCTGCCGTACGCCATCTCCGGCTCGGCGACCGCCGTCGTCTGGACGTTCATGCTCACGACGGACGGCGGACTCGACACGCTCCTGCGCTCCGTCGGCCTGGACGGGCTCGTGTCGCAGTGGCTGCTGCAGTGGCCGCTGAACACCGTCATGATGATCATCGCGACGACCTGGCAGGCCACCGGCGCCTGCGTGATCCTGTTCCTCGTCGGCCTGCAGTCGATCCCGCCGAACACGCTCGAGGCCGCGCAGATCGACGGCGCCTCCGGCTGGCGGCTGTTCTGGTCCGTCACGTTCCCGCAGCTCCGCCCGATGACCGTGGTCGTCGTCGGCATCTCGATCGTCGGCAGCCTCAAGGTGTTCGACCAGGTGCTGCTGCTCACCAACGGCGGTCCCGGCACCGCCTCGGAGACGCTCGCCCTGACGATGTACCGCGAGACGTTCACCCTGTCCCGGTACGGATCGGGCGCCGCCGTCGCGGTGTTCCTCACCGTCGTGGTCATCGTGGCCTCGTGGGCGTACCTCCGCCGGCAACTCCGTCCGACCGACTAGCTGGAGCCGACCGATGACCAAGACCTCCCGCCGCGTCCTCGCCGTCATCCTGACGGTCGTGTCGCTGATCTGGCTGATCCCCTCGTACCTGCTCGTCGTCAACGCCTTCACGAAGGGGTCCGACTACTCGGGCACCCCGTCGTGGTGGCCCACCTCGTGGTCGCTGTTCGACAACATCGGCACCGCGTTCCAGAACGCGAACGTCGGGCAGGGCATGCTCAACAGCCTGCTCTACTCCGTGGTCGGCGCGGGCGCCGCGGTGCTCATCGCCGCGCTCGCGTCCTTCGCGGTGACGATCATGCCGGTGAAGCGCCCGACGCTGTGGTTCTGGGTGATCTACATCGGGACGATCCTGCCGCTGCAGGCGTTCCTGTCGCCGCTCTTCACCGGGTACGCGTCAGCGTCGCTGTTCGACACGCAGTACGGCATGCTCCTGGTCTACGTCGCGCTGACGATCCCGTTCGCGTTCTTCGTCGTCCGCGGGCACATGTCCGGCCTGCCGAACGAAGTGCGCGAGGCCGCGTCGCTCGACGGGGCCGGGTGGGTCCGGATGTTCTTCCAGGTCCACCTGCCGCTGTCGACGAGCGCGCTCCTGGCGGCGTTCGTCTTCCAGTTCACCTGGATCTGGAACGACCTGCTCTTCGGCCTCACGCTGTCGTCGAGCCCGAACATCCGGCCGGTGATGGCGACGCTCGCCGACCTCACCGGGAACTACTCGACGTACGGGCCGCCGGTCGCCCTCGCCGGGGCGCTGGTCGCCTCGCTGCCGACGATCGCCGTGTTCTTCGCGTTCCAGCGCTTCTTCGCACGCGGCCTGAACCCGACGGCCTGACCCCGACTGCCTGACCCCGACGGCCCGAGCCCGACTGCCTGACCCCGACGGGCCGAACCTGACGGCCTGACGCCGTCCGGGCCGCCACGCGACCACCGCGGCCCGCGCGCCCGGCCGCACCGGGCCACCCCTCCGGCCCCCCAGCCCGCCCACCCCCTCCGATCCGAAGGACGACCCCGCACCGATGACCGCTCCCGCCCTCGTCTCCGCGCAGCCCTGGTCCCACCTCGAAGCCCGCGCCGGCCTCCTCGACCGCGCCACCGTCGTCACCGCGACCATCGGCGGCACGCACGTCCGGGTCGTCCCGGAACCACTCAAGACCGAGCACGACGGCGTCCCCGTGCAGAGCGTCCGCCTGCTGTTCGACACCGTCGCCCCCGAGCTCGGCGCCGTCGCCCTGACCGGTCCGGACGGCGACCTCGTCGTCGGGCGCGCACCGGCGCCGGACGACACCTCGGTCCGCCTGCTCGTCCGCGCCGTCGACCGACCGACGGACGTCACGCTCGCGCTCCCCGGCCTCGGCGACGGGACGGCGGCGTTCGTCCTGCTCCCGCAGCGCGACTGGTCCGTCCACGTCGTGCACCACTCGCACTTCGACTTCGGCTACACCGACCCGCAGACCACGGTGATCTCGTCGCAGCGCTCGTACCTGGACTCCGCCGTGGAGCTCGCCGCCGCGACGCGCGAGTGGCCCGACGCCGCGCGGTTCCGGTGGAACGTCGAGGCGCTCTGGGCGTTCGCCGACTGGGAGCGGCACCGCCCCGCGGCGAAGGTCGCCGAGTTCGTCCGGCTGGTGCAGGAGGGCTCGATCGGGCTCAGCGCCATGCCCTACAACCTGCACACCGACACCTGCTCCACCGAGGAACTGCACGAGCTCCTCCGCGAGGCACGGCGCATCCGCGAGCAGTACGGCATCGACTTCACCACCGCGATGCAGACCGACGTCCCCGGGCAGGTCGCCGGGCTGCCGGACGCGCTGCAGGAGGTCGGGGTCCGCTACCTCGCCGTCGCGCACAACTGGGCGGGACGCTCGATGCCGCACCAGAACGGCGCCCTCGACCTGCCGCGGATGTTCCGCTGGCGGACGCCGGCCGGCGGGTCCGTCGTGGTGTGGATGACCGACAGCCCGCACGGCCTCGCCTACATGGAGGGGCCGATGGTCGGCCTCACCGAGTCCTACGAGACCGCCGAGACGTACCTGCCCGCGTACCTCACCGCCCTCGCCACCCGCGGCTACCCCTTCCCGCCCGGCGTGTTCGGCGCGCACGGGGAACAGGCAGAGGGGCGCCCCGGCTACCCGTGGGACGTGCTGCACCTCCGCACGCAGGGCTTCATGGGCGACAACGGCCCGGCGCGCCTGCACCTGTCCGAGATCGTCCGCCGGTGGAACGAGACCTGGACCTCGCCGGCCCTGCGGGTGTCGACGAACGAGGACTTCTTCGCCGAGGCCGAGGCACGCCACGGCGACGACCTGATCACGGTCGAGGGTGACTGGGGCGACTGGTGGGTCGAGGGGGTCGGCTCCGCCGCGGTGCCGCTCGCGCTCGCCCGGGAGGCGCAGGCCACCGTGAGCGACGCCCGCTCGTTCTCGCAGGCGGCCGCGTGGCTCGGCGGCTCGCCGGTGCCGACCGAGCGTACCGACTCGGACGCCGCCTACGACGCGATCTCCATGTTCAACGAGCACACGTGGGGCGCGAGCAACTCGTGGACGCACGGCGACGAGGGCTACGACTCCGGGGAGCGGCAGTGGCAGTGGAAGGTGGCGCAGGCGCTGACCGGCCACCAGCGCGGGCGCGACCTCGAGGAGCACGCGCTCGTCTACTTCGCCGACACCGTCGCCCGCGCGGAGGACGCCCTGGCCTCGATCGTGGTGGCGAACGCGTCCGGCGTGCGGCGGACGGGGGCCGTGCGGTTCCTGCTCAAGGAGTCGACCGTGCCGCTCGACGCGTACGTGGCGCTCCGGGACGGCCGCAGCGGTGCGGACCTGCCCGTCGTCGTCGAGGCACAGTCGAACGCGCTGCACCGGGAGTCCGGCCGCTGGGTCACCGTGCAGGTGCGGGACGTCCCGGCGTTCGGCTTCGTCCGCGTCGACGTCCTGCCGTCCGACGTCGGCCCGGAGCCGGTCCGCGTGCACGACGACCTCACGACGAGCGCGGCCCAGCTGTTCACCCTCGAGAACGAGCACCTCCGCGTCACCGTCGACCCGCGGACCTCGACGATCAGCTCGATCGTCGAGCGCGTCACCGGTCGCGAGGTCGTCGAGGCGGACGCCCCCGCCGGCTTCAACGGCTACGTGTACGACGAGTACGGCTCGTCCGGCGCCGGCGTCAACCACCTCGCGAACAAGCTGTGGAGCTCCGAGCGGCTCGAGCTCCTGGCGTCCCGCACCACGAGCGGCCCGGCGGTCCTGGTCGAGCGGGTCTCGGACGCGGTCGAGGAGCGGCTGGTGTACCGCTTCGCGGCGGCCGGGGTCGACAGCGTCACCGTCACGCTGCGCCTCCGTCGTGGCGAGCCCCGGCTGCGCATCGCGAACCGGCTCGACAAGCCGGTGACCCGGACGAAGGAGAGCGCGTTCTTCGCCTTCCCGTTCGCCGCGCAGCAGCCGGTGGTCCGGTACGAGGTCTCCGGCGGCGTCACCGGCGACGGGCTGCCGCACGTGCCCGGAGCACCGCAGCACATGCGCGCGATCCGCAACTGGGTGAGCGTGCAGGACGGCGACGACGCGGTGGTGTGGGTCACGAAGGACGCCCCGCTCGTGCACCCCGGCACCATCGCCCTGCCGTACGCGCCGTTCCCCGCGAGCACGAGCCCGGTCCGGTCGGCGACGGTCTACTCGTGGCTGCACAACAACGTGTGGGACACGAACTTCCCGATCGAGCAGGGGTTCACGGCGACGTTCGAGTACGCGGTCGGTGTGCGGGCGGAGCCGGGCGAGCCGGTCGAGGCCGTCGCCGTGCAGACCACCGCGGACCTCGTCCGGCCCCTGTCGGCCGTGCCGGCGAGCGGGAGGGACGGCGGGGCGGCCGGGTCCGCGGCGGCCTCGGCGGAGCTCCTGGCGATCAGCGACCCGCGCGTCCGGCTCGTGTCGGTGGTCGCCGGGGACGACGACCGGACGTCGATCGTGCGGCTGCAGTCCCTGACCGAGGAGCAGACCGAGGTCGGACTCACGTTCGGCGTCGACGTCGGGTCCGCCGAGCGGTCGACGTACCTGGGCGACGTCGTCGCCGGGCGGGTGGACGTCGACGGGGCGACCGTGCGCCTGGCGCTCGCGCCGTACGAGGCGGCCGCCGTCCGGGTGCGGCGACCGCGGTAGGGCGGCGCGGGGCCGGTGCCCCTGCGACGGGCGTCCGTCCCGTCGCAGTGGCACCGACCGTCAGGCCGTGACCGCGGTGAGCAGCCTGCCGGCGTCGCGGCGGGCGGCGATGACCGCTGCGGTGTCGAGCCCGACCGCGCGCAGACAGGTCGCAACGATGGCGTCGCGGTCGGCGTCCTGCACGACGGCGTCGCGGCGGATCTGGATCACCGTCTCGGTGACCTGGATGAGGAGCGCGCCGAGCCGGTCGGGATCGACGGACGACGCGACGTCCGGGTGCGCGGCAGCGCTGCCCAGCCGGCCGTACGCCCGCTGGAGCTCGGACCGCTCCGCCCGGAAGCCGTCGTACCGCTCGTCCTGCACCTCGGGCAGCAGGTAGAGCGTGCCGACGTTGTGCGGGGTGCGGACGAGGGTGTCGACGTCGGCGAGGACGAGCGCGGCCAGGGCCCCGGCGGCGGACACCGACGACGGCACCCGCTCCTCGAGCTCCCGCACGAGGTCGAGGGACGGGCGCACCGACCGGGTGAGGAGCTCGACGAGCACGTCGTCCTTCCCGGCGAAGTGGTAGTAGAGCGAGGCCTGGCGGATGCCGACCCGCTCCGCGATCGCCCGGGTCGAGGTGGCGCTGATGCCGTTCTCGACGAACAGGGCCGCGGCGGCGTCGAGGATCTGCTCGCGGGGGCTGCGGGTGGCGTCGTCGTTCGGCACGGCCCGCGGGCGGCCGGGGCGGACGGGCCGGTCGTCGGAGGGCATGCCCCCATCCTCGCAGGCGGACCCGGACCCGGACCCGGTCCCGGACCCGGACGCGGACCCGGGCCCAGGGCCGGGTGACCCGCCCGTCACCGCGCCGCCCGGTACGCCCGCCACCCGCCGTGGTGCGTGATGTCCTCTGCCCCCACCACGGCGTGGGGCTCCACGAGGAACCCCGTGACGTCGTCGCCGTCGTCGAGGGTCACCGTGCCGATCGCCATCGGTGCGGGCAGTCCGGCGACGAACGTCCCGAAGCCGGCGGCCGGCAGCCGCCACACCTCGCCGACGATCCCGGCCCCGCCGGTGGCCGCGCCGTCGGCCGACGCGTCCCCGCCCGCCCGGACCAGCCCCGGCTTGGGAGGCGTGGTGTCGAGGGCGTACAGCCGGTAGTCGGAGGCGGTGCGCGCCTCCCGGACGAAGCTGCCGCCGGACGCGACGAGCTGACCGTTCAGCGGCTGCCCGCGCAGGTGCGCCCCCACCACCAGCAGGTCCACGGTGGGCGCGAGGAACGCGGCGGCGAGCGCCGCGAGCCGCCGGTCGGTGAACGCCGGGCCGGTGAGCATGACGCCGAACGGCAGCCCGTCCACGGACCCGGCGGGCACGGCGAGCGAGGCCATGTCGAGCAGGTTGGCGAAGTTCGTGTACCGCCCCATCCGGCTGTTGGCGCCGATCGGGTCGGCGGCCACCTGCTCGATCGTCGGGTGCCACGTCGTGGTCGGGGTGAGGAGCGCGGTGGTGCCGGCCAGGGCGTCGCGGCCGGCGGCGCCGAGCACGTCGAGCCGCTCCTGGTCGGCGAAGAGCTCCGCGGCGGTGGCACGCGCGCCGCCGAGCACGATGGTCGCGACGGACGGGTCGAGGTCGTCGCCGACGAGGTCACGGTGCGCCTCGATGTGGGCGCCGACGGCGGCGTAGCGCTCGGCGACGAACGCCCCGTCGTAGAGCAGCGTCGCGGCGTCGAGGAGCGGGGTGATGTCCACCTCGACGACCTCGTGGCCGAGTGCACGGAACCGGTCGACCGCGGCGGCGAACGCGTCCGCCCAGCCGGGTGCGAGTCCCTCGAGCTGGCTCGGCAGCGGCACGGCGATCCGCGGGACGGCGGGGAGGTCGGCGAGTGCGAGGTCGGGGCGGGCGAGCGGGTCGGTGCCGTCCGGGCCGGCCATCAGCTCGGTGGCGGTGCGGGCCAGGCCGAGCGAGCGCGCGAACACCGTCACGCAGTCCTGGGACCGGCACGCGGGCACGACGCCGGTGTTCGGGACGGTGCCCTTCGTGGGCTTCACGCCGACCAGGCCGTGCAGCGCGGCCGGCACCCGCCCGGAGCCGGCGGTGTCGGTGCCGAGTGCGAAGTCCACGACGCCGAGGGCGACGGCGGCGGCGGAGCCGCTCGACGAGCCGCCCGAGATGCGGGTGGGGTCCCAGGCGTTCCGGACGGCGCCGAAGGGGGAGCGGGTGCCGACGAGACCGGTGGCGAACTGGTCGAGGTTCGTCTTGCCGACGACGACGGCGCCCGCGGCGCGCAGCCGGGCGACGGCGGTGGCGTCCGCTGCCGGCTCGTAGGCGTAGGAGCGGGCACCGGCGGTCGTGGGCAGTCCGGCGACGTCGATGTTGTCCTTCACCGCGAACAGCAGCCCGGCGAGGGGGAGCGCGGGGTCGACGGACGACGCCTCGGCGGCGACGTCCGCCCGGTCGCGCAGGGCGATCCAGACCTCGGGCCGGTCCACCGCCTCGATGCGGTCGTAGGCGTCGTGCACGCGCGCGACCGACGTGGTGGCGGCGGACGTGGCGGCGGCGGACGTGGCGGCGGCGTTCACGCCGCTGCCCCGATCGCCGCCAGGACCTGCCCGGGTGCGACCTGGTCGCCCGGCTCGACGTAGACCTCCAACACGTGTCCTTCCACGGGTGCGTGCACCATCGACTCCATCTTCATCGCCTCCACGGCCAACAGCTTCTGTCCGGCGTCCACCCGGTCGCCGGGTCGGACGTCCACTTGCCACACGGTCGAGGTGAACGGCGCGGTGACCGCGGTCGCGCCGTCCGGGACCGTGACCTCGACCGCCTCGACGGCGGCCGGTTCGTCGCGGACGTCGAACTCCCCGGACGCGCGCCACAGTTCCTTCTCCTCGTCGAACGCCCGCGCCTGCCGCGCACGGAAGTCCGCGATGGAGTCCGCGTTGTCGGTGAGGAACCGGTCGTACGATGCGATCGAGAACTCGCCGTCCACGGTCTCGAAGTGTCCGCGGCCCGCGTCGGTCTCCGCGCGAAGCTCGAGCAGCTCCTCGGCGCCGACCGGGTACCACTCGATGCGGTCGAAGAAGCGCAGCGCCCAGGGGTCGTCCTGGAACAGCCCGCCCCGGCGGAACCGGTTCCAGATCTGCACGGTGCGGCCGACGAACTGGTACCCGCCGGGGCCCTCCATGCCGTAGATGCACAGGTAGGCGCCGCCGATGCCGACGGAGTTCTCCGCGGTCCAGGTCCTGGCCGGGTTGTACTTCGTGGTGACGAGCCGGTGCCGCGGGTCGAGCGGCGTCGCGACCGGGGCGCCGAGGTACACGTCGCCGAGACCGAGCACGAGGTAGCTCGCGTCGAACACGGTGCGGAAGACGTCGTCGACCGAGTCGAGGCCGTTGATCCGGCGGATGAACTCGATGTTCCACGGGGTCCACGGCGCGTCGTTCCGGACGCCGTTCACGTACCGCTCGATCGCCAGCCGGGTCGCCGGGTCGTCCCACGACAGCGGCAGCCGGACCGTGCGGGACGGCACGACCAGCTGGTCGGTCGGCGGGATCTCGTCCTCGAGCTCGCGGAGCAGGCCCGCCATCGTGCTCGCCTTCAGCACGCTGGCGTCGGTGTGCACCTGCAGCGAGCGGATCCCCGGGGTGACGTCGAGGATGCCCGCCGGCGCCGCCTCCTGCAGCTTCGTCATGAGCGCGTGCACCCGCATCCGCAGGGCGATGTCGAGCGTCATGTCGCCGTACTCGACGAGGACGTTGTCGTCGCCGTCGCGGCGGTACGCGACACCGGGGCGGACGTCGGTCGCGTCCAGTCGGGCGATCACCCCGTCGTCACCGTCGCCGCCGGTCCGGCCGTCGCGTTCCGTGCGGGGCACCGTCCTGGAGGCGCGGTGCGCGTCGAGCGCGGCGGCGTCCGCCTCGCGGACGGGCACGAACCGGACCGTGTCGCCCGGTCGGAGCTGGCCCAGCTTCCACAGGTCGCCGCTGGCGACCACGGCGGGGCACACGAAGCCGCCGAGGCTCGGCCCGTCCGGGCCCAGGATGATCGGGGTGTCCCCGGTGAAGTCGATCGCGCCGACGGCGTAGGGGGTGTCGTGGATGTTCGACGGGTGCAGGCCCGCCTCGCCGCCGTCCGTCCGTGCCCAGCCCGGTCGGGGCCCGATGAGCCGGATCCCGGTCCGTGCCGAGTTGTGGTGCACCGCGTAGTCGGTGGCGTAGAAGACGTCGAGGTCGGCGCGGGTGAAGAAGTCCGGCGCCGCGTGCGGCCCCTCGGTGACGGCGATCTCCCACGCGTCGGTCAGCGCGGTGCGCCGGTCGGCCGGGGTCGGTCCGCCGACGAGGCCGAGGCGGGCGCCGGTCGGGAACGCCGGGTGCGCAGCGTCCGCGTCGGGCGAGCCGGGGCGGAGCACGTCCCCGGCGAGCAGGGCCCGTCCGGCGTGGCCGCCGAAGCCGCCGAGCGTGAACGTGGCGGTGGAGCCGAGGTACGTGGGGACGTCGAAGCCGCCGCGCACCGCCAGGTACGTCCGGAGGCCGGGGCCCTCGGCTGTGCCGACCGTCAGCGTCTGACCGGCGCCCACCTCGACCGGCTCCCAGAGCGCGACGGGTTCGCCGTCCACGGTGACCGGCGCCGGGGCCCCGGTGACCGCGACGACCGCGGCGGACGAGAACCGGAGCGTCGGCCCCGCCGCGGTGACCTCCAGCGCGGGTGCGCCCTCGGGGTTCCCCACGGCGCGGTTCGCCTCCGCGAAGGACGCGGCGTCGAACGGGCCGCTCGGTGGCACACCGACCTGCCAGTACCCGACCCGGCCGGGCAGGTCCTGGACCGTCGTCATCGTCCCCGGTGCGATCACGTCGATGCGCGGGTCGGGGTCCTCGGTCTCGTCGAGCGTGGACGTGGAGTGCGTGGCGGTGCGGAGCTCGAGGTCGTCGGTCAGGGCGCGGAGCAGGCCGGTGTTCGTCACGATGCCGTCGATGCGCGTGCCGGCGAGGCCGTCACGGAGCAGGTCGAGGGCGTCGTCGCGGGTGTCCCCGGTGGCGATGACCTTCGCGAGCATCGGGTCGTAGAACGCGGAGACCTCGGAGCCGGTCTCGACCCAGCCGTCGACGCGGAGGCCGCTGCGCTCGGGGAAGACCGCCTGTGTCACGAGGCCGCTCGACGGGAGCGACCCCTTTGCCGGGTCCTCGGCGTAGACGCGGGCCTCGACGGCGTGGCCGTGCGGGGTCCAGGTCCGTTCGAAGACCGCGTCGTCGACGCCGGCCGCGCCGTCCCGCGCCAGGCGGAGCATGAGCTCGACGAGGTCGACGCCGAAGACCTCCTCGGTGACGGGGTGCTCGACCTGGAGGCGCGTGTTCACCTCGAGGAACGACGCCTCCTCGCGCACCGGGTCGTAGACGAACTCGACCGTGCCGGCGCTGCGGTACCCGACGCGCTCGGCGAGCCGACGGGCGGACGCGTGCAGTTCCTCCCGGACGGCGGCGGGGAGTGCCGGGGCCGGGGCCTCCTCGATGACCTTCTGGTTGCGGCGCTGGAGGGAGCAGTCCCGGTCGCCGATGACGGCGACGCGTCCGGCGCCGTCGCCGAAGAGCTGCACCTCGACGTGCCGGGCCGGCCGCACGAGGCGTTCGAGGAAGATGCCGGCCGAGCCGAAGGCGGCGGCTGCGGTGCGCTCGACGCTCGCGTAGGCGGTGCGGACCTCGTCGAGGGTGGCGCACGCCTGCATGCCGATGCCGCCACCGCCGCCGGTGGCCTTGAGCATCACGGGGAGCCCGATGCGCTCCGCCTGCTCGACGGCGTCCTCGACGCTGGCGAGCAGTCCCGTGCCGGCGAGCATGGGTACGCCGGCCGCCGCGGCGAGCTCGCGGGCGGTGTGCTTCGCGCCGAACTGGACGATCTGCTCCGCCGTGGGGCCGACGAAGACGATGCCGGCGTCCTCGCACGCCCGGGCGAAGTCGGTGTTCTCGGACAGGAAGCCGTACCCGGGGTGCACGAGCCCGGCGCCGGTGTCCCTCGCCGCCTGCACGACCGCGTCGATGCGGAGGTACGAGTCACGGGCCGGTGCGGGACCGAGCCGGACGGCGACGTCGGCCTCGCGCACGTGCGGTGCTGCGCGGTCGGCGTCCGAGAACACGGCGACGGTGCGCATGCCGAGGGCCTTCGCCGAGCGGATGACCCGGCGGGCGATCTCGCCGCGGTTCGCGACGAGGACCGTGTCGCGGCTGAGGGCGGGCGCGGGCGGCGGCACGATGTCGTCGGCGGGGTCGGGCGCGCCGGTCACGGCTGGACCACGATCATGCGCAGCGGCGTGCACGAGAAGTCGTTGCACGGGTTGTTCATCTGCGGGCAGTTCGAGACGATCACCAGCACGTCCCGCTCGGCGCGCACGGCGACGCGCTTCCCCGGCGCGCTCATGCCGTCGACGATGCCGAGCGCGCCGTCCGCCTCGACCGGCACGTTCATGAACCAGTTGAGGTTCGAGACGATGTCCCGGGCGCCGAGTCCGTGGCGGCCCGCCTCGGCGAGGAAGTTTTCGCGGCACCCGTGCTGGTACGCCGTGTGGTGGCCGTAGCGGAGCGTGTTCGACTCCTTCGAGCAGGCGCCGCCGATGGTGTCCTGACGGTCGATCTCGTTGCCGACGACGGTCATCAGCGGCCGGCCCTCGTTCGACATGAGGACCGTCCCGGTGCGGACGTAGGCGTTGCCCTGCGCGGCGAGGGTGTCCGGCACGCTGTACCGCTCCTCGGGGTCGTGCGCGTCGTAGACCAGGCAGTCGGCGCTCTGGTTGCCGCCGACGTCGACGATGGTGAGGACCTCGCCGGCCCGGACCACGGCGGACCACGGGGCGAGCGGCGCCACCCGGTCGTCGCGGACCACGGTGCCGGGGACCAGGGACCCGCTCCAGTCGAGCGGGACGTCCGGGGCGTGGACGGCGCCGACGGGGACGGTGCTGGCCGGGGTGGTCGTGCTGGTCGTGCTGGTGGCGCTGGTCGGCATCAGAGGCCTCGTGCTTCCGCGTAGTCGATCGAGTTCAGGTAGGCGCGGGTGCGCTCCGGCGAGGCCGTGAACCGGTCGTCGGCCGCCGTCGTGGGCTCCCCGCGCCAGGCGTGCACCCGCAGCGGGCCGACGATGTGGTCCGCGCGCGGGTCGAGCGGGTGCGGCACGTTCGCGACGAGGACCAGCAGCGGGAGCTCGGCGACGAGCGTGACGTGCGTGCCCGGGCCGGCCGACCCGGTCGGCGTCGTCGTGCCGTCGTCCTCGATCCGTACGCCCTGGAAGAACGAGATGCTCGGCGGCAGGTCGCGCTTGGTGAGCCCGTGCTTGGCGGCGGCCTTCGCGAGGAGCGACCGGCCGCTCGGCGTCGGACCCTCGGGAGCGGCCCCACCGTACTTCCGCTCGTGCCACGCGTCGGTCGAGGTGCCGCAGAAGGCGTCGTGGTGGCCGGAGGTGTCCTCGACGATGGTCGCCAGCGCACGACCGTCGCCGCTCAGCAGCGGTGTGCCCACGCCGAGGTACGCCTGCCACGGGATCTTGAGCGTGTCGGCGACGTTCAGCCGCTCCCACGGCGCGAGCGCGTTGTACACCAGCACGTTCGCGCAGGCCTCGCCCGTCGGGTCGTCGAAGCGGATCCTGGTGCCGCGGGCGAGGACCCGGTGCGTGTAGCCGCCCGGCGCCACGGTCTCCGCCCAGACGAGCTGCGCTGGGTCGACCCCGTCCGGGGCGAACGGCGACGTGGAGGCGGGCAGGAAGGGCATGAACTCGGCCTGCCCGCCCGCCTGCGCCCGGGCGTCGGAGCGCGAGGCGGTGACGCTGTCGGTCTGGTGGAGGTGACGCATGGTGTTCCTTCGGTCAGGCTTCGGCGGTCGCGACGGGGGCGGGTGCCGGGGCTGCGGGCGCGGGCACGGGGGCCGTCGTCGGGACCTCGACGAGGGTGAGGGGTCCGTGGGTGCGCTGCCGCCGGGCGGACCACGCCCAGCCGACGAGCAGGACGGCGCCGATGAACAGCAGGGCGCTGTACTGCAACCACCACGAGGTCCCGGTGAGGTCGTAGATCTCCGGGCGGGGCCAGATGAGGTTGACCGCCATGCCGACCTGGAAGACGACGGCGAGGGCGTTCAGCGGGATGCCGGCGCGACCGAGGGTGAACAGCGGCTTGCCGTCCTCGTCGACGCCGGACGGCAGCCCGGTGCGACGGCGCCGGATCCGCTGGACGAGCAGCGGGCCGGTCACGCCGAGGTAGGCCAGGTAGAGCATCGCGATGCACAGGCTGGACAGCGCCGTGAAGATCGCCGACTGCCCGATGTTCACCGCGAGGGCGAGTCCGGCGCCGACGCCCACGACGACCGAGGCCGCGATCGGCGTGCCCGTCCGGGGCGAGACGCGGGCGAGGGTGCGGTGGAAGGGCAGCGCCCGCTCCCGCGCCATCGAGTAGACCATCCGGGCGCCGGCGGTCTGCACGGCGAGGGTGCAGGCGAACACGGCGACGGCGACGGTGCAGAGCAGGAGACGCCCGAGGACGTCGCCGAGCGTGGAGGTGATCACCCACGCCAGGCCCTGTGTGGCGAGCCGGCCGTCGGTGAGGCTCGGGGCGGCGACGAGGGCGCCGATGATGAGCAGCCCGCCGCCGAGCCCGGACACGGTCAGGGCGCGCACGATCGTCTTCGGGGTGGTCCGCCGCGGGTCGTGGGTCTCCTCGGCGAGCTCGCCGGCGGAGTCGAACCCGACCATGACGTAGGCGGCCATGAGCGCCGACGCGAGCCACGTCCAGAGGTACGGCTCGTCGCTCGCGGAGCCGACGTCCGAGAACACCACGGTCGGGGCGCGGTGCGGCAGCAGGAAGAGCGCACCGATGAGCACCACGACACCGACGATCTCGACGGCGACGCCGAAGCTCGTCACTCGCGCCATCAGCCGCACGCTGGCGATGTTCACGATCGTCGTCACCGCGAGCATCACGAGTCCGAGCACGACGGCGTTCGCCGCGCCGGTCGGCGACGCGACCGAGGGGTCGGCGCCGGGGCCGCCGACGATCTGGAAGCCGTCCCAGATCGCGGGCAGGACGGCCTGGACCGCGATCGCCGCGACGGCCACCGTGAGGATCTGACCGATGATCATCGTCCAGCCGGTGAACCAGCCGAACCGCGGGCCGGCCAGTCGGCTCGACCACTGGAAGATCGCGCCGGAGATCGGCCAGCGGGCGGCGAGCTGCGCGAAGTTCAGGGCGACGAGGAGCTGTCCGCCGAAGACGAGCGGCCACGCCCAGAAGAACGCAGCGCCGCCGAGCCCGAAGCCGAGTCCGAACAGCTGGAAGACGGTGGTCAGGATCGAGACGAACGAGAAGCCGGCGGCGAACGAGGAGAACGAGCCGACCCCGCGGTGGAGCTCCTGTTCGTAGCCGAGTCGGGCGAGGCTCTGGGTGTCGACCCGGTCGACGCTGGACGTGGCGCGCGGTGCGTGGTGCGGTACTCGCGGTGTACGCATGGCTGCTGACCTTTCGCGGAGTACCTGTCGGATGACAGGTAGTGCGACCAGTGTCATGTGGAGCCGTGTCGTCGCCGTTGCTCGGCTGTTTCGAGCGCGTGACGGGACCGGCTCGCGTGTGAACTTCTCGCGTCGGCGCTGCTCCGGGGTAACACGGGTGGACAGTAGGGATCCAAACCGATGTAGATTGGATCCGTCAAGCCCTCGGCACCTCCGCCCCCGAAAGGCACGTCGTGATCCAGACCGTCCTCGGCCCCGTCGCCGCGACCGGGATCGGCGCCGCGTCCATGCACGAGCACCTGCTCACCGACGCCAGCGCCCTGCAGCGCCCCGGCGTCGAGGCGCTGGACCCGGACCTCCCCGTCACCGCCGACCTCGCCGCGGCCCTCCGGTGGAGCCAGCTCGCCCTCGCCGACAACCTCCGGCTCGACGACCTCGACCTGCTCTCCGACGAGCTGCGGATCGCCGGTGCCGCCGGCCTCGGCCTGGCGGTCGACCTCAGCTCGCTCGGGTTCGGTCCGGACCACGCCAGGCTCCCCGAGCTGTCCCGTGCCGCGGGCGTCGGCATCGTCGCCGGGTACGGCGCGTACCTGCCGAGGCTCCTGCCGGACTGGTACCTCGAGCTCGACACGGACGGTCGCCAGCAGCTGTTCGAGCGGGCGCTCACCGTCGCCGTCCCCGGCGCGTCCCACCGTGCCGGCCTGCTCGGCCTGATGGGGACCACCACCGCGTTCGGGACCCCGGACGGACGCGAGGAGCGGACGAGCCTGACGGCGGCAGCGCGTGCAGCGGCCTCGACCGGTGCCGCGGTGGTGGTGCGGCTGGCCGCGGACGCGCGGAACGGTCTCGAGGTGCTCGCGCACGTCGTCGCCGAGGGGGTCGATCCGAGCCGCGTGGTGTTCTCCACCGTCGACGAGTTCCTCGACCTGCCCTACCTCCGCGACCTCGGTCAGGCCGGTGCCGTGCTCGAGATGTGCTTCGGCAACGAGGGCTCGCACGTCGGACGCATCCGCAACGCCAGCGACCCGCAGCGGGTCGACGCGTTCCTGGCGCTCCAGGAGTCCGCGCCGGAGACCCGCTGGGTGTTCGGTCACGCGACCTGGACGAAGGGGCAGCTCCGTCGGTACGGCGGCGCCGGCCTCGACCACCTCACCGCCCGGGTCGTCCCGGGGCTCCGGGCGCTCGGCGTCCCGGACGGAGCCCTCACCCGCATCACCGTCGACGAGCCCGTGCGCCTGCTCGACATGCCCTCGGCACGGAACGCCCCGCAGCCCCCGCCCCCGCACCGCCCGATCCGCACCGCGCCCCCGGAGGAACCGTCATGAGAGACACCCTCGCTCCCCTCGCCCCGCTCGAGCCCTTCCTCGTCGACGGCGCCTGGGTCGCACCCGACGGCGCCGAGCTGCTCGACGTGCTCGACCCCGCCACCGAGGCCCTGATCACCCGCGTCCCGCAGGCCGGGCCGGCCGAGGTCGACGCCGCGGTCGCCGCCGCACGCCGCGCGCACGAGGACCGACGCTGGAGCGGGATGAGCCCGCACGACCGGAGCCGGATCCTGAACCGCGTCGCCGACCTCATCGAGGAGCGGCTCGAGGAGCTCGCCGTGCTCGAGACCCGCGACAACGGCAAGCCGATCGAGCGGTCCCGCGCCGACACGGCGACCTCGGCGCGCGTGTTCCGCTACTACGCCGGTGCCCCGTCGCGGCTGACCGGCACCGTGGTGCCCGTCGACGGCGGCCAGCACCACGTCTACACGACCCTCGAGCCCGTCGGTGTCGCCGCGCTCATCCTGCCGTGGAACTTCCCGATCATGACCGGGGCGTTCAAGCTCGCGCCGGCGCTCGCCGCCGGGTGCACCGTCGTCGTCAAGCCGGCCGAGCAGACCCCGCTGACGATGCTCCGCGTCGCCGCGATCTGCGAGGAGGCCGGCATCCCGGCCGGGGTCGTCAACGTCCTCACCGGTGACGGCCGGGTCGGCGCCGCCCTGACCGCCCACCCCGGCGTCGACAAGGTGTCGTTCACGGGCAGCACCGAGGTCGGCCGCAAGGTGATGACCGCCGCCAGCGCCGACTTCAAGCGCCTCACGCTGGAGCTCGGCGGCAAGAGCCCGAACATCGTCTTCGAGGACGCCGACCTCGACGCCGTCGTGGTCACCGCGATGCGGGCGTCGTTCGGCCACTCCGGTCAGATGTGCACCGCGGGCAGTCGTCTGCTCGTGCAGCGGTCGGTCCTCGACGAGGTCACCGAGCGCCTGGTCGCCGCGGTCCGGAGGGTCCCGGTCGGCGACGGCCTGGACGGCGGGATCACGGTCGGGCCGCTCGTCTCCGAGGAGCAGCGGCAGCAGGTGCTCGGGTACATCGAGCAGGGCAGGGCCGAGGGGGCCACCGTCGCGGTCGGTGGCGGCGTCCCGGAGCGGCCCGGGTACTACGTCGAGCCGACGCTCTTCACCGGGGTCGCGAACACGATGACGATCGCGCGCGAGGAGATCTTCGGCCCGGTCGTCGGCGTCATCCCGTTCGACGACGAGGACGAGGCGATCGCCATCGCGAACGACCAGACGTACGGACTCGCAGCCGGGGTCTGGACGAAGGACCTCGCCCGCGCGCACCGGATGGGGCAGCGCCTGCACGCGGGCACGGTGTGGGTGAACACCTACAACCTGTTCGACCCCGCGCTGTCCTTCGGTGGCGTCGGGGAGTCCGGGCTCGGTCGCGACCTCGGTGAGGAGGCGCTGCGGGCGTTCTGCGAGTCGAAGAGCGTGGTCGTCGCGCTCTGACCGCCCCCGGGTGGCGACCGGGGCATCCGGCTCCGACGGGCGGGCGTGCCACCACGGCCGGTGCTCGTGGCGGACGGTGCCGGTCGCGCTTCAGGCGCCGTGAGCACCGTCGGGCGCGTGTCGACGGAGGGTGCCGGCGAGCCGGGACGCGAACCGTTGCACGGCGCTCGCCTCCGCGTCGGTGAGCGCGTCGATCGCGTCGATGACCGGGGCGTGGGTGTGTCCGTAGGCGCGTGCGAGGTCCTGCTCGGCGCTCTCGGGGACGGTGATGATGATGCCGCGGCGGTCCTCCGGGTTCGGGCGACGTTCTGCCCGCCCGTCGCGCACGAGTCGGTCGATGAGCTTCGTGATCCCGGCGGTGGACAGTCGCAGCGCCCGCGCGAGCTGCGTCGCGTTCATCGTCCGCCCGTCGCGGTGCGCGAGCACGAGGTGCCGGAGGGCGAGGGCGTCGATCGGCAGCATCCCCAGCATCCGGAGGGCCTGCTCGTCCGCGTCGTGGACGCTGTCGCTGAGCTCCTGCAGGCTCGCGAGCGCGGCAGCACCCGAAGCGGTGCGGGGCTGCTGGGCGAAGAGGTCGGACGCCTCCCGTGCTCGGTCTTCGGAGCTCACGTCGTGCCGTCCTCTCGTTCAGCGGATGAACGCCATGGTGCTCGGTGAACATGTGAATCTCAAACTGGGTGAGAAGTCAGCCAGGTGAGACAACCGTGGTCTGCACAACGCCACCGACCTCCGGTGGTGTCGACCGAAGGAGTGACTATGTCGAACACGGCAGGGAATCCCGCACGACGCGACTCAGTCGTCCGTGCAACCTGGAACGAGACCAAGTCCGCGCTCAAGACCACCGAGTTCTACGCCTGGCTGGTCGTGTCGATCGCGATCCTCGTCGCGTCGGCGGTCGTGGACAACGCCGACGAGGGCCACACGGGCTTCGGCGCCGACCAGGCGTGGCTGTACGTCGCCATCGTGACGTCGGCCTACGTCGTCAGCCGCGGCATCGCCAAGGCGGGTGTGCGCAAGCCCGACTGGAACGACGACGAGCGACACGACGTCAACGGGCGCTCGAACTGAGCGACGACCACACGCACCCGGCTTCCTGACCGGGCGCACACGCCGGCGGGCCACAGCTCGTGGACCTCGCCCGCGACCAGCAGCGGGCCGTTCCGATCCCATCGGAACGGCCCGCTGTCGTTCCTGGACGTCGCGTGGCGCCGTGCCACACGGCGGTGGCCTCACGCGCCGGCGGTGCGCGGTCGACACTCCAGGCTCAGCCACAGCTCGAAGCACGCGCTCCTGGACAGTGCGGTGGCGCCGATGGAGGCGCGCCCCATCCGTCCCGCGTCCGGTCCGAACACGTCGAGGAGCAGGTCGCTCGCCGCGTTCGACACCTGGTTGAGCTGCTCGAACCCGGGCGGGCACAGCACGAAGCACAGCCCGCGGGACAGTGCGACGACCTCGTCGAGGGAGCCGAGGGCGTACCGGATCATGCCGAGGGCGTTCACCGCGGTGTAGCGGGCGGCCTCCTGCGCCTGTTCGAGCGTGATGTCGACGCCGACCGCTCCGGGGTGCAGCATCGAGCCGTCCCGGGACTCCGGGGTCATGCCGCTGAGTTCGAGCAGGTCACCGGTGCGGTGGAAGGCGCGGAGTGAGCTGCCGTACCGGCCGCCGTAGGGCGGGTCCGCGTAGTCGGGGATGACGAGGCCGAGTTCCTGCGCGCGGGCTTCAGCGGAGTGGTCCATGCGCCCAGGGTATCCGTCGGTGGCGGCAATGGATACAACCTGTTTATGATGGGATCCATTCAGCGTCCGGGGGTGACGCGCACGAGGGAGGACCCGCCATGACGATCGGTCTCGAGGACGGCACGCTCGCCGTCCCGGCAGCGTCGGTGATCGACGTGGCCGCGGAACGGGCCCGGACGGCGGGCACGGCCGGTCGCCACTACTTCAACGCCGCCGGGGCTGGCCTGGTCAGCGACGGCGTCCTGGAGGCGGTGGTCGGCCACCTGCGACGGGAACAGCGGGTGGGCGGGTACGAAGCCGCGAACGAGGCCGCCGACGAGGTCGCCACCGTCTACGCCGCCGCCGCCGCGCTGCTCGGCGCGCAGACCGACGAGATCGCGCTGTTCGACAGCGCGACGAGCGGCCTGCGCAGCGTCTTCGACGCCCTGCGGCTCGGCGCAGGGGACACCGTCGTCGCACCCCGCTCCAGCTACGTCAGCCAGGCGCTCCGCCTGCTCGCCATGCAGCGGCACGACGACGTCCGGCTCGTGGTGGTGCCGAGCGACGACACCGGCGCGATGGACCTCGACGCGCTCGACACGGCCGTCGCCGGCGCCTCCGGCCGGGTCGTGGTGAGCGCCGTCCACGTGCCCACGTCCTCCGGGCTGGTCGAACCCATCGCCGAGGTGTCGGCCGTCGCCCGCCGCCACGGTGCGTGGACGGTCGTCGACGCCACGCAGTCCGTCGGGCAGATCGACATCGACGTGGCGGCCGTCGGCTGCGACGCCCTCGTCACCACCGGTCGCAAGTTCCTGCGGGGCCCGCGGGGCACCGGGCTCGTCTACCTGCGCCGCGGCACCCTCGAGGGCGTCGGCGCGTGGGCACCGGATGTCCGCGGATCGGTCTGGACCGGCGAGGATGAGTGGACGATGGACGGCACCGCGCGACAGCTCGAGACCTGGGAGTGCTCCGTCGCCGCGCGACTCGGCCTCGGCGTCGCGCTGCGCGAGGCGCTCGAGCGCGGTCCCGCCGCGACCGAGACGCACCTCGTCGCCCTCGGCGCCCGGATCCGCGCCGCACTCGCGGAGGTGGACGGCGTGACCGTCGCCGACCCAGCGGCGTCGCCGTCCGCGATCGTCACCTTCACGGTCGACGGGGCGCCGGGGAAGGAGGTCTCCGCACGGCTCCGGCAGCGGCGCATCGACTCGATCGCGGTGCCGGCGAGCCACGCGCAGTGGGACCTCGGCGCCCGCGGCCTGGCGAGCGTCGTGCGCGTCTCGCCGCACGTGTACAACGACGACGAGGACGTCCGGGCGCTGCTCGACGGGGTCGCGGACGTCGTGGCGGAGGTGCGCGCGTGAGCCCGGTGCACGACGTCGTGGTCCTCGGACTCGGCATCCACGGGTCGGCGGCGACGTACGAGCTCGCCCGACGCGGCCTCGACGTCGTCGCGGTCGACCGGTTCGCGCCCGGGCACGCGCGCGGCTCCTCGCACGGAGCCACGCGGATGATCCGCCGGGCGTACCCGAGCCCGGTCTGGAACGACCTCGTCGACCGCGCGTACCGCGGGTGGGACCGCTGGGCCTCCGCGGCCGGCGCGCCCTTCCTGCACCCGACCGGCGGACTGTACGCCCACCGGGGCGAGCCGACGATGCAGGGCGGGGCGAGCCTCCCGGCCGACCGGGGCGACTGGCGGACGCTGGCGCCCTCGCTGCGGCCCCCGGCCGGGTACGGCGCCGTCCACGACCCGGACGCCGGCGTGCTCGAGGCCGCCCGCGCGCTGGCGTTCGCGCAGTCCGCCGCGGTCGCGGCCGGCGCCGAACTGCGGCACGGCGAGGTCGTGCTCGACTGGCAGGTGGACGACGGCGTGGTGACCGTGCGGACCGACGCCGTGGAACTCCGAGCCCGGCGGCTCGTGCTCGCCGGCGGTGCCTGGGCCTCGCAGCTCGTGCCGGAGGCTGCGGGGTTCTTCGAGGTCTGGCGCATCGTCACGCTGACCGCTCCGACCGGGCAGGCGGTGGCACGGCCGCCGGCGCTCGGCTGCTTCTCCGTCGACCTGCCCGAGGGGCTCGTCTTCGGACTGCCGGAGGCCGCCGGTTCGGGCGCGAAGATCGGCATCGACGCTGGCCCGGTCTGGGACCCGGACGTGCCCGTCGCCCCGCCGACCGACGCCGAGGTCGCGCACCTCGCGGAGCTGTTCGAGCGGTTCGTCCCCGGCATCACGACCGCGGGCGGCGAAGCCGTCGCCTGCCTGTACACGATGACGCCGGACAAGCGGTTCGTCGTCGGCGCGCTGCCCGGTCGGCCCGAGGTGCTCGTCGCCGCCGCGTGCTCCGGGCACGGCTTCAAGTTCGGCCCGGCGATCGGCGAGGCCGTCGCCGACCTCGTCCAGGGCACCGCCAGACCCGACCTGGACTTCCTCGCTCCCGCACGGATGGTGACCCCCGCATGACCGACACCGCCACCACCCGCCGCGTCGCCGTCGCCGCCCCGCACCACGCCGCGCTCGACGCCGCCGCGGAGGCCGTCGCGGCCGGTGGCGACGCGGTCGACGCAGCCCTCGCGGCGGCAGCGGCCCTGACGGTCGTCTACCCGCACCAGTGCGGCATCGGCGGGGACCTCGTCGCCCTCGTCCGGCGCCCCGGACGGCCCGTGACCGCGGTGCTCTCCGCCGGGGCCGCGCCGGCTGGGATCGACGTCGCGGCGCTCGCCCGGCAGGAGCGGATGCCGCGCCAGGGGGCGCAGACCGTCACCGTGCCCGGGGTCGTCGCCGGCTGGCGGGCGATCGACGCGCTCGGTGGACGGCTCGGCCTCGCCGCGCCGCTGGCCCGCGCCGCCGGACTCGCGGCCGAGGGCGTCCCGGTGTCCGCCGGGCTCGCCCGGGCGATCGCCGTCCGCAGCGACGAGCTGCACGCCGACCCGGGCATGACCGGGGTGTTCGGCGACGGCGCCGGCGGACTGCTCGGCGAGGGCGACCTGCTCGTGCAGCCGGCGCTCGCCGACACCCTCACGGAACTCGCCGCCGACCCCGGTGCGATGTACTCCGGCCGGATCCCCGCCTCGATCACCGCGCGGCTGCGGGAGCTCGGCGGCGCCCACACGGAGGCCGACTTCGCAGCGCACCAGGTCGAGACGGTCGCACCCGAGGAATCGACCGCCGGCGGAGTCCGCTGGTGGGTCGCGCCGCCGCCCACCCAGGGCGTCGTGCTGCTCGGCATCCTCCCCGAGGCGCTCGCCGCCGACGCCCCCGACCGGACCGCCGGCCTCGTCGACGCCGTGCACCGCGCAGCGCTCGTCCGTCAGGCGGAGCTCGGCGATCCCCGCGGCGGTGCGGTCGACGTCGCCGCCATGCTCGACCCCCGCGACCCGGCGCGCGTCGGCGCCCTGCCCCGCGCGGGCCGGGCCCTCGGCGACACCGTGGCCGTCACCGCCGCGGACACGGACGGCACCGTGGTCACCCTCATCCAGAGCGTCTACCAGCTGTTCGGCTCCGGCATCCTCGACCCCGGGACGGGCGTCGTGCTGCACAACCGCGGGTCGGCCTTCAGCACCGACCCGGCGCACCCCGGTCACGTCGGACCGGGACTCCGACCGCCGCACACCCTCCTGCCGGTCATCGCGGAGACGGACGACGTCGTGCTCGGCCTGGGCTGCCAGGGCGGCAGCGCGCAGCCGTGGATCCTCGCGCAGATCGCCCGCGACCTCCTCGGGCCGGACGCCGACCCGGCCGAGGTGCTCGGCCGGCCGCGGTTCGTCATCGGAGCGCGCGACCTCGGGCACGACGTGATGACCCTCGTCGCCGAACCCGGCGCCGACGACGCGATCGCGGCCGCCGACGCCCTCGGCCTGCCGGTCGCGCGCACGGACGGCCCCGTCGACGAGGCCGGGCACGTGCAGACCGTGCGACTGCACGCCGACGGCGCGCTCGACGCGGCGAGCGACCCCCGCGCGGACGGCCGCGCCGTCGTCCTCGACGCCCCCTGAACCCGAACCCCGGCCCGCTCCACCAGCACCCGCCCCACCCGTCCCACGCGTCAGAAGGAAGTCCATGAGCAGCACCGCCCACGTCCTCGACCCGCTCGCCTCCGCCGAGATCGCCTCCTTCGTCGCCGCGGTCCGCGCCTCCGGTCGGATCGGTGCCCGGCCGCGCTTCTGGGGCATCGCCCTCGACGAGGAGAAGGCCCGCGGATCGGTGGCCGGCGGTGCCCGGCCGGTGCGGCTCGTCGTGATGGACCCGGACGCGCACGCCGCCTGGGAGGTGCGCGGCTGGACCGCCGGACCGGACTCGCCCGCGGTCGTCGAGCTCTGGACGGACGTCGACCACCGCAGGCCGGGCGTCTCCAGCGACGAGGCGCGGCTCATCGCGCAGGCGGCCCGGAACTCCCCGCTGCTCGTCGAGGCCCTGGCGAAGCGCGGCATCACCGACACGTCGCTGGTTTGGGTCGACCCGGAGTCGATCACGGGCTTCGTGCCGGAGGACCTCGCCGACCGCCGGCTCAGCTGGGGCACGGTCTGGTACCGGGAGTTCCCCGAGGACAACGGGTACGCCAGACCCGTCGCGGGGCTCGTGCCGATCCTCGACCTGGACACCCTCGAGGTCGTCCGGATCGAGGACCACGGCGTCATCCCGATGGCGAGCGAGACCGGCGTCTACACCTCGGGCACGTGGGGTCCGGACCGCGCGGTCTCGGCACTCGACATCGTGCAGCCGGACGGCCCGGGCTTCGCCATCCGCGGGCACGAGGTCCGGTGGCAGAACTGGTCGTTCCGCGTCGGCTTCTCGCACCGCGAGGGACTCGTCCTGCACGACCTGACGTACCGCGACGGCGAGGTCGAGCGTCCGGTGCTCCGCCGTGCCGCCGTCAACGAGATGTACGTGCCGTACCTCGACAGCGATCCGACCGCGTACCGCAAGAACTTCTTCGACTGGGGCGAGTACGGCGCCGGACCGCTCACCGCGAGCCTCGAGCTCGGGTGCGACTGCCTCGGCGAGATCCGCTACTTCGACGTCGAGTACCTCGACGGGCACGGCGAGCCGCAGACCATCGTCAACGGCATCTGCCTGCACGAGGAGGACGACTCGATCCTCTGGAAGCACGTCAACACCCGGACCGGCAGCGCCGAGGTGCGCCGCAGCCGTCGGCTCGTCGTCTCGAGCTTCGCGACCGTGGCCAACTACGACTACGGCTTCTACTGGTCGCTGTACCAGGACGGCTCCGTCGAGCTCGAGGTCAAGCTCACCGGCCTGATGTCGGTGTCCGGGATCGCCGACGGGGAACGCCCGCGGTACGGCCGGATGGTCGCCCCGAACGTCCAGGCCCCGACGCACCAGCACTACTTCGCGGTGCGGCTCGACACCGCCGTCGACGGACCGCTGAACCGGCTCGTCGAGGTGCACGCCGAACCGGAGCCGGACGAGACGCTCAACCCCTACGGCAACGCCTGCATCGCCGTCGAGACGCCGATCACGTCCGAGGCCTCCGCCGCCCGCACGACCGACCCCGCGCGCGCCCTGCACTGGCGGATCGAGAGCGAGTCGGCGCGGAACCGGTACGGCGAGGCCACCGCGTACCGCCTGGCGATCCAGAACACCGCGCAGCTGCACGTGCGTCCCGGCAGCGTCGTCGAGCGCAAGGCCCCCTTCGTCGCGAAGCACCTCTGGGCGAGCGCGTTCGACGCCGAGGAACGCTTCATCGCCGGCGAGTACCCGAACCAGGGCGAACTCGGCGACGACGGCGTGCACGTGTGGCAACGGGCGGACCGGTCCCTCGAGGACGAGCGGTTGGTGCTCTGGCCGGTCCTCGGCGTGCACCACTTCCCGCGGCCGGAGCAGTGGCCGATCATGCCCGTCGACAGGATCGGGTTCCGTCTGGAGCCGGACGGGTTCTTCGACCGGAACCCGTCGCTCGACGTCCCGCCCTCGGCGACCGACCACTGTGCGGCCCCGGCCGGCCACGACCACGCCGGGCACGCGGGCCACGGGGACCACGCGGGCCACGGGGACCACGCGGGCCACGGGGACCACGCGGGCCACGGGGACCACGCGGGCCACGGGGACCACGCGGGCCACGACCACGACACGCACGCCGCCCACGACGGGCACGTCCGCGCGGAGCAGCAGCACGACCACGAGGGCGGCCGCTGATGGCCACGGACACGCGGCGAGCCGACACCGGCGGTACCCCCGACACCGCGCCCGACCACCTGGCCGACTGGTCCGCCGTCCGCCTGGCCGACGCCGTCGCCGCCCGCGAGGTGTCGGCGGTGGAGGTGATGCGCGCCCACCTGGAGCGGATCGAGGAGCGCAACCCGCGCCTCCAGGCCGTCGTCTCCCAGCAGCCGGACTCGGTCTCGCTCGCCGCGGCGGAGGCCGCCGACCGCCGCACCGCCGAGGCCCGCGCCGCCGGCGATCCCCTCCCACCCCTGCACGGCCTGCCCACGGCGGTGAAGGACCTGATGGACGTCGCGGGGTTCCCGACGACGAACGGGTCGGCGGCGTTCGCCGACGCCCGCGCCGTGGAGCGCGACAGCGTGCTGGCCACCCTCCTCCGCGACGCCGGCGCGATCATCGTGGGCAAGACGAACACGCCGGAGATGGGGCAGGGCGTGCTGACGTTCAACCCGGTCTTCGGGACCACCGTGAACCCGTGGGACACCTCGCGGCACGCCGGCGGGTCGAGCGGGGGCGCCGGCGCCGCGCTCGCGGCCCGGATGCTGCCGATCGCCGACGGCTCGGACAGCGGTGGCAGCCTGCGCTACCCGGCGGCGTTCTGCAACGTCGTCGGCGTCCGGCCCAGCCCCGGCCGGGTGCCGAGCGGGCGGACCGGCAACGCCTGGACCCCGCACGGCGTGACCGGGCCGATGGCCCGCGACTCCGCCGACGCGGCCCGGTTCCTGCAGGCGCTCGCCGTCGAGAAGACGGTCTGGCCGATGTCCGCGATGCCCAGGCACGCGGTGACACCCGTCGAGCTCGACGGCCTGCGCATCGCCTGGAGCGACGACGCCGGCGGCCTGCCGATCGACCCGGCCGTGCGGGCGGTGCACCGCGCGTTCGCGGAGCAGCTCGCCGGACTCGGCGCGGTCGTCGAGGCCGACGAGCCCGACTTCGCCGGTGCCGACGAGGCGTGGGAGACGATCGAGACGTTCGAGTTCTTCCTCGGTGGCCGCCACGGCGTCGACGGGGGAGCGCAGGGGTTCCGCCCGGACTACGTCCGCAACGTCGAGCAGGGGCGTGCCACCACGGCGACCCAGCTCGCCGACGCCTACGAGCGGCGGACCCGCATGTACCGGGACACGGCGGCGGTGCTCGACCGGCACGACGTGCTCGTGCTGCCGGCGACACCGGTCGTCGCCCCGCCCGCGGAGGTCGAGTGGGTCGACGAGGTCGACGGGCACCGCTTCGAGCGGTACTTCACCTGGCAGATGCTCGCCAACCGGTTGACGTTGACGGCCCACCCGGTGGTGGTCACGTCCGCGGGCTTCACGCCCGAGGGTCTGCCGGTCGGGGTGCAGGTCGTGGGGCGCTACGGCCGCGAGGAGCAGCTCCTCGCCGTCACGCGGGCGATCGAGGAGGCGACCGGCTGGATCCGGCGGGCGCCGGCTCTGTAGGGGGACGGCCGGGAGGCGCGGGTCGGCTCCGGCGGGTGGCGCGTCCGGCCGGGAGGCGCGGGTCGGATCCGCCGGGTGGTGCGTGTCCGGCCCGAGTCAGCCCGTGAAGACGGTGGACGAGCGGCGCTCGTACCAGTGCGCCAGGTGCTCGCCCGCCCGCAGGACGTGGTCGCGCATGAGGCCCGCGGCGCGGTCGTGGTCCCCGGCGACGAACGCCTCGATGAGCTCCTCGTGCTCGCGGAAGTTCTCCTCGCGGTGCCGGGAGTTCTCGCGGAGCACGAGCGCCGAGACGTTGCGCGGGAAGGCGTCGTTGATCTCGACGAGCATCCGCGTCAATCGGGTGTTGCCGGAGGCCTGGTAGATCAGCCCGTGGAACTGGTCGTTGTCGACGCCCTCGCGCTGCTTCGGCTGCTGGCCGTCGGCCGCGGCGAGCGAACGTTCGTACATGGCCTGGTTCACCGAGCGGAGCTGACCGATGGTGGCGTCGTCGAGCCGGTCGACGGCGCGCCGGGCCGCGAGGGACTCGAGCTCGGCCCGCACCTCGTACGCCTCGCGGACCTCCCAGGGCACCGGCACCCGGACCACGGCGCCACGGTTCGGCACGACCTCGATGAGCCCGCCGGTCTGCAGCTGCCGGAGCGCCTCGCGCACGGGGGTCCGGCTGATGCCGAACTGCGCCGCGAGGTCCGCCTGCCGGAGCGGCGCCCCGATCGGGATCTCGCCCGACATGATCTTGGCGCGGATCCGGGCGGCGAGGTCGTCGACGAGAGCGTTGCCGTCGGTGGTGGTCACGTCGTCTCCTCGGTGCGTCGTCACGGCGTTCCCCGCGACGGATCCAATCTTGCCAGTTGTTGGATCCCGTTGCCGGATCCGACATCGTCGTGATTGGATCCAATCATGACGGCGCTGCTCATCACGACGGTGCTCGCCGCCGTCGTCGCGCTGGGCCTCGGCGTCGCCGGGGTGCGTCGCGTTGGCAGGGTGCCGCTGGCGGCCGAGGTGCTCATGCTCGTCGCGATGGCCGACGTCCACGTCCCCGCGCTCGGGATCGTGTCGGCGCCGTTCTGGGCGCTCCTGCTCGGCGGGTGCGCGCTGGGGACGGCGCTGGTCGACCGGGTGCGTCGGTCGGGTCGCCCCGGCGGCGACCACCTCCACGCCCTGGGGATGCTCCTCGGCGCGGCGTTCGTCCTGCTGGGCGGCGTCGGCGTGCACGGCGGGTCCGGGCACGGCCACGGGGTCGTCGTGCTGGTGCTGCCGGTCGGGGTCGCGGCGGTGGTGCACGCGGGCGTCGTCCTCCGGGACGTGCTCGGACGTCGGCTCCCCGCGCTCGAGTCGGTCCGGCGACTGGCGTCACTGGTGAGCGTCCTGGCGATGGGCGCGATGGTCGTCGTGCACTGAGCCCGCGCGGTCGCGCGGTCGCGCGGCGTCGCACCCGCATGCGTGTCCGCCCGTGCGTGCGCCTGCGCGTTCGCCTGTGTGTGTGCCTGCCCGTCCCTGCGACCGCTTGCTGGCAGATTGGATCCAATTCTGACATGATCGGATGTCATGTGGGCCGTCCGGTCCACCCGCTGCCGACGAGGAGACGCCCGCGATGATCATCGACGCCTACAACACGACCCAGGACCGCCGTGGCCGCAGCGACTACCTCAGCGGCGTGCGTCCGGGGGAGGAGCCGCCCGCCTACACGCCGTTCGACGCGAAGCGCATCCTCGACCGGATGGACGCCGCCGGCGTCGACCGTGCGATGGTCTGCTCGCTCGCCCAGGGCATCGAGAACGACTTCCTGATGGACCTGGTGGCGGCGCACCCCGACCGGCTGTTCGGCTTCGGGCAGGTGATGCCGCAGTGGGAGAACGCCACCGACGAGATCCGGCGCTTCGCCGACGGCGGGCTGGTCGGCCTCAAGCTGCACCCGAGCCTGCACGGCTACCACGTCGCGGACCACGGGCTGCTCGACCCGCTGTTCGAGGTCTGCGCCGAGCTCGGCCTGCCGGTGCTGATCAACGCGCTCGACGACGCGTTCTGCGCACCCTTCGCCATCGAGGAGATCGCCAAGGGGCACCCGACCGTGCCGACGATCATCGCCCACATGGGCGCGGTGTGGAACGTGCCCGAGGCGATCATCGTGGCGGAGCGGAACCCGCACGTCTACCTCGAGACCTCGGCGACCCTGATGTCCGACGTGAAGCGGGCCTACGCGCGGCTCGGCGCCGAGAAGATCCTGCTCGGCTCCGAGTGGCCGGGCAGCGACTTCGACCTCGAGCGCATGAAGATCGCGAAGGCCATCCCGGACGAGGCCGACCGCGCCCTGGTCGAGGGCGGCAACATGGCGCGGATCATGGGCTGGTCGTGAGCGATCGGACCGCGCCGGCGTCGGCGTCCGACCGGCCCATGCTGGACGGGCCGCCCGCCGGGATGACGGCGGGGGACCGCGAGCTCCTCGACACCGCCACGGCGGTGCTGGCCGCCCGCTACCGCACCGGGGTGCACGAGGTCGCCGCGGCGCTCCGACTCGCCGACGGCGGCATCGTCACCGGCCTGCACGTCGAGGCGTCGGCCGGCCGGGCCTCGGTGTGCGCGGAGTCCGCCGCGCTGAGTGCAGCCGTGGTCGCGGGCGAGGCCGTGGTGTCCGTCGTCGGCGTGCTCCGCCGGCCCGGCGGATCCCTGCACCTCATCGAGCCGTGCGGTGTCTGCGCCGAGCTCCTCGGCGACCACGCCCCGGACGCCCGGGTGTGGGTCGCCGTCGACGACGGGTTCGGCGCGGTCGCCGTCGCCGATCTCCTGCCGTTCCGGCGCCGCCGAGCCGCCCGGCCGGTCGGCGCTCCCGTCGACGCTCCGGTCGCCGGTCCGGCCGGCGATCCGGTCGCCGGTTCGGCGACACCTGAGGTTTAACAGCGCCGAAACACCCCGGACCCGTGCGGTGTCGGATCCCGTCGGAGGATGACGGCGACGGCGCGCACCGGCCCGCACCCGAGTGATCACCCGTCGCGGAAGGAACCACCATGCTCGCCGTCTCCGGCAACCCCGTCCTCGTCGTCGTCGACATCCAGGGCGGTGCCGCCGCCGCGTCGCCCACGCCCGGCATCCCCGTCATGGGCGGCCGGGCCGAACGCGCGCCCCGCGTCCGCGACCTCATCGAGCACTGCCGTGCCTCCGGGGTGCCCGTCGTCTTCATCCAGGAGGTCCACAAGCCGGACCTCGTCGACATCGGCCGCGAGCTCGACGGCGCCGAGGGGCCGCACTGCATCGAGGGCGAGGAGCAGACCGAGCTCGCGTCGTGGCTCGACCCCCGCCCCGAGGAGTTCGTGATCCGCAAGCGCCGGTACTCGGCGTTCTTCGGTACGGAGCTCGAGATCGTCCTCAAGGCGTACCGGGCGGGCACGCTGCTGCTCGTCGGCGGACTCACGGACGTCTGCATCCACTACACCGCGGCGGACGCCCACCAGCACGACTACGCCGTACGGGTCCTCACCGACTGCGTCGCCGGCTCGAGCGAGCGGGCGCAGGACGCGGCCCTCGAGGCCATCCGCTACCTGCAGCGAGACGCCCTGGTCACCGCCGCGGACGTGCACGCCTGGCTCGACGAGCGGGAGCCGGTCGGTGTCTGAGCCCCCGGTCGCCAGGATCGTCGTCGGGTCCGTCCGGACGATGGACCCCGCGTGCCCCACGGCCGAGGCGATGCTCGTCGTCGGGGACCGGATCGGTGCCGTCGGCCCGCTCGCCGACGTCCGCGCGGCGGCGGGCGGCGTGACCGAGGAGCACGTCACCGGGACGGTCCTGCCGGGCTTCACCGACGCGCACGCCCACGCCCAGCGCGCCGGACTCAAGGCGCTCCAGCTCGTCGACGCCGGCGCGGACGCGGCGACGTTCTCGGCCGCCATGCTCGCCGACGGGGACGCCGACCCGGACGCCCCCGACTGGCTCGGCGACGCACCGCCGACGCTCGACGAGCGGCTCGCCGCGATCGCGAGGGTCCAGCCCCTCCTGCACGCCATGGGGTTCACCGGCGTCGTGGACCCGGCCGTCACCCTCCCCGAGCTCGCGGGCTACCGGGAGGCGTACCGACGCGGCCTCCTCACGATGCGGGTCGTCGCCATGCCGTACCCGGAGCTCGGCAGCCCGGCGGTGCCCGACGTCGACGCGGCGCTCGCCCTGCTCGACACGATCGACGGCGTGACCGGCGACGGCGACGACCTGCTCCGGCTCGGACCGATCAAGGTCTACTACGACGGCGAGGGCATGAAGGGGCAGGCGCTGCTGGAACGACCCTGGACCGGGGACGACCACGGCGTGCAGCGCATCTCGGCCACGGACTTCGCCCGGCTCGCCGAACGGTGCGTCGCGTCCGGGTGGGGCCTCGGGGTCCACGCGGTCGGCAGCCGCGCGGTCGCCGAGGTGCTCGACGGGCTCGAGGCGGCCGAGCTACAGACCGGCCGCCCGGTCGAGCCCCTGCGGTGTCAGCTCATCCACGCGTACCTGGAGCCGAGCGCCGCGAGCATCGCCCGTGCCGCACGGCTCGGCGTCGTCGCGTCGCTGCAGCCGTCCATCGCGTGGAAGAACGCGGCCGGGTTGCGGCGGCGCCTCGGCTCCCGGGTCGACGCGGTCAACCCGGTGCGGGCCTGGCTCGACGCCGGGGCCGTCGTCGCGATGGGGTCCGACGCCCCGTACTTCCCGTTCGACCCGCGGGAGGTGGTCCCGGTCGCCTCGGCCCGACGGATGCGTGGTCTCGACGGGGCGGTCGGTCCGGAGCAGGCGATCTCGGTGCTCGAAGCGGTCGAGGCGTACACCCGCGGCGCCGCCTCCGCCGCGTTCGCCGAGGGGCGCCGCGGCGTGCTGCGAGTCGGTGCCCTCGCGGACTGGGTGCTGCTCGACGTGGACCCGGCCGCGTGCTCGCCGGAGGAGTTTGCCCGCGCCCGGGTCCTCCGCACGGAGGTCGGCGGCGCCACGGTCTTCCGCCTCGAGATGTAATCCGGTCGAAACATAGTTGGATGCGGATTGTCTTAGATTGGATCCAAATTGGACCCGACCCCTGGGACTGACCCCTTGGCATCACCCCGAATCCCATTGGAGGACAGCACCATGGTGAGGAAGCGCATCCTCGTCGGCGTCGCGGTCGCGACCGCCGTCGGCCTCTCCCTGAGCGCGTGCACCGCGTCCGGCACCGCCGGAACGGGCGGCGGCTCGTCGACCACCGACACGATCAACGCCGAGCTCTGGTACGCGCCGGCGACGTTCGACCCCGCGAAGGCCTCGGCCAGCTCCGACGTCACCGTCGCCCGGCTCGGCTTCGACACGCTGCTCCGGCAGGGCGAGGGCGACGACGGCGGGTACATCGGCGGACTCGCGACGAAGTGGGACGCCGAGTCGGCGTCGGAGTACCGGTTCACGATCCGCGACGGCGCGACCTGCTCCGACGGCACCGAGATCACGCCCACGGTCGTCGCGCAGTCGTTCGAGTACCTCGTCGGGCTCGACGACTCGGGCGCGCAGACGTGGAAGAACCAGGCGTTCGGCTCCGGCGACCCGACTTTCACCCCGGACGACTCGGCCGGCACGCTCACCATCGCCCTCAGCCAGCCGTACTCGCAGCTGCTCGGCGGTCTCACCCGCCCCGGCACCGGCGTCATCTGCCCCGCCGGCATCGCCGACCCGGAGGGCCTCGCCGCCGGGACCGTGGACGGGGCCTGGTCGGGTCCGTACACGCTGACGAAGTCCTCCGCGGGCAAGAGCGTGCAGTACTCGCTGCGCGAGGACTACGACGCGTGGCCGGCCTGGAAGACCGTCACAGGCGAGCCAGCCGAGACGATCAACATGACCGTGCAGGGCGACTCGAACACGAGCGCCAACCTGCTGCAGTCCGGCGGCGTGGACGTCGCCCGGTTCTACGACTCGAACGCCGAGCGGTTCAGCGGCGACGGCTACTCGACGGTCACGTTCGCGAGCTCCGCCTACAACCTCGTGTTCAACGAGGCCGAGGGCTCCGGGTCGGTCTTCGCCGGCGACCAGGCGCTCCGCGCCGCCGTCGCCCAGGCGATCGACACGAAGGGCTTCAACGACGCCGGGCTCGACGGACTGGGCGTGGCGCAGACGACGGTGAACGCCGCCAGCTACCGGTGCGCGGTCGACGGCTCGTCGCTCGTGCAGTCCTACGACCCGAAGGCGGCGGCGAAGGAGCTCGACGGCAAGACCATCCGCCTGCTCATCATGTCGAACTGGGACCCGGCGGCCGACTTCCTCGCGGAGTCCCTGCGCAACGCCGGTGCGACCGTCAAGGTCTCCGCGCCGGACCCCGCGGACTGGACCACGCAGATGCGGACCAAGCCGGACACGTGGGACGTCGCGGTCGCGGCGGAGGACGCCCAGGTCGGCCTGATCAACCTGTCGATCGCCCGCTACCTCGGTGCGACCTACCCCGACGGCGGGACGAACGTGTCCTCGAGCGACAACCCCGACGGGATGGAGGCGTACCAGGCCGCGATGGCGACCACGGACGCGGACCAGCAGTGCGCCGACTTCGCGACCGCGCAGAAGTCGATCCTCGAGCGGGTCGACATGACCCCGCTCGTCACGGACACGCACCGCTACGTCGCCCGCGAGGGCTTCGAGACGCACGTCTTCTCCGGCTACTGGGACCCGTCGGCGATGCGCATCGTCTCCTGACGGCCTGACGCACCACCACTGCACCACCACCACACCACCACCCCGCCCGGACCGGAGCACCAGGAGGACCCGCGATGAGCACCACCACCGTCGACGATCCCCCCGTGCCCGGTCCGGGCGCCCCCGGCGCCCCCGGCGCCGACACCGCGGTGCCGCGTGCCGCGAGCCTCGGCGGCGCCTGGCGTCGGTTCCTGCTCCGCCGCGCGATCGGCCTCGTCGTCAACCTGGCGCTGCTGGTCCTCGTGACCTTCCTGATCGTGCAGCTGATCCCCGGCGACCCCGCGCAGGCGATCGCCGGCGAGAGCGCGTCACTCGACCAGGTCGAGCTCGTCCGCCACCAGCTCGGCCTCGACCAGCCGGTCCCCGTCCAGCTCTGGCACTACATCGCCGGCGTGGCCCAGGGCGACTTCGGCGACTCGTACAAGTACCGCGCCCCGGCCATGGACATCGTCATGACGGCGGTGCCCTTCACGCTCACCATCACGATCGCCGCGGTCCTGCTGCTGCTCGTCCTGGGCCTGGCGCTCGGCATGACCGTCGGGGTCCTGACCCGCGGCGACCGGCACCGCTGGCTCGACGTGTCCTTCACGGCGGTCACGGGCCTCGTCTCCTCGATCCCGACGTACGTGCTCGCCACCGGGTTCGTCGTGGTCTTCGCGGTCCTGCTGCACGTCCTGCCGCCCGCGTACTCGCCCGCGTACGACTTCGGCGCCGCGGCCGTCCTGCCGATCGCCTCGCTCACCGTCGGCGGCACGTGCTCCGTCGCCCGCATCGTCCGCCGCGAGACCGCGGTCATCCTCGAGCAGGACTACATGCGGACCGCGCGCGGCTGGCGGCTGCCGACGCTCTCGATCTACGCGAAGCACATGCTCCCGAACCTGCTGACCACGGCCCTGACGCTCTCCGGCATCATCCTGACGGCGCTCCTCGGCTCGGCGCTCATCACCGAGGCCGTGTTCGCGTGGCCGGGCCTCGGCGGCGTCATCGTGCAGGCGATCGCGGTGGACAAGGACTACCCGGTGATCCGCGCCGCGGTCTTCGTGATCGGGCTCATCTCGCTCGTGATCACGCTCGTCATCGACATCGTCCTGGGTCTCATCGACCCCCGCACCCTCGGGGAGAAGCGTGGCTGACACCATCACCGCCGTCCGGGCCGCGACCGCCGACGGCCCCGCGCGCCCCCGGGCCTTCGCCTGGAACGCCGGCCTCGTCGTCGGCCTGTCGATGTTCGGCCTGATCCTCCTGGTCGCGATCGTCGCGCCGTTCGTCCTCGGCGGCCAGGCGACCGGCATCGGCGGGACCGCCGGCCTCGGTTCCAGCGCCGAGCACCCCCTCGGCACCGACACCCTCGGGCGGGACATGCTGGCCCGGACCCTCGTCGCCACCCGCGCGACGGTGCTCATGGCCCTGGCCGCGACGGCGCTGTCCGCGGTGGTCGGCATCGCGGCCGGCATCGGCGTCTGGCTGGCACCCCGCCGGGTCCGCGAACTCGGGCTGCGCGCGATCGAGTTCGCCGTGAGCTACCCGACGATGCTCGTCGCGATCATCGTCGCCGCGATCCTCGGGCAGGGCATGGTGCAGGTCGTCGTGGCGATCGCGGTCGCGAACATCGCCGGCTTCGCGCGCCTCACCGCCAACCTCGCCGCGAAGATCTCGACGAGCGAGTACGTCACGACCGCGCGGCTCATGGGCGTGCCGGCGCACCGGGTCGCGACGCGCCACGTGCTGCCGAACATGGCGGAGCCCACGCTCATCCTGGTCGCCGGCGCCTTCTCCGGCGCCCTCGTCGAGATCTCCGGGCTCTCGTTCATCGGCCTCGGCGCGCAGACACCCGCGTTCGACTGGGGCACGCTCCTCAACGACGGCCTCGACCGGATCGTGGTGAACCCCGTCGTCATCGTCGGCCCCGCGGTCGCGCTGACGTTCGCGTCCCTCGCGGCCCTGCTGGTCGGCGACGGGCTCGCCGCGGCGGCGAACCCGCGGTCGAACACCACCAGGGCCAGGACGACGCGGGCTCCCGGCCCGTCGACGCTGCCGGTCGAGGACGACGCCGTGCTGGTCGCCGACGGCATCTCGGTGCGCCACGGTGCGAGCGGTCGCGCACTCGTCGACGACGTCTCGTTCACGATCCGCCGGGGCGAGGTGCTCGGGATCGTGGGCGAGTCCGGCTCCGGCAAGTCCCTCACGGCGTCGGTGGTCGCGAAGCTCCTCGCCGAGGGGCTCGAGGCGTCGGCGCGGCGGCTGGAGCTCGGCGGCGTCGACCTGCTCGGACGGGTGCCGGACCGGGTGCTGGCGTCGCGGATCGGGCTCGTCTACCAGGACCCGGGCACCGCGCTGAACCCGGCGATGGTGCTCGGCAGCCAGCTCTCCGACGTGCTGCGCATGCGGCTCCGGCGCAGCCGGCGCGACGCCCTGCGCCTGCTCACCCTCGGGTTCCGCGCCGTGATGCTGACCGACCCGGAGGGGCGACTGCGGCAGTACCCGCACCAGCTCTCCGGCGGGATGAAGCAGCGCGCCATGATCGCGTCGGCGATGAGCACGAAGCCGGACCTGCTCATCGCGGACGAGCCGACCACCGCGCTCGACGTCACGGTCCAGCGCGAGGTCCTCACCGTGCTGAAGCGCATGAACGAGGAGTCCGGCACCGCCGTGCTCTTCATCTCCCACGACCTCGGCGTGGTCCGCGCCCTGTGCGACCGGGTCCTCGTGATGCGGAACGGCCGTGTCGTCGAACGCATCGACGAGGTCGTCGGGCTCTCCCCGGAGACCGTCGACCACCCGTACACGAAGCAGCTGCTCGCGGCCACGCCGGTCGTGACGCTGCCCGGCGAGCAGACGGAGGCGCGCGCGTGACCGACACCACCACCAGGCGCACGGGGGCACCGGTCCCCGCGGACCCGGCCCGGACGACGGCCGAACCGATGATCGACGTGCGCGGCCTCGACGTCGCGTTCGGCTCGACGCGCGTCCTGCACGGGGTCGACCTCCGGCTCGGGCGGGGCCGCACGGTCGGCGTCGTCGGCGAGTCCGGGTCGGGGAAGTCGACGCTCGCGAAGGTCCTCGTCGGCACCGTGAAGCCGGCCGCCGGCAGCGCCACCGTGGACGGCGTGGACCTCGCCGCCGCCGACCGGTCCGCGCTGCGCGCGTACCGCCGCCGGATCCAGATGATCCCGCAGGACCCGTACTCCTCGCTCTCCCCGCGGCGCACGGTCGCGCAGACCCTGGCCGAGGCGATCGACCCCGTCCGTCCGCGGGTCGCCGCGCACGAGGAGCGCATCGCCGGCTGGCTCGAGCGGGTGGGCCTCCCGGCGGACGTGATGCACCGGTTCCCGCACGAGTTCTCCGGCGGGCAGCGGCAGCGGATCGCCATCGCGCGCGGGCTGGTGATCGACCCGCACCTGGTGATCGCCGACGAGATCACCTCGGCGCTGGACGTCTCGGTCCAGGCGCAGATCCTCGACCTGCTCGCGACGATCAAGGAGTCCCTGGGGCTGACCATGATGTTCATCTCCCACAACCTCGCGGTCGTGCAGCGGGTCAGCGACGAGGTCGTCGTGCTCTACCAGGGCGAGGTCGTCGAGTCGGGCCCGGTCGAGCAGATCTACGCCGACCCCCAGCACTGGTACACCCGTCGGCTGCTCGACGCCGACCCCGCCTCGGCGAACTTCAGCCTCGTCGGCTGACCGGACAGGAGCGTCTCCCGTGCCGGCACGACTCCCGACGACACCGCACGCCGACGGCGTGCTCCGACTGGTCGGCGCGACCCTGGTGGACGGCACCGGCGCACCGCCGCGGGCCGACACCGAGGTGGAGGTCCGCGACGGCCTCGTGACGTACGCCGGTCCGCGCCGCGACCCGGTGCCGGGCGTGCCGGTGGCCGACCTGACCGGCACGTTCCTCCTGCCCGGCTTCGTCGACGCCCACGTGCACCTCAGCATGGTGCGGACGCCGCCGGAGGAGCAGCGAGCGCGCTTCCCGGAGGAGGACGTGCTCGAGGTCGCGGAGGTCCTCCGCACGACGCTGCACGCCGGGGTGACCACCGCACGGGACCTCGACGGACTCACCCCTGGCTACCGCAACGCGGTCGCCAGGGGCACGGTCGACGGGCCGCGACTGCACCTCGCGATCGCGATGCTGTCCCCGACCGGCGGGCACGCCGACCCGGTCCTGCCGAACGGGTCCCTGCCCGCCTGGGCCGTCCGGCCGGGGATGCCGGACGCCGGTGTCGTCGACACCGACGAGGACGTCGTCCGGACGGTGCGCGCCCTGCTCCGGACCGGCGCGGACGCGATCAAGGTCTCCACGTCGGGCGGCGTGGGTTCGCCGACGGACGACCCGGACGACGTCGGCATCACCGAGGAGCAGGTCCGACTCGTCGTCCGGCTCGTCGGCGAGCGCGGCGGACGGCCGGTCACCGCCCACGCGCTGACGGACGCCGCTGCGCGTGCGGCCGTCCTCGGCGGCGCGAGCAGCATCGAGCACGGCTACGACCTCAGCGACGGGACGATCGCCCTGATGGTCGAGCGGGGGACGGTCCTCGTGCCCACCCTGAGCACGCTGCTCCGGGACCTCGACCCGGCCACCGCCTCGGCCGAGCGGCTCGCCCAGCGCGCCGCGCTGCACGCCCGCGGCCTGGACAGCGTGCGCCGAGCGGTCGCGGCGGGGGTGCCGCTCGCGCTCGGCACGGACGCGGGGGTGCAGCCGCACGGCCGCAACCTCGCGGAGCTCGGCCGGCTCGTGCAGGTGGGCCTGACCCCGCTCCAGGCCGTCACCGCCGGCACGCTGGGTGGCGCCCGCCTCCTCGGCCTGGAGGCGCGGCTCGGCTCCGTCGAGCCCGGCAAGGTCGCGGACCTGGTCGTCACACGGGTCGACCCGCTCGCCGACGTCGGCGCGCTCGCCGACGCCGGGAACGTGCGCGCGGTCCTCCAGTCCGGACGTGCGGTGAAGGACCCGGACGGCCTGGTGACCACGGCCTCCTGACCGCGACCGCCGGTCGGGCGACCGCCGGTCAGGCGACCGCGGCGGCGGCCCGCCGGACCACCGCGGCGACCTGCTCGGGTGCGGCGTGGGCCACGGCGTGGCTGGTGCCGACCTCCGTGACGTCCGCGCCCATCCGCGTGACGAAGGCCCGTTGGATCTCGGGCAGGATGTGCCGGTCGCTCGTCGCCAGGACGTACCAGCTCGGCCGGGAGGCCCACGCCGGCTGTCCGGTCGGCTGCTGGAACGCGGCGTCCGCGGTGATCCGGCCCTCCGCCCGTGCGGTGCGGAAGACGTCCTCGGGCACGTCCCACGCGAGTGCGCGACGCGCCTCGTCGTCGTCCTGGGCGATCCACTCCCCGTCGGGTCCGCGCCGCATGTACCGCGAGACCAGGGCGGGTTCGTGCGCCCCGACGATGCCGGAGACCGTCTCGCCGGCGTCCGGCGCGAACGCCGCGGCGTAGACGAGTCCGACGACGCGCTCGTGCGTCCCGGCGTTGGTGATGACCGCGCCGCCGTACGAGTGGCCGACGAGCAGGACGGGGCCGTCCACGGCGTCGACGATCGCGCGCACCGCGGCTTCGTCCGCGCGCAGGGAGGTCATGGCGAGGTCGGCGAGCGTCCAGCGGAGGCCGTACGCGTCGAGCAGCGGCGTGACGGAGGACCACGTGGACGGGGACCCGTTCGCGCCGTGCACCAGGACGACGTGCGCGGCGGTCACGAGCGGACCGCCGCGGCGAGGGGGAGCAGGACCGTGGGTGCTGGTGCGGCCTCGCGGCCGGCGAACGGCACCGGCTGGCAGACCATGAGGTAGTCGCCCGGCTCGACCGCGGCGAGGTCGGCGTTCTCGAGGATCACCACTCCGGCGCCGCAGAGCGCGACGTGGGTCGGCCAGTCGTCGGTGTGCGCCGGGGCTTCCATCGTCATGTAGTCGATCCCGGCGAAGCGGACGCCGTGGTCGACGAGCCATCGCGCGGCGTCCGGTCCGAGGCCCACCCACGTCTCGGAGCGCACGCTCCTGGTCAGGGCGTCCGTCGAGTTGCGCGTCCGGAAGAGCAGGCGTTCGGCGCCGGCGGCCCCCGCCGCGTCGAGGTCGTCGGCCGAGATCTCCTCGACGACGTGCCCGAGGTCGAGGACCCGGACCGGTCCCACGACGCTGTCGAGCGCGATCTCGTCGACCGTCGTCGAGCCGGGCACGAAGTGCGACGGCGCGTCGACGTGCGTGCCGGTGTGCGCGCCGATCAGCCACCGGGAGACGTCCGACGGGAACCCGTCCGCGATCGCCTCGACCATCTCGAACGTGGGGCGCCGGCCCCAGTGCAACATCTCGGGATGGATCGGGATGCTGATGGCGATCGGGTCGGTCACGGGTCCTCCTGACCTCGGCGTGGCGTGGATTCGGTTCGGGCTAGATTGTATCCAATGGGGACGGAGGCGCAACGGTGGACGACGACGTCGTGACGACGAGGCTCGCAGGACGGCCGCGGCGGATCGTGCCGCTCGTGCTCGGCTGGGAACCGATCCCCGAGTCCGTGTCCCTCCGGGGCGGCGACCCCGCACGGTTCCTGCTCGAACCCGTCACCGGGGCCGCCGTGGTCCACGACGAGGGGTGGGTGCTCGTCGACGGCGGCTTCCACCTCGACCGCGTCCGCGACCCGGCGGCCCGCGCCGCCTGGTACGACCACGAGAGCTACACCGCCGTCGTCGCACCGGGCGACGCGCTCGTCGAGGGGATCGCGGCCGCCGGACTCGACCCGGCGGCCCTGGCGCTCTGCGTGCTGTCGCACGTGCACCTCGACCACACCGGTGGCCTGCGGCTCGCACCGCCGGGCACGCCCGTCGTGCTGCAGCGCCGCGAGTGGGAGTGGCTGCGCAGCGGCGTCGGCCGCCGCGAGACGGTCGTGCCGCCGGACGTGCTCGAGGCGGACGTCCGCGTCGTCCTGGTCGACGGCGACACCGAGCTCGCGCCGGGCCTGACCGTGCTCGACACGCGGGGCCACACGCCCGGGCACCAGTCCGTCCGGATCGACCTGCCGGACCGCACGGTGGTGCTCGCCTGCGACGCCGCCGACCTGGAACGGAACATCAGCACGCGGACCGCCTGCGGGTGGGTCGCACGCGCCGACCTGGCCGGCGACGCACAGCGGGCGGTCGACCGGCTGGCGGACCTCGCCGCGCTCCCGGGCGTGGAGGTCTGGCCCGGCCACGACCCGGCGTGGGGAGCGTGGCAGGTCCGCCCCCGCTGACCGACCGTCGCCCTGCTGTCCCCGGAGGACGGAACCCGATCCTGGGAGGGCGCGGACCTGCCGGGAGCGTTGTGTGGCGTGCGACGAACCCGCAGCCGCCCGAGGCCGACGGGGCGTCCCACGAGGAGGAACACCGTGAAGGCTGTCGTGTACAAGGGCCCCTTCGACGTCCAGGTCGAGAACGTGGACGACCCGAAGGTCGAGTCCCCGCTGGACGTCATCGTCCGGAACACCACCGCGAACATCTGCGGCTCCGACCTGCACCCGTACGAAGGTCGCGTCGACTTCGAGTCCGGCATGGTGCTCGGACACGAGAACATGGGCGTCGTCGTCGAGGTCGGCAGCGGCATCAACCGCATCAGCGTCGGCGACCGGGTCTCGGTGCCGTTCAACCTGGCGTGCGGCACCTGCCGGAACTGCAACGCGGGCTTCACGTCGGCGTGCCTCCGCGCGAACCCGTCCGGCACGCCGGGCGCCGGCTTCGGCTACCCGATGATGGGGCCGTACTGGGGCGGGCAGGCGGAGTACCTCCGGGTGCCGTGGGGTGACTTCAACCTGCTCAAGCTCCCCGAGGGCGACGAGCACGAGAAGGACTTCACCATGCTGTCGGACATCTTCCCCACGGGGTACCACGGCACCGAGCTGGCCGGCGTGCAGCCGGGCAACACCGTCGCGATCTACGGCGCCGGACCGGTCGGGCTGATGGCGGCGCTGAGCGCGCGGATCCGCGGCGCCTCGCAGGTCTTCGTCGTCGACAGCGAGCCGGACCGCCTGAAGCTCGCCGAGCACTACGGCGCCACCGCGATCGACTCGAGCACGACCGACCCGGTGCAGGCCATCACGGACGGCACCGACGGGTTCGGCGTCGACTGCGGCGTCGAGGCCGTCGGCTACCAGGCCCACGACCACACCGGCAAGGAGGACCCGGCGATGACGCTCGACGGTCTCGTGCAGGTCGTCCGCGCGACGGGCCGCATCGGGGTCGTCGGCGTCTTCGAGCCGGAGGACCCGCAGGGCCCGACGGAGGACGCGAAGCAGGGGCGACCGGCGTTCGACTGGGGCACCGCGTGGACGAAGGGGCTCTCGTTCGGTACCGGTCAGTGCCCGGTGAAGCGGTACAACGAGCACCTCCGCGACCTCATCATCCGCGGCGTCGCGAACCCCGGCGACATCGTCTCCCACGAGCTCTCGCTCGACGAGGCACCGGACGCGTACGGGCACTTCGACAAGCGCGAGCACGGCTGGACGAAGGTCATCCTCCACCCGGAGGCGGCGTGAGCCCGGCGGGGGAGCAGGACACGGTGACGACACGACGGAAGGACGACGCATGACGGACGACGGACGGTACGGGGGCTTCGACCTCCTCGCCATCGGCGGGGAGTGGCGGCGGGGCTCCTCCGACCGCACCGGGAAGGACATCGACCCGTGGACCGGCGAGACGCTCGTCGAGATCCCCCTCGCGTCGCAGGACGACGTCGACGCCGCGTACGAGTCCGCCCGACGCGCGCAGATCGACTGGGCCCGGACGACCACGGCGGAGCGGGCGGCGGTGATCACCCGCGCCGTCCAGGTCTTCGACGACCGGAAGGACGAGATCGTCGACTGGCTGGTCCGCGAGTCGGGCGGCACGCGGTTCAAGGCCGAGTTCGAGTGGGAGACGGCCCGGGCGGTCACGCAGGAGGCCGCGTCCTACCCGTACCGGGTGCACGGCGAGATCCGCGGGTCGGACATCCCCGGCAAGGAGAACCGCGCCTACCGGGAGCCGCTCGGGGTGGTGTGCGTGATCAGCCCGTGGAACTTCCCGCTCCAGCTGTCGCAGCGGTCCGTGGCACCGGCGCTCGCGCTCGGCAACGCGGTCGTGCTGAAGCCGGCGAGCGACACCCCCGTCACGGGCGGCCTGCTCCTGGCGAAGGTGTTCGAAGAGGCGGGGCTGCCGGCGGGGCTGCTCAACGTGGTGGTCGGCTCCGGCAGCGAGATCGGCGACTACGTCGTCGAGCACGCCGTCCCGAAGGCCGTCTCGTTCACCGGCTCCACCGAGGTCGGACGCCACATCGGCGAGCTGGCGACCGGCGGCGAGCACATCAAGCGGGTCGCGCTCGAACTGGGCGGCAACGCGCCGTTCGTCGTGCTCGACGACGCCGACGTCGAGCAGGCGGCCCGCTCCGCCGTGTTCAGCCGCTTCCTGCACCAGGGCCAGGTCTGCATGAGCACGAACCGGATCGTCGTCGACGACAGCGTGTACGACGCCTTCGTCGAGGCGTTCGTCCGCCGCGTGCGGGACCTGAAGGTCGGGGACGTCGACGACCCCGAGACGTTCATCGGACCGATCATCAACGACCGCCAGCTGGAGTCGCTGCAGGAGAAGATCGCGAAGGCGCACGACGAGGGCGCCCGGCAGGTCGTCGGCGGGGAACCGGACGGGCGGGTGCTGCCCCCGCACGTCTTCGTGGACGTCACCCAGGGCATGTCCCTCGCCCGTGAGGAGTCCTTCGGGCCGATCGTCCCGATCATCCGTGCCCGCGACGAGGAGGACGCGCTCCGCATCGCGAACGACACCGAGTACGGCCTGTCCAGCGCGGTCTTCACGAGCGACCTCGACCGCGGTGCCGAGTTCGCGCGCCGGATCGACGCGGGCATGACGCACGTGAACGACACGAGCGACGAGGACGAGGCGAACGCGCCGTTCGGCGGCGAGAAGAACTCCGGCCTCGGACGCTTCCGCGGCGACTGGATCATCGACGAGCTGACCCGTCTGCACTGGGTGTCGGTGCAGCGCACGCCGCGCGACTACCCGATCGTCTGACGGGACGGCCGGTGGTCCGTCCCCGGACGTGCCACCGGCCGACCCGCGCCGTCGTCCTCCGTCCGGCCGCACCTCGCCGCCCTCCGTCCGGCCGCGCCCCGCCGTCCGGGTCCCCATCGCGCGCTAGCGTGGCCACGTGGGCAAGGTCACGCTGCAGGACGTCGCGGACCACGCGGGCGTGTCGATGAAGACCGTGTCCAACGTGGTGCGCGGGTACCGGCACGTCAGCGCCGAGATGCGGGACCGCGTGCAGGCGGCGGTCGACGAGCTCGGGTACCGGCCGAACGCGTCCGGACGGCGCCTCGCCACGGGCCGGTCGGACATGCTCGCCTTCGCGTTCCCGGACCTGCGGCGCCCGTACTTCGCGGAGCTCGCGCACGTGTTCTCGCAGGTCTGCGCCGAGCGCGGGTACCGCCTGCTCCTCGAGGAGACCGGCGGCTCGGCGGACGGCGAACGGTCGGCGGTGCGCGGGCGCGAGGCCGGCGTGGTGGACGGCGTCGTGCTGCACCCGCAGGTGCTCACCCCGGAGCACATCGACGGCATCCGGGGGGACACGGTCGTGGTGTTCCTGGGCGAGGACGTCCGGCCGGAGCGCTCCGACCAGGTCGTCATCGACAACGTCCGGGCGGCCGCGGACGCGGTCGGCCACCTGGTGGCGCTGGGTCGTCGGCGCATCGGGTTCCTCGGGCACGAGACGGGTCCGGCCTCCCGGACCTCCGCGTTCCGACTGGAGGGCTACCGCGCCGGACTCCGCCGGGCCGGGCTGACGCCGGACGACGCGCTCCTCGTCGCCCGTGACGTCGGCGACGCCGCCGGCGCCGAGGAGGCGTTCGGCCGAGCGCTCGACGACGGGCTCGAGGTCGACGGGCTGCTCTGCCGCGACGACCTCGCCGCGGTCGGCGCGCTCCGCGCCATGCGGCTGCGGGGCCTCGACGCCCCGGACGACATCGCGATCGTGGGCTGGGACGGCATCGGGATCGGTGCGAGCCTCGCCCCGAGCCTGACGTCGGTGGCGCCGGACACGGTGGCGCTCGCCGAGGCGGCGCTCGACCTGCTGCTCGCCCGCATCGACGGCGACGACGCGCCGGGCCGGCTCGTCACGGTCGGGCACCGTCTGGTGGTCGGGGAGAGCGCGCCCCGCGCGGACGGCTCGGTGGACTGACGTCGGACGGGAGGCGCGGTGCGGGCCCGCACCGCGCCTCCCGTCCGACGCGCGTCAGTCGGCGCCCGGGTGCACGCTCCCGAGCAGCTCCACGACGGCCGCGCGGACCGGGGCCGGCAGGTCGACGCTCCCGAGCTCG